>Ga0302122_10001560_pt1 | contig 14556 bp, 10 predicted proteins | sample CB21_SCM_MG_FD_203115 | JGI IMG/M metagenome (GOLD analysis project Ga0302122, IMG submission 203115) | Marine microbial communities from Western Arctic Ocean, Canada - CB21_SCM | ecosystem: Environmental > Aquatic > Marine > Oceanic | place: Canada: Western Arctic Ocean | collected 2017-09-28
GTTAAGGCGCCCATGCTCAACGACTGGACGGACAACAAGCGGTACAACGCGCGGCCCATCACGGCCGGCCGCTACACGAACCCGGACCTGTGCTCGCCGAAGCACGTGTTCCAGCAGTTTACTGCATTCGATCCATGTGGTGTCGACCGCGACACGCTGCTGCGCGTGACGGGGCGCGTGCCGACGCCGTCGCCCGTCAAAAAGCGGGACCCACGGAAGCGGCTGGGCATGTACGGGTAAGTGTGCGGGCCTTAGTTTGTTCTTCTCGCCGGGGCCGTGCGGTCGCGCCGCGTCGAAGCAGCGGTCTTCCCCCTCTGCACCCGCACGCAGAACCAAAATAAATATCGATCGAGCGCTGGATCGCGCCAAACAGCTCGTATACATCGCACGTGCCATCTCGCGACGTCTGGCTACCCTACGCGCCACCCAAGTATACCGTTGTCCGCTGCCACGCCAGTGGTGCGCGCTCGGATCGCCCGATCCAGAGAACCGGTCACCGTGCTGCCACAGCATCATGTCGCTCCGGGACAAGCTCCTCGCCTACCGCAAGCAAGCCGCCGACGGCAAGCCGGCCTACTGCGTCTTCGACAATAAGACGCTCGACGCCATCGCCGACGCCGCGCCCACCTCGGTAAGTGCCTTCGGCCGCGTCGCCGGCATCGGCCCGACGAAGCGCGAGAAGTACGGCGACGACGTCGCGCGCATCTGCGCAGAGCACAGCGGCCGGGTTGGCGCGCCGCTGGCGGTCACGCAGCGGAAGCGCGTCGCTAAGCCCGTGAACACCGGGGGCTCCTGCGCCCTCGAGGGCTTCTTCGCGCCGCGGGGGAAGAAGGCCAAGGTCGAGCTGCCGCCCGGTCCCCCGCCGCCCAAGAAAGAGGACCTTACAAGTGACCAGCTCGCCGCCGCGGCCGTGGCGCTGGAGGGCAAGAGCGTCTTTTTGACGGGCGGCGCCGGCACGGGCAAGTCCTTTTTGTTGCGGTACATCATCTCGGAGCTACGAAAAGTTCATACTGAAGAGGGCGCTGTCGCGGTGACGGCGCCGACGGGCATCGCGGCGCAGCATGTGGGCGGTGTGACCATCCATTCGTGGTCCGGCATGGGCCTGGGCAAGGGCCGCGTCGAGCAGATCGTGGAGAGAGTGTCCAAGAGCCGGCCCGCGACGCAGCGCTGGAACGACGCCCGGGTCTTGGTCATCGACGAGGTCTCCATGCTCGATTCGGAGCTCTTCTCCGCCCTGGACGGCATCGGCCGGCGCACGCGCAATAAGGAGCAGGAGCCCTTCGGCGGCGTGCAGCTGGTGTGCGTGGGCGACTTCTTCCAACTGCCGCCCGTTGATTTAGGTGAGTGGGGCAAGCAGTTCGCCTTCCAAGCGTACTCGTGGGGCCGGTGCGGCCTGGCGCCCGGCTCGCCCGGCTGTCTCCTCCTGAAGCAGTCCATCCGCCAGAGCGGCGACACGAAGTTCGCGACGCTGCTGGACGGGTTGCGGCGGGGCGACCTGTCCAAGGACGCCAAGGACGCGCTGGACGCCTGCCACGTCCGCTCGAAACCGTTGCCCAAGGACGACATCGTGCCCACCAAATTATATTGTACGAATCGGAACGTGGACGACGAGAACGCGCGGCGCCTGAAGGCTTTACCCGGCGAACCCGAGAACATCCCGTGCCAGGACTCGTGGAAGGGCACGCCCAACGCCGACGCGCGCCGCACGTGCGCCGACAAGGCGACGAAGAGCAACGCCCCCCAAGTCTTCGCGTGCAAGGTCGGGGCGCAGGTCGTGCTGCTGAAGAACATGCCTGAGTACGGCCTGGTGAACGGGTCGCGGGGCGTGATCGAGTCCTTCGAGCGGCGCAGGGTCACGACGCAGCGCGAGAACATTGTTGTCAAAGACGCGGTCGTGCCCGTCGTGGCCTTTGAACGGGGCGTCACCAAAGCGATCGAGCCGGTCTCGCAGTACTATCCGGCGAACAACTCGTCGGCGGCGTTGGTAAGAACGCAGCTGCCTTTGAAACTAGCGTGGGCGCTGACCGTGCACAAGTCCCAGGGCATGACCCTATCTCGCGTCGAGGTCCAACTGGCCAACGCTTTTGAATACGGCCAGGCCTACGTCGCGCTGTCGCGGGCGACGGACCTCGCGGGCTTGTGGTTAAGAGGCCCGCCCCTCGAGCGGAGCGCGGTCAAGGCCCACCCGGACGTGAAGAAGTTCTACGCGGCGCTCGAGCCGCCGCCGGCGTCGTCCTTGACCGACGAGCAAAAAGCCCGCATCGCCCGCAACAAGGCCGCGGCGCGGGCCAAGCGCCAGCCTCAGCCGCCGCCCATCTTCCAGGCGCGGTCGGAGCCGCCGCCCGCTTTCCAGGCGCAGTCGGATCCCGCGCCGCCGCCCGCTTTTCAGGCGCGCTTGGTGCCGCCGGTGGCGTTCCAGCCGGCGTCGGTCCAGGAGGTGCCCACGGAGGACGAGTCGCCGCGCGCGATGTCGGCGGTCGTGTCCGCGCCGCCGTCGCTCACGGAGGAGCAGCACGCCCGCATCGCGTGGAACAAGGCGATGGCTCAAGCGCGAAAGGGCCGCAAGGACTCGGCGGTGTCGAACTCCAGCGGGTAAATAAGCATGCTTGTGTGTATGTTTTCCTTCAAATTGCCGTGTCGGAGACGAGTCAGACGCATCCTGTACACCCCAGGGTCTAAACCCCAGCCTTCGGGCGGTGTCTATTCGCTTACTCCCCGATAGCGTCTTAAATATCCTTCAGGATCTTGTAAACATACTCTCCGTGCCACCCTTCACTCGTGCTATCACGTGATCGCCCCACGCACGTTACCACGCGCGCACACGTCTCTGGTCCGTGGGAGTAGCGATGGGACGAAGCGCAGTGGTCTTTTTGCTAAACTCTCGCGGAAAAAGCTTAACACACCTCACGCGGCGGGCTCCGCGATCACCCGAAGATGGGCTATGCTCCTGGCCGGGCGGTCAGCGTAATAAGGTTGTATTGGCAGAATGTCTAACACCACGTGCCCGTCAGAATCGAACATTGTTTTGAAATTCGCGTGGCCGCCCGAAGGCCCAAAAATGGACTTCGGTACCTTCCCGGGTAGGTAGAGTGAAATAAATGAGCTCCCAAATTAAGTTAGCACCATAATCGGTCAGCGAGACCAGATTTTACGTGCAGCGGCCGAGACAAATATGCTCGCGGCTCCCGGAAATCTTCACGGGCGCTCCCAAGCCGAAATAAATCACTTTTTTGGGATGCAGGCCGGCTCTCGGACTCCCTATGGGTTAGGTCTGATGGTAGTTAGTCGCCTATACCGCATGCGCATGAACTTCGGGCATCCCAAAGCTCCCAAAGCTCTGGATCAAAGCCATTGGCAAATCATGCTTGAGGGAGCTGGACCGTTAAGAGAATTGGTAGATATGACCCAAGCACCGGCGTATGCGGTGTAGGCGATTGCGCACGTCTAGTACCGACCCTAAGCGACCCAAGGGAGACCTCTGGACCACGAATTGACCGCATTCCACTGGCGCGACCGACCACTTCTTCCACCGCGAATCAAGAAATTATTTTTTTCGCCCCCCAGTAATCGTCCTATTGATATCTTTGGACCAGTATCCAACCGGACGATACCCATACGGCTGCATGCCGCGTTTCATCTTTGATCGAAAAGCTCTATATACGGGTTTCGCGCGCAATTACGTGTAATGAGCAAATGAGCAAGAGAGACGTGTTTTGTAATTGGCAGCTCGCTGCCTACGCCATCGCGTTGCACGAACCACTGCATCGGTGCGAGACGTACTGCATCAGTGCGAGACGTATGCTGCTCGCGTGCTTTGTAAGCCGTGTCGCAGCCTTCACACCTCGCATCACTGCACCAGCTAAGCGAGTTGTAAGGATGTCGTCAGGCCTCACGCCCCACGAAAAGTTCCTGTTCGATCTGAACGGGTACCTCGTCGTGCGCGGCGCGCTGTCGCCCGACGAGGTCGGCGACCTCAACGCCGCCGTCGACGCGCACGCACACGAGGCCATCTCGCGCGACGGCACGGCGCTCAAGAACGCCAAGCGAGCCGGCGTCTTCGGCGCGAAGGGCTCGCGGCGCGATCTGGGGGGCATGCTGAACTGGGAGGAGGACGCCTTCCGGAAGCTGCTGGCGCACCCGAAACTGGCGCCGTACTGCGACGCGCTCTTAGGGCCGGGCTATAGGTTGGACCACCAGCCTATGGTGCTGCAGCATGACGCGGGGTCCGAGGGCTTTTCGCTGCACGGCGGACCGTTGTTAGCCAACGACGATTTGAACCCGGAGCTCCAGTACCGCTGCGTGAACAGCAAGCCGTGGAACACCTTAGTCGCCATGGCCGCGCACCTCGCGGACGCGCCGGCGGGCGCGGGCGGGTTCTGCGTCGTCAAGGGCTCCCACAAGAGCAACTTCGCCGTGCCGCCCGAGTGGTGCGCAGGGCTGAACGAAGAATTTTCGCGGGAGCACGTCTACCAAGTCGAGACGAAGGCCGGCGACGTCGTGTTCTTCTCAGAGGCGACTGTGCACGGGGCACTGCCGTGGACCATGCCCTACGAGCGGCGCCTCGCTTTGTACCGCTTCGCGAACGCCAACTACGCGTATGGACGGGCCTACCTGAACGAGTGGTCCGGCGCGGCGGCGAAGTGTACAGAAGCTCAAAAAGCCGTGCTCCTGCCGCCGTTTGCTCCGCGCCTTGAGCGGCCGATGGTGCCCGCGGCGGGCGACGCTGGCGAGGTCGTGGCCGCCTCGCGCGACCCGGCGAAGAAGGCGCACGACGTCGCGGTGTTCGGGACGGACTACTTTTAATAAAGATTCAGTGTGTATCTCACGCGTCGATAACTGAGACCATGTCACCATCATCTGGGTTCCGCGTCTCGCGACACCGTACGCAGTAATCCCCCTTTCACCCTAGTTGTCACGAGAAGTAGGTTGGCACTACATGTGCTGATTTACTAGGGGAGACATCGGGGCGCCTTTGGACAACTCTTTTCATGGACAGTCCAAGGGCCAAAACGGGTCGCAAGTGAGAGACGACTGTGAGTCGCCAGAAACGCGACGCGCGCGGCCAAAACCAGGACGCCTCGCCACTTACATCCGCCCGACAGCACCCTTTCCGTCATGACCGCGGCGAGCGATGCAGCGCCGGCGGCGCCCGCCGCGGACGGCGAGAAAAAATCGCGGTCACTCGAGAAGTGCCGCGGCAAAAAGATCGGCGACTCGAGCTGCAAGTTCGACGTCTGCCAGAAGCTGCCGAGCTTCGACGGCAAAAAGGCGCCGCGGCGCGACAAGCGGCCGCCGCGCGACGCGGTCGCCGGGGCCTCCGGGGCGTCCGAGTCGAAGCGCGAGGCATGACGGCCGGTCGGCGACCGGTCCCTTCTCCCCATCCCCTTCCCCCAACAACAATCACAACGCGAACGAGAACGAACGAGATCCTGAACGAGATACAGAGCACGCCGCGGCCGCGGAGCCGCCGCCACAAAAACTTGCCGCCGCCGCACGCGCTGTCTGTAGCCGCCTGCGTCGCGCCGGTATAAAAATATAGAATTATCATGTGGAGCATAGATCGAGACTGGCAGACAGCGAGGCCATCTGGACGGTGTCCAGCGCCGATCCGGGCCGGGAAGTGCCTAATATTTTATCATTCGGTTTTTAGACCTATCATTGGTACTCGTCAAACTCGTCCACTTCCCCACGCGTCATCGACGCGGAGAACGCCCCGTAGTCGACCTTCTTCTTCCGCGACTGGGGGGGAATGTAGCCCTCCGTCGAGGACGCCGGGGGCGGCGCGTCGTCGTCGTCGTCGTCCGACGAATCGGGCGGCGCCGGCGCCGGCGTCTGGGGGGGTGGCGCCTGGTCGTCCGAGGAGTACTCGGAGTCCAACATGCCGCCCGACGCCACCGCCGCGTCGGCCGCGTGCCGGTCCCGCTCCACGTCTAGTCCCTGCAGCACCTCGGACGTGTGCACCTCCTGCTCCCGCTTAATCTGGGCCGTCTCCGCGTCCGTGGCATCGCGCGCGTCCCGCTGAAGTGTCTCGATGACCGCAGCGTCGTGGCGCGCGGCAGCCCGCCGCTCCGCGTCCCGCGCCGCGCGCTCCCTAGCGGCGTCCAGCTCCCGCTCGGCGACGTCCCTTCGCTTGGCCCGCACGGCCGCCTCGATGTCCGCGGCCTCGGCGGCGAGCATGCGCTCGTCGTTGTCCCGCCGGACCGCATCGCGCTCGCGCTGCTTTAGGGCTTCCAGCTCCTCGAGGCGGTCCTTTCGTTTCTGCAATTCGATCTCCGGGCCCAGCTCCGCGGCCGCGACGAAGACCGCGCGGGCCGCGTTCCGCAGATTCTGCGCGGCCGTGCTCTTGCCGATTAAAGCAGCGTCGGCTTCACTCTCGGCCTGGCAGAGATCGGCGATGAGCGCCCGGTTCCGCTGCATCGCCTCCGCGCGCTGCTGCCTTAGACCAGCTTGCGTGCGCGCACGCGACCGCTTGCGCACGTCTTCGAATTCTTCCGCCGTCGCGACGCGCGCGGCGCCCTGGCGCTTGGCCACCTCGTGCGCGAAGGACGCCCGGTCCCGCTTCGCGTCGAGCGCCTCCATCCTCCGCGCGAAGCGGCGCCGCACGGAGCCCGGGCTCGCGGGCGCGTTCTGTGGCAGCGGCTGCATGCGCGACGGGATGGGCCGGTCGAGGCTCGCGTCGAAGAGCGCGGCCCGGCCCTTGGCTAAGGTCGCATCCAGGTCCGTGGCGTTGGCCAGGTCCGCGAGCGGGTCCCTCGTTTGTTCAGGCGGCGTGAACGCGGGCGGCGGCGGCGGCACGGCGGGCAGCGGCTCCATGCTGCCTTTTTGCCTCCGTGCTTTTTGCCGTGCAAGGCAGCAACAAACTGGCGGGCGGCCACCCCGCACGCTAAAAAAGGCCGCGACGGGATCCGTCGCGGCGCGCCTTCCGAGTTTTAGCGCGCGGGTTTTGTTTTGGAATTCAGCCACTCGCAAAAGGGTCAAAATCGCCACTTAAACTGCTATACAGTGGCCTCATCTGATGAGCGACACTGGTGGCTCCAGACGTGCCGGCACCATCGGTCCGAAAGGCAAGGCGCCAGCGCTCGGCGCCGAGAACGCCCTGGACACGACCTACATGCTGGCCCTCATGAACGAGCCGGCCGTGCCCAGCCCGCGCCAGGCCCAGGCCGCGCTCAAGTACCTGCCGCCGGACACGGCCCGGAACGTCAAGTGGCCGTCGAAGGAAGGCGCGCGAGGCCGGCGGGGTGTTTCATTGGCTGTGGCGTGCGGCGGGTCGCTCGCGCGCATGGAGCTGGCGGGCACGAAGCACATTTTAAGAATCAACAACCAGGACGAGGACTACCAGGCCATGGACGTGTCTTCGGTCCCGGAAATAGATTTAGCAAGGGTAGCACCGAGCTTCATCGAGCAGCCCAAGGTCGCGCGGCCGGCCAAAAAACCGCGACGCTTCGCGGACGTGATCCAGGAGGGCCCCGCCGGCGCCTGGGCCGACGTGCCGGCGCGGGAGAAGCCCAAGCCGGCCAAGGCCTCGCAAGCGCGGCAACGCAAAAGGCCTTTATTAGAAATGGCGCAGTTACGGGGCGACTTCCAGGGGCGGAAAGCTTACGTCTCTAGAGTATTGTGCGGGCCTAGAGACGTGGTGGGCATCGCGGCGGCGCCGGGCGGGTTATTAGAAGCCGCCGGGAACCTCACGCAGACGTCCATGCCGAACATCGCGAGGTCTCACATCGACGCTTTGCTGGCGGAGCGGGGCACGGCCTGCTTCGTGGCCCACACGATTGACGAAAACGACCTGGAGGGCGACTCCACGTGCAAGGACGACGTCCTAGGGTGCGCGGCGGTGCGACGGGCGCACGCCAAGCTCTTCCAGGTCTCCTTTTTATGCGTTGCGGAGGCGTCGCGGCACAAGGGCGTGGGAAGTCAACTGGTGCGACGCCTGCTGAGTCACGCGAGAAAGTACAAGGTCCCGCGCGTGGCCATCTACTGCGACAAGAAGTCCCTGGCCTTTTTTTCGAGCAGAGGCTTCAAGCCCGCGCAGAAAAAGGACTTCCCCACTGGCCACGCCGACTGCCTGGACCACTACTCCGAGTCGACATTAGTTGTGGCGAAGCTCAGCTTCCCGGGCTCGGAGTCGCGGTCGGACCACGCCGCGTCGCCGCGCGCGCAGACGCGGCCCAAGAACACGCTGCCGCCCGAGTGCTGACTCGCGCTGCCTATATAACACCTTGTTTCATACTTTTGTATACGAGGGGGGGTCCCTTACCGCGGCGCGTCGGCGGCGCGCGCTTCGTGAACGTCGACGTCGTGACCCGGCGTTGACCGCGCGGTCGCGGTTTTTGAGTGGGCACGACGGAGCATATGTATTTAGCTCCCAGTCACAGTTTATTTCTCATAGTTGGGCCCGCACCGGATCATGCCCTAAATGGTAAGAGTGGGTGGTTCGGGGTGCGTGCGGGTTCAGTCTGAAAATTCGGGTTTTGCCCCGCCAATATACAGGTTACTCGCGGCAGCCTATAAAACTGCTGTGCTGCACAGCGGAACTGTTATTTGATCGCGCGCAGCTTTTGAAACCCTCCTAAAACCGCTCTGCGATGTCGGCTCTCGAGGAGACCACGACCAAGGAGCAGCCGGACGAGGAAGCTGGTGGGCCCGCGAAAAAGCGCGCGCGGACCGAACCGGCACCAGTGAGTGAAGCGGAGGCGAGCGACGCCGCCGCGCCGGCGCCGGCGCCGGCGCCGGCACCGGCGCAGGCCGGCGGGTTCGCCGCGGTGGCCGCCGACGAAAAGACCGGATTTGCCGCGCACACGAGCGGAGGCTTCGGCTCCTTCGGCGGTGCGTCGAGCGGCGGCTTCGGCGGCGCGCCGAGCGGCGGCTTTGGCGGTGCGTCGAGCGGGGGTTTCGGTGGCTTCGGCGGCGGCGGCGGCTTTGGTGCCGGCTTCGCCGCGGCGGCCGGCGAGGAAAAGAGCGGCTTCGCCGCCGCGGCCGGCGACAGCAAGGGCTTCGGCGCCACGGGCGAGGAGAAGACCGGCTTCGGCGCATCCAAGCCGCACGACACGTCGGACAGCGCCTTCGCCGCGGGCGGGTTCGGCACGGCGGAGGCCGAGGCGGTGGCGACGCCCGCGGCCGTCGACGCGTCGAACGGGGAGGAGGGCGACGAGGAGCTCCACAAGTGCCGGTGCAAGGCCTTTGTGCTCGAGAAGCCCAAGGAGGGCAATGCCGCCTGGAAAGAAAGAGGTGTCTGCGTCCTGAAGGTGCTGCGCGACGCCAAGGGCGCCTTGCGCGTGGTGGCGCGGCGGGAACTCACGCACACGCTCTTGCTGAACGCGGCGCCGTCCGCCGTCGACGCGCACGGCGACAAGGCCGTGCGCTTCCTGGCCGCGTCGTCCAAGGAGACGGCGGAGACGTTCCTCGTCCGCGTCAAGACCAAGGACGAGCGCGCGTCGCTGCTCGCGGTCCTGGCGCCTGAGAAGGCCATTTAATTACTATGGAATTAGGTCTAGCGCCCTGTCCATGCTCTCCGGGGGCGGCATCCAGACGTTGTACTTGTACCACCGCACCACTGCCTGCCCGATGAACACGCCGAACGCGATGACGAAGGAGGCGTAGGCCGCCTTGAAGATCTGCGGGTCCTTCCGGAAGCTCTCGATCTGTTCCGGGTCGAAGATCTGTTCGTCGAGCATGTCGCGGTCCCGGCCCGCCCAGTACTGGCTCCCGTAGTCGAAGAGCAGCTCCTCGCCCGCGCGGACGTCTCTGTCAGCGAAGAAGTCGACGCGCGGCGGCCGCCGCGTCGCGCAGTACCGCACGACGTTCGCTTTGCCATCGTTGAACAACGCCGGCGTGTAGGCGTCGCCGCCCCGCGCGGCCGCCTTACCATCCACGTAGCAGTCGCTGTCGATGCGCACCACGTATTCCGGCACGTCCCGGTCGCCGTACCGGCGCTCGAACTGCTCGCCGTCCAGGACCTCGCCGTCGTACGAGCCCAGGAAGGTGCCCTCGGCGATTTGAGCTGTCGCAAATACACCGCGGCCCTTGCCCGGCGAGGCCTTGACAGTCAAAGCGTCGTTCGCGACCCGGTCCGCGGTCTCCCGCCTGAATTTCACGTCCCACTGCGCGCCGAAGCGGCCGCCGTAGACGTGCAACCGAACGTTCGCGACGTCGATGTCGAGCGACTGCTCCTCGGCGCGTCGGCGCGTCGGCTGACGCGCGCGGCGGCGCGGCGCGACGAGAGCTGTTGCGATTAGCCGTACTGAGAGCAGCCTTAAGCAGCAGCGCTGCATTATGGCTGTCGCACGGTTCTTAGCACGACCTGTGCACTCCCTGAGAATTTATGGCTGTCAATCAGTTCTCAGCACACCTGTGCAAGCCCTGGAGAACACCTGTGACCCTACAGGCTTTGCAAACCAAATGAGAGCGTGCTAAAAACCCGTGCTAAAACCCGCCCGCCAACTTTTGCATGCAATTGCAAGCTCGAGCACGTCGCACGGCTGCCCCAAACGACCAAGCATGGACGGTATCGGTGGGAGATGGGCCTGGTACGAACGAGAACACGATGTGCGAGCACGTACGCCGCGTCGAGGCCAAACCGCCCACACCAGCCCCCGGCAAGCCGACATGGCCGCCGCCGTCGCCCCGGCGGGGTACATCTGCGTCCTACGAAGTAATGGAGACGACGGCAAGTGCATCCAGCTCGACGCGCAGAACGCGACGAACGTGACCTTCGGCCGCGCGCTCACGTCCGACGTGAGGATCGCGCTCGCGCACTGCTCGCGCCTCCACACCGAGTTAAGGGTGGATCAGAACCAGAAGGTGTCATTCGTGAACCACTCCAAGGCCGCGAGCGCCACGTCGTTGAACGGCCAGCCGCTCGCGCCGGAGGAGGCGGAGGATGTCCGGGACGGCGACGTCTTCGAGATCTGCGGCAAGTGGTTTAGGTTCGAGGCGTCTGTGCCTGCGTCCACAACAAAGATGGCCGTGCCGAGGATGGACGACTATGAGTCACTGAGCGCGCGACGGGCGTGGTACGAGCGAGAGCATGAGGACCGCGACGACGTCGAAAGTGTCGTCAGCATCTTAGCCAGCAGCTCGAGCCGCGGCTACGCGCTGCCGCCGCACGACTCGTTGCCCGAGCTCCACCTCCTGGAACAAGAGGAACAGATCGCGCGCTACGAAGAGCTCACGCGGCAAATCGCGGCGGAAAAGGGCGCGGTGCTACCCGACGTTTCAGAAGATGACGACGACCTACCGCTGGACCGCGCAGCGCGCCTGGCGTTGAGATTTGAGCGCGTCGCCAACCTCCATCATTCGCTCATGGCGACCCCCGGCGCGACGATCCCGCCGCCACGCCTGCCCCTACCGTCGCGCGACGGGCTCGTGGTTGCGCAGCGCGCGGCCGCACCGCTGCTATTAGCGGCGGCGCTCAATCGCGCGACGCGGTCCGCGCCGAAGCGCCGCGGCTTCAACGCGCTGCTTGCGGCCGCTCTTGCAAAACGCGCTCCGGCGCTGCCGGCTCCGCCGCCGGACACTCAAGCGGTGGAGGCGGCCGTCGAGGCGGCCCGCGCCGAAGAGCGCGCGGCACTCGCCGTGGTGAAGGAGGAGCTTGCTTCATTGCGGACAGAGCGTACCGCGGTACCAGTCCGTCGGTTGTTAGAGCGACGCGCCCTACGCACGAGGCGCTCCCTGTTCGTCGCCTGGCGCGATGCCGCCGCCGAGGATAAACGTCGTATTAAACGAGCGGCCGACGCGCTCCGGCGCGGCCTCACGATCATGCGGCGAAACGTGAGTCGTTGGCACCGCGCGGCGCTGCGCCGTTCGCTCGATTTGTGGGCGGAACGGGCGAACGCCGGGTACATAACTATGATGCTCGCGGCAATCCAGGCCCTCGACGAAGGCGTCCACTGCTACCGGCGGCGCGTCGTTGCGGCTGCGTTTGGGGCCTGGGCGCGGGCGGCGGCGCGGGCCGGCCCGACGGAGCGTGGCAACCCGCCGGCGACCCTCGAAAACTGCGGCCCGCGGCTCCGAGAGGCGTTCGAGCCGCTCGAGCAAACGTATCATTTAGACCGGGACGAAATCGACGACGACGTCAAGGCCGCCCTTTTGTTGATGGACGACGCCCGGGCAGCCCAATGCGTCCTCGCGCTCCACTCTACGTTCCGGCATCAGCAACTGGCGAAGCCGTTGGACTGGCTCCGGGCCCGCATCGTCGCCGAGACGGCGGCGCCGGCGGCACCACCCCGGAGTCTCGCCGCCGCTCTCGTCGTCCCGTGTGCCCTCGCATTCGTCGTGGGACTGTTGTTTCTGTAGTAAGCTCCTTTTGTGATTTTTTCTCCTGAAATTTGTGCCAGTGACATTTGAAAGCGGGAAATTGGTCGAGAATCTGCGTTTAGCGTTACGCACGCATTATGCGGTACGCAACGACAGGGTTCGGGTTCGACGCGGGTATTTGACGCTAGAAACAGTGGTGCTCGAATATCGCCCCAAACCAAGGCAATTACGCAAGTACAGCTGGCCTCAGAAGCATCTCAGCCCCACACACACGCCTGCGAAAGGCAGCCCCTCGGCCCGGCGCTGCCACACCTCTAATAAGACTTTTGCACTAGAGCTGCGAGAAACATGGCCAGCTTCGGCTTCGGCCGCAAGAAGAGCGCCGCACCCGCGCCGCGCGCGTCGCGAAAAGAGGTCGCAGCGATCGTGGCGCAGCTTAGTGATGAGACGCCGACGGTGCGCCGCGACGCCGCCGGCGCGCTGCGGGCACTAGCGCTCCAAGCGGACATGAAGAAGCTGATTGTGCGGTGCCACGGCATCGGGCCGCTCGTGGACCTGTGCGACGGCGTGGACAGTGACGGCCAGTCGGCGGAGGCCGCCGCCAGGTGTCTGTGGAACCTGGCCGTAGACGATGGCAACAAGGAGGCCATCGCCGAGTCCGGCGCGGTCCCCGCCTTGGTCTGTGTGCTCGCGGCCGCGGGCGACGATCGCGCCGGCGCGCGCGAAGCCGCGGCCGGCGCGCTGCGGAACCTCGCCGTGCGCCCGGAGAACCGCTCGTTAATCATCGAGGGCGGCGCCGCCCCCGCGCTCGTGGCTCTGATACAGTCTGCGGACGCGGCCGGCGCGGAGGCGGCGGCGCGCTGCGTCTGGAACCTAGCCTTCGAATCGCCCGAAAACCAGGCCGCGCTCGGACTATGCATCGAGCCGCTCGTGGCCCTCTGTGAGCATGGTGGCGCGGCGGCGCGAGGCGCCGCCGCGGGTGCGTTGCGAAACCTGCTCCATGCGCACGCCGCGAACCGGGACGCCGCGGCCGAGGCAAACGCGCCGCCCGTGCTCGCCGCACTCTTGGCGGACCCCGCCATCGACGTCGGCGCGCGGAAACACGCCGCGGCACTCCTGAAGATCCTCGGCGCGGCGCCGCGCGGCGTCGCCGGCGTCGCGGCGGCGTTGAGCTGCGACGCGGACCGCGATTCGATCGGAAGGGAGGTCGACAAACGGCTCAGCGCCAAGCCGGAGGACCCGCTGCGGCGCTCGACGTCCCAGAAAACATTGGCGGCGATGATGCGGCGACTAACGCCGAAGTCGTCCTCCAACAAATGTGTAACTACTAAGTAACTAGCTTATTTTCCCAGCGAGCGGGTCCGCGTATTCGTCCAGCGGGCGCGGCTCGAGGGTCAAGAAGGCGCCGCCGACCGTCCGCCCTTCATCGTTCAGGATGTTGAACGTGTTCACCGCGTTCGCCGTGTCCATCTGCTCCAGCGCGATGCCCTCGTTTCGGAAATGGGCCTCCACATCAACCATGCGCTCGCGCGGGCCGCGCGTGCCCAAACCGACGACCACGATCTCGGGTCGGGGGTGCACGACGCTGAACAAGCGCAGCGATTCGACGGTCACGTCCTCCTGCGTCCGCGCGCGCCAGAGGAACGCGTGGTACGGCAAACAGCAGATGGACGACGGCAGGAAGACGTCGCCCCGCAGCTCGAAGCCGCCGGCGTCGACCTCACTTATGTGCGTCCGCTTGTCGTTCGTGTCCTCGAGCGCCTCGCCGTCCAGGTTGTTTGACTCGCCGCGCATCTGCTGCAGGACGCGCGCCTCCATCGCGTCGGTCCATTCCAGTTTCTTCTTCGTCGGCACGACGAACTTGGCGAAGGTGCGCCTTGCCAGCGCTGCTGGCCGTCGCGGCGCTGCTGCTGAAACCACTGGAGCTCTCGCGAGGCTGCGGCGCAGCATTGCTCGATTTGTTGCGGCAGCGGCAGCGCCTGAGTGATATCTTGATGTCTCTTGCAACAACACGTCCCAGCGACGCTTGACAGCTGGTCTGTGCCAAGGCGTGGAGGCCTGGCTCACGATCGCGAAACCCGTCACCCGAGGAGTTTGTTTTAATTCCTAAAGGCGTCGAAAGGCGTCGTCCTAAATCTAGTGAGCGTCGTCGAGACGTACGAAAATGTTTCGTAGCGACGGTCTCTTCTTTAGGGATAAAAGAGCATGATCTCGATTCTGATCCAGCCTGCGCCTCCGCACAGATTAGCTACGCAGTTCTTCTCTGCGCCGGAAGGCACTATTTATCATACTAGAGCT
>Ga0302122_10001561_pt1 | contig 14552 bp, 14 predicted proteins | sample CB21_SCM_MG_FD_203115 | JGI IMG/M metagenome (GOLD analysis project Ga0302122, IMG submission 203115) | Marine microbial communities from Western Arctic Ocean, Canada - CB21_SCM | ecosystem: Environmental > Aquatic > Marine > Oceanic | place: Canada: Western Arctic Ocean | collected 2017-09-28
TGCCAGTTGTCAAATTCGTGCTCCGCCGTCGATTTCCAGCATACGTCCTGTGTAGTATTCATTTTTGAGGATGAAGAGCGCACCGTCAGACATTTCACTCGTTTCCGCAAATCTCCGTAGCGGAATACTATTGGTGAATTTTTCTTTGATGTCGTCCCTTAAAGAGACCACCATTTCAGTAGCAGTAAACCCAGGAGCAATGCCTGCAACCCTGATTCCGTACTGCGCCAGTTCCTGTGCCCAGAGAACGGTCATTGCAGAAACTCCAGCTTTTGCTGCAGAATAGTTGCTCTGCCCAAAATTTCCGGAGCGAGCAACGCTGGCAATATTGATGATCACACCAGGCTTTTTCAGTTCAACAAATTGCGCTGCTGCTTCACGTCCACAAAGAAAAACACCTGTCAGGTTTGTATCTATAACTGCCTGCCATTTGGAAAGTGGAAATTTTCTTATTTCTCCCTCCTTGACCTTGATCAGAAGACTGTCCCGTAAGATGCCTGCATTATTGATGCTTGCGTCCAGTCTCCCAAAATCACTGACTACAAGTGAATAAACATTCTCAACGGCGGATTCTTCTGTCACATTTAATTCGTAACCACGTGCTTCAACACCTTTGTCTTCACAATCCGTACGTGTTTTTTCCAGTGCATCCGCGTCAATATCTGCAAGTGCGACTTTCATTCCGTTTGCTGCACAATCCAGTGCAAATTGACGCCCCAAACCCTGGGCCGCTCCTGTAACAATAACTACTTTATCCTTGAGTTCCATATAATTTTATCTTTTAAAATTTTTGATGGGACATACCTGTCCTGAATATGCATTTTTTTTGCAGATTATTAGTGGATATTTTAGAAAGGCATTTGATTAAAAAATCTGGCGGAGGGAGAGGCATTCACATCCTAAGTATTTGCAGACCTTTAAGCGCATAGTATGATTTTATACCGTGATACTGTACCGTATAAAAGTATTCGCTATGCCAACTCACCTTCTCTATTTTAAGCTATATTCATTAACTCAAATTTTATGGCCTGACACAAGCTGAATATGGATCCTCATTAAGGAGCCACACTCCACGTTTCAATGTTCACCGCCAGGAGCAGGTTGTGGAGGGTGTCTGACTGTGAAGCTATCTGATGAAGAATCTAGAACAGGGCTGATAGACACCTATATGGACACCAATGAAACCAACTTATACATTGGCGGGAGGGGTCAGTGGGTTTCCAGCGCTAGACATTAGTCGGGTAAACTCCATCAAGTTTGTGTTCAACCTCAGCCACAGGTTTGATTTGTGGATTGACCCTAGACTGACACTAACTTAGCCTACAACGCCTTTTTCTATTTTACTTTAATACATATTTATATTACGCTTGAAATTTTTATTGCTCTATTAAACCAAATGTCTTTAATATAATTTTCAATACTTAGAAAAGCCAATTGTTGGGCTTCTTCGAGTATCTTTAAGCATTATTTTAATAATTAAGTTCTGATTTTTTATGAAAAAGATATTACTAATCCTATCAGGAATATTAGTAGTTTTACTGGTTGCTGTTGGCATCTCTCATTTTTATGGATTACAAAATTTGAGCAAAAAGGAAATAGGTCAATTTTCAACTATAATTGTAAGTGATTACAAAACTACTATTGATCGTGGACTCCATTTAGCAACGATAAGTAGCTGTAACGGCTGTCACGGTTTGGATTTTCAGGGAAAAGATTTTATAAAGGAAGCTCCCATTGGATATGTGCCAGCTCCCAACCTAACTCCTTCCGGGCCAACAGCTGATTATAGTGATGATGATTGGGTTAGAGCCATTCGACACGGTGTCGCAAAGGATGGAAGGGTTATGGTGATTATGCCATCACACCACTATTCAGTTTACGGTGATGATGATCTAGCTGAACTTATTGCATATTTAAAAAACCTACCGGTTGCTGAAAACAAATTTGATCACAGGGATATTCAATTTCCTGGATCAATAATTTTTGGAATTCTCGCTTATGACTCGTGGCCTGCAAATATGATTGATCACAGTAAAGTTGGAGGGGAAATGGCCCCCTCCTTTGAAGATCCTGTAACTTATGGGAAATATATAACAAAAATTACAGGGTGTTACGAATGCCATGGTGAAAACTTAGCCGGCAAAGATCCTGAATCTGAGGGAGCGCCCGGTCCAAATATTACCAGAAGTGGAAATCCAGGTGATTGGGATTTTGCCCAGTTCAAAAAAGTAATGCAAACTGGACAAACACCAGAAGGAAAAGTATTGAATCCTGAAAAAATGCCTTGGCCAAATTACTCAGTTATGACAGATACAGAATTAATATCTCTTTGGACACATATAAAATCAATATAGACCCTAAAGAGAATCAATAATTTAAATTATTAAATATTGTTAGATCAATAATATTAATTGATAATATAAATAATAAAAATGTAAAAAATATAATGCAATGCTATAAACGTGGCCATTCCTGTAATTCAAAGGACTTTTTGGATTAAGGAATAATTATGGACTAATAATAAAAAAAACCGATATCACAAATATGGATCATATTAAATTTATGAAAGAAGCTATTAATGAGGCTGAAATTGGATTAGAAGAAGGTGGAATTCCTATAGGTTCTATTCTAGTCCATAACAATCAAATAGTTGGACGTGGTCACAATCAACGTGTACAAAAAGGGAATCCTTTATTACATGGTGAGATGGATGCGTTGCAAAACGTAGGCAGACAGGACGCGAGGTTTTATAGAGAATGTATAATATACACAACTCTTTCACCATGCATTATGTGCAGTGGGACAATAGTACACTACAAAATACCCCTAGTAATCATAGGGGAAAATGAAACCACAGAGGCAACAACATTTTGTGAAGACTTTTTAGTGGATAATAATATCGATTTAATAAATTTAAATTTAGATCAATGCAAGTTAATGATGAAACATTTTATTCAAAATAATGAGGAACTTTGGTACGAAGACATCTCGATTTAAATGTAAGTTTTGTCACAAAGAGTTTATAAAGACGTTTTTGAAATAATAACTTACCTTCAATATAAATCATCCCATGTTGTCATATTATAATATTCTTCCCATAAAGCTGTTTCGTGGTAAACACTAATAAAAAAAATATTTTTCATTCTTTCTTGCGCAAAAATTCCATACTTTTCTGCTTTTCTATCAATTAAATTACAGGCTAACTCAAAGCTCTCTAAATGTTTTTCATCTGAATGATATGCAATCCATTTAGTGTATGGGTTATTTTGTTTGTTGTATTTATTTTTGATTTCTCTTGCTAGATGCTGATAACTCCACATACAGGATAACATACTCGCTTGCAGGTCTCCAATGTCTCCAGAATAAGCTGTACTCAACTGATGCCTGGTATATGAATATTTTAAAGGTCCCATTGCGTTTGGATTACTAAGGTCTTTTAATGACAGGTCGTTGTTTTTAGCGTGTTTTTGGTGATCTAACATTTCATCTTCTACACCCTGAGCATGATGCATCATTGCGCTATAATCTTCCTCATCCTCAGCTTTTGCCTTACCAATGGAAATGACCTTTAAAAAATTAATCAAGTATGGGTAATCTACCTTCAGCCAATAATTAAATCTCTTTTCTTCAAGAGTCCCCTCTGTGATGCCAACCAGAAAATTCGATTTTAATTGAATTTGCAAGTATTTATTTGCTTGTGCTATTATCTTTCTGCTAAATGTTGTCATGTTATAACCATTGAGTTTACAGGTTTAAAATATATGATTAATTACTATCAAGACGGATCAATTGACGAACACTTTCAACTGCAGTTTTACAAAGAAGCTCAAGGCTATTATCAGTTCCGTGGGCAATCATAAGTCCACCTGCACGAATTCCAAGTGTCCGCGCGATCACATACAATGCCGCTGCTTCCATTTCTGAGCATAAGGCTCCACATTTAACCCAAGCTTGCCAACGTTCCTTGAGTAAGTTTGCCATGGGCATCCTTTCAGGTTCAACTTCTCCATAAAAAGAGTCTTTAGAGTGTGAAATACCGACATGGTAAGGAGCAGCTAATACCTCACAGGCATTTCTGAGACAATTAACAACATCAAGGTCAGCAACTGCAGAAAAAGCCATTGGCATGTAGTGAAGTGCTGTGCCTTCATCACGTACTGCTGCAGATACTACAATTAGATCTCCTGAAGACATATAATCCTGCATTATTCCGGATGTTCCTACTCGTATAAATGTGTCTGAACCTGCCTTTGCAAGCTCTTCCACTGCAATTGCAGTGGAAGGACCACCGATTCCTGTTGAGGTTACTGAAACAGGAACACCGTCCAGTGTACCTGTAAAAGTTTGATGCTCTCTGTTTTCTGCTATTTTGCGTGCATCAGTTAAATAGGAAGCAATCAGTGGTACTCTACCGGGGTCACCAGGTAGAAGTACGTATCTTCCAACATCACCTTTTCGCAATTTAATGTGGTATTGTAATTCAGTGATAGACATGGATATTCTGGTCTAAACTATTGTGATTATTTCTTTCCTGTTTGAAGTCCAAACTATTCTGACATAAGGATCCTCAACAGCAGCCCCATATAATATGATAAGTTCATTAACAAGAAAAACAAATGCAGGAATAATTATTATCCCAGTTTCTTCTGATCCTGTTCTATCAAAATCTTCAGGCCAGAAATAGTTGTTTTAAGCAAAATATTGAGATCTTCACCAGCTCCTCCAGCAAGCATTATGCCTCCTGCTCTGCATTTCAAAAAACTCGAGACGACAAAAATAGTGGATGCTTCCATTTCCGAACACAAGGTACCTCCCTTGATCCATGCTTTCCATCTATCTTGTAGCTTGACTGAAACTGGCATACGTTCAGGTTCGTGTTGACCATAAAAAGAGTCTTTGGTATGTGTCATGCCAATGTGATGACGCACCTTAATATTCCTTGCAGCCTGCCTTAAAGCAAGTGTTACATCAAGGTCTGCAACTGCAGGAAATTCTAGAGGTACATATTGTTGAGAAGTATATTCGTCACGGATAGCACCCCAGGCAATTATTAAATCACCGGGTTCAATAAAATTTTGCATAATTCCAGAAGTGCCAACACGGATAAAAGTGTCTGCTCCAGCCATTTTTAATTCTTCAACAGCAATTGCTGTTGAAGGGCAGCCCATTCCGGTTGAGGTTACGGACACTTTTTCACCAAAAAGTTTTCCGGTATATGTCATATATTCCCGATTATGTGCAATCTTTTTTGGCTCATCTAATAGCTCAGCTATTATTGGAACTCTTCCCGGATCTCCTGGTAATAGTACATATCGTCCTACTTCTCCGGGACGGCATCCTATGTGATAAAGGGCAGATTCAGTTTTTGAAGTATCAATAATCATCCTTTTGCCTTTCTCCAGAAATATAGTATAGTACCTATAAAAATCATTGCTGATCCGACAACTAGTACTTCTGAAAACCAAACAGGTAGTAAGGCATCCTCACTCCAATCTAACTGATCTCTAAAATAAATGAGATACCCTGCTCCTACAACAGTGAAGCCCAATCCTATAATACCTGAAGCATAGTCTTTAAAAGTTGCCTTAACTTCACGGATATTAGTTTTTAGGCCCTTTGAACCAAAGGCCCTTGAAGCAAGACTCAAAGATAGTTGTTGGATACGTTCTATTGTTCCTGCAAATACTGGTACTATACTTGGTATTGCTGCACTGAACCCTGAGGATTTCATACCTCGGGAACGCTGTGCACTCAAAATAATAATAAACTCCCTTTGTACTACTGGAATCAATTGCAAACTTGTTGAAACCATGAAATTAGCTTGATGAGGCATTCCTATTTTGTGCAGTGCCGTAAAAAGATCACTTGGGTGTGTTGTGAGTATCATTAGGGATGCGAAATTAACCGCTGCTAAACATCTGAGGAAAAGAGAAATTCCACTATAAATTCCTTCCTGATAAATTGTGAATGGGCCGAGCTCAGAAATTACTACCCATGGCCTTGGAAAAGCTGGAGCTAGTGACTGTAGTACAATGAATGACAACGATATCGGGAGCAGAATAATTAGTACCTTAAAATGATTTTTAAGGATACCAGCAAGGATAATTAAGAGGAAACCAAATAGTAAAAAACACAACAGAAATAAGGGGTTCCTGGTTGAAAAAGCCAGCACAAGAGCCCCTATGGCCCAGATTAATTTAGGGATCGGGTGCAGCTTATGAAACCAAGAGTTTCCACTGATATATGTTACAGGAATTGCAATTTCGCCAGCCATATTATTTTTTAGTTCAAAACCTTTTCAAGAGCATTAATAGTTTCCTGAACCGTCAGGGTAATCCCATCGTTCAAAACTTTTTTTTGTAATCGATGTGACAAAGCTGTAGCCTGCGGTTGCTGAAGTTTTGTTTTTTCCATCGTTTTTAAATCAAAGAAAAATTCTCTTGGATTAGCTGTCCTGATTATTTCCGAAGACCACATCGCTATCACTCTGTCAGCAATTTCGGCTACTAACGGCATATCATGAGTAACAAGAATGACAGTTTTTTCATCATCTTTAAGTTTTCTTAAAAATTTTCGGACTTTCTCGGCTCCTCCATGATCTTGACCTGTAGTAGGCTCATCAAGAATAAAAATTGAAGGTTGCATGGCATAGATCGATGCCATTGCAACGATCTTTCTTAAAGGAAAACTTAGACGAAGTGGATGCTCATTAATGATTGAATGTAGTTGAAAAAAATCGGCAGTCTCTTTTACTCGTACTTCTATTTCATCATCTGTCAAACCCTGGTTTTTTGGGCCAAACTGCAATTCAGCCAAAACTGAGGTTGAAAATAGTTGATGGTTTGGGTTTTGGAAAACATATCCTGCATGACTTGATAAGTTGAAAACAGTTTGTTTAGCAGTGTCAATTCCATTAATTGAGACTTTACCACTTGTTGGCTTTAGTAAGCCATTGAAATGCTTGACAAGAGTTGTTTTTCCAGAACCATTTTGGCCTAATATTGCAACAATTTCTCCAGAGTTTACTTTAAGGTTTATGGCTTTTATTGCAGGAAGACCTGTAGGATATACATGAGACAAATTGCTGCACTCAATTATATTACTCATGCTGAAACCTTGTCTTGCTTCAACCATTCGGAAAAAGTGTCATCAGCTCCATCGAGTGTTACAGGTAGATCCTTGAAGTGATATCCTCTTTTCTCAAGCCCAGACGCAATAGCTGTTACTTGTGGAGGCCTAATACCAACTCTATCTAATGAGTCAATGTCTGTAAATATTTCATTGACATTCCCAGAGTTAACAATTTGTCCTTGATCAAGAACTACCACTCTGTCAGCATAGTCAGCTATAACTTCCACTTCATGTTCGACTATAACAACAGTCATCTGTTTTTCTCTGTTTAGTTGTGCCGCTACAGAAAATACTTCTTCTTTACCCATTGGATCAAGATTGGATGTGGGTTCGTCTAATACCAGAACTTTTGGATGCATTGACAAAGCAGCCGCAATAGCTAATCGTTGTTGCTGGCCACCGGAAAGCTCTAGGGGGGACCTTTCTTCGAGGCCACTTAAACCAACAATCTGCAGTGCTTCAGGGATTCGTACTAGCATTTCGTCTCTTGGAACACCTATATTTTCAAGCCCTATCGCCATTTCAGAGAGGACTGTAGATTGTGAAAGTTGATATTCTGGATTGTCGAATACCATTCCGACGATATGAGCCAAATCACGGACTTGGCTCTGAGTTGTATCAATTCCTTCTACAAATACTTTCCCCCTCATCTCTCCCACAGTCATGTGAGGTACGATCCCGTTCAATGAAAGGGCAATTGTGGTTTTACCAGCGCCACATGGACCAATTATTGCGAGGTATTCACCTTTATTAATGCTAAGATTAATATCAACCAATGCTGGTTTATCAGTATGAGCATACTGATATGTTAAATTTTCTATTCTAATTATTTCTGAAGTCATTGGTGAGATCTTACTAAGTTTAAATGCAACTCCAACCTACTAAGATTGCAGTAGTTATGTTATAAAAAAAAACGAGTCTTAGCAAAATCGCCAAAACTCGTTCATTCCTGCTTGATTGTGGACAGAAACGGCATTTTTAATTTCAGCTAACTTGTATGCTGTATCTTCACATGAATAAGCTGATCTTAATTAGTCACCATCTTCTTGTCCCGATGTGCGTGTAAGTGCTAATCCGGAAATGAAAACGAGGGTGCCAATTACATAGCTGCCACTCATCAATATTCCAAATTGATCCCCTTTCACCCATGTCATTTTTTCAAGTGCACCTGCGGCCCAAGGCATGAGTAACATAATGACTCCCAGGGACATTATACCCCATCCGGCAGCGGCCACAAGTCCTACCGTTTTTGAATCTTCAGCCGCACCAGAAGCAGCGGCTTTACGCATGTAAAGAAAAGCAATTATGATAACGATCACTGAGATAATAGTCATTACTGTTTGCATAATCTAACTCCTATTAATTAGCTAATAAATTATAAGTAAGTATATCGTTAAGCTGCACTGGCGACAAATACTGCAAGTGCTGTTGCTAGCACAGAAGCCAAAGCAATCCATAAAACAAGCTGTAATTTTGGTGCTTTGCAAATGTCTAGATGTGCTGTTAACGCAGGTGGTAAAGCTTCTATTACAGCCAAAGCTATAAACGCAGATATTATCTTGTCTGCCAATGAAACAATTATATTACTTGAGAACACCGCAACACCTAGTCTTTGCCCCATTCCGACTAAAGATGCAGTCATTATGTCAGAAAAATGTCCTGTAGCCCCACCAAAAACAAAAACGTAGATTGGTACAGCCATAAGAGTCACTGCTAGTGCAACAAGGAGTGAGAGTAGAAAAAATCTTGGGAAAGTCTTCCCAAAACCCCAACGCACCCCATAACCCCAAACCAAAGCACCAATTGCATTACAGGCCGCAAACGGTAAGCTGATTGGACCAGTCAGAAATCCCAGTGTTGTGTTTGTCATGAGACCAGCAAGCACTCCCCACCAAGGCCCAATTGTAATTGCCACAACGGCAGTTCCAATCATGTCGAGGAACATTGGAAGCTTTAAAGTGTGGTTAATAAAAGAACCAACCACATTGAGGGCAACCGCTGCCGGAATTAGTGCATAAACAAAGGTAGTTGGAACAGTGTAAGTTTTAAAAGAAATTGATGCCATAAAATTTCTCCATGTCTTTAAGTTATAAATTCAAGTGAGTCATGTCTTAACTTAATGCTAATCTTCAAGGTAAAGATACTTACCTTTTTGTAATGACTGAATATTACTCATTACATGCTCCACCTCCTTTCCACAAGCTAAGCTCTATGTTTTTTTTAATTAAAAGTGAGGAAAGTTTATCAATTAAGTCTAATTGTGTCAAGTATATAATATATAATAAAAAGCTGATTTTAATTTTTTTTATAAAAAACTTTAAAATCAATATATTACAGTTTCTTTTATTTCTTTATGATTAATTGATTGTGTTCTCCGAAATATTTGATAAAGTGTTCGTTAAATATTTAAAAAGAGGTTAAATCCGCTGAGGGCGAATTATATAAAGGAAAAACCTCAATGCAGAATGAGGATGGGGATTCTCCTTCCATGTGTCATTCTTTTGACTGGCTGTAATTGAAGTGTTGTCTGGAATAAACAAAGGAGTTGAAGACGATTTCCAGCCTTCTTTATCTGGTAATGGAGGATATAAGTTGTTGCCCCACCAGATTGAAATGATTTATGCTGCAGGAAAAATAATTGACAATATTACATCCTAAAAGGAGGAACAAATATGAAATTTATTGAAGAATGTAAATCATTTGCCGGCCCGGTATGGGAGAGCTATTTACACCATCCATGGATTGAAGCTATGTTCGCGGGGGATCTCTCAGATGAGCGTTTCGAATACTGGCTCATCCAGGACCTGCCATATCTCAGTACTAATATTGCAGAGATCGCTTTCCCGAAGGTGCCTCCACATAATAAATGGGAGGAACTACAGCGGGAATACAAGATACGGTCCGGTGAGACCAGGGTCGAGTTGCGAATGCTTGAGCGAGTCGATGATTTTGCTAAAACACGCTGGGCAGCCAGACCTTGGCGGGATGGAATAATCAATTTCTGGATAAGGACTGCTTACGAAGGTACTTTTGGAGATATATGTTGTGCCACGTACGTTTGTGATGCTTTCTCTCATACTTTCGGAGAACGTTATCTGCTTGAAAATCCAACTGGTCTTTCTGAATTGCAAGTTGAATGGATTGAACAATGGATTGATCCGTTTCATGAGAAAATCAGGGCCGTTACTGAGGAAGCCATCAACGAATACGGAGAACAGACTACTGACTATGAGCGAGATAAAATGCGCTGGCTCTTTCTGCGAGGAACTCAGTATCAAATAGGTACTTTCGATGCGGCTTGGAACTTATCCGACCCCTGGCCAGGTGAGGGGGAAGAGACTGGTGTATTAGCGGGGTCACCCGAACTTTTAAAAAAAGTTGTTGAATGATAGAATAGTTTAACACCTTTTCAAAAAACATATTATCCCAATAGTATATTTTGAAACCTGCTTTAAAAGAGATGAATTCTTTAAAAACCAAATTATTCGGAACATCCGGTGTTAGAGGTGAAACCAATAAAGAAATTTCGCCCAATCTAGCTTTAGAACTTTCTATAGCTTTTGGAACATGGTTGGATGACAAAGGAACAGTAGTATTGGGGAGAGACACAAGGTTTGGTGCAGAAATGCTCATACATGCAATTTCCGCAGGTTTGCAGTCAGTTGGCTTAGATGTTTTGGATTGCGGAGTATTACCAACGCCGGCACTCAGTTTAAAACTTCAGGAATTAAAGTCTGTTGGAGGGGTAATGGTTACAGGTTCTCACATGCCTCCCAATAGAATTGGGCTCATATTTTTAGATTCTGATGCGTGCTATTTAAGTGATAATAAAGCTTTGGAGGTAGAGAATCTTTACTTTCAAACATCAACAAAAGAAATTAAAAACAAGATTCCCACAATGAACAAGATAGGGACTTTCAATAAAATATTTGACAGTTCTGAAAGATATGTAGAATTTGTATTATCTTTAATTGACAAAAAAAAGATTTCAGAATTATCTAAAAATCGTGATTTTAAGGTTGTAGTTGATCCTGGAAACGGGACTGCTGTTGATATTTTACCAGATCTGGTGGAGCAATGCGGATTAAATGTTATTGCGATTAACAATGTTAAAAAAGGAAATCCAGACAGGCCTGCAGAACCTAGAGCATCAACATTGGATGGGACAAGAGACTGCGTCAAAAATAATAAGGCTCAATTAGGTACTGCAACTGATGTTGATGCAGACCGAGTGGTTTTCATTAATGAGAATTGTGAAGTAGTTTCTGAAGATTTAATAGGTGCTATTTTCGCAAAAAATATGTTTGAAAATTATGCTAAACAAGATAAACACGGGATGATTTGTGTTACACCTGTGAATTCCTCCGGGCTAATTGATTATTTGGCAAATAATTATAATGTAAAGATGAAATATTGTAAAATAGGACAACCAGATACAGAAAGGGCCCTGATTGAGGCTGGAGAGAAAGCAGTTTTTGCTTACGAAGAGAGTGGGAAGTACTATTTTGCAAAGGATGTTCATTGGTGTGACGGGAATTTGGCAACACTAGTTTTACTTCAAATAATGGCTATGAGGAAAAAAACTTTAGTTGAGCTTACGGATGAGTTTCCAAAATTTTATCAGACAAAAAGTCAGTTTGAGTGTACAGATGATTCAAAGGAGAATGTATTAAAGACTTTAACAAAAAAATTTAAGTGTGATAAGAAACTCCTACAAGATCAAGTAATGGATATTACAATTGATGGCTTGAAGAGAATATATAATGATAATTCTTGGTTGCTCTTGAGGCCGTCTGGAACAGAACCATTGTTCAGGTTATATTCTGATGCAATGACTCAAGAACGAGCAGACCATTTAATAGTAGAAGCTGAAAGAATAGTCAGTGAATCCATTCAAGAGAACTTGTAGACAACTTGGAAATCATATTTGTGGAAGTTTTTTTCAAAACCGTCGATGAAACTATTTATGTTATCTCCAAGCTCAGATGAATGATAAGAACTCTCCTGCACCATTACAGTTAATAATTTTAATCTAGGAATTTCTGTGGTTCTAATCGCAAAAATATTGTAATAATCCCCAATAATTGATAGGGGTTACCTTCATAAGGATCCTGCCCTAAAGTGATCACCATTAATTTCGAAGAAAATTCAACGACCGATTATTCCTTAGGAAAAGACATCAATAAGTTTTTTGTATAATAATTTGGTTGTCTGTGGAGTCCGGATATGGGATAGTTTGAATATATGTTGATTTTTTCAAAAAAAATACTCCTTATTTTAGAGTGCATAGCCAAAAGTTGAAATTAATTATGCAAACCAAAACAACGAAAATTCCTATGGGTAAGCTATCGGAGGAGATGGTGGATCGCTTTAAGATCGACGGGTTTTTATTAGTGGAAGATTTTTTCTCCCACGAAGAGCTTGATCGATTCGGTTCAGAAGTTGACAAGGCTGTCCGATATCGAACTGTACATGATAATAGAAGTCATGGAGAGAAGAACCTATACGAGCAGACATTTCTTCAATGTATGGGACTTTGGGAGGATAATGTCCCGTTAAGACCGCTCACGTTTCATCAAAAACTATGTGCTACCGCAGCGGACTTACTTGAAACTGATTGTGTTAGGCTTTGGCAGGATCAAGCCCTATACAAGGAGGCAGGAGGTCGCAAAACTGACGCTCACATGGACTATCCTTTTTGGCCCGTCGATAAACCAAGACTGGTCTCCGCTTGGATTCCTTTTGATGGTTGTAAACTAGGCGGAGGTGCAATGGGCTACGTCCAAGGATCTCATAAACTTGGAATCTGCCGGTTCGTAGACATCGGCCACTTAAAAGATGAAGAACCATATGACATACTAAAGGACACTCAAGTATCTAGTAGACCATTGGTCTGGATCGAAGCTCCAAAAGGCTCAGTCATTTTCCACCACGCGTTAACCATTCATACTGCTGACGCCAATATAACAAACAAAACACGCCGGGTTTTCACAACTGTTTACATGGCAGATGGTTGTCGTAGGACCAGAGATGATTTTTCAGTTTATCTTGATAGAGACGGGATCAAAAAGGGGGATCTTATTGTAGGCCCTGGACTCCCTGTAGCGTGGCCACGAGATGAAAAACAATTACCAAAACCTCCTACTGTCCTAGGCCCGAAGACAGGATTTGGCTCTAGAATAGTAGACTAACAAATGGATCTTGTGGAATCTAATAGAATATATGTGTGGCGGAGGGAGAGGGATTCGAACCCCCGAAGACCTTGCAGCCTTAACGGATTTCAAGTCCGTCGGTTTCAACCACTCACCCATCCCTCCGTAACTGGTTATACTCTATAAAATACAGTAATTACTCAAGTCTGAATTCTTTATCTGTGGAGTTTTTCAAAATAATTATAGTCTAATAACAAGTGTACTACATGTCATACCTAACTTGATACGGGATCTGGATTCAACATCATGCTGAATTCAAGAATTGAAAGGCTCCCCATTGTAATCCAGGTTTTAGCTGCGCTACACAGAAGTTTTTCTTTCCAGTCACACCTTGCAATTGACATCTTGAATCGAATAATTTATTAATGATATTTTTGGATAAGTTTATTTTTCAGCAGATACTAATTAATACTTGGGCCAGTACAGATTGCTGATCTTAAAACTATTAAAATTAATGATTGAGGGCTTGCTCAAAAACTTTAAGGGTTTCAGTGAGCATGATTTGGGGATTGAATCGAGTTTCTGCATCACGACGTGCTTCCTGACCAAGTTGTTGACATAGTTCAGAATTTACCAGAATTTTGCGTAACTCTGCCGTCAGCGATTCCGCAGTTTTTGTTTCAGCCAAATATCCATTTTCTCCGTGCCGGATTATTTCCGGAAGACATCCAGTCGGGAATGCAACTACCGGTGTAGCCACTGAAAAGAATTCCACCGCAACCCTGCAGATGACTTCTGATTCCACTGAACTCACAACCCCGACATCTGCAAATCGCATTAACTGTCTTATATCCTCTCTCACTGTAATAAGTCTTACATGTGCTTCAAGTTTAAATCTACGGATATCATTATGGAGAGCCTGCATTTCCGGCTCATTGCTGGTTGTGTCTCGGTACGGTATAAGCAACACCAAATCAGGAAATTCAGTCAGTAATTGACTCAAACTTTGAAGAAGGATACGCTGCCCCTTGACAGGACGAATACGACCAACAACTGCCAGAACTTTGGCTTTTTGGGGAATTTCAAATTCAGTCCGGTAATCTGCTGGCGGCTTCAGAGGTAAGTTAGAACATTCAACCGGATAATAAATTGTTTTCAGCCTTTCCGGTGAAATTGGAACTGCATCAAGTAATCGCTCTGCAACTATTTTTCCGGCAGTAATGTAATTTGCAGTCCAATCAATGTGCATTTTTAGATTCAGCCAATGCT
>Ga0302122_10001562_pt1 | contig 14545 bp, 9 predicted proteins | sample CB21_SCM_MG_FD_203115 | JGI IMG/M metagenome (GOLD analysis project Ga0302122, IMG submission 203115) | Marine microbial communities from Western Arctic Ocean, Canada - CB21_SCM | ecosystem: Environmental > Aquatic > Marine > Oceanic | place: Canada: Western Arctic Ocean | collected 2017-09-28
TCTTCGGACAGCTCCTATTGCACGGGTTTAAAAAGGCGCGTTTCGCTTCCTCTTCAGTCTAGAAGTCAGCTAGCACTCTGCACACAACCAGCTCGCCAAATGGACTCGTCTGACTCGAAGGCCTTAGACGCGGGTCGACTTAGCTTATCCGACGGTATGAAGCGGCTCTTCGATCTCCCTGAAGATACCACCGGTGTTGTTTGTCTTCTTTTGCTCGATGATGGTGGGTTCGCCTCAACGTCGCGGCGGTGCCACTCTGCTTTGGAAGCCGCCTGCACGCGCCACGCGCGCGGACGCTACCCGGAATGGGTCATCCAGCGGGGTGTCGCGGGCGGAGTGGCGAAGACGCCCGCAGCCGTGACGACGGCATTCCTTGCGATGAGGTTGGCGCGGAAGGAGCTCAAACGTCTATCACATTATGCTGCCAATGAGAGGGGAACGCTTAAAATTCAGTTTGACCAGAGCGCTGAACACGCGCGTGACCTGCTCGCCGACGTGGGCTACGTGTACCGGAGATGGCGTGAACTCGTCATCGACGACGCTAAGACGATCGGGCTATGGTGCCTCGACGTCGAAGGCATCTCGCGGCCGATGAGCAACCCCCTCTCCATTAGCGGAGGCTACGAGGGTCGGATCCTGCGCATAGCGTTCGATAACATCACGGGCGAGCTTTCTGCAGTAGTGGAAGCACACGGCGAAGGCGATCTCCAGGAAGCGCATTCAAGCGTGCTTGTCCTTAATGACGGTACGAAGATTGGACCTTACAAGAACACTGGACATGTCCCGTTACGTGGTGTCCAGCTATCTGGCCTCCACGTCAAATACATCGTGCGATCCAAGCGGCACCATATTTGCCGCATGAACTTCCCTAGACGGCGAAACCACGAAGATGCAATGTACGAGGAAGTGTTGTGGGATAGCAGCAACACACTCTCGTTCCAATACGGTGCGTTGGAGCCTCACGAGTCCCAGGACTATCAAATTTGTGAGTTCCTACGCAAGGACTCCGAGATAACCTGGAGCAGCGTTCCGCGGCCCGGGCCCGCTCCCCCACGGAGCGTCGCGCCGGCGGTTCATGGCGCGCCCGCTCGCGTTTCCGAAGGCTGAACGGACGCCGCGCGCGGACTGGATCTGAAATATCAAAAGACTGTATACTACACAAAACTAATTAGGCCAACCCTCCTCCAACGCCGCCATGGCGGCTAGCACCCGCCACGGCGGCGCGGGAGCAACGAACGCCGCCGCTGCACCGTCGCCATCGACCTCCGCGGCGTCGAAGCCCGCTGCGGCGTAAAGCCACGGCACCGCCGCGTGCACCGGAGCGAGGATGCATTTCGAAACGATTGCGTTCTCCACCTTTAAACGGCGCACGCGCTCGTCTTCTAGACCGCGGTCCTTTAGATTCTCCAAGATGCGCACGTGGCGGCGCCGGCACTCGGCCACGTCCTCGGCCGACGCCAGGCAGGCTACCGCGTCGCTACGTAACGCCACCGCTAGTTCCGCGAGAGATGGGGTTGCCGACCGCCGCCGCAGCGCGTTCAGCGCCCCCACAACATCGCAGCCCTCTTCCCGCTCGAAGCGCCCGTCGCAGTTCCCAAAGCGCTCACCGGCTCCGAACGTCACGGTCGCGTCCTTTAGGGACCCATCGCAGGCGCGCAGCTTCGCCTCGAGCCGGATCGACCCGCCCTTTTCCGTCGCGCGCGGGTCCTCGGCGCTATTCGCCCACGAGCCACCGGGCAGTAAACCGCCGCCCTCGCCGCGGGACCTGATCCACTTAGCATCCCCGCTAGTTCTGCTCACGGTCGCCTCGCTGGCGTCGACCGCCCAGCACGCGTCGACAAGCTCGCGCGCTTCCGCGGCGCGCCTCTCATCGCGAGACTGAGCCCACGCGTCGTCGACGGCGAGGCTCTTCGCCAGCGCGTCGGCGGCCGCGATGGCCGCTTGGACGCTGGCCTCTGGAGTGGCATGCCAGCCGTGCTCCTCGGTCCGGCGAGCCAGGCACGCCCCAATATCGCGCGTGTAGCGCCGCGTCACGTCCACGACCTCGTCGCGCCCGAACGCTAGGATACACGCCAGTTTCTTCCCCCAACCCCGTTCGTACATGCGCGGCCGGTCCACGGCGCGCTCGCAGGGGTCCACATGCAGCCACCGGGCCTGCGCCGCCGACCAGGCCTCGGCCCAGACGTGGTCTGTTGAATCCCACACGTAGCGCGCCTCAAAGCCGCACGCCCGTAAGCACGGCACGAAGGCGTTGGCGAACTCGCCGCAGCGGCCCGTCCGCGACTCGAATAACAGGGTTCGGGGACAGTTGTAGCGCGGGAAGCGCGCCTCGCCGCCGCACTGGCAGCGGTACAATTCCACGCGGTTGGCCAACTTGCGCCGTTCTTCCTCGTTGGGCGTGCCGGGGCCCGCACCCGTTGTGCCGCCGCCGCAGCGGGGGCAGGGCGGCTTCTTGACCCACGTGAAGAACTGGGGACCCTTGAAGTACGCGGCGAGTTCGCCGAGCAACGCGTCCGACGGTTCCGAGCTGGCGGACCCGTAGTGCTTCGCCGTGGCCGCGGCGAATGCGGCGGCCTTGTCGTCGCCGTCGGGGATGGGGTCGCTTCTTGCCCGGGCCCGCGCCCGCAGCAAGTCCAGCGGCAGCAGGCCGCGCACGTCGTTCAAAAGTAGAGCGTCCTCGTGCGCGGCCCGCGTCGCGCGACACCGTTGCAGGACTCCCGCGATCTTGGCCGCGTTGGGCGCCGGCGCGGTGCGCTGCTGGTCGATCGCCTTTTGGAGCGCCGCCTCGCCGGCGGCCGGCGCGCACGCGGTGGCTGGCGCCGTCGCGGCGAACACGTCGGCGCAGAGGCCGCTCGCCGCGAGCGTCGCGATGCCGCAGACGAACGGTTTGAGCGGTGTCGTGACGACCGGTTCGCCCAGGCCGGTCACAGCAAATGTAGCGCAGGCCTCGCACACAGCTACGTCGCCGACCTGGAAGCGCGGCTGAGCTACACAGCGGTCACCAAAGAGAGAGCGTGTGCAGTTCGGTGCAGAGTCCATTTTTCAGCTTTTGGCACACGGTTGGTTATCTACAAGGCATGCTGAGGATCTGATATCACGAATGTGATCTGTGTGGATGTCCTAGCGTGTCGTGCACGCGTGGAGTGTCGTCGTGGAAACCCAAAACCCGTGCCCCCACGGGTTTTATTCCCTCGGGAGCTCGTGCCAGCCGCGCGGATCGCACGAGGGAGGGCGGGCGCCGCACGTCCTGGTCGCACAGATCCTAAGGAAGCTGCCCTGAAGAGAAGCGATACACAAGCACTATGTGGTGGTGGGGCAGCCTCATAAGCGGGGCCGCAGCGCTCAACACCACCGCGCACCGACGGCTCCAGACCAAGCGCCCGACGCGCACCGCATTACTAGGCCCAGCTCCGAAAGCTATTGTGCTCTTCACGCACCTGCGGCGGTGCGGCGGCTCCTTTGTGGAAGACGCCCTCTTAAAGCCGCACGCCAAACGCCTGGGCAGCGCTCCCTTGCTCTGCAAGGAGGGGGCCCTGGCGCGGCTGCAGCGCTTAGCGCATCCATTGAGACGGCTCTACAAGAGGCAATTAGCAGAAGCACCCCTGGTCTGGCGCCACTGCCCCTTTGGGGCCCATGAGCTGCTGGGCGAGGACCGGCCCTACGTCTACATTACTATGCTGAGACAGCCCTTGGCGCGCATGGCGTCGTGGTTCGCCTACTGCGACAAGTATTCTAGGGACAAGTGCCACACGGCGCCGTACCAGGTCCACGGCGGGTCCAAAATCCTCAACTTCTATAAAGCAAGGCAGCGCAAGTACGCGAGCTTCGCGCCGTCCAAGCTCGATCTGGCGCGCCGGGCGTCGGTCCTGAACGCGCAGACCTTCCACCCGAACTGGCTCGAGTACACGCTCGACGACAACTACGCGTGTCGCATGGTCGCCGGGGGGGAATACCACGATGCGCCCGTGCCGGTGGACGGTTCGGCCTTAACGACGGCGCGACATAATATGAGGACGCAGTACGCCTTCGTCGGGACGCTGGAGCGCCAGAAGGAGTCGCTCTGTGTTTTAAGTGCGCTACTGGGCGTGGCCACGCCCAAAGCATCGGGTGATAAGTTACGGGGCCCGACGACGCATACGCGCGCCGCGGGCGTGCCCGACGACTTCCGCCAAGCCTTCGCGTCATATACCGCGCAGGACGACCAACTGTACGCGGAGGCCCTGGAGCTGCTGGACGCGCACGTCGAGGCGTTCCCGCGGTGTAAGAGCTGAGGTCGCGTACGTCGGCGGCGGGATATGCCACGTGACGCCATTGGGCGAGGGTATTCATGTGTTTAGTTTAGTTTAGTCAAGCAGGGTAGTGTATCTAGTGATTGTAGTGAAAACTAGTTGTCGGGCCGGATCTGCGTGAGCGTGTCGACGCGGATCATCGGCGGCCGGCGCATGTCCGACTCGGCGCCCTCGAGGGCCGTCTGCTGCAGGCCGCCCTCGAGGGCCGTCTGCTGGGAGGACGCCGCTCGCGCGCCGCGCCGCATGCGCCGGGCTTTTCGGATTCGGCGCCTTGGCCCCGTTTTTTGAGGAGGCCGAAGGAGGTGCGGGCGGCGTCAACGGCGACGAGGGCGCTTCGCCCGTCGCGATGAGATGGTCCCTCGCCGCAATAGTGACGGCCGTGGCCGTGTCCAGGCGCGCGAGGCGCTCCGCTAAATCCGCGACGTCCTGGTCGCTCCGCGTCGCGTCCAGCTGCGCCGCCACGACCCGTCGCGCGCGATCTCGAATGCGCATCTGGCGCTGGGCGATGGTGCCCAGGGACCGCTCGTCGACCAAACCGAGGCCTCGTAAACTTTCGCCCCCGAACTCGATGGACGTGAAGGAAGTGCCCTGCTTCGCGGCGGCCAGGGCCTTGCGCGCGACTTCAACCGATAGCCGTTGTCGTTGCCGATGCAAGTTGTCGAACTCGGCGCCGCTCCAGTACACGTCCGCGCGCAAGGTCCGTGAAATTTCGGACAGAGGGGGCATGCGCACCACGTCCTCCAGGCTCTCCCGGAACGTGACGCGTTTATCATCGAGCGTGGACGAGGACGTGGGCGGCGTCTCCGCCGCCCGCGTCTCTTGTGAACCCGGTTCTCGGCTGAGGGCCCGACACTCGGCGTCGACCCTGCGCCAGTGGCGCACGTCCCGCTGCGCGCTGCGGGGCGACCGCGTCGAGGCCGTGTCTTCGTCTTCCGATGTGCTGAGATCGGAGTAGTCGTCCTCCACGGGCGCCGACGGCGTGCAGCCCATCACGTCAACTTGGAGCGCGCTCGGCCGGCCGTCTCCCAACACCAGCGCCGCAGTCAACGCCTGCCAGCAGTTTTGACAGTATCGGACTCAGTCGGCAATGAGCCGCACAGAGAGTTTCACGCCTCGCTCTCACACTCTATGCATTGGTCGGTCCGCGACGCGACGGAGGCGTTTCCTAATAGGACGCCCTATTCGCCAGTCCGATACGATTACAGCAATGGCAAGCGCCAGTACAGCCCACGTTATGCCAAACCCCGATCGTCGAGACGAATACTCTTCCGAAAACGAGGTTCCCGTTCGAGCCGTGCACACGTACGAAGAGACACTAAAAAGAAATCACTTGACAAAACGGGTTTTTTTCGTGCGGTTTCAAAGACGATTTTAGCCTGCAGTTACACAAGGTGCTGCCGCCGGCATGCAAAGATAAACCTTTCTGACAACAGCCCTGCGAGCAGCGCTCAAAACGAGCAGCGCTTACAGCCATGCGCCTAAACCAGGCAGCCTACTTGGCTGCCGCTGGCGCTTTATGCATGGTCGGACTGCATCTATTAAGCTTCGAGCTAAGCCCGGAAGTGCAACAGGACCTCGACACGCAGGAGCTGCGCGCGCGCATAAATTCCGTGAGAGCGCAAGCGGACGAGACGCGCCTCTTGATCGCCGCCGCGAAGCACAAACAAACAATCATGGTAGCGACGCCGGCGCCCGCACAACTGCGACGACCGGCCACGCGACGCGTGCACGCGGATACGGCACAACTCAGCACCGTGGTGCTGGCCGTCATGGCGCACGACCGGGAGGCGAGCTTAAGGGACTGTCTCCGGGCCGCGCTCACGATAAAAGGCGCCAAGCAACTGTTAGCGGTCGGCGTGTCGATGGACGCGCCCTACGCGTACCCCAAACTCCGCGCCGAGGCCCAGAGAGCGGCGCAAGCGTACGACATGCGCATAGACTGCTGGGAGCACGCCTACGTCGCGCGACCGAAGACGCCCCCGATCTTCGCCGGCTCGCCGGAGTCCAAGATCTCGGAGCACGTCTACCGGGCCCTCATGGAAGCGTTTGAAGTCACGGGCGCGACGCACGTCATTCTATTGGAGGACGACCTGCGCGTGGCCGCGGACTTTTTGCACGTCTTCGCGGCCGGCGTAGCCTTGCTCGAGCGGGACGCGGGGCTGTGGTGCGTCAGCTCCTGGAACGACAACGCGGGCGTCGCCGGGAGGCACGGCTGGCGCCTCGATGCCCTAAGAAGGACGGCCTACTTCCCGGGCCTCGGCTGGATGACGGCGAAGCGCACCTGGGACGCCTTACGTGCAAGGTGGCCCGCGGCGCCCACGACGGGCTGGGACCACTGGCTCCGGGCCCAGGACGTGTTACGGGACTTGGAGTGCGTTTTTCCCGAAGTCCCGCGGGTCAAGCACGTGGCCACGGGCGGCAGCACGAACGTCCGGGGCGGCGAGGCGGCGGCTTTTGAAAGGCGGGCCTTTGCCGGGAGCGTGGTTGTCGACGCGTTCGCGCTCGCGGGCTTTGATGCAGAAGAGTTGGAAAAAGACGTGCGCCGCGCGAAACGCGTGTCCGTCAAGGCCGCGGTGCGAACGACGGAGGACGTCAGTGTCGTCGTCCGGTTCGTGGAGGACCACCAAAAGCTGGCCAAGCTGTTTGATTTGTGGCACACGGAGTTGCGGGGCGCCAATAGATTCGGGGTGCTCGCTCTCAAAACAAAGGGCGGCCACACCATATACCTGGTGGACGAGCGGCGCTGCCCCTGGCTCGCGGAGCGCCTGGCTAATGCGGGCGTCATCCTCAAGGCCTCGCAGCCCGGCGTCGCGTGCGCGCACGTGTGCCGCGCGGCCGGGAGGGCCTGCGATCCGCGCTTGCTGGTCTTCGCGGACCGGTGCGAGCTATTGCGGGAACATTTTCCATGCCCGGGGGGCTGCGGGCACCAGCTCGGGCCCGAGCTGCCGGCGTTCGTCGCCAAGCCGGGCCGGGACACGTCGGGCCAGTGCCTCGTCTCGAACGGGGGCTTCACGCCGACGTGCGACGCCAAGCACCCGGCGACGCAGCGGTTGTGCGTCTGTGTTTGATGGTTCATGTCGTCTGCTTGGGGTAGTGTGTTGCACCGCTCCTCAAGTCTGTGTTAATTTTTCTTCTTAGTTTTACGTGAGATTCGCGGCAAGTCGCGCAGCCCGCAGCGGCAGCAGCACGCGTAGGCGCAGCCTCCGCCGCAACAACTGGTCCCGCCGGTAGTGGCTGCACGCGCCGTCGATCTCATCGAGGGCGTCGGCGAGACCCACGAGCGATAAAGGGAGCGCCGTTGCGTCGCGCGAGAGTCGGCGCGCTGCCCTTTCAAATAATGTGTCGTCCGAGGCGGCGCTACCAGCCAAGGCAGTCTCGGCCACGGCGTAGGCGTCGGCAGAAACTAAGCTCGCGGCGTCGCGCATGAGCGACTCGAGCGGCCTCGGAAGCCCGGGCCGCGGCGCTACCAAACATGACGCTCGGAACGCGTCGAGCGCGCGCGATCGAATTGTTGGACAGGCGCGCTCAGCAACCGCATAGACGTGCGAATAGTTCTGGCGCCAGTCCTCGAGGTTCGCCTCGACCTCTTCGCACGCGCGCTCCAGCGCCTCAGACCAGCGGTCGAATATAACATACCTCTCCAGCAGGGTGAGGGTCGCGTCGCGCGATAGGGTCTCCGCGACCATAGAAGCAGGGTCGCGAAGGCAGTCCGCGAAGAACACGGCGGATTTCGCGCGGCATAGAGCTCGCATCGCCTTTTGCCACTGCAGCCGCGCCGTCTCCGGGAGCGTTTCAAACGCCGTCGGCGCCGCGGCACGTAATGCGCGGCGGCGGTCCCGCGGCGGCAGCGAGTTCGCCGCGGCGAGCAGGGCAGGATCTATCCGGCCTGATTGGGGTGGCGCCCGTGCGGCGACCAAAAAGTTATTTGTCGCCGCTTGCACAATCCAGCGCCACCCCGTGGCCATCGAACCCCAGTTCCGGTCGCGCGATATGAGTATGGACCGCGCGCGCAGCTTTTGCCACGCCTGGTCCGTTCGGCCCGCCTCGCCGAGCTCCACACACGCATAGCACACGGCGCGGAGTTGCGGGAAGTTATTGCTGAGGGAATAACGGCCCGCGCCACGGTACCATTCACTTACCGGCAGGAACGCCAGCGCGCGCCTGGCGAGCTCAGGCGGGAGCGCCAGCAGCAACGGCCGCCGACCATCGGCCCGCACGCGTCGCCGTGCCGTCGGCGGCGCCTCGACGACAGCATCGTCGCCGTCGCTCAGATCCGACAGGTCGGCCGCGGCCTCGTCGCGCAGAGCATCGGAGTTTCGTCGGACGTCGGCCGCTGCAGCGCGCTCCCGCGAGGCACGGCGTTCGCGCGGCGTCGGCGCGCGCACCGCGCCGCAGGCCTCGCACGCACAATTCGCTCTCGCGTTCTCGAGGGTACACGCCGGGCAGAACCACGTAAAGAACGGGACGGACGCCTCGTCGTCGTCCGACGAGTCCTCGTCCCGCTCGCCCAACACGCGTTGCCTGCTGCATTGCGGCGGTGGCCGCCAGGCTGGTGCAACGGCAGGCGTGGTGGCCAGTCCTTGACCAAAACCAAGGTCTCTGAAGCTGATTGAGCCATTGGAGGCCATTGTGGCGCCCAAGTACACAAGCGCTGCGGCCGGCAGCTGGCTTCGCACACGATGACGTGCCTCAGCAGCTACGAGAGTGCTCTCAAGCGCTGCGGCCGCCTGCGAGTTTTTGTAACCAAAACCCGTATAGAAAAAACCGTATGGCGCATACGGCACTCTACTCCGCCCTGTTGCAGTGCATCGGTTGTACAGTGCATTTGTGGTCCTCAGGACAGCCGCCAACAGCAATAGTGGAGCAACGCTCGGCCTCTCACAGCGCTCGCCGCACGCCTGCAGACACACACTGCAAAATGGGACAGGGCATCCTGACTCTCCTGCTATGGCTCGGAGGGGGCGCAGCCCTCGCCCCACCCGGCGCCTTGTACTTGGGCATCGACTTAAGCACGCAAAGTTGCACCGCGGTAGTGGTCGACGATAGACTCGACGTCGTCCACCGGCACAGCGTGTGCTTCGACGACCGCTTCCCCTGGTACGGCACGGAGAGCGGCTTCCACGCGGGGGACGAGGGGCGCGCCACCTCACCCGTAAGCATGTGGTTGGATGGACTGGACTGCGTGCTGGACGAGCTGCCGGCGAGTCTACTGCAGGAGGTCGACGCGATCAGTTTCAGCGGCCAGCAGCACGGTGCCGTCTACTGGACGCAGGACGCGGCCCAACTCCTGCGGGGACCGGCACGGGGCGAGGACGATCCCGAGTTCAACCCCGAGCTTACAACAAAGCACCGGATGGCCCCGGCGCCGCGGGGCTTGCGGGGCGGCCTCCGGGAGCGCTTGTGCCCGGGCGCGTTTGCGCTGAAGGACGCGCCCATCTGGGCCGACGCGAGCACGCAGGACCAGTGCGATATGTTAGAGGACATAATTGGTGGCCCCGAGGAGGTCGCAAAGCGCACGGGGAGCCGCGCCTACGCGCGCTTCACGGCGAACCAGATGGCCGCTATTGCAAAGCGGGCGCCGGACGCGTGGCGGCGCACGTCCGAGGTGTCCTTGGTGTCGGCGTTCGGGCCCAGTGTGCTGTGCGGGGCGATCACACCCGTGGACGCGTCGGACTCCTGTGGGACGAACGTGGGCATGCTCCAGGACCGGAAGTGGGGCGCGAAGTGCACCGAGGCCTATGGAAAGATGGCGGGCGTCGGCGGCGCGGCGGCGTTTCGGAAACGGCTCGGGCAGGACCCGGTCGAGCCCGGGACCCGCGTCGGAACGGTGGCGCCCTGGGTCGCGCACCGCTTCGGCTTCCGGTCGGCGGGCAGGACCATGGGGCAAAGGCCCCCTTCCGTTTTTGTGGGGGCCGGCGACAACCCGTCGACGGCGGCCGGGCTGGGTTTAAGTGCCCCGGGCGACGTGGCCTTGTCGCTGGGCACGTCGGACACGTTCATGGCCGTCGCCAAGACGGCGCGGCCGCGCGTCGAGGGCCACGTCTTCGCCAGCTGCACGCAGCCCGGCGAGTTCCTGGCTTTATTATGCTACGCGAACGGCGGTCCGTCGCGGGAGCGCATCAAGCGGGACCTGCTGGGTTCGAAAGCGACGTGGGACGAGTTCGGCCGGGCCATCGGGCGCGCGCCGCCCGGCAACGGGGGCGTGCTGGGGCTGGAGCTGGCCACGCCCGAGATCACGCCCGTCATAGCCAAAGCCGGCCGGTTCTTCGTGGATGGGGACGGCCGGCGCATCAGGTTGGGCGACGGACAACGGGATCCCGTGGCCACCGGCTGCCGGGCGGTCGTGGAGGGGCGCTTCCTCTCGATGCGCGGGCGCGGCGCGGCGCTCGGCGTGGACGCCACGGGTGGCCGCGTCCTGGCGGCCGGCGGCGCCTCCCGGTCGCCGGAGATCATGCAGGTCGCGGCCGACGTGCTAGGCGCGCCGGTCTACGCGGCGGACGTGCCCGACGCCGCGGCGCTGGGGGCGGCCTTCCGCGCGGCGCACGGCGCGTCCGACTACCCGTCGTACGACGCGTTCCTGTCGGCGCACGGCGCGGGCGCGTCGTCCCTGGACGTCGTCGCGCGGCCGCGGCACGCGCACCTCTACACGCCCGACGTCGTCGCGCGGTACCTGCGGCTCGAGGATGACGTTACTAGGGGTAAGTGGGGTGATTAGTGTCTTGCGACTCGTCCAAGGAGCTCTATACTTAGTACCTCTTGACTCGTCGTCGTCGTCGACGGGTTTTTCAACTCGCGTCGATTCCAACATCAAACAGCCGTAACTCTGCGACAGCTGCATCGTACACAAGTGCAACGCTTGCATATACATCACACATCAGTGCGCACGCCAAAAATGCGCAGCGCTGCGCGCCTGCGCCGCGCGAGGGCACCAAATGCTGCGAGACGACGGCACTTCAGAGAAGGAACGGGCGTGGACGCCTACGTGCAGCCCCAGGCGAGCGACGCCGCGAAGCCGAACCGGTACAGCGCCACGCTGACAGCGCACGCGAGGAGAGGCGGCGCCCAGGCCATGCTCGTCCCCTGCGGCGTCGACGACGAGAAGCTGGCGCGGCCCCAGGTGGGCGTCGCGAGCATCTGGTGGGAGGGCAACCCCTGCAACATGCACTTGTTGGATCTGTCGGAGCTCGTCAAATCATCCATAGAGCAGCAGGACCTCGTGGCGTTACGGTACAACGCCGTCGGGGTGAGCGACGCGATAAGCATGGGGACGGGCGGCATGCGCTACTCCTTGCAGAGTAGGGACTTGATCGCGGATAGCGTGGAGACGGTCGCGGCGGCGCAGTTTTATGACGGTGTGGTAACAATCGCGGGCTGCGACAAAAATATGCCCGGCTGCGTCATGGGCATGGGTCGGCTCAATCGGCCGTCGCTCATGGTCTACGGCGGAAGTATAAGGAGGGGAAAACTACCCAGTGATGGCCGGAAGATCAACATCGTGGACGCCTTCGAGGGCTACGGCAAACTCGTGGCGGGCACCATAACGCCGCAAGAGCGGAACGAGGTCATCGCCTGCGCGTGCCCCGGGGCCGGGGCGTGCGGCGGCATGTACACGGCCAACACGATGGGCACTTTAACTGAAGCCATGGGTCTCTCATTACCGTATAGCGCGTGCACGCCGGCCGACGCGAAAGCCGCCGAATGCGCCGCGGTCGGCGCGGTGATGGCGAACATGCTCGAAAAAGATATTAAACCAAGGGACATCCTCACGAAGAAGTCTTTATATAACGCCATCGCCGTGGCGTCGTGCGTGGGTGGCTCGACCAACGCCGTGTTGCATTTACTAGCGATCGCGCGCGCCTTTGGTGTGGATGATTTCTCGTACGAGGACTTTGAGACCGTTCGAAGGAGGGCTCCTGTTTTGTGCGATATGAAGCCCTGGGGCTCCAATCTCATGGAGGATTTACATGACGTGGGCGGCGTGCCCGGTGTTCTAAAGCGCATGATGGATGACGGCATCCTGCCGCACCCCGAAGCTTTAACGATTTCCGGCTTGTCGTTGGGCGACGTGTTGGACCAGTGCGAGCCCTTGCAACCGTCCCAAAACGTCATGCGGCCGCTGAATGACCCCATCAAAGCAGAAGGACATTTAACAGTACTCCACGGATCACTAGCGCCGGACGGCGCCGTCGGCAAGATCACGGGCAAGGAGGGCATGCGCTTCGAGGGCCCCGCGCTCGTCTACGACTCGGAGCCGGCGATGCTGGACAGCCTCGACGCCGGTGAAATAAAACCCGGCGTCATCATCGTGATCCGCTACAGCGGGCCCAAGGGGGGGCCGGGCATGCCGGAGATGCTCACGCCGACGTCCGCTCTAGTGGGTGCCGGGCTCTCCAGTTCGGTGGCGCTACTAACGGACGGGCGCTTCTCGGGCGGCACGCACGGCTTCTGCATCGGCCACGTCGCGCCGGAGGCCGTCGAGGGCGGGCCCATCGCCTTCGTGCGGACGGGCGACCGCCTGGTGATCGACGCCCAAAACCGGCGCATCGACCACAACATTGACCCCGCAGAACTCGCGCGGCGGCGGCGCGCGTGGACGGCGCCGCCGCCGCGCGTGACGCGCGGCGTGCTGGCGAACTACTACAAGTCTGTCTCCTCGCCGAAGCACGGGTGCGTCACGGACATTATTTAGGTCTTAGTTTATTGTCTTCATTTGCGTCGTAGTATTGACCTCGCTGAGACTTCATAATAATAAAAATAAATAAATAGATTAAGGAAGGCCTAATAAAAGACAAAAGCTCCTAGGAGCCTTTTCCCTACTCAGTCAGGATTCATTAAGACAATTAGTTTTTAAACGCCGGCGGCGGGTTTCGAGGCTAGGGTATGAGCTTGGAGGGGGGGGTTCAAAGAGCCGCGACCTACATGTCCAGGTCCTCGAGGCGAAGCGCCATCTCCTCGTCGTCCTCGTCGTAGTCCGGCAGCACATCCATGTGGTTGACCTCGCGGGAGCACCGCATAGGCGGCGGCGAGCCCGTATGTAAAGAACTCACGTCCTCGTCCTTGGTCTCCGCGGTGCTCTCGGCCTCCACCTCCTTCGTGTGCTGGGTCCGGTCGAAGGCGTAGGCCGCGCCGCCGTGCTTGTCTTCATCTAAGCCATCGATTTCTTTGTCCATTGAGACTCTCAATGAATTGCTCCTATGCAGAAATTAGAAGAAGGGCCCCATCGTCGCCACGACCCACGCCGTGATGGAGACGGCCGCGATGAGGTTCACTGCTAAAATACGACCGTCGCCGTTATAAAACAAATCCGCGCGGGAGACGCCATAAACCTGCTTCACGTGCGCCGGGCGCGCGAACAAGCCAGGAGCAATCAACCCCCACAGACTCGCGCCGAAGTGCACCGGCGCCGCGCTCACGGCATCGTCGATGCAGCACTGGATTAGTAACCAAGAGAACACGTGGTACAAATCTGCTTTGGGCCTTGGCCGGCGAGCGGCCACCTAGGCGAGTGATATTGTTCTTTTGTCGTTACGCCGTGCCTATCAGCGTACCGCACAGGGCCTAGGTTAGACGTTGAAGCTCATCTAGCGCGAAACCAAAAGAAAAACCCGTACCGTTGTACATGTACGGGTTTTGCCCTATCTCCGTGTCCAGCCCGTGCGCGAACTAGCCACTACCTATCGAGCGGCAAGACCGCTCTCCTTCCTCCACGTCCAGCAGTGCGATACACAATGATGCGCTCGGCAGTCCTGCGCGCGTGCCGACCACTGGCCTCGAGACAGCTTGCCACGCGCGCTGCCGCGGCCTCTCCGGCCAAGTACCTCGCCGCGGCGTGTGTGGCCGGCACCGCGGTCGCGGCGTACTACACCACGGCCCGCGCCGAGTCCGCTATGGCAGCGAAGACGCGCTTCGACGCCGAGGGATTCGGGTCGCCGTCGTTTAAGGGGGACGTTATTGTCGTGACGGGCGGCACGACGGGCATCGGGGCCGCGTGTTGCGCCCACCTGGCCCGGGCGGGCGGTATCGTGTACAACGTGGATTTCAAGGCGCCGGACGTGGCCGTACAAGGCGTCACGCACCTGCAGTGCGACGTTTCGGACGTCGCCCAAGTGAAGAAAGCGATCGGGGCCGTGGTCAAGGCGCACGGGAGCATCGACGTCCTCGTCTCCAATGCCGGCATCTGGCACGGCGGCGACTTCGAGAAAACGTCCGAGCGGGACTTTGACCGAGTCGTCGGCGTCAACCTGAAGGGCGCCTTC
>Ga0302122_10001563_pt1 | contig 14545 bp, 15 predicted proteins | sample CB21_SCM_MG_FD_203115 | JGI IMG/M metagenome (GOLD analysis project Ga0302122, IMG submission 203115) | Marine microbial communities from Western Arctic Ocean, Canada - CB21_SCM | ecosystem: Environmental > Aquatic > Marine > Oceanic | place: Canada: Western Arctic Ocean | collected 2017-09-28
AATTGAGTCCTCCCCCCAATGCCACACAAATGATTACTTGAGTGGCGTGCCCCTATCTCAGTTCGCCATACCAGTCCGTCTTTTTTTAGACTGACCACCATAATGGCTTCCTTGTCACCACTGGCAAACTCAGAAAACTGCTGAACAACGCAGATATCGTCATTTTCATAAATATAGCGTCTGTTTATAACTGTTTCGTTTTGCATGGCATTCGCCATCATTTCGACTGTCATGTCAGATTTATTCATTACGTCGCCGCGTGAATAAAATATAAACTCAAAGTCATCGTGGAGCAAATCTAACCATGCATCATCATTATTTTCTCATGTTTCATTCCACTTTTGATAAATTTATATTATTTTAGTTTCCTTAATTTATTGTTTTATCAGTTAAAACGCGCAAGCGGTGATGGCATACTACTAGTGTCTAAATTTTTTCAGCAATCCTAGGACGATGGCGATGTATTTTATGCCTTATTAACCACACTTCTTGTAGTTACTCTTCATGCACTTCCTTGCCATAGCTTGGGCTTTTTCTATGGCTTGTGAAGTCATATTTCCGGCCACCTTCTTTCTCCAACGTTTTGCCGCTGACGAACCGTTGGCAGTCCCAATATTGAGCCACATATAAGCTAGGGTGTAATCTTGACGCACTCCCATTCCTCCATGACTGTACATCAAACCTAGGTTAAGCTGAGCGCGAGCATAACTCTGCTCAGCAGCTAACATATACCACTTAAATGCTTGGTCATAATCGTTGACGTCTTGGTAGTCCCGTCCGAGCTTTACCTGAGCTTGAGGGCTACCCTTTTCTACTAATCTAATAACAGCGGCAGTGGGTGGAAATTCAAAAAACTCTACATCCTGTGCCACTACTGGTGATGAGAGTATGATTAGCGACGCTAATATGAAGGTTATTTTTTTCATGTTGCCAGCCTTGATTTAAATAATATAAAATTGAGCTTATCGAAAAGAATACAAGCCAGCCACTTTTTTATTATTCCATGACTTCTCGAGACGCTACGTTGGCAGACTGATCAAATGAAAGCCTGCCATCAGCCCAGATTAAAAAATAATCTGTATCTTTATTTAGAATGGTACCAGTTAACGTTTTACACAGAATTATACCGTAAAAGTATTTAAAAACATAGTATAAGAGCTAGTTATAAGACCAAATATATTACTGATTATTAAGAAAATTAGCTGTTGTGATTGTTTTAAATATGTTTTTTTTGCGCTGGAGCTATTGCTGGAGGAAACCATGCAGCTCTGTTGCCTGTGACAGCCCCCACAGCGGAGCATTTATGAAAAAACCAATCATTCCAACCAGTGGCGATACCCTTTCTGGCTTTTGTTTCGCTTTTAGCGCCTATTTTATTTGGGGATTTTTGCCAATTTATATGAAGATGTTAGCATACTTTCCATCTGCAGAGATCGTTGCACATTGGGTGATTTGGTCTGTGCCGATTGCAGGTATTTTACTAATATTAATGGGCCGTACTAAGGATGTTTATGCAGCTATTTTGAATCCTAAAACTCTTGCAATGGGGTGTTTGACTGCCTCATTGATTACGATCAACTGGGGCATTTATGTCTGGGCAATTTCTGCAGATCGGACACTGGACGCTGCCCTTGGTTATTTCATCAATCCTTTGTTCAGTGTCGACCTTAGTGCAATTTTTTTGCGTGAATCAATTACGCGTTCTCAAATGGCTGCGATTGCCTTGGCTGTTGCTGCTGTGGTTTTTTCTGGCAATTTCAAACGGATCAGTGCCATGGGTATCGATTGGATTGACTGTTACTTGGGTTTTTATGCGTTGTGTAAAAAACAGCTGCCGATTGGTCCAAATCAGGGATTTTTGCTGGAGGTACTCATACTGTTTGTCCCCGCACTCGCTTATGTTGGATGGCTTTCCTCGCAGGACCAAAATCATTTTGATTTAAGTATGACACATAACACTTGGTTGCTGTTGGGCTGTGGTCTTATTACAGCCGTGCCTCTATTACTTTACGCTAATGGAGCAAAGGGCCTGCAGCTGACTAGCATAGCAATCATGCAATACATTGCCCCCACACTAATCTTCTTGGTAGCGGTTTTTGTTTTTGATGAAGAGTTTGGCCAAGCGCGCATAATAGCTTTTCCAATGATATGGGCGGCTCTAATTATTTATTCTGTCTCGATGTTTCGTAACATGCGTCGCGCCTAGTAAGTTTTTTAATCTCAAATCTATTACATCAAAGTCTGCACAGGACCCACCAAATGATCTCTTAATCAAAAATACTCCGTACATCTATATTGTTTCTGACGTAAACTAGCTTCATTGCTCTTGGATACCCAGTCGTCACCATCTGGATCGTTTTCATAATACGCTGCTGCAATTTTGGCTAAAGCCCGATAGGACTTACATTTAGTACTATTATCACGCTGTGCTTGCTCATTCTCCAAGTATTTCGACGTAGTGGTAATGATTAGTCCCATTAGCAAAGCAATCAATAAGCTCAATAAAACTGATAATAGAATAAGCTTAGTATTTTTTTTTATAAAAGCCTTCAAACGTGAACCTTACTGCCGAAATAACAATTAATAAATCTAGTCAATTATTTTAAAAACTATAGTAACCCTTAATAGCGATAATTTTCAAATAATATGAATATGAATATGAATATGAATATGAATATGAATTTGCCTTGACAGCAATGACTAATTCAAATGTAATTTATTTGCCCCAAACGCGAATTTTACCGCAATCTATATGAACAAAATGTGATTTGGAATATTTACCCACTCCACCTGCCGCACAGAGTGCGGCAGCCCGCGCTATCTGGTTTACAGAACGACCTGGCAAGCTAATATCAGCGGCCTGACCTTTCAAATGCAACGATTTTTTTGCAACGCCACCGCCCAACTGGGACCTTAAAAGTTTATTTGTACTTTTGGTACGATAGCCAGAAAGTAAATGGAACGGTGATTGGGTTTCAAGGATACGTTGTGTGGCAGAGATTATATCAACCGTACGTGTGTCGATCATGTAGCTTTTGTTTTTTCGCAAATCTCTCATGAACCAGTCTACTTCTGTTAAAGCATCTTTAATATATTTACCCTCAATCCAGTAAATCATATCTAGCGTTTCGCCACTTCGATTTGAGTACATTTTTATACGACGGATATCACCAGAGCCACGTAGAAAAGTAGCTGCATTTGAATAAGTAGGCACAGCCACTACAGCAGTTGCGGCGAAGGCGTGCAATAGTTGTCGGCGAGAAATTAAGGAGGTTTGATATTTCATATTTTTCATTTTCGTATATTTATTTAAACCTGGCTGACTTACTTACTCATAAAGCTGTCGATAAAATATATTTTTAAATTTCTAAAAGATCGCTATGTACCTTAACGGATGAAATTTAAATTTTTAAGTTTATTTGAAAGGTTTTTGAAAGATTGTTTAGATTTGCGGCGAAAATGAACTATTATGATTAGAAGTTTGGAAAACAGATTTTTTTAAATTTATGTAACTTTCTTATCTCTGCTATAATTGATGCAATCTGATTTTAAATGTTTTATCCTTTGATAATGTTATTATTTCACTATTTCGCAATTCTTCGCAGAAAAGTCCTAGTCGCGTTAGTGTTAGTAAATATTATTTCAATAAATATTTTTAGCAGTATTGCTGAGTCTGCTGAGCCTATTTCTATTAAACAGTTTGTTGCTGAAGCTAGTTTTCGGAATAATCATGTGTCCCAGTTTTATGAAAGCCGAAATTATGATCCATTTTGGTTGGGAAACAACGTTGATAATGTCGCTCGTTTGCAAGCATTAATTAGCGCTCTTTCAGATGCTCCGATGCATGGGTTGCCCAGCTCTAAATTTAGCTTAAACAGAATGTTGTCTGATATTTACGGTGTAAGTTATAACGAAAAACTAGGTTATTTGGATGTTAAGTTAACTTTAGTTTTTCTTGAATATGCGCGTGTTATGACTACTGGAGTTTTAATACCAGAAAAAATAGACAAAAAAATTGTGCGTGCAAACTTTTATAAAAAGAATATTAGTTTTCTTAAAGAACTACAGTCTTCAGACTCTTTTGAATTTTTCAAAAAATTATTTCCACCCAGTCTTGAATACAAACGTTTAATGAAAGAAAAAAAACGACTTGAGAAAATTTTTCTAAGTGGTGGTTGGGGAGCATTCATAACATCTGATGAATTATTAGTTGGCGAACGTGGAAACGGTGTCGTTATGTTACGCAATCGGCTTATTTCAATGGGATATCTATCCCCAACGTACTCGGCATCTTATGATTTACCTCTAGTTAAAGCTGTAAAGAACTTTCAACTAGATAATGGCATCCGTGCTAATGGATCTGCTAACCAAAGTACTTTGAACCTAATTAATATTACCGTAGAGGAGCGACTGAAATCTGTTCTTGTGGCTCTAGAACGAGAACGATGGTCTAGAACTCTCAGTGTCAATCGACATGTGATCGTCAACTTGACTGATTTCAGTGCTAAAATAGTTGATAGTGGTAAAGTTACCTTTAAGACCAAAACAGTCATAGGATTTGATGATTCTAACCGCCGTAGCCCAGAGTTTTCGGATATTTTAGAATTTATGGTAGTTAACCCGAGTTGGTATGTGCCTCGATCTATTGTGGTTCAAGAGTATTTGCCTATGCTTAAAGTTAACAATAATGCGGTTGATTTTTTGGAATTACGAGACGAATTTGGCACGATAATTGAACCTTCTGAAATTGATTTTTCTACTTTTGATCAAAATACATTTCCCTACCGGATGCGCCAGCCACCCGGCGTGAATAATGCACTAGGTTTAGTAAAGTTTATGTTTCCAAATAAAAACAATATCTACTTGCATGATACACCATCAAAAGGTCTATTTGATCTTGACGTCAGAGCCTTTAGCCATGGATGTATACGTCTAAGTGATCCTTTTGGTTTTGCTTACACCTTGCTTGCAGCACAATCTACGGATCCTGCATCACTCTTCCGCTCTGCTTTAGGTTTTAAGAAGGAAGTGAAAATTGAATTAGAAAAACCTGTTCCAATTCATCTCATTTATAGAACAGCTATTACTAAGCCTGGTGGTGGTTTAGAATTTAGAAAAGATATCTACGGACGAGACGCTAAAATTTGGGATGCCCTTCAAGTGGAAGGGGTAGTCTTAGTTTCTGTGACTGGTTAAAGATAAATTAAAATTTAAGGCAACTTTTGTATGGATAATTTTACAGTAAAAGAACTGGCGCATGCTTTGTCTGCTAAGGCAGTGGGAAATTTGGATATTGCCATCACAGGTGCAGCTGAACCGCAAGATGCGCAAGGAAGCTTATTAGCTATTGCAACGTCAAAATCATTCGTTGCTAGGTTAGGCGAAGGAAAAGCTAAGGTTGCCTTGCTTACTACTGGAACGGATTGGCATAACCTCAATTTAGAGGCTGCCATTTTTGTTTCTAGACCTCGTTACGCATTAGCAGGACTGTCGTTAAAATTAGATAAAAATTGGAGACAGGGCGAAGCGTTCATTCATCCACATGCTGCCATTGATTCAACAGCAAAGATAGCTCCTGGTGCACGAATTGGAGCGTTTTGTTATATTGGCGCTGGCGTAGTTCTGGGTAAAAATGCCTGGTTGGGTACTCATGTGACTTTAGCAAATGGAAGTTTTATTGGTGCTGAATGTACATTACTAGATGGTGTAAAAATTGGTAGAAATGTCACTATTGGCAAACGTTTTGTTGCACAGCCGGGAGCAGTAATAGGTGCTGATGGTTTTTCCTATGTTTCTAAAGAAGTGGCCGCCTTAGAAAATGTGCGGGTTACACTTGGTGATCGTGGGGACGCCTTGCCACAGCCCTACCACAAGATTCATTCACTGGGGGCAGTAGAGATTGGTGACGATGTAGAAATTGGAGCTAACTCCTGCGTAGACCGTGGAACTGTTCGAGATACAATTATTGGTAGTGGATGCAAGGTGGATAACTTGGCTCAAATTGGTCATAATGTCAAAATTGGCACTGATTGCTTAATTTGTGCACAGGTTGGAATTGCTGGATCCTCCACTCTTGGTGATAATGTAGTGTTAGGGGGGCAAACAGGGATAAGCGATAATTTGTTCGTTGGAAATAATGTGATCACTGGTGGTGCAACAAAAGTGTTAACTAATGTTCCATCGGGGCGAGTGATGCTGGGTTATCCCGCGATGAAAATGAAAACCCAGTTAGATATTTATAAATCCCTTAGACGGTTACCTTCGTTAGTCAGAGACCTAGCAAAATTAAAAGCTGACAATCAGAAAAATTAAAAAATGAGTTTAAATTTTGAGAAAGTTCCTGTTGTGACAATAAAAGATAAAGTTGTTAAAATTATTGCTGAACAAGGCATGCTCAATGTTAACGACATTACCCAAACCGCTACCTTAAAAGACCTTGGCATTGATAGTTTAGCAATTGTTGAAAGTATTTTTGTAATTGAAGAGGAATTTAATATTAACGTTCCATTTAACGCTAATTGTCCGGAAGAAAGTAACTTCGACGTCTCTTCTGTTTCGTCAATTATAAAGTCTGTTGAAAAATTGGTTGCAGAACAGGTGTAAGTTATGAACCGTGTTGTAATTACTGGGTCGGGAACCATTAACGCCCTAGGCAATGACGTGCCCCAGACACTAGTTTCCATGCGAGAAGGTAGGTGCGGAATTGGGCCTTTGAAATTTCGTGATGTGGATAGATTATCTGTAAAAATTGGCGCGCAGGTAAAAGGCTATAATGAGACTGACTACTTTGACCATAAAGAGCTTACCTTATTTGATCGTTTTACCCAGTTTGCAATCCTTGCGGCGCGCCAGGCAGTGGAAGAATCTGGGTTAATATTTGATGAAGAATTATCAGAAAGCTCAGGCGTATTGTTGGGAACCGCAGCAGGTGGCATGAATACTTGGGAAGATAATTATCGTGCGGTATTTGAAAGTGGAAAGAACCGCGTTCATCCATTTGTTGTTCCAAAATTAATGCACAATGCTGCTGCCTGCACGATTTCTATGGAGTTTAACCTAAAAGGACCCTCTTTTACTGTCTCAACTGCTTGCGCCAGTTCAAATCATGCAATCGGATTAGCGTTTCAAATGGTACGCAGTGGGATGGCTAAAATAATGGTTACAGGCGGTTCTGAGTCAATGCTGACGTTTGGTGGGGTAAAGGCTTGGGAAGGTTTAAGGGTAATGTCCAAAGATGCATGTAGACCATTCTCTGGAAATAGATCTGGCATGGTTCAAGGTGAGGGTGCTGGTATTTTCATTCTTGAAACTTTTGAAAATGCTATTTCACGTGGCGCAAATATTCTCGCAGAGATCGTGGGGTTTGCTATGAATTCGGATGCATCGCACATTGTGATGCCATCAAAACGTGGTGCTGCAATTTCTATAAGTCGGGCATTAAAGGATGCACAGATCAATATTAGTGATGTTAGTTATATCAATGCCCATGGCACCGGTACTCGGGCTAACGATACTACTGAATGTGCTGCTATTGAGAGCGTTTTCGGCGGACATCTAAAAAATTTGATGATTTCATCAACTAAGTCGATGCATGGTCATTTGATTGGTGCCACTGGAGCTGTCGAGTTACTTGCCTGTATAATGGCACTACGTGATGGAATTGTAGCTCCAACAATTGGCTACGAACAAAAAGATGAGACTTGTGCGTTGGATGTAGTACCAAATTTTGCGCGAAATGCTAAGGTTAAAGCTGTTGTTTCGAACGCGTTTGCATTTGGCGGTATGAACGCAGTTTTAGTTTTAAAATCGCCGTAAAGTCTAATTATTTAGCGATCAGTGCAGCATAACCTGCAGTAAATCCGTTTAATGATAATGATAGGTTTTGTGGGCTATCGGGAGCGTTAACTGGGACTATTATTACAGTAGCGCTTTTACCTTCTTTATATTTTTTTAAATCAGTTTTGGTTAGGCCAATTCGAGCTACACAACCTATTTTTAGGCAAAAAGCGAACGGATAACTTTGGGGCGCCTTATCACCTATTTTAACAATGAGTTGGGAAGTCAGTAGGGTTTCAAGCGGTGTAATAACGTTAGCACCAGCAATAACGCTAGCATTGGGTTCAAAATCAAGCATTGTAAACTCAACCACAGGCGAGCCGCTGCTGTTACGTAGTATTTGAAACAGTTCACACGGATCTATTTCTGAATTAGTTCTGACACATCTTAAGGTCCACGAACCATAGCCTGCCTTTTTATAAGTTTCACCCAGCTCCACTTGGTCTTGGATGCTAGTATTATTTTGAGCTATGGCAAAAGTGCTAATTACAGTTGTAAAAAAAATTAGAATTCCTAAAATATTTAAATTCATAAGGTGCCTCTTTTGTTGTTTATACTCTTCTGCTCAAGAAACAAATATTGTCCGCAATTAAACAAATTATAAATTTTTTCAAAATCTGTGTATCAAAGAAACTAGGTAGATTTTAGATTACTTCATATAGTAATCCTAGTATTTAAATTAAGTAACTATCAGAACTATGTAATTAAGTGGGTAGTTTAACGCGTTAGAGTCTAGAAATTTTTAAACGTTTAATCCTGTTCTCTTTTCTGGCAACAACTTCAAATCTAAAGCCGTAGAACACAAAAACTTGTCCTTCAGATGGGATCATTTGTGCTTCATGGATCACTAAACCAGCCAATGTATTAGCTTCTTCATTGGGAAGGTTCCATTCTTGGGCTCTATTTAAGTCACGAATTGTAACGCCACCATCGACAATAATATGGCCATCATGAGCTGCCGTCAAAGCGCTATCGTCGGTATCGAACTCATCGGTAATTTCTCCTACAATCTCCTCTAAAATATCCTCAAGAGTAATTAGCCCTTGAAGTGCACCGTATTCATCAACAACTAATGCAAAATGTGTGTGGCGTTTTAAAAATTGGCGCATTTGGTCGTCAAGTGGAGTGGTTTCCGGTACGAAGTATGGCTCCATTGCCACGTCTAAAACGTTAAAATGTGATAGTGCTTCAGTTTTCTTTTTAGTGCTTCTAATGAGTTTTACTGTGGCACGTGCTAAATCTTTAGCGTGAATTACACCCACAATGTTTTCTGGATTTTCACTGTATAAAGGAAGCCGAGTGTGGGAGCTTGCTAAACACTTTGTAAGTATTTCATCGGCGGATAAAGATATATCAATCATCTCAATTTCTGAACGATGCAACATAATTTCTTCGACAGTGCGATCTGCTAGATCCAGTGCCCCTAAAATTCGGTCACGGTCCTCTTTTTCTACAATTCCTTCCTTATGGCCCAACGTTAGTGCGCCAGCGATCTCATCTTTTACGGCAAGCACGTTTGTATCTGGATCAGTAACGATCCCAAAAAGCCAAAGAACGCCACGTACAAGTAATCTGACAAAACCTACTATTGGTGCAAATAAAAATACGATTATTGATATTACGCGTGAGGCCTTTATCGCTGCACTCTCGGCATTAGTTATCGCATATGTTTTTGGAAGGACCTCGGCAAAAACCAATATAAGAAAAGTCATTACTAACGTCGCAATAACAACGCTATTTTCACCAAAAACTTTAGTAAATAGGGCTGTGATAAGTGCTGTTGCTAATATGTTTACAAAATTATTACCTAATAAAACAGACCCTATTAACCGTTCACGGTCATTGGTAACTTTTAATGCTCTAGCTGCACCAGCAGATCCCTTATCAGCTTTGGCTTGAAGTTTGCTTCTTGAAGCAGCTGTCAAAGCCGTTTCGGATCCAGAAAAGAACCCTGATAGTATCAAGAGAACGAATATACTAAAAACAGTGATCCAAAAATTTAGCTCAAATCCAAAATATTCCATCACTCACTTTTCTCTCTTTGTTGCGCTAATGGATGGTGGGTAAGTACCAATTCTTTTAAACGTTCATCAAGGACATGGGTATAAATTTCTGTTGTAGCAATGTCTCTGTGTCCTAATAGTGTTTGAATAGAGCGTAAATCGGCCCCGCCTGTCAATAAATGTGTCGCGAAAGCATGGCGTAAAGTATGTGGACTTAGTTTGTCTATGGAAATGCCAACAGTTTTGGCTAATTTTTTTATTTGTTGAAAAAACCATACGCGAGTGAGGTGTCCTTGATTTCCGTGAGATGGGAAAAGAAACAAAGATTTTTTTGTAGTTTCACCCTCATCTCTAAACGATAACCACTCAATTATTGCTTTCTTGGCATCATTAGAAATTGGTATCATCCGTTCCCTGCCACCCTTGCCACAGACCAATATCATACTTGGTTGTCCACGTACCGACGCCACAGATAAACTTACCAACTCGGTAACGCGCATACCCGTCGCATACAGCAACTCCATAAGACAAGTTAAACGCTTTTGTTGAGACTCATTTTTGGGCATTGTACGGGCTGCTATTAGTAGTTGGCTAACCTCGTCTACACTTAAGGTTTTTGGAAGTTTTTTATGCTTACTGGGCCCACGTATTTCTACAGAGGGGTTATCTTTTCTTAGGCCTTCTTCAAACGCAAATCTATACAGTTGCTTAATTGACGACAATCTCCGTGCTTTTGTTGATGTTGCAAGCCCTTGGGCTTCGCAATAAATTAGGTATGATTCAACAACTTTGCGATCAGATGTTTTAAAATTAGAGCCCTGGCCAGTAACAAAACTTAAAAAATTTTTTAAATCGCTGCCATACGCTTGCTGAGTATTATTTGTCGTTCCTAACTCTGCTGCAGATGCCTCTAAAAAACTTTCAATCCAATTAATAGTCATTGTGATTGTCCAATTATCATATATTCCAGCGCCAATTGCTGAGCGAGAGGGGTCAGGCCCATCTCCTGATATAGAATAATTGCCTCTGAAAAAGCCGGTCTTTCTCCATTTAATGCTTTTGAAACAAGACGCATTGCTCTTAAAGTATTGATTGCCCCAAACTTTTTTGTCACTAAAATTTCTTTTTTAAAAGAGTTCATAATCTCTTTAAAAACTTTTGTTGGAAGTAATTTATTTTTAGTTTGAAGCCTTTCCATTGTAATTTCAAAAGGAAAAGCGTTTGGGCGCGATAATATTTGCATTTGAAAAAGAAAGTCGTTGTTTCTGGCCTTGGTATCAAATTCAAGTAATCTCGCTGACCAGGCGCGTGCGAGAGCAGCGATAAGTCTCTTGTCCTGTAAGGTGCCCCAAAAGGTATTTAGCTCATTAGTTGGGTCGATGGCTGGATCACTTAAAGCGCGATGTAGTGCTTGCACTGCTAAGACGCGATCCCAAATACCACCTGATGTAGAAACTTGGTCGCTAGTATACGTTTGTAGGAGAGTACTTCCAGGCAAACTTCCGATGATACTCAGGCGTTCGGCTGCTTGAATCTTTTGTAGCCAACTTGATCTTTCTCTTAGGTCATAAGTTGCAAAACTTACTGGTAGAGATGTTGTTGAAATTGGTTGGCCAACACCCGCCCACATTTGAAAGTCTAAGGGTGTGATTTCAACCAGATTGACCTCTGGTAATACAAAGTCGTTATTATTTTTTTTGTTTAAATGAGCCGCCAGTAGCCTGGATGTTGTGGGTCTAAACGCTCCTAGAGCTTTCAGAGTCACATAATTTATCTCTGCTATTTTTTGTGAACCTGAATGTAAATGGCAATACACTTGCAAAGCTTCGTTATTTGACAAATGTCGCGCACCGTTAAGTTTAATACATATCTTTTCTACGTTATTTGTGAGCAAGGCTGTTTTTGCAAATAATGCAAAAGACTGAATATTTTCAATTTTGGATTGTTTTACAAGACTGAAGGCCGCTTGTACGGCGCCGCGATCAATCAGTGTTTCCACCCGCACTAACATAACGTCTATGTTGCCACGGGTCTTTGCTAATAAAGCCCTGATAAGCAAGTCATCGGCTGATGGAAGATTTGAACTAGGTTGGCTCATCAGCACTTGGCGCAAAGTGTCACTATCTATCTCGGTCCAAAAATCTTCTGGAATTCCTGATATTTCCTGTGGAATTAGTCCGTAAATTTCATCCCTATTTAAATCTAATTCGATAGTAGTAATTTCATTTACAACTTTGTCAGTATTAGTCTGAGGCGTGATAACATTTTTTTCTGTTAACGGTGCTAAGGTTGGTTGTGAAAGCCAATCAATCGCTGAAATTGGTGCATTATTTTGAGCTACAAGCGGATTTGCACCAACTAATGCGATTAAAACGTAAACCCAAAGCATTTTAATCGATGTCCAGTTTGAAAGGTATTTCAACTAAAGTGGGGTCTGCAGATAAATCGAAACCAAACGTAGGTCCGAGATAAGCCAATCCAATAAAAATAGTTCCAATAAGTATTATTAGATAAATAATTATTTTTATAAGTCTCATCATATTGGAAGGGATTCCTTAGATCATTATTTGTAACTGGTATTTTTGTAATAATCGCGCCATTGAAGGCACAAGGCAAGCTAATCTTGAGAGTTGGAATAATGCAAATGTCGCTCCTTAAAACCGTGGTTCTAGTAGGAATGATGGGATCAGGCAAAACTTCTGTTGGAAAAGTACTGTCTACGGTTTTAGGTGTTCCATTCGCAGATACTGATATTGAGATTTCCAATGATGCCAATAGTACAATTTCTGAAATTTTTGAACGTGACGGTGAGATGATGTTCCGGCAAGCTGAAACTCGGATAATAAAGCGTTTGTTAGACGGAAACCCTTGCGTAGTTTCAACTGGAGGAGGCGCTTTTTTAAAAAACGAAAATCGCAAGATAATTTCAAGATTTGGAGTTTCGGTTTTTTTGAAAGTAGATCGGGAGTTACTGTGGGAACGGGTTCGTAGGAAAGATACTCGTCCTTTACTTAAAACGGCTTCTCCACGCGACACACTATTTAAAATTTTAGATACTCGACAGGATATATATAATTTGGCAGATTTTACGGCAGAGTCGAACAAGGGAAGCTCGATAGCACAATCTGCAAACACAGTCATAGACTTGCTATCCAGAAGACCAGACGTGTTAAAGCCCGTAGGAGATTAACAGTGAATGTATCCATAAAAGTACCGCTCCCTGAGCGTGAATATAATATTGAAATTGGTCAAGATTTGTTATCAACTTCTTCCGATTATATATTTCCGTTATTGCGGCGTCAGAAGGTGGTAATTGTCACAGATGAAAATGTTGCTGCTTTACATTTAGAAACGTTAGAAAATTCTTTAGATGCAGCTAAAATTTTTCACTCAACTCTTACATTGCCACCGGGTGAGGCCACCAAAAGTTGGACTTATCTTCAAAAAACAGTTGATTTTTTATTAGAAGAAAAAACTGAGAGAGCAGATGTTATTATAGCTTTGGGTGGTGGCGTGATTGGTGATTTAGTAGGCTTTGCCGCAGCAATTCTACGTCGAGGTGTTAGCTTTGTTCAGATCCCAACTAGTTTATTGGCTCAAGTTGATAGCTCTGTTGGTGGCAAAACAGGCATCAACACTAGCCAAGGCAAAAACCTTGTGGGCGCCTTTCATCAGCCCATCTTAGTACTATCAGATGTTGAAGTATTAAATACCTTGCAAAAACGAGATTTTATGTCGGGCTACGGTGAGGTTGTTAAATATGGCCTATTAGGCAGTGAAGACTTTTTTGTTTGGCTGGAAAAGAATGGATCAGCGTTAGTCACCGGCGACATTACGGCTCGACTTGAAGCTGTTCGTATGTCTTGCCAAATCAAAGTAGATATTGTTGCTAAAGATGAAACTGAGCAGGGCGACCGCGCATTACTAAATTTAGGCCATACTTTTAGTCATGCATTAGAGGCTGCTACTGGGTATTCAAATCGGCTGATGCACGGTGAGGGAGTGGCTATCGGTTGTGTTTTGGCTTTCGAATTATCTGCACGATTGGGTCTTTGCCCCCAGGAGGCTCCCTCAAGGGTTAGGGCTCATCTTCAAAAAATGGGAATGAAAACAGAAATTGCCGATATTAAAGGGAGCCTGCCGGCAGCGGCAGAACTCTTATTAATCATGGCCCAGGATAAAAAAGTTGTGGGTGGAAAACTGAATTTCGTTCTGGTTAATGATATAGGTAAATCATTCATGACGTCAGATATTGATAAGGATACAATTTTGTCAGTTCTGCATGATTCCGCGCAATCCAAACCAAGTAGACATTCCTTTTGAATGTATGGATTCAGCTTAAAACGGGATTTCATCATCTAGATCAGAAGATGGGGTCGCGGCGCTGCTACCCGATAACTGCTGGCTCCCGCCTGCCTGATCCTGCATGTAACCGCCATCTTGGCTGCTATTTTGCTCAGACATGAAATTGTTTCCTTGGGCACCGTCATTCCGCCCATCAAGCATTGTCATTGTGGACACATAAGGCCGTAGGACAACTTCAGTTGTATATCGATCTTGCCCCGACTGATCTTGCCATTTTCGGGTTTCCAACTGGCCTTCCAAGTATACTTTTGCACCTTTTTTTAGATATTGCTCTGCAATTCTAACTAAAGGCTCAGAGGTAATGGAAATTCGGTGCCATTCGGTACGTTCCCGGCGTTCAC
>Ga0302122_10001564_pt1 | contig 14542 bp, 9 predicted proteins | sample CB21_SCM_MG_FD_203115 | JGI IMG/M metagenome (GOLD analysis project Ga0302122, IMG submission 203115) | Marine microbial communities from Western Arctic Ocean, Canada - CB21_SCM | ecosystem: Environmental > Aquatic > Marine > Oceanic | place: Canada: Western Arctic Ocean | collected 2017-09-28
TATTCAAGTTCCGAGTCAGCAAGTTGAAATACAAAACCCGCTTCTATACTGGCAATTAATTCCCCGAAGCCCCATTTGGTACCCATGTCGTAGGTAGGATGGGCAAACACGATATCCCGGATCCTGTTCGGCCACTGGTGGGTCCCGGCCTGGCGCGGCACGAAACGCCACTGGCGCGATGTTCGCGGGGGGGTCCTTCTGGCGCCTCTCTAACAAAAGGTCCCATATCCGCCATAATGCCAGCACCCCCCACCGTCCATTCCCACCTAGTTTGCCTCCTTAAGCTATTAATGGGGAGGCGCTACAGTACCGGAATTAGACGAGCGCCGCCCCCTTGCGGCGCGCTACGTGTACGCAAGACGGCATCTATGAAGATCATCGCGCGAGCCCGGCCCGGGGCCGCGGCGTGGCGCGTTTATTATTCGCGCGCGTGACGATCTTGGGCAGAAACACCGTCTCGAAGGCTCGCGCGCGCGCGTCGATCGCCTCGACCTCAGGTGCGACAGCCACGCACGGATTGTCCAGCACGGCCGGAAGCCGACTGAGCTTGTCGCCTGAGTCGACGTCCGACTCGGCCGGCGGGCGCCGGGTCCTTCGAACCCGCCGCTTGCGGTGCTGCGCCCGCGCGTGCGCCAGCGCGCACTTCTCGCGCTCGACGCGTCGGTGGCGCTCGCGCAGCGCCGCGCGCCGGTCGTCGATCCGCCGCTCGCGCTCGCGCTCGGCGCGGACGAGCGCCTCCATAAGCTCTTCGCGCCGCGCGCGCGCCTCGGCCCGTTTGCATCGGTGCCATGCATCGTACGCGTGTTCGCACTGCGCGCGGTCGTCGGCGCGGGCCGCCGGACACGTGGTCGACGCGATCCGCGGCGCCGGCCGCTCTAGCGCGCCCTCGACGTCAAAGAGGGCGTCGCACGGCAGAAGTGTTGCGGGCCCGGTCCAGAGGCCGCGCGCGGTCCCCGTCCGATCGTCAGCTGATGACGTTGCGCGCAGTCGGAGTTCCGCGGCGAAGGTCCTGCGCAACGCGAGCGCGCGGTACGCAGCGTCGCGGCTCAGGGTCGCGCGCGGCTGGTCGATCACTGCATCGATCGGGCTCGGCGGAGGGCATGCCGGCTCGAGTGGCGCCTGCCCGCCCGCGCGCGCCATTCGCCGCGCGATGACGTCGACGCGCTCCACTTCGGGCGACCGCCCGTCGACCGTGGCCGTCACAACAGTCGACGTGTCGTCGTCCTTTCGGTTGACACTCATCGTATTGAGAGTCACACCAACCTTGGCGATAGACGGAGCGCCGTCCTTCGATGTTATTGCCTGCTGGGTTAAGCTGCCGAGGCCCTCGCCAGCGATCTCCACACCGAGGTTGTCGCAGCTGGCGTCGTCGTCTCCGATTGGCGTACCGAGTCCCGCAGCAGCGTTCACGCCGGAGCCGACCTCCAGCGCGGACGAGGGTAGCGATCTCGCCGAGGGGCCCGGCCGTGCGGTACCCGCGGCCTGTGGAGTGCGATTTTTTCCCGCTGGTTTTGGGGTGGCGAGCGCATCAAGGGCATCCGAAGCTGGGGCTGGTGGCCTCGCGATGATGAGCGGAGACCGCGACGATGCGTGTTCCTTAGACACCGTCTCCGGCGGAGGTCCCTCGACTGCCGACACCATCGTGGTCCTTGGCGGCGAAGTCCGAATCTCCTCGCCGAGATCGACCGTGAGCGCACCGTTTGCGTCGACGGCGACGCGGTCCGCGAGCGTCGTCAACGAAATGTGGTCCCGGGGTGCGACCACCGGATCAAAGGCAATTCCGCTGCCAGCAGCGACGCCATCGATGCGCGCGTTGGTCCCGTGATCAGCGCGTGCGCACAGCAGGTAAATACGCCCGCGTGCGCTCCGCCGGACCGCCCGTGCCGCGCGCCGCGCAGCATAGGCCTGCCCAGGCGGCGGAGTCGACCTCCGGCGCATTCGAGCCGTCGTCGCCGCGTGGCTGCCGTCGATAAATGCGGACGACGCGTCAGCAGCTGCCCCGGGCTTTGACGCTACGCTACACCAGTCCGCCGGCAACGCGAGCCCGCTGCGAAAAGCGTCGCCAACGACGGCCTGGCCCACCAGTGTCGCCAACGACTCGCCCGAGACCACGCAACGAGGGATTACCGGGTCAAAGGCGAATCCACTGCCGGCGACAACACCGTCGAGCCGCGCGTTGTCATCCGCCATGCCGGCGCGCGTGCGCAGCAAGCAGAGACGACGGTCCAGACTTCGCCGGACCAAGTGCTTTGCGAGTGGTGGTGGCGGGACATCCGGGCCTTGGATTGCCGCCATATTGTGCGCTGCAGCTAATTGTAGCGCACGGTCATGCTAATGAGAGCACAATGTCATTAATCTAGGTATGACATATCCCAGGCACATAGCAACGTGGGGGGCACATGCATGATATGGTACGCATGCTGCTTTATAATAATAAATTATTAAAATAAATTAAGGAAGGCCTAATAAAAGACAAAAGCCCCTAGGAGCCTTCTCCTTATTGCTGTGCCTGCTATTATATGGTACGCATGGTCGTATTTACGCCTACACGGTCACGGCCCGGTGCGGCTCACTGGCAGGCTCCAGGGGGTGCCAGTGAATTGCTCTCTAGCCTTTTTGCACAGTACTAGCCTGAGTAGTTGGGGAGACTCGGAGTATCCCCGCGGCGACTGTACTAGAGGCCGGTGGGGCTGATTGCAGCGCTGCGGCTATATTCCGAGTCCGACGCTCGGTAAAAGTATAGCCTGAGGCCGGGTTGGTGTAGTATGCCAGTGACCGTCACTCCGGCTCGGTCTGGGAGTCGGACTCACCTCACTACCCTCCGAGTCTATGATCTTGCGGCAGGGTCACGGTACCTCTCCTTACTGAAAAGCCAGTGCCACGGGATCACCGTGACGGTGCGACGCGCGTGGATATCCGGGCCTCAGGCTGCGTAGCGAGACCTAGCCGCGCCGTCACAGGTGTCAAACTTGAAGGCACTGGCAGGTCACGACACAGGTTCACTGGCAAGTTACCGCTTCAGCGCTTGGTCTACCTCTGAAGAATATGTAACTTCAAGTTGCAGCACACCTCGTGAGCGCCGCAATATAAGACGTCTCCACCCGGCCGTGACCACTTACTACACACTCTCCGAGTAGTCAGGGTCCACTGGCACTGGCAGACGCGGCCGTTCGTGCAGCCTGCTGCTGCTTCGGCGCCGCAGCAGCTGCGGACTCGATTCTTAAGGCTGGCCCAGTGGGCTTCCTAGCGTCCGCTAGCGGCCAGGCCTAGTTAGCCTGAGAACGTGACGGAGGACCGTGACGCGACTCGGAAGGTCCACATCTCGGAATACTCAGTGAAGGTACGAGTAAAAAACACTTGCTGAACACCAGGCTCAGTGACCTGGGGGGGGGGTGTGGAATGGAAGTGCGTCTGGTGCGTCTGGCCCGCTGCGGCGCTAAATCAGTGCGGGTTTTTCCGCACTAAATAAAAAACAGAAGGCGGTACCCTACAGCTCCTTTATCATAAAATTTTTACATCGACGGCTAACAAACCATCGACGAGATCGGACATGCGCGTCGTTCTGTTTGCGGCGGTGGCCTCGGCACTGGAGCTCTCGGGCGACACCTTCGAGGCAGAGGTGTTCGGCTCCGGCAAGAATAGCTTCATCAAGTTCCTGGCGCCCTGGTGAGGGCACTGCAAGTCGATGAAACCGGCCTGGGACAGCCTCATGAGGGAGTACGAGGGGCACCCGTCGGTTTTGATCGGCGACGTCGACTGCACGCAGCACCAGGACCTGTGCAGCGACATGGGCGTCGGGGGCTACCCCACGATCAAGTACTGGACGGATGGCGTGGGCAAGGAGGACGCCAAACCGTACCAGGGCGGGCGCGATCTGGATGCGCTCCGGAAGCACGTCGAGGACAACATGCTACCCAAGTGCGACGCCAAGGACCCCGAGGGCTCGGGCTGCGACGACCAGGAGATCGCCTACGTCGCAAAGATGATCGCCAAGGGCGGCGAGGCGATTGAGAAGGAACTCACGCGCCTCGAAGGCATGCAGGGGTCCGCCATGAAGGCGGACAAGAAGGTGTGGCTTGCAAAGCGCGTCCACATCCTCAAGGCTCTCGCCGCGTAGGCGCCAGCGCTCTCCGGTCCTGGCCCGATGCCGGCGCTGATGACGGCGCGCGTCCGTGCCCACGCACGGTCGCGCGGCCCGACCGAGCGCGCCTGTCGCGGGCCGGGTGTAGTCTTACATAAGTCTTACAGTTTGCCAGTGGACTGTCCGGGCTGTACTTCTAGTACTAGAAAATTTTCCAAGTTGGAGGCTGTGTTACTAGTAAATATATTAGATAAATACTAAACAGATAAATTAGAAATCGAGAACGGAGGACACTTCAGAAGGTCCACATCAAAGTGCTCAGCCCTTTTCGCCCCCGGCGGGCCGGGCCCTAGACTTCCCAAGGCGCAATCTTTTTACTAGAAAAGCCCCGTAGGTACCGTCGTCAGCCTGAGGTACGGGGCAGGGGTGAGTTCAGGTCACTTGAAGTCACGGTGCCGTGACTATATTAAATTAAATTTTTATATAACAAAACGGGTTTTTGGCACCAGAGCGACGACACAGCCCTGTGCTCTAGTGCAGGGCTTAGGACAGTACATTGGTGGCTACTAGTCGGACGTTTAGCCACACTGAACGAGCCGTAGCCGGAGAAATGACCGACATCGACGAGCTCTTCGGCGCCTTCGACGAGGAGCCCGCGTCGACGACGCAGACCGCGAATGGGCGCGCGGCGCGGAAGCGGTCGCGGAGCGAGGAGGACGGCGCCGCGAGGCAGGCGGCGGCGCAGCCGCGGCCCGCGGTGCGCGTGACCGATCCCGTCAAGGAGGACGAGCGGGGCCGCAACGTGACGAGCTTCGCGGCGTACCCGGCGGACTACGCGGCCCCGCCGCCGCGGCCGCCGCGGCCGGCGGCGCGGACGTGGCCGTTCGAGCTCGACGGCTTCCAGCGGCGGGCCATCGCGTGCATTGACAAGACCGAGTCGGTGCTCGTGTCAGCGCACACGTCGGCGGGCAAGACGGTCTGCGCCGAGTACGCGATCGCGACGGCGCTCCGAGACGGGCAGCGCGTCGTCTACACCTCGCCAATTAAAGCGCTGTCCAACCAAAAGTTCCGCGACCTCCAGGAGATCTTCTCGGACGTAGGCCTAATGACGGGCGACATCACGATCAACCCCCAGGCGTCGTGCCTCGTGATGACGACGGAGATCCTCCGGTCCATGCTCTATCGCGGGTCCGAGCTAGTGCGCGAGGTCAAGTGGGTCGCCGCGCGGCGTCCGTCCGTCCGTCGACCCGTCACGCGGCGGGGATTTTTTTCCAACTCGCCAGTCCGTCGTCGCAGGTCGTCTACGACGAGATCCACTACATGCGCGACCGCGAGCGCGGCGTCGTTTGGGAGGAGTCAATCATCCTGCTGCCGCACACGGTCCGCTTCGTGTTCCTGAGCGCGACGATCCCGAACGCGCGCGAGTTCGCGGCGTGGATCTGCCAGACGCACCGGCAGGCGTGCCACGTCGTCTACACCGACTATCGGCCCACGCCGCTCGTGCACTACGTGTTTGCGAGCGGCGGCGAGGGCCTGCACCTCGTCGTCGACGAGGCCGGCGCGTTCCGCGAGGCCAACTTCGAAACGGCGATGGCCTGCCTGGGCGGCGGCGCGACCGCGCCCGACGCCGATGACGCCGGAAAGCGACGCCGGAGGCCCGGCGGCCGCCAGGCCGAGACGGACCTGAAGCGGATCGTCGGCGTCGTCCGCCAGCAGCAGTGGCAGCCCGCCATCGTCTTCGCCTTTTCCAAGGCGCAGTGCGAGCGCAACGCCGTCGCGCTCAAGGACGAGCCGTCGTTCAACGCGCCGGACGAGGCGGACGTCGTCGAAAAGGTCTACGTGTCGGCGCTCGAGGCGCTGAGCGACGACGACAAGGCGCTGCCACAGGTGACGACGCTGCTCCCGCTCCTGAAACGGGGCATCGGCATCCACCACGGCGGGTTGCTCCCCATCGTCAAAGAAGTCGTGGAAATCCTCTTCCAGGAGGGCCTCCTCAAGCTCCTGTTCGCCACGGAGACGTTCGCCATCGGCATCAACATGCCCGCGCGAACCGTTGTGTTCACGGAAACGCGCAAATTCGACGGCGCCCCCCCCGCGCGCGAACCATGCGCACCGGGCGCTTTCGCCTCGCCCGTCTTCGAGTCCCGCGCGACGGCGGCGGATTTCGGTCGCGTCGAAGCGAGAATCCGACGTCAGCTTGTCTCCGACCGCCGATCGACCCGCCGCGCAGGCGCCGACTTCCGGTGGCTCACGGCGGGCGAGTACATCCAGATGAGCGGCCGCGCTGGCCGGCGCGGAAAGGACGACAAGGGCATCGTGCTGCAGGTCCTCGACGAGAAGATGGAACCGGCGGTGGCCAAGGGCATTCTGTACGGCGAGGCGGACCGGCTCGACTCGTCGTACCACGTGACGTACAACATGCTCTTAAATTTGCTGCGCGTCGAGGGCGCGGACCCGGACTACCTCGTCCGTTCCTCCTTCCACCAGTACCAGCAGGAGGCCGACGCGCCGGCCTTGGTGGTGGAGGCGGCGGTGCTGGAGGCTCAAGCGGAGGCGCTGAGCGAGGGCGGCGACGCGGCTGACGAGGCGGCGACGAAAGCGCACGTCGCCGCGAGGCGCCGGCTCGCGGCGGCGGAGACCGACGTCCTCGCGCTCTCGCGGAAGCCAGCGCACTGCCTCCCGTGGCTCCAGCCGGGCCGGCTCGCGACGGTCGTCGCGCCCGCCGACTGGGCGCCGACCGGCGGCGCCGCGATGGCGCTTGGCCTCGGCGTCGTCGTCGCCGCACGGAAGCCGAGAGAGGGCGAAGCGTTCGCGTCGGTCGACGCCGGCGTCGCCTGTTGCGCTTTGGCACCGGGCGACGCGGACCCGCGGCCCACGCACGTCGTCGACGTCCTGGTCGCCGACGAAGACGACGGCGCGAAACTGGCCTGCGTGCCCCTCGTCGCGCTCGCGGCGCTCTCGGCGGTGCGTGTCTTCATGCCGCCGGATCTGCGGCGGCCCGAGGCTCGCACGCGCGTCCGCCGCGCCGTCGACGAGGTCGCGCGCCGCTTCGCCGAGCGCCGCGAGGCGGTGCCCGAGCTCGACGACGCGCGCGACCTGGGTCTCGACGGCAAGGAGGCGGCGTACGGCGAGGCGTCGCGGCGCGTCGCGGGGCTGCGCGCGGAGCTCGCCGCGACGCCCGCCGGAGCGACCGCGGACGCGGACGCGTACGCGGCCGTGTGCAAATCCAAGTTTACGGTGCCTTTCTCCGGGAGAATCTTCGACAGGTTTCTGCGCGTCGCCTGGTGAGGCGGTCATCAAACACGACCGCGTCGCCGCCAAGGAGGCATCCTGGCTCACCGCTGGTTGACTCGCACACAGGTTCGAGGCGCGCGAGGCGCTGGCGGAGCGCGCGCGGGCGCTGCGCAGGCGCGCGCGCGACGCGCAGTCGCTCGTGCTCCGCGACGAGCTCCGGAAGATGCGGAAGGTGCTTCGTGCGCTCGGGCACGTCACGCGCGAGGGCGTCATCGCGCTCAAGGGCCGCGCCGCCTGCGAGCTCAACACGGCCGACGAGTTGGTCGTGAGCGAGCTGCTGATGGAGGGTGTTTTTCAGGACCTCGACGCGGCCGTCGCCGTCGCGCTCCTCAGCTGCTTGTGTCACACGGAGAAGGCCAAGGAGGGCGCGCTGCCGCCGCCACTGCGCGGCGCGCTCCAGGGCGCCTACGAGCAGCTCCGCTCCGCGGCGACGACGGTCGCGCGCGCCTGCGTCGCCGCCGGGCTCCCCGTCGACGAGGTCGAATACGTCGACCGCTTCAATCCCAACCTGATGGAGGTGCTTTTCCAGTGGGCGAACGGCGCGAAGTTCGTCGACCTCACGAAACTCACCGACGCCTTCGAGGGCACCATCATTCGCGTGATCCGGCGCCTCGACGAGCTCCTGCGCCAGCTCGCGTCCGCGGCCTTCGCGGTGGGCAACTTTGAGCTCAAGGCCAAGTTCGACGACGCGTCGGCAAAAATCAAGCGCGACATCGTCTTCGCGGCGAGCTTGTACCTGTGAGATCTCGGCGGGCTGCTATCGTCGTGCGTAACGACCACAGTCCACTGCAATTTCCACTGCCCAGGGTGTGGGTGTCTGTGAGTCATCTGGAGCAGTGCGGCTCTCGTGGACCATCCGCAATGAGACCTTCCCTATTGCGGTATATCTCCGGAGTCTCGGACGGCGGATCCATGACCGTGACGCGAAGCTCATCATGATGATCGCCACTTACTTAGTCTAGCGGCCTTCGCCTAAAAGTAAGGCCTATACATCCGCCGGGTCATGATCTGATAAAACTCTCTACCGCCCCTTTTTGAATAGCCCGGGAGGACGCAACGTAAGGTCCACATCCCGGGCCGCCAGTTGGCGGTCATAGCCCGCGCCCCGGGGCTGTCCCCCAAGCTAAATATTTAAATATATACTACCCTCAAGTGAGTGAGGGCGGGGCGAAGATCTCTAAGCGGCGAGATGTGGACCTTGGCGTCCTCAGGCTCCCGTCCCTCAAGTTGATTTGCACTGGCAATTTATTTATTCATCACCGTGACACTGACTGACGATGGCATGATTTAGACGTCTTTGGGGGGCTTGGTTTGTCCCAGTATCTTCAGGTTCTTTACTGTGACTCAAACTAGCCTTCAGGAGCAGGGCGTTCCTTCCTTAACTTTCCGAAAGTTATACTATTTATGTATCAGGCCCCCTCTGGGAGGGAGTCGCGAGGACAATACCAGGCAAGGAAACGTAACGATCAGTCGAACCTCAGAAGTTTTTCCTGGCTGGACCAGGACCCGGCCGTCGCCGGCCGGGCGAAAAGTGCGACCGAGGGATCGCGGCGCGAGAGGCGGCCCACGTAGGCCTCGACAGTCACGTGCCGCTGTAGCACATTCCCGGGGGATACGCGCGGCGCTGGGTCTTGTCCCTCGCGACATTGGGCTGTACGGGGCCGATAGGAGGTCGTAGAGACGCGGGCCTGAGTTCGCACGCCCGCGCGCGACGCCTTTTCGAGTCCCGCCTGGCACGCATCGAGCTGCGCGAGCTCGTACGCGACGGCATCATCACCGAAGATCTGGCTCAGGGCCGCGTGCGACGATTTCCGCGGAGACCGCGCTGGCCGCGGCGCCCGATCACGCACGCGCCGGAGATTCGCGTCGGCGCCGCCGCCCCCGGGCAACATCGTCTCGCTGGGGACACCGAGATTCTCCCCCGGGTCGGCGGACAAGAACGCGTTGACTGCCGGATCCTCGAAGTCGCCCGTTCCGGGCGTGCCGACGACGGCAAACCGTTTGCTTTGCGTCGGACGGTTCAGCGAGCGGACTTTCCGCACCCGCGCGCCGGCTGCCGTTTTCGCATCTGGAGTTTGTCCGAAGATCTCGTCCCGGAGGAGCTGGGCCGACCGCCGGGCCGTCCGCAACGCCGTCGTCAGCTCGGCGACTTCTGGCGCGTGGGATGTCCGCTGCACGAGCCGCTCCGGATCCCTCAGGCCGTTTCCGAAGCGGGGCTGCGCTGCTAGCCGGCGGCCGAGGGTCGCAAGTTCGCACGTCTTGCTGGTCTGGCGCGTCCCCCGCAGGGCGTTGTGGTATAGCGTGTTGTAAAGTAAAGGAAATTCCTCGTCGAAGTCGTCGAGCACATATTCCGTAGAGGAAGATATTTCTCTGGCCATATTGCTTCTTTTCTTGGCTCTCTCTCTCTCTCCGCTGACGACAGCTTTATATATAGGCCCTATAAAACCCACAGAATGCCAGTGTATCCGAAGGCTGCGGCGATGCGGCGCTTTTTCGTGGCGCGCTGCCTTTGGTGACCTTCTGGCGGCCTTTGGTCGTCCTCTGGGCTGCCTATGGGTACGTTTTGGCTGCGCACGCCGTCGACCGTCGACGCGACGACGCGTAATTAAATCGGGTTTAGTGTATGTGGTCAGCTGTAAAGGAGGCCTACTACTCCTCGCCACCTCGATTGTCAAGGCTGCTCCGAGGCCGAAGCGAAGCTGAAGCCGACGCCGCGCCGCCGCTGCCACCTACGCTGTGCGGTGCCACTTGATCCTTTATCGCGGCCGCGGCCAGCCGAGCTCATGGACAACGACACGGAGGAGGCGCAGGCCTGGATCGAGGCAGTGACGCACGACCCATTCGACGACATCAGCTTCCTCGCGAATCTGAAGACCGGGGCGCGCCGAGGCGTCCCCGCGTCCCCCCATGCGCCCGCGTCGACGCCTGCCGCTCGCAGGTCCGGCTGTGCAAGCTGATCAACGCGATCAAGCCCGGTAGCGTCAAGAAGGTCTCCGAGTCGACCATGGCCTTCCGGCAGATCGATAACATCAACATGTTCCTCAAGGGCTGCCAGGCCATGGGCATGCCGGCGTCGGACTGCTTCGGCGCCAAGAAACTCTTCGACGAGGGAGATTGTCGGAAGGAGGTGCTTAACACCCTGGAGTCCCTTGGCGGCCTGTGCCAAGCCCAGAGCGTCGCCGTTCCGGTCTTCGGCAAGAACAAGTACGCGACGAAAAACACGCGCGTGTGGACGGAAGCGCAGAAGCTCCGGCAGGCGCGGGCAGACCGAGGGCCGATGCTCATGCAGGGGTCGTCTGGGACGATGGAACGCGTCGGCGAGTCCTCCAGCGGCATCACCTTCGGCAACTCGGCCGTCGGCGCCGGCGTGGGCGGCATGACGCTGCTCTCCGCGGGCTCCGCGGATACCATGGAGCGCGTCCAGGGCAGCCGGGGCGGTATCACCTTTGGCAACGCGGCCGCCGGCGCCGGCGTGGGCGGCATGACACTGCTCAGCGCGGGCTCTGCCGACACGATGGAGCGCGTCGCCGGCTCGCAGCGCGGCATCACCTTCGGCAACGCGGCCGCCGGCGCCGGCGTCGGTGGCGACGGGACGCTCCTAAACGTCGGGAGCGCTGGCACCATGGAGCGTGTCCAGGGCCACAAAGCCGGCATCACCTTCGGCAACGAGGCGGCCGGCGCCGGCTCCGGCGGCGGCGGCACGTTGGTCAACGCGGGCTCCGCCGCTACCATGGAGCGCGTCCATAGCCACAAAGCCGGCATCACATTCGGCAACGAGGCGGCGGGCGCCGGCTCCGGCGGCGGTACCACGCTGGTCAACGCGGGCTCCGCCGCGACCATGGAGCGCTCCAACGTGGGCAAGACCGGCATCACGTTCGGCAACGAGGCAGCGGGTACCGGTTCCAGCGGCGACAGCACGCTGCTCAATGCGGGCTCCGCTGCGACCATGGAGCGCGTCACCAAGCTCGCGGCCGGGATCACCTTCGGCAACGAGGCCGCCGGAGCCGGCTCCTGCGGCAACGGCACGCTCCTGAACGCCGGGAGCGCGGAAACCATGGAGCGCGTCCAGGGCAAGGACGGCGGCATCACCTTCGGCAACCAAGCCACCGGGCTGCCGCCACCGCCGCCGCCGCCCTAGGTTGCGACCTCCCCGTCGAAGACTGCCATCTGGGGTCTCTACATGTCTCAGGTCTCTACATGTCTCTATGTAGGTCGCTCGCTAAACTTTCGCGAGGGGACTCGTAGAGGACTCGGAAGTTTAGATAAGGGCTCCAGGCTTTGGCCCAGGTGCTCGTCCGCGTAGACCGAGCGCCGCGCCTCATTGTAAGCTCCCAAACGGACCCAGACGCCACCTGTTGCGGCAACCACCACGCATGTCGACGAGCGAGAATAAGCGCGCCAGCAGCACATCCAACTCGTCTCGGCGAAGCGCGGATGGACGCAACTTTAAACGACAGCATGGCGATCATCCGAATTACTTATGGCTCAGCCGCAGCAGCCTGCCAGTGAGGCTCCGAGTCACTGGCAGGCTCCGACTCCGAGTCAAGGAGCGGTGCTGGCACCTGGGCTCGCCGCCGTGGTCCAAGTCCATGTACTATGTCACGGCCCTGCCGAAGTGTTGAAGAATGCTCCATAGGATCCCCGTAGGCGCGATGGCGGCATGACCCCTGCGTCGTTCTCCAGGTTCCATAGTGCATGTAGCTTGCTAGGGCCCCGGCCCCAGGGTGAGACTCACTGGCACGTGTGAGACGCAAACACTTACCAAACGTTTGCTTCTCCCCCTCCGAGAGATCTCCAAACACTTACGGAACGTCCAGAACACTTACCCCAAACACTTACAATCGGGCCAAAACACTGACCAAACACTTACCAAAAGGCCTTTTGCGTCCCGCCCTGGTAGTTTACACTGTTTTTATGAATACAATGTCATACGAGCTGAGATAGATGAGCTGAAGTACAACGGGAATGGCCAATAGCAGCGCAGCGGAAAAAAACACGGGGGCAGCCCAAGCAATGGCCGCGTCCGCACCAAAAATCATCTCCTTCGCGGCGCTCGAGGCGGGAGACGCCGACGCCTGCTCGACCGTCGTCGAGGCCTGGAAGGCTGGGGTCGCCTGCATCGTGCGCCTCGCGGACAGGACTATCCTGCGCGGGCTGTGGGAGGGCTCCGCGACCGGCCTCGCTACCGCAGAAACGTGGCCGCTCGAGCGGCTGGACGGCCTGGATATCGGCCATCGCCAGCACGGCGCGCGCGATTTCTTGGAGACGCGCGCGATCTGCGACGAGGTGCGGCCGCCGCTCGGCGACGGCGTCCGATGCGCATTTGATCACCTTGAAAGATGTGCACGCGCTGCCCTAAAGGCCGCTTGCGGGCCGCTAGGCGCCGCCCCGGAGACGCTCTTGAATCTGTTAGACGAACCGGGCCGCCCGAAGCTCTCAGCGTCCGTACTGCGGCTTTGTAGGTATGTGGCGCCGGCGGGTGAGGCACGCAAGCGCGTCTGCTTCGGGGCGCACACTGATACCACGTTCTGCACCGCGGCCCCTTGCGCGGCGACGCCCGGCTTGGAGGTCTTGGACCACGGCACTTGGACGTCGCCCGAGCGGGGCCGCGACAGTGACACGGACGTCCTGGTGTTCTGCGGCGAGTTCCTCCAGGTGCTCAGTAAGAGCTTCTACAAGGCGGCGGTACACCGCGTGGCGCTCACTGCGGGCGCGGCCGAGTCCGTGCGCTACTCGGCGCCCTTCCTGCTACGCGCGCGGCGGGACGCGACCATCGCGCCCGTCGCCGCCGTAGCCAGCGGCCCGCCGCCGCGACTTTTGGACCTGCCGGGCCTCTCCATGGCCAAGTTCCACCGCTTTTTAGAATTACGGCGGCGGAAGCTCGTCCAGGAGCACGCGCAGTCGGACGACGACTCCGGCGTCTCCGACACGGGCTTTATCCTTAAGTGATGGTGTGACTCACCTCGGTCCACGAGGGTCTCGCCGGCCCGGTCCACGACAATCACCGTGCGCGTCTGCAGGGCGCCGCCGGGCTGGCCGAGGGTCGTCGGCGGCACGCTCGCGTACACGAAAGAAAAGCTCGTGCTCGTCCGGCCCTTTCCGGCCGCATGGCGCGCAGTCCGCGAGGCACCTGTTCGAGTAACGCGTCCGCCATCGAGGTCCTCGCGAGCGGCGCGTGGACGACTACGACAAAGAAGATTTTAAAAGTGTCGTCCGAGTGGTTATGCGCAGTGTGGAACCAACCAGCGAGTCAGGTTATTTCACGGCATGTTTTTGACCTCAGGAACTTGGACAGGACATCCCGCGGACTCCCTCGAACGATTGAGAGCGCAGTGATGATTACACACCCGCGACAAGGAACCACATTGAAGTGCCTCGAACGTTGGATTCCTCACAGGTTCTGTGCGGCGGTGCTCCGCGTGGGTTCGTCGCCGCGAAGTTCCTTACACGCAGTACCCGGCGCCATTCCTTGCGCACGCACGCGCCGCATGGCGACTATCGCGTCGCACTTGCGACCGCCGACGGTCCGCGAGGCCCCTCGACCAAGCGGGCCTAAATGAAAACGTGGGCAAGTTCAATCGCTCTTCCGGGCTCCGACGCCGCCGCTTCGTGGCCGACCATGCCGTCAGCGGCGGTGACGACGGGTCTGTGCTTAGGTAATCCCCAGCACGGGGTTTGGCGAATTGTCGAGCTAGTGTTTCGGGGACCCAGGTGTGCTCAAGCTAGTGCCAGTGATTTGCAGTTTCGTAGTTGGTCGCCTTTCCTGTCTTTCGTTATTCCTTCCTTGGTTTTGTACCTAGGTGTTTAGTTTATTTCAGTTATTCAATTACCTAGGTAGGTCCGGGCCCGGGGATCATCCCCAGTGCTTTTGTCTTTTACTAGCATTAGGCCTTCCTTAATTTTTGTTTATTATCATTATTATTATTTATTATGTATCTACTACTAAGTAGTATCGGAGTGTCCTAGGGCATTTTGAGTTTTACCTAGTGGTCCGGTCCCCAGCCCCGACTAGTAGCCTGAGGCCGGTGGCCGGCTGTCTTACTCCTCGATCATGATAGCGTCCTAATTTATTTATTTACCGGTCACGGCGGTATCATCATGATTTATGTTTACTAATTATTTATTTATCGTGGTGGAGGGGGGGGCTATAACATCCGAGTCCAATCA
>Ga0302122_10001565_pt1 | contig 14538 bp, 11 predicted proteins | sample CB21_SCM_MG_FD_203115 | JGI IMG/M metagenome (GOLD analysis project Ga0302122, IMG submission 203115) | Marine microbial communities from Western Arctic Ocean, Canada - CB21_SCM | ecosystem: Environmental > Aquatic > Marine > Oceanic | place: Canada: Western Arctic Ocean | collected 2017-09-28
GCAACCTCTTGCAAGAATACTCTTGTTGGAGTTGTCACCTACTTGCGTGGTATCATTACCATCTCTGATACGTCCTATTAAGATATCTCTTGAATCTATTTTCAAATGTGTTATAGTTTAATTACTTACAACGTTGCGGATATGAGTAGTTGCGTAGCAATTACTAATAGCCATTGTTAGCTTCCTTTGTTAAATAGATCAATTAAAACTCCAATTAAAATAATAATCAATGAACCTGTGGAAGTTCCAAAAACATAAGCAAGCCCACCCTTGAAATAACTTAAAAATTTCTTTTTATTAAAGAAATTACCTATTGCCCAAGCTGAATATAATAGTGCAATAAAATATGTCAAATTATAGCTTTCAATGCCTGTCGTACTTTCCACAATTCCAGAGAAGGTGAAAATCAGATTTCCAATTCCAATTGTAAAAAAGACCAGGATGAATATCTCATAAATATTAAAGCTTGATTTAAGGAAAAACAACCTAAGCCAAACTCCAATAAAAAAGCTCAAGAGAACATTTACGATTCCAAAATTATTTCCGACCCATTCAAATGCCTTTATTACACCAGGACTTTCTATATCCTCAGGGATTCCACCTGTAGTGAAGCCTAAAACATTTTGCGCTATTATAAAAAGTAAAGAGCTGAAAATGACAAAAATTATTGGCCTCACAAGTCTTATTCTATCAAATTTCAAGAACTCTCTTACTGCATTTCCAGGTCTTAAAAATAATTCCCTTATGGTATATAATATTCCCTTGTCAAAGTTTAAAACACTACTTATTTCACTCAAGATATATTTGCTATCAATCCTCTCTAAAGAAGGATGCTGGGGCCTATTGTCTCCTTGATTATTATTGATTTCATCCATTATATCAATTCTTTTTTAGTCAATTACCACTAACGTTCCGTGTATGGTGTCTTAGAATCCCGAAGGATGCGATGAACGATACACCGTGTTGTGCTTAGTTTTTTATTTTGCATGCAACTTAATACAATCAGGCTGACTGAGTAAAAAACATGACTTTATGCATGTAAGGTACTGTTTCATCTTTGTTGCCCGACCTATTCCAAATTAATGCCACGTGAGGTATTTATAAACAGTGACATTCAATCTTCGTGACGATGCAGTAAATTAGCGCTATGGGAAACAAGTCTGTAACTCCATCTGACCGTCTTGCACAAATGAACGCCGAAGCGCTCCTAGGAGGAGGGGAGAAGCGGATCGAGGCTCAACATGCCAAGGGCAAACTCACCGCTCGAGAGCGTGTCAGTTTGTTTTTAGATCCGGGTACTTTTGAGGAGTTGGGCATGCTCGTCACGCATAGATCGACTAATTTTGGGCTGGATAAACAGAAGTTTTTAGGGGACGGAGTCGTAACTGGATATGGGAAGGTCAATGGAAGGCTGGTGTATGTTTTCAGTCAAGATTTTACTGTATTGGGCGGATCTCTTGCCGAAGCTCATGCCGAGAAGATTTGTAAAATTATGGACCTCGCACTAGAGAATGGTGCGCCCGTAGTGGGGCTAAATGACAGTGGAGGAGCTAGGATTCAGGAAGGGGTGGTGAGTTTGGGCGGATACGCAGATATTTTTCATCGCAACGTTAGGGCGAGTGGGGTAGTCCCACAGCTCTCCTTGATTCTCGGCCCATGTGCGGGAGGAGCGGTGTACTCTCCGGCTCTCACAGACTTTACATTTATGGTGGAGGGGTCGTCTTATATGTTTGTTACTGGGCCAAACGTTGTGAAAGCCGTAACCCATGAGGAGGTTACTTCTGAAGAATTGGGAGGAGCAAAAACCCATGCGACCAAATCGGGCGTCACGCACTTTACAGCTCCCCACGAGGCGGCAGCGATCGAGCAGGCCAAACAGATTCTCGGTTTCCTACCTCAAAATTGTGAGGAGGATCCATTGACGCTTTCTTATGCGACTCCCTCAGATGAAAAACGCACCAAATTAAATGCCCTCATCCCCGAGAGCGCACAACAACCGTACGATATTCGTGAGGCTATTTTTGAAATCTCTGATTCAGACTCCTTTCTTGAAGTCCAAAAAGATTACGCCGAAAACATCGTTGTCGGGTTCGCACGACTCGCGGGTCGATCTATCGGAATTGTCGCAAATCAACCGGCATTCCTCGCGGGGGTATTGGATATCCACGCCTCGAAAAAAGCCGCACGCTTCGTTAGAACGTGCGACGCCTTTAATGTTCCTCTTCTCGTCTTAGAAGATGTTCCGGGGTTTTTGCCTGGAACCGATCAAGAGTGGAACGGGATCATTACAAACGGCGCGAAATTGCTCTATGCCTTCTCCGAAGCAACGGTTCCACGAATTACGGTAATAACTCGGAAGGCATACGGGGGCGCTTACGATGTGATGAACAGTCGGAATATCGGAGCAGATATGGTTTACAGCTGGCCTACCGCCGAGATTGCGGTGATGGGCGCCAAAGGTGCGGCGGAAATTATATTCCGAAAGGAGATTTCTTCGGCCGCAGATCCTGCAGCCAAACTTGCAGAGAAAGAATCCGAGTATGCGGAGCTCTTTGCCCACCCTTATAACGCAGCATCAAGAGGGTATGTAGACGAGGTGATCACACCTTCAGATACACGAGAGAAGCTGATACGTGCTTTCGATATGCTCAAGAACAAGGTGAGGAATACACCGCGCAAAAAGCACGGAAACATTCCACTTTAAACAATACAATACCTGAGTGAGGTTTAGCTCTTGGCTCTTTTGATCGAGCAACCCACTGCTTTGGTGGATTTGGTTTTGATTCGCTTGCCTTCTGCCGAGCGCGTGATTGCATCTTTTAGGAAATGCTCCTCCACGTCTTCAGCTTTGTCTACACTGTCGTCAATAGATCCGACATATATAAGCTCCAGGTCGGAGTTGAAAAGGAACACGTGAGGGGTGGTGCGTGCAGAGAAATTGTTTGCAAGCTTACTTCCTTCATCGAGAACGTAGGGTGCCAAATATCCCATTTTCATAGAGCGACCTTTCATTTCCACAAAACTGTCGGTTCCATCTCTTCTTGCGGAATTAGAATTCACAAGCAACGTACCGAATCCATTGTCAGAAGCTAGTTCGATAATTTCATTGTATCGGCCTTCCCAACCTTCAGTTGTTTCGCCTCTACCTACTACGAAAGGACATGAATTGCATGTAAAGATGACCAAAGCCCCATTGTCTTTTTTGACATCTTCTATAGACACAAGGGTTCCATCGATATTCATCATTTTGTATGATGCAGAAGGTGCGAGGTCTCCGATGTTTAAGGTTTGGGCATAGCCAGAAACCACACAAAGAGCCGAAGCCAGGAAAGTAAAAAATAAATTTTTCATGGGGCTAAGATAACCCCGAATCAGATTACTTAATAAGAAGTGCGTCACCGTACGCGTAGAATCGGTACCCTTCTTTTACGGCCTCATTGTATGCCTCCATAATAAGCTCGTGACCTGTAAAGGCAGATTGAAGCATAAGTAGAGTCGATTGTGGCGTATGGAAGTTTGTAAGCAAACTATCTGCAACACTGAAGTCGTATTTCGGATATATGAACTTATTTGTCCATCCTTTAAATGGCTTCAGCGTTTTTGTGGTACTTACAGAAGTTTCCATAGCACGCATTGCAGTAGTTCCTACTGCACAAATGCGACGGCCTTCTTTTTTCGCTTGGTTAACACGACTTACACAGCTGTCGCCAATGATCAGTTGCTCACTGTCAACTTTGTGTTTTGTAATGTCTTCAACCTGCACCTCTCTAAATGTACCCAGACCGATATGAAGCGTGATAAATGACATGTCAATGCCCTTAATCTCCAATCGTTTCAAAAGCTGTTTTGAGAAATGTAATCCAGCGGTAGGAGCAGCTACGGCTCCTTCAGTTTTTGCATAAATGGTTTGAAACCGTTCGATGTCAATGTCCTCAGTCCCACGATCGATATAGCGGGGGAGGGGTGTCTCGCCTAGTGAGACGATTTTTGCCATAAATTCAGCTGACGTTCCTTCAAACAGAAAGCGCAGCGTACGGCCACGAGATGTGGTGTTGTCGATTACCTCTGCAACGAGCTCGTCTTCTTCTCCAAAATAAAGCTTGTTTCCGATACGTATTTTACGAGCAGGATCAACTAGGACATCCCACAGTCTACTTTCCTCGTTTAATTCACGGAGTAAAAACACTTCTATTACAGCACCTGTTTTTTCTTTGTTTCCATATAAACGAGCCGGGAAAACCTTTGTATCGTTTGCTACAAAGACATCACCCTCATCGTACATATCGATAATGTCCTTGAACATCTTGTGTTCAAACTTACCGGTCTTTTTATCCACTATCATCATGCGGCTGTCGTCACGATTTTCTAAAGGATATTGTGCAATTTGTTCTTCCGGGAGGTCGAATCGAAAATGCGAAAGTTTCATACGTTGAGCGGCCATGAGAGTAGGGTTTTTGCGACGCTTAAATGTCGGCGCGCGAAACTAATTAAAAACAGTATGTAAGTCAAGTGTTTTCACTCATTTTTTATTGCAGGTTCGCAAGACTTGACACTTTCCAGTAATTCAGGTAAATTCCATGCATTTTCAACATTAAATTTTCCGCTTTTTGTGCGCCTTAAAGAGGTTAAAGTTCCACCCACTTTTAAGATCTCACCCAGGTCTCTTGCGAGCGCTCTTATATAAGTGCCTTTTGAGCAAACGATTTCAAACTCGACATCTACTACTGGATGTGTTTTTTCGTTTAGGCCATTTATTTTCACTTGGGTGAATGAATTAATGTCAAAAGAATTTACAGTTACAGGTTTGGGCTGAAGAGCAACTGTTTTACCTTTTCTAGCAGCTTTATATGCTGTTACGCCATCAACTTTTTTAGCTGAAAATTGTGGAGGCATTTGTTCCAAACCTCCGATTAGATTTTTCGATGCAGCTTCCGCAATAGATTCAGCATCCAGCTCTTCTATTCGAGAAACATCTCCCCATCTATCGACTTCTGTTTCAGCATCGAAAGAAGGAGTGGTAACCCCTAGGCGAATAGTCCCGGTATAGGTTTTCTCTTCGGCTTGAATGATATCTATGGTTTTTGTTTTACGCCCAGTACATATTATTAAAACTCCTGAAGCAAGAGGATCTAATGTCCCAGCGTGTCCTACCTTAATTTTTCGAATATTAAATGTGTGACGAATCGTTCCGCGGACTTTATTTACCACATCAAAGCTTGTCCACTCCAGAGGCTTGTCAATGACAAATACCTGACCTTCAAGGAAATCATCTAGCGTTCGAAAAGTAGCAATATTTGTCATTTTAAGCTCTTTTTACGTCGGTTTTTTCGCTTTTACTGCTTTTTAGGGCATTTTCAGCTGCTTTACGTCCGCTCGTCATGTCGGCTGCTTCAGCAGCACTCATACCGGCCATATCTTCGAAAAGACCTAGTGCCAAACGAATTGAATTGATGTTTTCTATCTTCAGCCTAAGAGCTCCATTACGTTGGTACATACTTGCATTACGGGAGTTGTCTTTCAGGTAGTTAAGAACGCGGGCGAACATAGGCCCCTGGAAATATGGGCTATCTTCTTCACTAACAAATGCTGCAATTAATTTCCCAGATTTCAGAATTACTTTTTCCATCCCCAGGATTCTAGACACCCATCTCAATCGCATTGTAATTAGTAGTTCCTCAGTTTCTTGAGGTAGTGTCCCAAATCTATCCTCAAGTTTATCTTTATATACTGCCAAATCAACTTCAGTATCTAAGCCGTCTAGCTCTCTGTATAGAGAAATGCGTTCTGGGATGTCGCTAACATAGTGGTCTGGGATTAATATGGAGAAATCTGTTTCAAGAATGGTCTCCTCAACATACTTTCCCGTTTCTCTTCTCTCTTCTTCGAAGAGTTCATTAAACTGTTCCTCCTTAAGCTCCTTAACGGCATCTGCTAGAATGCGCTGGTACATTTCAAATCCTATATCAGAAATAAAACCACTTTGTTCTGCTCCAAGTAAATCTCCTGCACCACGTATATCAAGATCTCTCATTGCGATTTGGACCCCACTACCTAGGTCACTAAACTGCTCTAGCGCCTGCAATCTTTTTCTAGACTCCGCAGGCAACGAACTCAATGGCGGAGCCATTAGGTAGCAAAATGCTTTGCGATTTGACCTGCCTACTCTTCCTCTAAGTTGATGCAGATCACTTAGACCAAACTTATGTGCATCGTTAATTAGGATGGTGTTTGCATTACTAATATCTATTCCGCTTTCGATAATAGTAGTCGCCACCAGAACATCGTAACCACCTTCTATGAAACGAGCCATAACATCTTCGAGTTTCTTTCCTTCCATCTGTCCATGACCTATACCTATTCTAACGTCAGGACATAGGCGCTGAATAATACCCGCCACATCTTTAATATTTTGTACTCTGTTGTGGACGAAATAGACCTGACCTCCTCGACTGACCTCATAACTAATAGCGTCCCTTATCATCTCTTCATTAAAGGAAGTGACTATAGTTTCAACCGGATGTCTATTTGGAGGAGCAGTGCGGATGATACTCAAATCTCTCGCACCCATAAGTGAAAACTGCAGTGTTCTAGGAATAGGTGTCGCGGTTAAAGTAAGAGTGTCTACGTTTGCTCGCATCGTTTTAAGCTTGTCCTTAACTCCTACGCCAAATTTCTGTTCCTCATCAACGATCAATAATCCTAGGTCTTTAAATTTTATACGTTTCCCCACAAGAGCATGCGTGCCTATTAAAATATCGACTTCACCAGACTCCACTTTTGCTAGGGTTTCACTCAGAGCTTTCCCCGTTTTAAATCTATTTACATAGTCTACTGTAACCGGGAAATCCTTAAGTCGACGCTTAAAGCTTCTCGCGTGTTGCATAGATAGAATGGTGGTAGGTACAAGTATCGCAACTTGTTTTCCATCAGTAGCGGCTTTAAAAGCGGCTCTTATCGCGACTTCCGTCTTCCCAAAACCTACATCTCCACATATAAGCCTATCCATAGGAACGACCTTTTCCATATCCTCTTTAACGGCTTTCGTGGCTGCGTTTTGGTCTGGGGTATCTTCAAACATAAAACTAGCCTCCAACTCGTGCTGCATATAAGTATCTGGAGTAAATGCAAAACCTTCTGAAGCCTTTCGTTTTGCATAGAGATGCAGTAGGTCGTAAGCAATCTGCTTAACACGTGTCTTTGTTTTCGCTTTTGTTTTTGACCAAGTAGCTGTACCTAGTTTATTCACCGAAGGTTTTGTTCCTTCTTTTGACGTAAACTTAGAAATGCGATGTAGAGAGTGAATACTCACATACAATACATCGCCACCTTTATATGAAAGCCTGATCGCCTCCTGCTCTTTCCCATTGACCTCAATCTTATGTAGCCCCGAAAATTCTCCAATTCCGTGATCTATATGAACCACAAAATCACCAACCTCGAGTGACATCAACTCTTTTATAGTTAGAGCTTCTTTACTTTTTCTAAATCCGTCTTTGAGTCTAAATCTGTGATACCTGTCAAATAGTTGGTGGTCAGTATAGACCAGAACCTTAAGTTCCTTATCCACGAACCCCTCGCTGAGCTCCATAGGAATCGGCGTATAGGGAACGTCAGGGCTTTTCTCCCCATTGTCATCTTGTCTGTCGGAGAAGATATCGTGCAGACGTTCTAATTGTGTAGCTTGACCTGAGACGATAATATTCACGTACCCGTTCCTGTTATTTGCAATCAGGTTCGTGGCGATCATATCAAAATGCTTATTGAAAACGGGCTGCTCCGTCATTCCATATTCGATGGTCAAGCGGTCCGAAAAAGTCGTCCCCCCACCAAATTCGATCACGGAGAAATCATTTATGAGCCCCGCGAAAACTTCAGGATCGAGGTAGAGATCCTCTGGGGGCGTTCTCTTCGTCTCGCCGACTAACCTTTCGAAGTGAGCAGTTGCTTTTTCTAGTTCCTTTTTTAACCCCAGTTCACAGCTTTTGACATCTGTCATCCACACCACAGATTTCGAAGGAATAAAGCTGAAGAACGCCTCATTGTGTTTGTGCAGTTTTTTGTTTCCTACGTTTGGAACTATCGTTGCGCGAGTAAGTTTATTTACACTGAGCTGTGATACCGGATCGAATTTTCGGATGCTTTCAATTTCTTCTCCAAAGAATTCTATCCTGTATGGGTGATCAAATGAAAAGCTGAATACATCTACGATACCCCCCCTCATAGCATATTGCCCAGGTTCATAAACAAAATCAACCTTCTCAAACCCGTACTCGAGAAAAACTTCATCTAAGAAGTCCAAAGTAAAATTATCACCCAAACCCAAAGAAAATGTCTGCGCACTTAATTCTTTCTGGGTGATTACCTTTTCACTTAGCGCTCCGGGATAGCTCACTACGATACATCCCTCGCGCCCACCATTAATTTCGTTCAGTACCTCAGCCCTCATTGAGACATTTGCATTTTCCGTCACTTCCTCCTGATATGGCACACGAGCTGATCTGGGGAAAAGAAATATCGGACGCGGATTTACAACAAGAATTTGCTCCAAATCGTTCATGAAATATGCAGCATGTTCTTTGTCCTCAAGAACAAAAATGTGATGCCTCAACTCTCCACTCCCGTCTAATTTGTTTTCGTACTCACGTTCTAGAATCCCCGCTGCCACTAATGCTATTGCCGACCCTACAACTCCTTTTATCTCAGTTTTCGAGCCATTATTTTCGAGAACACGCATAAGTTTCTCTGTCCGCGAATCTCTGCGGTAGAAATTTAATAAATCGTCCGGTCTCATCGAGCTTTTCAAGGACGATAAAGATAAGCTTAGTTTTCTCGCTGTGGGACAGAGTCCATTGCAGGATTTTTCTCAGCTAGCTGACAAGCCATAAATGCCTGAACAAGGTTTTTATTACCAACGTAATAAGGAACCCTCTGATGCAATTCTGTGGGAATTCGCTCCATTACCCTTCCGTCATCATCTAAAGCCATGCCTCCAGCCTGTTCAGCTATAAAAGCTAATGGTGCACACTCGTAAAGTAGGCGCAGCTTTCCATTTGGTTTTTTTATAAGGGATGGATACAGATATATACCACCATGAATAAGGTTGCGATGAAAGTCGGCCACTAAAGACCCGATATATCTTGCTCTAAACCTTGCTCCTCGAGTTTGGCGACATCCATCAACAAAGGAGCGAGCGGGTGCAGAACATTTATCAAGTAAGGCGTCGTTCACAGAATAAATACGCCCTTTTTCCGGAAAATTCATAGAGGGGTGAGATAGAAAGAATTCTCCAACGGCAGGGTCAAGAGTAAAGCCGTTTACTCCAGTTCCAGTTGTGTAAACAAGCATAGTAGAAGACCCATACAGAATATAACCTGAGGCAATCTGACTTGTTCCTGCTTGTAGGAAATCCTGCTCAGTTAATGGTTCCCCCATTGGGGTTTTCCGTCGCTGAATACTGAAAATAGTTCCTATACTAACGTTAACATCGACGTTAGAACTTCCATCTAAAGGATCTATTAGAACTATGTATTTACCCGTCTTCCCTTCGTCACCGCATATAATAGGCTCCTCCTGTTCTTCGGATCCAATTCCTGCAACAGAACCTCCGACTGACAGAATTCTCATAAAGGTTTGGTCGGCAAAAACATCAAGCTTCTGCTGTGCTTCATCTTGAATATTTACCGTTCCAGATTCCCCGAGTATTCCAGCCAAACCAGCTCTATTAACTTGGTGATTTACGATTTTTGAAGCGACACCTATGTCTGTCAGCAGGCGCGTCAATTGACCAGACACAAACGGAAATGCCGCCTGCCTGTCCATAATAAATTCGCCAAATGTTATGATCTTACTCATTAAAGTCCTACTTCAAGTTTCATAACTCATTTATCAGTAATCCATTGCAAAGTTAAGCTAGCAAGGTTTAGGTGGGGATAAGTGCTACGGATAGTCTATGAAAATCTTTAGGACTGAGTTGTTCAGCCCGTTTTTTCAAGAATTCTTCGGGGATCATTTCCTCGGGGAATCCAGCACTTATCAGAGCATTTCTAAGGGTTTTACGCCTTTGGTTGAAGGCTCCTTTTACAACTCTTTTTAAATGAGAGAATGTACAACCTGGATCAATCATCTCATTACGTCGTAGACGGATAACTCCACTTTTTACTCTTGGAGGAGGATCAAATGCGTCTTCATCCACGGTAAATAGGTAATCTATGTCGTAATAGGTTTGAAGCAGTACACTTAAGATTCCATAAGTTCTAGAACCAGGCCCCTCGGCAATTCGTTTTGCAACTTCTTTTTGAAACATCCCCACTACTTCGGGGACTCTCTCACGCCAATCTAAGACTTGAAAAAGAATCTGAGAGGAGATATTATACGGAAAATTTCCAGCAACAATAAAATGGGCTCCATCGGGAAAAGCGAGATCTGGATTCCACCTTAAGAGATCCACGCCATGGACTCTATTTGAAGGCAGTAATTCTTCTGTGACCAAATATTCTACACTCTCCTCGTCTAACTCTACAACGTGAAGGTCAAGGTCTCCTCTATCTAAAAGCGGAATTGTTAAAGCTCCAGTGCCAGGGCCTACTTCTAATACGGAATTACAACCTCTATGGCAAGTAATAGACTCAGCTATTCTATGAGCTATTCCAGGTCCAATCAGGAAATGCTGCCCTAGATATTTCTTTGGTCTAATCATTATTTGTCTGACTCGACTTTTTCGGCATTCCCTTCATAAAGCACGGGTAAAATTGTCCTAAACGCGACGGCTTTATTTCCCCATCGATTCATGAAATCGGCTTGTAGTTCCTGTGCGCATTCGTTTTGGTATGTATTAAACGAAGCGAGAGAGTGTGCTATATATTGAACGGCAAATGTCTCCCCACCTTCTTCCTCGCCTTCCACACGACACAATTTATAGTCGCGAAAATGCCCTGTTGCTAATACAGAAGGTATATGATCGTTTATCATGTACTGTATCCATTGCGTTGAAAATTCTGCGTTTACAGAAATTGTAATGTTGTATAGAATCATGGCTTTGAGATTGATTCTTCTTCAGAACTTTCAAAGTCCTCAATATCTTCCGCTTCTTCTCCTTTGAGTTCTCGGTAACGCTTACGAGCTTCTATAACGTGAAGAGAGCCAGAGAATTCGAATATCAACTTTTCATATAATTCTTCTGCTACAACCAAATCGTTAACTATCTGATCATATATAACCGCGAGTTTATACAAAGCGTCATCTCCGGTTATATCATCGAAATGTAAATCAGCGACCTCTTGATAATAAGTCAGCGCTTCTTCTACATCACCGTTTTTAAGAGCAAGGTCCCCTTTTAACATTAGAATTTCATCTTCTAAAGCGTGGCCAGGCCAAGCCTCAACTAAAGTATCTAGTGTTGAAACTGCCTCGCCATATCTCCTTTGCATAATTAGGAGATCGGCCCTAGCATACATTTCCATCGGCTCAACTATAGTGTCTAAATTAAAGTTGTCTGTAATAAGAAGACTTAAGTTTATTGCGTCGTTGCTTATAAGTTTAGATGTGGATGCTTTCAGAGCGTTGAGTTGGGTTTGGGCCCAAGCAAAGTCTCCCGTGTAGTAGCTGATTCGGGCATTTCTGTATTTGGCTTCGTGCCCTAAAGGATCGTCTTTAAAGTCGAGTATTATTTGAGAGAATATGAGTGAAGCATCCCAAACCAAATCTTCAAAGACATAGACATCTCCGAGCTCCAATTTGCACGCAGCGGCCACCCGGCTATTTAAACCGGCAATACTCAATACATCTTCCATTATCGCCATCGCCTCATCTCCTCTATCAAGAAAAAAAGCAAGTATGTGAGCTTGGTTTTTCAGCATAATCGCAGTCTCAGACCTAACTCCAAGATCTCTTATGCTCGCAGCATAATCCTCAGCTAACAATGTCAACCCTTCAAAATTTGGCGGAGTTTCTTTTGTCAGAGCATGAAAACGGACTTGTAACAGTTCATTTCTTGCGGAGTAGAAATATGGAGAATCGATTCCTTTTGCCGCGACATATCCATAACAATCCTTTGCGGTTTCTAGGTCGTCGTTTGCCGCGGCCGTGTTGCCCAACTCCATTACGTTCAAGCCCATCCCCTTATTTCTCAAGTCTATCGATCTAGCATGAATAAATGCGGAAGAAAAATTCTTTTCTTGTGTAAAATACCAAACCAGCATTTCGGGAAATATCGTATCATCAGGATATCTCTGGGCTGCCTTAAGAAGCTCAGTCCTAACTATCTCACCATTTTCAGGTTCTGTCTGTAATCGAAGATTTCTGTTTAAGCTGTTTTGAACAGTCCTTAAGTATGTTGGCGTTTTATGCAGTAGTTCTAAAAAACTCTCAACCATGCCTTGATAGTCCCTTCGCATTCCTTGAAGGTTTGCAAATTGGTAATGAAAGTCTGTCGTACCCAAATCCTGAGCCTTACGATATGTCCTGTAGGCCATATCTAACTCATCAAGCTTTATAAATGCATTTGCTAACCTCACAGCTTGATTCTTTCCTGGTTGGAGAAGTGCGAGTGCATTATCGAATGCTTCCCGTGCCAAATCTAACATGTCGAAATTGAGATATAAAGATCCCAAATCAACGTATGCAGTACTCTTGCTGTTCTTGTGCATACTTTTAAGACGCTTTTTCACAAGATTTTCTGCAGCTTCGAAATCGTCCATTGCTAGGAGCGATTGGTAATACATTTGATATACGGCGTTCGTTTTATTACGCTTGTATATCTCAACGAGGTAAAGTCGAGCCTGCTCGTAACTCCCCTCGTTATAATAGAATTCTGCTAGTTCGAGATTGGTTTGGGCTGAAACATCTGAAGATGAAAAGGACAGTCCTGTAGATAATAAAAACAGCCCGTAGATTATTTTCTTGGCTAGTTTCATAATCCGATCTCAGTTTCATTTACGGAAACTCCGCGAGCCCATTCTCCTCTTTTTGCTACTATTAAACTATCAATAGTGCCCCAACCTGCAGAATCTGTTTCAAGCCCCAACCTTATTAACCGAAGAGTTTCAACTACTAGGGCTTCAAGTTTTGCCACAGCTTCTACTTCAAATCGTGCATTGAGATTTATATACTCGTCGTTTATTGTGTCTCCTAGGGAGTCTATGTTTGCTCCCGATTCAAGAACTTCTCTCAACCCGTAAAGTTGCGTTCTACAACGACCGATCTCATTAATGAGCCCATTATATCTGCTAGGTGTATCTTTTAAAAACCGACTAGCTTTTGATAATTTTTCTACAGCTTCGGCATCTGATCTCACGAATACGACATTGCTATCTAAACCTAACCAGCGAATATCATCTTTTGCTCTACTCAATCTATCCCTCACCGAAGCGACTGAGTCCATAGGTATTTGCTCAACTTTTTCCGCAAGTATCTCCACCTTTTCTAATGCATTGTTTAACTCTATTTGCGTTTCATTTTCACCACATCCAAACTGAATCAACACGAAAGATGATGCAACACAAAAGAGGAAAAGGTGAGAGAGGCGGTTGTTCTTCATTGGAGCTTTATATTCTATCAAATCCCAAATACGGAACTAATGCTTTAGGTATTTTAACTCCATCAGCATCTTGATGATTCTCAAGAAGTGCTGCGACAATTCTTGGAAGTGCCAAAGCAGATCCGTTCAATGTATGCACGAGTTGGTTCTTGCCGTCTGCATCTTTAAATCGACACTTAAGCCTGTTCGCCTGAAACGTCTCAAATCCTGATACAGAACTTACCTCAAGCCACATTTCTTGTGCCGCACTCCAAACCTCGAAATCGTAGGTGATGGCCGCTGTAAATCCCATGTCACCTGCACACAAGCGCAACACCCTATAAGGAAGTTCAAGTTCTTCAAGCAGGCCCTTTACGTGGTCTACCATAGAATCAAGCGTTTCAGTAGATTTGTCAGGATGCTGTATTTGTACGATCTCAACTTTGTCAAATTGATGGAGTCTATTTAACCCCCGAACGTCTTTTCCGTAAGACCCGGCCTCACGACGGAAACAAGGTGTGTAGCCGCAAAGTTTGATGGGAAGATCCGAAGCATTGAGCAAGGTGTTCCTATAAATATTTGTCAGTGGCACCTCTGCAGTTGGAATCATATAAAGATCATCGACCTTCATGTGGTACATCTGCCCCTCTTTGTCAGGAAGCTGGCCTGTTCCGAATCCACTGTCTTCATTGATCATCAATGGCGGGATGTATTCAGTATAGCCTGCTTCATCTGCCTTGTCAAGGAACATACGTATAAGTCCACGTTGTAGTTTTGCGCCCTTGCCCTTGTAAAATGGAAAGCCAGCTCCAGTCACTTTTGCTCCCAGATCGAAGTCGATTAAATCTTTCTCCTTGGCGATGTCCCAATGTGGCTTCTTGTGATTCCCGAGGTCAGGTAAATCCCCCCAACTTTCGATAAGTTCGTTGTCCTTTTCTGAATTTCCTGCAACGACGAGGTCACTGGGTGTATTCGGCAGGTGAGAAAGAAGTTCATGCACCTCGCTCTCTAGTGCGGACATTTTT
>Ga0302122_10001567_pt1 | contig 14529 bp, 12 predicted proteins | sample CB21_SCM_MG_FD_203115 | JGI IMG/M metagenome (GOLD analysis project Ga0302122, IMG submission 203115) | Marine microbial communities from Western Arctic Ocean, Canada - CB21_SCM | ecosystem: Environmental > Aquatic > Marine > Oceanic | place: Canada: Western Arctic Ocean | collected 2017-09-28
TTAATTCCTAATTTAGGCAGACCCATAAAGCCTTAAAAGTGTAATAATTCTATAGATTCTGAGAACTTTTGCACGCGCTCGTTGTCTAGTTCAGAGGATCAGTATTTATGTTCCAAAACGGAGTTGTGGCCGGGTTATCAGATTTAGTTAAGCTATTATAAGTGACTAGCTTGTAAAGATAGCAAGCGGCTCAGGCATTTACGGAGTTGGAACAGATGGAAAAAGATACCGATCAACAACTTGTTGACAGGGTCTTAGGCGGTAACAAAAACGCTTTTAACCTCTTAGTCTTGCGATATCAGCACCGAGTCGCTGCCTTGATTGGTAGGTTTGTACATGATCATCATGAAGCTGAAGATGTCTGCCAGGAAGCATTCATTAAAGCTTACCGAGCGCTAGCTTTGTTTAGGGGAGAAAGTGCTTTTTACACCTGGCTCTACCGAATAGCGGTCAACACGGCTAAAAATCATTTGGTAGCACGTAATCGTCGGCCCCCAGCTAGTGATGTCGAAGTTAATGAAGCAGAATTAAGTGATGGAGGAGCAGTTCTCCGAGAAATTGAGAATCCAGAAGGGAGCCTGGCTGCCGCCAAACTTAAGAAAGCAATTTCTAGCGCAATTGAAGAGCTACCCGAGAATCTGCGGACCGCATTTACCTTGAGAGAGTTTTCTGGGCTGAGCTACGAAGATATAACAGAAGTAATGGATTGCCCCGTAGGTACTGTAAGGTCGAGGATTTTTCGAGCAAGAGAAGTAATTGATAAGAAAATTCGGGAACTGATTTAACGAGGAATCTAATTCATCTTTTTTGACAGAAATGAGGGAACTGAATTGATTTCATGGCGTCTAAACCAGTAATTAGGAACAAGCTGACCTAGTTATGAGTAAGTCTAATTAGCAAACGTGGCCTCACGATGACTAGAGCTAGAATCTTTAATGAAGAGTGTGGCACCGCTGATACATCGAAAAACAGACTTAGAGGCAAGATATGAGTGAGTTAGAAAGGGAATCATTATCAGCGTTGCTGGATAATGAAGCTGACGATTTAGAATTGAGAAGAATTCTGAAGTCTTGTGAGCTAGATGCTGAATTGTTGGAAACTTGGCAACGTTATAACCTTGCTCAATCTCTCCTCCATGAAGCAGCTGTGCCAGTTAGCCCTGCGCTTAGTCAACGCATTTTTGCGCAAATTGCAACCGAAGAAAGTCCTCAAGTCCCTCGCTCTTGGAAAGTTTGGCAGCAAAACCTAGCGAAAGGTGCAATTGCAGCGTCGGTAGCATTAGTATTTATAGTGGCGGTACAAACTAATCTGCAACAATCATCTGCCCCCTTGCTAGTTGAACAAAATGAACAAACCCCAGGAATTTTAGCGCCCAATTCAACGGTTGTGATTGAAGAGATCGCCTTCGAAGTAGATCCTATCGCTCAACAGCGACTCTCTGACTATTTAGAAAGTATGACTATTGACGAAGAGCAGCCGCCACACATGGAGCATATCCAAGATTCCCCGTTGTTTCGTTTGGTTAACGAATTTGAAGCGAAACCCTAAAACATAGAAGTGATCAAGAGTATCGAGCAAAAAAGGTTGTACCCAGAGCTTTAAAGGAAAATACGCGGCAAGATTAAGTATTAAGAGTTACTCACTAGCTTTATTTGCCCTCGTTTCAATACTAAATTCAGAAAGACGAAGGAATAAGCTGCTGTAAAAATGATGTGGCCACATGCCCGTGTGCAATAAACCTCAATTGTTAATCAAATAACCTCATAGGTAGCTAAAGAATACTGCCAAAGCTGGCTGTTGGATTGCTTTATCATTGTGCTAAAGTAGGCACATGAAGAGTTATTCGTCACGGTTTAGAATAGTGATGAGTTCATTAAGTTTTTAGCAAGTAGGTAGAATGTAATTATGGAATTTAGTAGTAAAAGGCAAGCATTAATGATGCTTCTCACATTTTTCGCGCTCGTTACTGCCAGCTTCGCTGGCAAAACGGCAGAACTTCCTAATTTCGCTGATCTCGTTGATAAGAACGCGCCCACTATTGTCGAAATAACAACTTCTCGACGGGTGGAAGCTCGGAATCCTGTCGAGGATGAAGAGCTCGAGGAACTATTGCGCCGATTAAATCCAGGCCAGACACCAGATTTAAATATCGAAGGTATTCCTGAGCAACGAGAACGGGGAGCAGTAGGTTCAGGCTTTCTCATATCTAATGACGGCTACATTATCACTAATAACCATGTTGTAGCTGGGGCAGACGAGATAGTAGTTCACCTAAATGACCGTCGGCGCTTCGCTGCCAATGTTGTGGGATTAGATGAACCTTCTGATTTAGCTCTGTTAAAAGTTGCCGCAACAGATTTACCCTTTGCAGAATTTGGTAATTCCGACCAAATTAGAGTTGGTGAATGGGTATTAGCTATTGGTTCGCCATTTGGTTTGGAGTTTTCAGCAGCTGCTGGAATTGTCAGTGCCAAGGGCCGGTCAGTGCCTGGGCGCTCTAGCTACAATTACATGTCCTTCATTCAGACCGATGTTGCCATCAATCAAGGGAATTCCGGTGGCCCGTTATTTAATCTTGCAGGGGAAGTGATCGGAATTAACTCACAAATATTGAGTAGTACAGGAGGCTCCAACGGAATCTCATTTTCGATACCAAGCAATGTCGCTATGAATGTAGTTGAACAGCTAATGAATTCAGGGTCAGTTGAACGTGGCCTGTTGGGTGTCCGCATGCGTGAAGTTGATTATGCTCTCGCAGAAATTTTCGGACTCGATCGCCCGCAAGGCGCCTTCGTAGATGAAGTGCAGCCGGGTAGTCCCGCTGAAGATGCCGGCATTCGAAATGAAGATATTATCCTGCAGTTCAATGAGCATAAAGTGGATTACTACACTGATTTACCTTTTTTCGTTGGACAGTATCGACCGGGTACAGCAGCCGATGTGCGCCTATTCCGTAATGGTGAGATGGAAAACTTAACCGTTGTTCTTGGAAGTTCGCCAACAAATTTTGTTGCCGAAGTTGAGCCAGAAGTGATTCGAGATCGGCGGAATCCACTTGGTTTTCGAGTTAGTGAATTGAGTTTAGAGACCCGACAGGTTGCTGGAATTAAAGGTGTGCGAATTTCCGAAATCAATGATGGCCCCGGAAAGGACGCTGGGTTGAGAGTTGGTGATGTAATCGTTGCACTGGACCATAAAGAGCTAACTTCACCTGAGGATTTTGCGGAGATCGCCAGCGATTTGCGAGGTACAGGGTTTGTTCCTATTCGTATTATGCGTGAAGGGCAAGGTACTACTATGGCTCTTGAATTATCTCCGTAATGCTCAAGACAAAGTGAATATCATTAACTGCTGATAGCTAAGCGCTGATTTTGTCTGTCATCATACTCATTCCTCATCCCTTAATTATCCTGACACCTTAGGGTTATTGCTGTAAACTTGCCCGCTTGTTTGAATCTCGTAATTTCCCAAACTTGCAGTTAATGAAAAATCACTTAGCGATAACCCCCGTCCGTGACTGACTTAAGCCACATCCGAAATTTTTCCATTATTGCGCACATCGATCATGGTAAATCCACTCTAGCAGATCGCTTCATACAAATATGTGGCGGTTTGGCCGATCGTGAGATGGAAGAACAAATACTCGACAGTCTTGATATTGAACGCGAACGAGGCATTACTATAAAAGCTCAAAGTGTCACGCTGCACTATGATTCTGACGATGGGAAACGTTATCAACTCAATTTCATCGATACTCCCGGTCATGTCGATTTTACCTACGAAGTGTCCCGCTCTCTTGCCGCTTGTGAGGGTGCTTTGTTGGTTGTTGATGCCGGCCAAGGTGTTGAAGCACAATCAGTTGCTACTTGTTACACGGCAATTGAACAAGGTTTGGAAGTAATACCTGTACTCAATAAAATGGACCTTCCTCAGGCAGAACCCGAGAAAGTTAGAATAGAGATAGAAGAAATTATTGGTATTGAGGCCGACGAAGCGGTTTGCGCGAGTGCAAAAACTGGCTTAGGTGTAAAAGATATTCTCGAGCAGATTATTAAGAAAATACCGCCACCGGCGGGCAATCGTGACGATGATCTACAAGCACTCATTATTGATTCTTGGTTCGATAATTACTTAGGTGTGGTGTCACTTGTTAGAGTGATGGCGGGAACTCTCAATAAAGGCGATAAGATTATAGCTAAGACATTAGGGAAGGCTCATATAGTAGACAGCGTTGGTGTTTTTAATCCCAAACGGCATGAAACTGGAACCCTTGCAGCCGGTGAAGTCGGGTTTGTAGTAGCAGGAATTAAGGAAATCTTAGGTGCGCCAGTTGGTGACACAATCACCTTGGCGAAAACTCCTAACATAGAAGCTCTGGATGGATTCAGACAAATTCAGCCTCAGGTATACGCTGGACTGTTCCCAATAACTTCTGATGAATTCGAAAATTTTCGCGACGCTCTTTCCAAACTGACTCTAAATGATGCTTCTTTGTACTATGAAGCTGAAAATTCAGACGCTCTCGGTTTCGGTTTTCGCTGTGGTTTTCTGGGCTTGCTGCATATGGAGATTGTTCAAGAGCGTTTGGAGCGAGAATATAACCTTTCACTCATCACGACTGCACCCACTGTAATTTACGAAGTGGTCCTTATTAATGGTGAATTGGTGCAAGTTGATAGCCCCTCAAGGCTTCCAGCTGTTACTTCAATTGAAGAAATGCGAGAACCAATTGTATTGGCAAATATTTTAGTGCCGCAAGAGCATTTGGGAAATGTGATCACCTTGTGTGTTGAAAAGCGTGGGACTCAAAAAGAGATGCAGTTCATTGGTAAGCAGGTTTCCCTCAGTTATGAACTACCGATGAATGAAGTTGTTCTGGATTTTTTCGATAGGCTAAAGTCAGTAAGTCGAGGATATGCATCACTTGATTATCACTTTATTCGCTTCGAAAAATCGAATCTTGTTCGTTTAGATATTTTAATTAATGGCGATAGAGTAGATGCATTAGCCTTAATTGTTCATCGCGACCATGCGCAAAATAAGGGGAGATTGTTGGTCGAGAAAATGAAGGAACTCATCCCTCGTCAAATGTATGACGTTGCAATACAGGCAGCAATTGGCGGCCAAATCATTTCACGACAAACAGTTAAAGCTCTGCGAAAGAACGTTACTGCAAAATGTTATGGTGGTGACATTACGCGAAAGAAAAAGCTATTAGAAAAACAAAAAGCTGGTAAGAAGCGCATGAAAAAAGTGGGTAATGTTGAGGTGCCCCAGGAAGCTTTTCTTGCAGTCTTAAAAGTTGATGGCTAAGGTTAGTTTGCTTGAAAGTTTAACTTGGGGTTAAGACCCTGAATTTGCATTGAGGTTCATTGAGTAAAAAATGGATATAGATTTTTCTATAGTGCTGGTTTCATTGGTGTCCTTCTGCGGCCTGCTTTGGTTGCTCGACAGCTTACTCAACAAGAAGTCGCGAATTGCGGTGGCGGAAGAGTATCGGGCTACTAAAGCGAAGGGTAAGAGCGATGAAGAGGTAGCTGAGACCATCGCTATTTTGTCACAAGACCCTTTGATTATTGAGTACGCAAAGTCATTCTTTCCGGTGCTTTTAATCGTTTTGATATTGCGTTCATTCTTAATCGAACCTTTTCAGATCCCCACAGGGTCTATGATTCCCACTCTGGAAGTGGGGGATTTTATATTGGTTAACAAGTATGCGTATGGTGTGCGATTGCCAATAATTGGCACAAAATTAATGGATGTGGCTGACCCCAAGCGTGGCGAGGTTATGGTGTTTATTCCGCCCCATGAGAATAAATATTATATCAAGCGCGTTATAGGGCTTCCTGGTGATACCGTCCGCTACCAGGAGTCGAATCTGTATATCAATGGTGAATTGGTAGAACGAACATTTCTCGAGGAGAGGCTAATTGAAACCGGGCAAGGTAGAATTTCAGCAGAACTTTATAACGAGACTATTGGGGAGGTTGAGCATATAACTCAATTGATACCAGCTTTTAACCGCGAAAGAAGTCGCACGTCATGGGTTATCCCTAATGGGTTTTATTTCATGATGGGCGATAACAGAGACAACAGCAGTGATAGTAGGGTCTGGGGGACAGTTTCGGAGAAGGATATTGTCGGTCAGGCCATAGCGGTTTGGATGCACAAGGAACCTGGTCTCCATTTGCCGAGTTTCTCGAGAAATCAGCGTATTCGGTAGGTAGTTTGTGGTTTTTTGGCGGAATATTTACTGAATTGTGCTTATATTTAATTGATTGCGTGAAGGCAAATTATTGCCGATAGTCTAAATATTAGGTATGTAACCGATTTTTCTCTGACAGCAATCAAATTACGTAAAGAAAATAATAGCCCTATAACAACTATTGCTTATAAGAGCAGAGTTAAACTAATTATCAATCTGGATGTTGTTTAAAAATTTGATACAGTAATCGAGTAGAAATTATCGACATAGATAAACTTCAGGCTAACTTAAACTATCAATTCTCTGATCAGGAATTGCTGCGTCTAGCCCTCACACATCGTAGCGCGAACAAATTAAATAATGAACGTCTGGAATTCCTAGGCGACTCTCTTCTTGGCTTTATTATCGCTGAATCACTTTGTTTAATTAACGTCGACGCAAGTGAAGGTGAGCTCAGTCGTATGCGCTCGAGTATAGTCAATAAAGATAGTCTTGCTCAAATTGCTAGAACTTTGCAGTTGGGGGATTTTGTCTGTTTAGGTGCGGGAGAAGCTAAAACTGGTGGCAGGGAGCGAGATTCAATTTTGGCGGATGCAGTAGAGGCTGTCATTGCAGCGATCTATCTAGACGGTGGTATGGGAGATTGTAAGAAAGTAGTTGAGCATTGGAATTCAGACAAACTGTCTACTGAAGACCCAAAGCAGGGACAAAAAGATTATAAGACTCGGCTACAGGAATTAATGCAGTCTAGAGGGGCTGTGCTGCCATCTTATTTTACAATAGGTACCAGCGGTGAGGCCCATCAACAAACCTTTCTTGTTGAATGCCGAGCAGAAGGATTGGGTCAGCCTCAGCAGGGCAGTGGTCGTAGTAAGAGAGTTGCAGAACAGAGTGCCGCCGAAAAAGCACTGACAGCCCTGGAAGAAGGCTAATGATTGATGCAAGCGCGAAGAAAGGGAATGCCAGCTGTGGTTATGTGGCTATTATAGGGCGACCCAATGTTGGGAAATCAACCTTACTGAATCATCTTCTTAAACAAAAGATCAGTATTACTTCTCGTAAACCTCAAACTACTCGACATCGAATATTGGGAATTGTCAGCGACAAGGAGCATCAGTGTATCTATGTAGATACTCCCGGCTTGCATGGTCAATTTAACAAAACCTTAAATAGGGTGATGAATGAAACGGTTGTCAGCGTGGTAAAAGATGTTGATGCCATTATTTTCGTAACTGAGCGACTGATATGGAACGATGCCGATCAGCTTGTTTTGGATGTTTTGCAAAAATCAGAAGTGCCAGTTTTATTGTTAATTAATAAAGTCGATTTGATGGCAGATAAGAACAAATTATTGCCCCATATTGAGTCTTTGGCGGCTAAGCGTGAATTCGCTGAAATCGTTCCGATATCAGCACTTGGAGGCCACAATATAGAGCTAATTGAAGAGCTGGTAAAAAAATATCTACCTATCCAGAGCTTCCTATTTCCAGAAGATCAAATCACCGACCGCAGTTCACGGTTTATTGCGGCTGAAATTATACGTGAGAAAGTCACGCGCCAACTTGGCGATGAAATCCCCTATGAAGTTACAGTAGAAATTGAGAAATTTAGTCAGGAGGGTAAAACCCTTCACATTCATGGCCTCATTTTAGTTGATAAAAAGGGGCAGAAGAGAATTATTGTGGGAAAAGAAGGCGATCGGCTCAAGCAGATCGGCACTGCCGCACGAGAGGACACTGAGAGAGCCTTTGACACGAAAGTAATGCTTAATCTTTGGGTGAAAGTGAAATCTGGCTGGGCAGATGATGAGCGTGCCTTAAAGAGCCTCGGGTATATCGATTAACATTAAGCCTGAGTAGGATGATTCTCCATGGATACAAGAATTACTCTTCAGCCGGCCTATGTTCTGCACACGCGCCCCTTTCAAAACACCAGTCTGTTAGTTGATTTCTTTACCACTGATTATGGCCGTTTACGCGCTATTGCCAAGGGAGCGCGGAGTGCAAAATCTAAATATCGTTCTCTATTGCAATTATTCCAACCATTACTTATTTCATTTAGTGGAAGGGGTGAAGTTAAAACCGTCGCGTTGATAGAGAGTAGTCATAGTGCAATCCTTTTGCAGGCAGATCGTCTATTTAGTGGTCTCTATATTAATGAACTCTTAACTAGATTGCTTCATCTCCATGTTGAACACCGTAAACTGTTTAATAACTACCAAGAAGTATTGGTGGGATTGTTAGGAGAGACGTCGATTGAATTAGTACTGAGAAAGTTTGAGCTTAATTTACTGGCGGAGCTTGGTTACGCTATAAATTTGGAATCGGATTGCCATCAGTACAGACCGCTAGATGCTGAGTGCTTGTATAAGTTCATTCCGGATGTGGGCTTTGATCCTATTACTCCTCAGCCAGGGCAATCGGAAGCGCTCAATTTATTTTCCGGAGCTGACTTAATTGCATTGCGGGAATTCAAGTTGGAGGATGAGAGCACAGCAAGATCAGCAAAACGACTTTTGCGCCTGGCACTTAATGCTCATCTTGGTGAAAAACCATTGAATAGTCGCAAATTATTCACTTCCAACAGCTAGGCCTTCAGCTTTAACCGGTCGGGTAATCAGTGTAGAATTTTGCGCTTTCCGGAACCTTCACTCTAGCGCAACTTAATCTTATGCCTTACGAATCAATATCAAGTCAAATTGGAAATACCCCGCTGGTAAAGCTGCAACGCTTACCAGGTAAAACCTCTAATACTATTCTTGCAAAACTTGAGGGTAATAATCCGGCTGGCTCAGTAAAAGACCGGCCCGCTCTCAGCATGATTCAGCAAGCTGAATTGCGGGGAGATATCCAGCCAGGTGATAGTCTTATTGAAGCGACCAGCGGAAATACTGGTATCGCTTTAGCGATGGTGGCGGCGGTCAAAGGCTATCAATTAACTCTGATTATGCCTGATAACATGAGTGCAGAACGCAAAGCATCCATGTCCGCTTATGGGGCAGAACTAATTTTAGTGAGTGAAAAAGAAGGAATGGAGGGCGCAAGGGATTTAGCACACAAACTGCAGCAAGAGGGGAAAGGCAAGGTATTGGATCAGTTTGCCAATCAAGATAACCCAAATGCACATTATGTGCACACAGGTCCAGAAATTTGGCGTGACACAAAGGGAAGCATCACCCATTTTGTTTGCTCTATGGGAACTACAGGAACGATCATGGGTGTCTCCCGTTATCTAAAAGAACAGAATTCCAATATTCAGATTATTGGGTTGCAACCAAAAGATGGATCACGAATCCCAGGAATAAGGCGTTGGCCACAAGAATACCTCCCCAAAATATTTGATAACAGTCGAGTAGATAAAGTTATAGATCTTGATCAGATAGATGCAGAAACAACTATGAGAAAGGTAGCCAAGGAAGAAGGGATCTTCTGCGGAGTATCCTCCGGCGGATCTATCTTTGCTGCTTTGGAGCTGTCTAAGCAACTCGAGAATGCCACAATTGTAGCAATAGTTTGTGATCGTGGTGATCGCTACTTATCTACTGGTGTCTTCGATTAAACGATAGCTCTAGTTATTTACCCTATTGGAAGAATACTGGCGGTTCGTTGAGAGTTGTCACTTGTTTTTATTACCAATCTTTTTCTAGCTCATTATCTACTTAATAAGGCTAACGGGAAATGACCTACTGACTATGAATAACAAAAGATATAGAAAATCTAAGCTCCCCTCTGAGCCGGTGGAAATACAAATCGAATCTCTCAGCCATGAGGCGCGGGGGGTAGCACGTATTGATGGAAAAGTTGCGTTTGTGAGCGGTGCGCTTAGCGGTGAACGAGTTATTGCCGCCTACGTCCGACGTCGCAGCAAACTTGATGAATTAAAAACTATTTCCGTACTCGACCCTTCTCCACAACGAGTAAAACCTCAATGTGCAGTAATTGATCAATGTGGGGGCTGTTCACTGCAGCATATGAATTCACTTGCTCAAATTGAATTCAAGGAATCGATGCTGTTTGAGCAGATGCAACACGCGGCGAAAATAGACCCACAAAAAGTCGAAATATTACCGCGTTTGCAGGCTAAAGCTTATCACTACCGCAGGAAGGCTCGCCTTGCTGTGCGCATAGTGGCGAAGAAGGGGGGAGCATTAGTCGGCTTCAGAGAAAAATATAGCAGCTTTATTACTAATATGAATTTCTGTGAAGTATTGGTTCCTGAAGTAGCTTCTTTGTTACAACCCCTCAAAGAGCTAATTACTGGATTGAAAGCTAGTCATTCAATTCCGCAAATTGAAGTTGCCGTCGGTGAGTTAGCAATTAACCCTGTGAGATCTAATGCAGAGAGTGCTGAGGTTGAAAGCAATCGGCAAGTCGCTTTAGTTTTTCGGCATTTAGAAGCAATGGGCATGGAAGACCTAGCTTCTTTGAGAGGGTTTGCTGAAACTCACGCAATTCAGCTTTATTTGCAACCCGGAGGTGTCGAATCTGTAGTGAAAATTTATCCCGAAGATGGAATCGATCGATTACAATATTTTCTCCAAGATTTCGGTTTACAGATGCGCTTTCACCCAATGGACTTTACTCAAATTAATGCAGAAATTAATCAATTGATTGTAAGAAAAACGCTGGATCTTTTGGATTTGACTATGGATGACTTAGTGCTAGATTTGTTTTGTGGTCTTGGCAATTTTACTTTAGCTATAGCCACTCAATGTCATTCAGTTATTGGTATCGAAGGCAGCGAAGAGATGGTGTCTCGAGGCGGGGAAAATGCTGTGCTCAATGGGCTCACCAATGTCTCATTTATTGCTGCAAACCTGTGCAACTCTATTAAAGCGAATAGCTGGGCTAAGCAACGCTACGATAAGATATTGCTAGATCCACCACGTTCCGGAGCGATCGAAATTATTCAAGAAGTTGCAGACTTAGGTGCGCGGCGTATTGTCTATATTTCATGTAACCCTTCAACTCTGGCGAGAGACACAGCCTGTTTGATTAATGCAGGTTATCAATTGAAATCTGCTGGGGTGATGGATATGTTTCCTCACACAAATCATGTTGAATCGATGGCAGTATTCGAGAAATCCAAATCTGCAGAGCATCTTTAATAATATCAATTAGAACATTGCCCACGAATTTTCGATTAAATTTTGATATTTTAAGTATAAAGAGAGCTTTATGAGAGACGCAGAAAAAGATCAAGAATCGTCGATTGAAATCTTACTGTCAGTTATGCGCATGCTGAGGGATAAAAATTATGGTTGCCCTTGGGACCTGGAACAATCAATTTCTTCATTAGCTTCCTACACTTTAGAAGAAGTTTATGAGGTCATGGATGCTATTGAAAATGGTGATATGGTTGAGCTCGAAGATGAGCTTGGCGATTTGTTATTTCAGGTCGTTTTTTATGCTCAAATAGCCAATGAAAATTCTAAATTTTCTTTCGCAAGTATTGCCGAAACCATCACGGAAAAGTTAATCCGGCGTCATCCACATGTCTTTCCTGGTGGAGAATTGAAAAATTTTGGCAATCCTTCGGTACTATCGACTAATGAAGTATTAGTAAATTGGGAAGCAATAAAAGAGATAGAACGGGAAGAAAAACGCCAGAAAAAGAGGGATAAAAAATTTAGTAGCCCTAGGCAGGTCTCTGCTGTCGATATTTCAGTTGAAGAACCAATACCGAGTGCTCTGGATAACGTTCCGCGAGCAATGCCCGCAATAATCCGTGCTCAACAACTACAAAAGAAAGCGGCAGGCCAAGGGTTCGATTGGCAGAGCATAGAGCCAGTTATTGCAAAGATTAAGGAAGAGGTTGCAGAATTAGAGGGGGCTCTCCAGCAGGGTGATGCGAAATCAATTCAACATGAATTAGGAGATATTCTATTTACTTCGGTTAACTTAGCTAGGCATTTGGACATTGAAGCTGAAATGTCTCTAAGATCAGCAAACAGGCGATTCGAGCAGCGCTTCAAATGGATAGAGCGGGAGCTTGCGGGTCGAGGGTTGAGAGCTAAAGAAGTTAACTTAGAGGAGTTGGATTCGTTGTGGGTGCGAGCTAAAAGTTCTGGGTTATGATTTATTATCTGATTGATAATCTTTTTGCTTTGGTTTCTAGTATCAATATCTTTGCCTGATTCAGTGGGATGAAATCAGCTGGGACCATGTAAATGTTTGATGCAAAATGATATTTAAATGTGAGTTAAGATGTACTCATATGGTTGATATTTGCTGCTATTGAAAGTTAGTTCGTTTCTGAATTTAAATATTAGGAGTAGTTAATGAGAATTATCTTGATGGGCGCACCGGGGGCCGGCAAGGGAACGCAAGCTCAGTATATTTGCGAAAAATTTTGCTTCCCGCAGATTTCTACGGGAGATATGCTGCGTGCTGCTGTTAAAGCGAAGTCAGAATTAGGGGTTCAGGTAGAGCAGGTAATGACCTCGGGTGGATTAGTCACAGATGAAATCATCATCGCACTCGTAAAAGAGAGAATTAAGCAAGATGACTGCAGTGCTGGTTTCCTGTTCGATGGATTCCCTCGCACTATTCCACAGGCGGAGGCTTTGCAAGAAGCAGGGGTTACTATCGATATAGTTTTAGAAATTTCAGTGCCTGATGAAGAGATTGTAAAACGACTTGCTGGTCGGAGAGTGCATCCTAATTCGGGTCGTGTATATCACGTCGAATTCAATCCACCTGCAGTAAAAGGTAAAGATGATGAAACTGGGGAAGATATAGTCCAGCGCGAGGATGATCAAGAAGAAACAATTCGAAAACGCTTATCCGTATATCATGAGCAAACGGAACCGCTAATGGATTTTTATAATGAGCTACACGAAAATGGAATTGATGTTAGGGTAGAGAGAGTGAATGGCGTTGCGGAGGTTGACGCCATTCGCGCTCATATTCAGACTATATTGACGTAGTTCGCTAATATAATACGAAACAAAGCGAGCTAGATTCGTTATCTACAAGAGCAATACTTCTAATAAGCTCGTTAATTATCGGGCTTATTACATCACTGATTCTGCAAACTCTCGATTACAGTTATTCATTTTATACGACCTATATTGCTGTATATCTTAGTGAAGCCATGTAATTAAAAGTGTTGCTACAGCATTAGTGAGTCATAGGTAACATTAGTTAATTAACTTATCTTTTTTAATATCATTTGCTAACCATCTAGCGAGATATATGGCCTAACTCCCCGTTAAACTTTAACTTATTCAAAAGATAAACAATAAAATTTCAGTTTTAAAGAACGAAAGAAAATTTTGAATGCGTTTAATTTATTTTTTCTTAATATTTTTTGTTTGCTTTTTAATCAATCAATTCGCAATATTTCTTAAAGTTTTCTTTTCAGATAGCGAAAACCTATTTTAAGACCATATAGAAGTGGGATTTTTGTATGACTGTTTAAATGTACGTTTTATTTGAACAGTTTAGCCTCCAGCTTGCTGTAAGCCAGATAATTTATGTGATATGTTGCCGGCGAACAGTGGAGACAATATTTAAACTTCAGCGGGCATGATTCATTACTTAGGAGAGAAACGAGTATGGCTAAGGTTAAGCGCAAAAAGAAAGCACCTGCGAAGAAAAAGTCGGTAGCTAAAAAAGTTAGCAGCCCGGCTTTATCTAAAGCAAAAGTAGCACTCGCAAAATTACAAAAAGATGCAAAGACTGCTGCTAGAAATGTGAAGGCTTCAAGAAAGAAAGCAGCATCCGCAAAAAAAGCCGCAGCAAAAGCCAAGTCAGCAGCTACTAAAAGATCAGCAGGTGCAGCAGCCAATGCGGCTCGTAAAGCTGCCGCGAAAGCAGCTGCAGTAAACGCAAAAATTAAGACCGCTAAAGCAAGAGCCCGCGCAGCAGAAATCGCTGCTAAAGCCAAGGCCGCAAAAGCAGCTGACGCCGCAAAAGCTGAAGCGGATATAGCCAAAGCAGTAAAAGCTTTAACGGCGAAAATGAAGAATAAGCAAGCTAAGGCCAAAGCAGTAAAAGCAGCTAAGCAAGCTCGTAAAGATGCTTTAAAAGCTAAAATCGCTGCAAAGAGAGCGGCACAGCAAGAAAAATCAGTAGTTAAGAAAGCAGCATCAAAGGCTAAAGCGGCAGCTCGCAAAGCTGGAGCTAAGAAAAGCAAGAAGAAGGTAGCAAAGAAGAAAAAAGCTGTTAAAAGGCGCTCGGCAGCCAAAAAAGCCTCTTCAATAAAGGTAGCTAAGAAGAAAGTTATTAAAAAGAAAGTAGTGAAGAAGAAGGCTGCGAAGAAGAAAGTAGTGAAGAAGAAGGCCGCGAAGAAGAAAGTAGTGAAGAAGAAGGTCGCGAAGA
>Ga0302122_10001568_pt1 | contig 14525 bp, 9 predicted proteins | sample CB21_SCM_MG_FD_203115 | JGI IMG/M metagenome (GOLD analysis project Ga0302122, IMG submission 203115) | Marine microbial communities from Western Arctic Ocean, Canada - CB21_SCM | ecosystem: Environmental > Aquatic > Marine > Oceanic | place: Canada: Western Arctic Ocean | collected 2017-09-28
CCCGCGCCTTTGGCGGCGAGCGCGGCGGCCTTGCCCGCGCGCGCCGCCGTGCCGCGCTCGCCGCCCTCGCGGCCGCCGGGGCGCTTCCGGCGCTTCTTGCCGCCGCCGGCCTCTTCGTCGGCGAACGCGACCGCCGCAAGCGAGAGGACTGCGAATGCAAAGCCACGCATGGTGTCGCGGTGCGGGATGCGCGGTGTCGACGACGTATGTCCAACAGCGGTGTCGCTGCGACAGTGTTTTGTGGCGCTGGAGTTTCGGCTGTCGGCTGGTCAGCGCTTCACAGCGGTCTCAAGAAGCGCTGCAATTATTCGAAGCGCTTGAAGCCGTGAAGATGCACTGCAGAACGTGCACGTTGCAGCAAACAGAGCGCCGCTATGAGTAAACTGCGTGCCACAAAATAATTGGCCTACTGCCCCGGCCGCAAAACCCGCACTATAGGCACAGGCCTCGTAACAGCGGAAGCCAGTTCGTGCACGCTTCACGACACGCCCTGGGCCCCGTGGCGAGGCTTCTCAGCAGGCGCCACCAGGCTTTGACAAGTACGAGTGGCCGCGGCGCACCGACCAGCGCTAGCTGCACAGACGCACTGTTGCAGACCACTTTCTGTTACAAATCAACGCATCAATCACACTCATCAAAAGAACTAGAAGTTGCGCCATCGCTGCGGCCGCCATGGCTCGATTAGTGCTGCTCTTTGTGCACTGCAGTACTGCATTACGAGTCCCGTTCGCAAAGCAGGGCGGCTTCACGTTCGACGTCGCCTCCTGGCTGCGCGCCCCAACGACGACACCGCACGGAGACGACGCCGAGGAGATCGAACGCGAGCGGGAGGCCGTGCTGCACGCCTCCGAGCACAACGAACTGCTGACCGGCCACGCGAGCGCCGAGCGGCGCGAAATGCTAGACGCGAAGATGTCCGTGGAGGCCTACCCCTTCCAGGACGCGCCCGTGGTCTTGACGCCAGCCGCCGTGGAGCGGCCGCGCGCCCCACTGCCGCCCGACCTCGCCCTCGGCGCGGCCGTCATAGCGGCCGCGAAATTAAGGCCCGAGTTGGCGTATGATGCCGCCATCGACGCCGCGTCGGCGGCGCGAAATGCAGCGGACGTCTCTGCGGCCCGGGGCCGCGGCTCCTTAGCGCCCACTTTACTAAAAGCGGCGAGAAATATCCGGTGGTGGCGGCCCGGGAGTTCGAAGCGCGCAGATAGGGCAGCGGACGCGGCCCACGCGCTCGCTGACTTGATCGCCCTGGACGATACCGTCTCGGGGCGCGACCTCGTAAGGGGCGCCCACACCCTCGTGGACGAGGGCATGACGCCCGTCGTCGACGCGACGCAGCTCGCCGGGGCCGTCGCCAATTTACTGAGGGGCGGCGCGAAGCGAAGAATAGCCGCGGTCCGGCTGGCGCTGGCGGCGACGGCGCCGGGCGCCTCGGGCGCCGCGGCCGCCAAGGCGGCTTTACGAATGCAGCCCCGCATTCATACCTACTGCCAGCGGAGCCTGGCCCAGGCGCGCAAGCAAAGTAAGGACGCCTCCACCGCCGCGCGAGCACGCGCCGAACAAGCCTGCGCGGTGTACGCGAGCGCGGGTCCCCCGGGCACGAACGCCACGACGTCGCGCGGCCTCCTCTCCGCCAAAATTGAAAAGAGCGAGGCGGTTTTAGGGTTCAAGCTGGCCGCCTCGCTGGGCTACCGCCGCCCTTCAAAACAACGGGGCATCCGCATCCTCGCGCTAGATGGCGGTGGAAGCCGAGGCGTGGTCACCGTGCAACTCCTCAAGGAACTGCAGAAGACGGCCTTCCCCGGCCAGGAGGTGTCGGACGTCTTCGACCTCGTAGTAGGTACTTCGACTGGCGCGATCCTCGCTTTGTTACTGGGCACGAAGCACTCCAGTCTAGCCACGGCCGAGAAGGTGTACGACTTGTTGTTAGATAGAATATTCGTGAAGGAGGAGCTGGCGGGGGAGGCGCGATTGTTAACGAGAAGGGCTCGCTACGACGAGCGGCACATCGAGCGGGTGTTCGACGAACTCTTAGGCGACGACGAGCTCTTGGGCGCGTCGGGCGCGGACGGCCCGCACGTCGCGCTCCTCTCAACGTTGCTAAGCGTGCGGCCGGCGAAGGTGGCTCTATTTAGATCGTACGAATACCCGACAAGTGGCGTGTCGCGGTACCCCGGTTGTGCGCGCCTGCCGCTGCGGCAAGCATTACGAGCCGCCACGGCCGCGCCCACGCTGTTCACGCCGCTCAAAATCCGGTCCCAGGTCTTCTGCGACGGGGCCATCCAGGCCAACAATCCGGCCGCCGTGGCGCTCCACGAGGCGGCGCGCCTTTTCCCGGGCCAGAAGGTCGACGCTGTTGTTAGTGTGGGGACCGGGGAGCGCACGCCGGCGCGCGACGCTCGCATCGAGAACGGCGACATCTCCTGGGACAACATTGTGTCCCAATTGATCGATTCGGCGACGTCGACGACTTTGATCCACGACACGTTACTCGATTTGGCGCCACAGGACACGTACTTCCGCTTCTCCCCGCAAGTGGACAACGACGCCATCGACGCCACGGACGTGGAGACGCTCCGGGAGTACCGGGCGGCGGCTTTGGATTACTTTGACGATGCGGAAGTCCAGCGGCGGGCGCGGGCCTGTGCTTCGGCGCTCGGGTTGTAAGTTGTTTTGATCTTTCTCTTCGCCTCGCGATAGAACTCGAAAGCGCAAAAAACGCCCAGAAGCTGCTCCAAGCGTCGCCGCGGCGGGGCCTGGGGCCCACGGAGTACCCCACGGCGTGGACCTCGCAGTTTTCGAGAGGCGAGCCAAAGTCCGTGAACCCGCACCCTAGAAAATAGCGCGCACGCAGGCTGCCGCGGACCGCTGCCCCCGCAGCCGAGGGCCATCGCCACGATGCTGTCCGACCTTGAAAGAGAGGAGGAGGACGCGGCCACGCGCCTCCAGGCCATCAGCCGGGGCCGGCGGGACCGACGGTCAGTGGACCGCACGCAGACCCTGCAGAAGGAGCGCGAGGAAGGCGCGCGCTTCATCCAAAACAAGCAGCGCGGCCGTATTGCCGCCAGAAATGTGCAGGATAGAAGAGAGCAGACGCACGCCGCGACGGCGATCGGCAAGGTTTATAGAGGCAAGCAGACGCGGCGGAGTAACGCCGAGGCGAATCGCAGGCCGCGTAGTTGCGAGAAGGAGGACGTGGCCAAGGGCCTGCATACTTTAGGAAGGTGCGCGGACTTAAGGCACGCTTATCTCGGATGTGCCATCTCCGATTTGCGACTCGAAGATGTGGAGGTCCTCAGTAGCTTCGAGCACCTCCAGACATTAGACTGCTCGAAGAACGAGTTGGTCTCACTAGCGCCTTTGGAGCACTTGCCATACTTGACGCGCTTGGACGCGTCCGATAATCGACTCACAACTTTCGACGTCGAGTTCCCGCGCAACGAGCCGGGCGAAGGCTCCTGGTCCGTCGGTAAAAAGCACGCCGGCTCCAACCTTATTAGAGTAGATGTCTCGCGGAACCAGTTGGAAGAAATCGGGGACCAGTCGACGCATCGCCGCCTAGAACGGTTCGTGCTTGACGGGAACAGAATAACCGAGATCACCGGCCTGGACGCCATGCGGCGATTACGGGTCCTCTCGCTGCGAGGGAACCTGATCGACGACATCTCGGGGCTCTTGACCCTGCATACTTTAGAAGATCTTGATCTGGCGGGTAACAGACTCACCGAGTTAGTGGGCGGGTTGGAGGGCCTCGTCAACCTACGAAGGTTGGGCGTGGCGGACAACGCCATCACTACTCTAGATGGGCTGGAGCCGTTGCAAGCGCTGGACGAGCTAGATGTTTCAAATAATGCCATTGAAAAAATTAGAGAAGTGGAGTACCTGGAGCGGCTCCCGCTCTTCTCCTCGTTATTGATGCAGGGGAACCCGTGCGCGGAGCTCCCCTTTTATCGGCGACGGGTCGTGTTCCGGCTGCAGCAGCTGCAGCGGCTGGACCACGTCGACGTGTCTTCCGACGACAAGATAAAAGCCGTGAACCTCCACGGGGGCGACGAGTCCGACCTGGGGCATCGCAAGGAGATCTTCCGGAAGCATTTTGGGGCGTCGCTGCTCTTTGAGGACCCGCTGCCGCCCTTCCAGGAGCCGGAGCGCAGTCCGTTCGACGTCGAGCTGTCCTCCTTGCCGGGGCTGGAGATGTACCTCCGGACCATCTTTGAAGCCGCCGACAAATCAGGAGACGGGGACATCTCGGTGGGCGAGGCCATCAAGGCGGTGCGCACCGACGACGACTTTGCCGAATTGCTGGGCTTCGGGGAACGGACGCAGGTCCGCCAGGCCGACGGCACGCGCGAGCAGCTGACCGAAGCTTTACAGGCACTAGATGTTGATGGCGATGGGAAGATCTCCTGGCCCGAGTTCCGCGAAGCCTTCCTGGGACCGCTCGAGGACGAGGAGGCCGAGGCCGAGATGGAGGAGGAGTATTTGGAGGACTACGCCGCCTACCTGAAAGTGGTCTTCGACCGCGTCGACGCCGATCAGTCAGGAATGTTATCCTATGGCGAGCTCGTCAAGGCGCTGCGAGACGACGAGGACTTCATCGAGGGGAGCGGCTTCGCTTCATCAGGATTATCGCGCGAGGAATTTGCCGATAGGATGTTAGATGCGATGGACTGGGACTGGGACGACGAAATAAGCTGGGAAGAATTCAGAGAAGCTGCCCTGGAAAGTGCGATGGAGGCCATGGAGCAGCAGAAGTGCGAGGATTATGTTAGAGGGATTTTTGATCGCGTCGACACGTCGGGCGACGGGGAGATCTCCGTCGCGGAAGCGGTCAAAGCGTGTAGAGATGACGAGGAATTTGCGGAGGTGATGGGCTTCGAGGGCCGTATGAAAGTGAAAGCCAAGGACGGGTCCAAGGACCAGCTCATCGAGAGCCTGGCGGCCATGGACACGGACGGCGACTGCCGCCTCTCGTGGGACGAGTTCCGGAAAGCGCTGTGCGGGCCGTGGGACGAGGAGGACGACGAGCCGGAGCTGCCGCCGCCGCCGCCCGACGAGACGCCGTGGGGGGCCGAGTAAGGTTCAGGACGAAGTTGCAAGGCGCGCGCACATATAGGCGTGGTTAGACAGCGTGGTGCGAAAGCGCGTGCAGGGTTCGGGTTCGGGTTCAGGTTCGGGTCGGGTTTTTCGAGCCTTCGACCAGAGTTGATTGCAGCCGCGCCAGCGCAAACCGGGAGGCCTGAGAACCAGCGCGTATCGTCTCGAGACCGCCGATTACCGAGCCGCGAGGCCCAATTACCTGAAGCGTGCACGCTGGGCGCGTTACGAGGTCATTGCTCTCAGTAGTCCGCAGAGCCATCTCGCGGACTCTGACCTCTCGCGCGTGCGCAGAGCCATCTGACTTCTCGCGGGTGCGCAAAGGCATCGCACACGCATCGGCGCAGCGCCGCTAGCCATCAAGAATGCCTCTCAGCGACTCAGATGCGGCGCAAGCGCTGGAGGCTTGGGTCCGCGAGCACCTCGGCAGCGCCGAGCGCCAGGCCGCGGTCCGCGGCGTCGCCGATCGCTTAGAAGACTTGCAGGGCTGCGAGTACGAGGACCTCGAGGAGGCGTTGGAGCTCTCGACTTGGCCCGCGATGACGCGAAAGCGGTTCGTCGAGGCCTGGCGCCGGCTCAAGGCGGACGCGGCACCGGCACCGCCCGTCCACGTGACTCCGGATCCGCCCCGGGGCCAGCCGCTACGGCGCGCCGGCACGACCGACGCGGCCGACACGCTGACTCTGATCGCGGCGACGGCGCCGCCAGCCTCGCCCTCCTCCAGCGCCTGCACAGACGACGGCGCCTGAGCGGCCGACGCCCGCGAGCTGCTTCGGGAGATCAAGGATGAGAAGGACCGAAACGGCCGCCGAGCGGGCCTCGAGGGCCTCCGGTCCGTGCTGACGCGGTACGGGTTCAGCGGTCCCTCGCCGCCGTGGAGATCACCTTGCGAAATCTCTGTACCTGCGAACTTCCCGGCGACGGAAAATTACCTCCCAAAAGGTTCGCTCGCTTCCGGTAAGCTACGGTTGCTCGCGACGCTCGCAAGATACCTCGAGCGCGCGCTCGGCGACGACGCCGCCGCCGACGCGCCCGCGCCGGAGGCTAGCGGCGACGAGGAAGAAGCTCCACCGCCGCACGCCGCGAGTGCCACTGCTAGCACGGCCGGCGATGAGGCATTAGCGCGGCGCCTCGCCATGGGCCTGCCGCCGCGCCGGTCGACGGGCCGCGGCGCCGCTGCGGCGTCCTTGCCGGCGCCTCCGCCGCGGAAGAGCGCGAAGGCCCGGCGGCCGCCGCGGGAGACTAGCGATGATGATAGTGATGCCGGCGAGAGCAGCGACGACGATGCGCCGATTAGTGTATGGCAAGCCCAGGCGGCCGCTGAGCAGCCAGCGCCGGCGAAGGCGTGGGCCGTCGGTGATCGAGTCGAGGCCAAGTTCCTCACGGCCGGCCAAGTTGGGAGTGCATCTGCACGCTACAGCCGCGAGTTCTACCCCGCGACGATCTCGACTATCCACGGCGCGACGTGCGACGTTGAGTATGATACGAGCGACGAGGAGATGGAGGAGCATCTGCCGCTGCGGCACGTGCGGAAGCGGCGCCGCGCGCCCGCAGCACCGCCGGCCGCGGAGTCGCCCCGGAAGAAGAAGAAGAAGGCCCCGGCGAAGACGCACGCGGCGGCTCCGAGCGACGAGCGATCGCGCCTCATTGCGCAATGCCTAGCGCGCGGCATCCAGCACCAGGGTCACTTCCCGAGCGCGGAGTCGATGCGGGAACAGCTCGCGGCGTATGCTGGTCCGGCGCCCGAGGAGGATGTCGCCATTGGGGCCGGCGACGCATGCTTCTGCCGCTGGGGCGAAAAAATGGTTTGGCGCCAAAGTGCTCTCCGTCGACGAGTCGGAGGACACCTGTCGCGTCCACTTCCTGGGCTGGAGCAAGCACTACGACGGCGATTACTCCACGGAGTACGTGCGGCCGGCGCGCTAGTTGCCCTCCTCTATTAGGGCCTTAAGTTTGTAGATCTATATGACGTAATGCTTTTACGACGAGAGGAGAAAGGGCTTGGGGCTATCGCACCCAAGCCGACCGAGATCTACTTGGACTTGGCCTTGCGCGTCGTGGACTGGTAGGCCGACGCGGCGATGATGACACTGAAAATGCCCAGGTTCTGCTTGTAGGCCGCGTCCTCGAAGATGTCGTCCATCTGGAGCCGCACCGAGTTGACCAGGAAGAAGGCCCAGGTCGCCGCACTGGCGAGGTCCATCTTCTTCATCAATTCGGCCCGCGTGTTCTTGGCGTTGCGCACGATGAACTGGTTGATGGTCACGGTGACGACGAGGAGGCCCATGATGGACATGAGCGCCAGGACACCGTCGCTGTTCTGCATGGACTTGTCCTGGAAGTTCTCGTTGAGCCACCACTCGGGGAAGGCGAGGAGCGAGACGGCGTAGAAGGTCTGGGCCGCCTTCTCGAGCCAGTCGATCTTGGTCCTGCGCGGGTGAAGGTGAGGCAACGGCGGGTGCGTCGACGGCGTGGTGTGTGGAGCTCCGGCGGGAAGCGAGAACGTGGGCGCGCGCGGCGGTTTCGCCCTCCGAGCAGTTTCCGACGTTCGCAGCGGGGCGAGGTGGTGTCCGCAGTGGATGCGTGGTAGCTCGCCGCGCTTACGACGCGCGGGCGGCCGATTCCAGCGCGGGCGCGTATTTTGCACTGTTCCCCTGGTTACTCAGCAACGGCCGTGCGTAAGAAAGAAACCTTGAGGGCACTGCAGCGAGCAGTTTGAGAGCAGGCATGATGCTATTCCTTGGTCTCGTTTGAGCTTTCGGTGGTGAGTACAGAGCAAGGCGAGTTTTTAGCGCCTCGGTGCTAAAGAACGGGATTGCGGGTTTGTCGTTTCCTGGAGCCCTCCGCCACTTCTTCAAACCGGGTCCGTCCGCTGCGCCTAAGGGTCTCTGGTAGAAAAACCGCACTTGCGCGGCGCACGGATTTTGTACGGGTTTTTGCCCGAGCATGAGATTTTGAACACAAAAAACAAGGATATTCACAGGCGAAGCTGTCGAGACTATATAAGTTGGTGCGCAGCGCAACGACGCTGTAGATTTGTTAGCAATATCTCCCTTCACGCGCAAAACAAGCTACTCATTCCACGTGAGCAACGCACAAACAATCGACCACCGGTCCGGGCTTCGGGAATTTGCGTGCAGTCAAGAGCATGGCTCGGAGTTGTGCTTCAATGTTCGTCGCCGCGTACCTGCTCGCGCCATCGACTGCCATGCGCGTCGCGAGGCGCTCCGTGCGCATGAGCAGCCACACACTGCAGCGGCGAGCGTTCGTCCAGGCGGCGACGGTATCGGTCACGGCCCTCGCATCCGGATGCCACGCCACGGCGGGGTTCCTCGAGGCGGCGCCCGAGCTGCGGTCCGACATACGGCAAAACGCGGCCGGGCGACCGCCGAACGCGAAAGACGTCTCGTCGGGGCCCCTCGCGAACTCGCCGCTCGGCTTCCAGGTCGGCGGCGGCCCGCGGCCCGAGGCCGAGGTCCGGGAGATCGACAGGAAGCGCTACGAGGCGGCGGCCGGGGCCAAAGCCCCGGCGACCGCGGACTTCCTCGACGGCGTGCCGCGCGGGCCGCTCCCGCAATACATCCGGGGACGAGACTAATAGTATTCTAATAAGTTTATCCCGGCGGGTAGACCCAGCCCGGGAACTGGGGCGACTGGATGCCCGGCGAGCCCGGCGCCCCGTCGGGCGGCGGCGGCGGCGGCGCGGCCGCGGCCGCCACGTCCAGCGCCACCGCGTCCGCCGTCATTTGTGACATGTCCGAGGACTCGAAGTTCCGCGCGACGGCGGCCGTCTCCGATAAAGGCGAACTACGCCCTCGCCGCTGCGGCCGCTCGTGGGCCTCCCTATCATGAAACGCCGGGCCCGGGTCCTCATCAGAGACCGAGGGGTTGAACGGCGGCTCCATCTCCGCCAAATCCTCGAGCCCGTTACAGAAGTCGAAGTATGCGTCGTTTTTGATGTCGTCGTCCAGCGGTCGCTGGGAAGCGTCCCGCCTCAACAACCGTTCGACCAGCAACGCCGTGTCTCTCTGTAAGGGGTCCCTACGAGCACGCGGGTCCCGACACACCAAGTGCCGCGGTTCTAGAGGTGCCCTTCTGATCCTTCGAAACAGCTCCACGCGGTCCTCCGTGTACCACGGCGGCAGACCCGTGAGTAATTCGGCGGCGAGCATCCCCAGCGCCCACCAGTCGACGCTGCCGCCGTACGGCGCTCTGTCTAGTACTTCGGGCGCCATATATTCAGGAGTGCCGCACAACGAGATGCAGCCGCGCGTCGGGAAATCTTTTTCATCTATTTGCACGATCTTGCTCAAACCAAAGTCGGCCAACAAAACGTGGCCGGAACCGCCGAACAGCACGTTCTCGGGCTTCACGTCTCTGTATGCGACTTTATGGGCATGTGCATGACATAAGGCCGCAGCGAGTTCCGCGACAATAAAGCGCGTCTCGGCCGCCGCGAAGCGCTTCCGCCGTTGCAAGTGCCGGAACAGCTCGCCGCCCCAGGCGCACTCCGTCGCGAGGTGGAGCGCCCCGGGCGCGGTCCAGGCCGCGTGCATCCGCAGGATATTGGGGTGACCTCTCAGCAAAGCCAGCGCGACCCTCTCAGAACGCGCGTGCTCCCGCTTCTTGGGCGTCGTTAGAGACGCCACGGCCACACTTTTCAGGGCGAACTTGCCGCCGGAAAACGTGACTAAATGCACCCGCCCAAAAGACCCTTGGCCCAAGACCGCCACAGCCCGACAGTCGCGCCGCCAGTTCTCGCAGGGTTCTTCTTCATCCGTTTCCGGCTCGACCACGCGCGCCCGCCGCACGTTCTTCTTCGCCGGCCGGGCAAAGCGGCCCTGGTCCGAGTGCTGCCGCCGGTGGCCCTTCTCCTCCGCATGTATAAGGTCCGTAAATTGGGTCGGCGAGGAGGGGTGGCTCACGGCCACTACACTATCACCGCTGGACGAGCGGCTCGCCATGTCGGCGGCGCGCCAGAGGCCGCTCAACCAGCTGTTGGACTGCTTCATTTTTTTCGTTCTGTGAAATTTTTCTCGCTTGAACTTTTTTGTTGGTGTAGAGCGGCTGCGTTTCGCGCGGTGGCTGCTGATAAGGCCGCTGGTGGCGTGGAGGCCTGGCCGCGTCGGCCGCGTGAAAGCGCCGGCTTAATTTTTTGCTGGTCACGCAGTGCCCGGTCGGCTTATTTTTTGTGGCTGTCCGGTGCCGCTTTTTTTGCTAGCCTGGCTACACGAAGAGCAATGGCAGGCTCTGGAGGCAGGCACACGTTGTAGGTGCAGTGCTATTGGCTCGGTGGCGCTGCCAAATCACGAGACGCATCAAAGTTGTGTGACGATGAAAAGGAGGGGGTTACGCGGAAGTGTCGCAAGCCGGCCCGTATTCGCTCGAGCACAGTCTCTAGGTCGCGTCGACACGTGGAGACGCCATGGACGACGCATGCTGCGCTAGGCTAGTACCAGACCCGCAAGTTGGGAATGGCGTGCATAACGGGCGGCGGAGCCCATAAGATTGCAGCCAAAAGCTGTCAAAATGACCAGCACGTGGTACAAAACCCCCCGTAGTACGCCGTCGCCGCTTGGGCAGCGTTCGGTAACACCCAAACTCACCAACTGAGCAGTCATGAAAAATTGCCTACTGCTGGCGTGCACGGCGGCGGCGGCCACGAACACCACAACGCAGCCCTGGAGACTAAAAAATGCCAAACGGAGCGCGGCAGCCACGAACACCACACTGCCGCCTTGGAAGCTGCGCAACGCCAGAAGCCGGAACGCCACGCACTGGCAGCACTTGAAGGTCGCCATTTTATACAGAGGCATGCATTATGGTTCGTACAAAAGCGAGCGCCACGGGGGAAAATTAATTCGAGTCAACGCGCACCACCCGTCCGTCCTCGAGAACCACCTGCAGAAGATTAGAAGGCCACTGGAGCGGGCTGGCGCGACCATTACTGGTGTATTCGCGTGCACTCATTTCTCGGACGTCGTCCAGGTCTGGTTGAGTAGCAACAATGTGGTCAAGTCCGAAATTATAAATGACTTGCGAAAGGACAGGAAGAACAAGGTGCGCCCGAACGAGTTGCTGCAGCGGGCCTACGCGCTCGCAGCAAGTGAAGAATGGGACGTGCTCGTGTCCGTGCGGGCCGACCTCTTCCTAAAACGGGACCTCGCGGACCTCACCCGCTCTACTAAGCCGGACAGTGTTCTATGGCTGCCCTTCCGCGAGGTTTTTTTGAACGTGCACCACACGGCGTGCGCGTTCCACGAGCGGCCGCCGAACGAGCGGTGCCTCTACGCCTGGGCGAAGCACGGCTCGCGGTTCTCGGATGCGCTGCGCATCATCCCGCGGCGCATGCTCCCCGACGTGCGCGCGGCCGTCGACGAGCTCGTCAGGCACCGGGTGTGGGACCAGCACGGCCTCGCGTTGCAGCTGAAAAAACTCCGCGGCTACGACATCTCCAAAAACGTCAGCGCCCTGGTCGAGGGCTTCTGGGACTCGAACGTCGACACGCGCGCGAACCCGCTCTTCTCGCTCGCGCGCGGTAGCCGCTTCCTCGCCACGCTGCCCAAGAGCGCGCGGCCGCCCGAGTAGCGCCATCCATGCGCCCGCTTGGTGGCGTGGAGGCGGAAACGCCCCCCCAACCGCAATAGGCTGTGCCTAATTAGTAGTGATGTAAAGCAGCCGTTAGTCTAGGCGTACTGGGGCCCGCCGTGCTCGCCCTTGAAGCAGATGACGTTGCCCTTGTAGTGCTTGATGAGGTAGTCCGCGATGCTCCCGATGTGGTCCTTCGAGTGCGTCGCGATCCCGATGTACTCGTAGGTGGCCTCGTCGAGCAACTCGTGGATGACGCCCGAGGTCGCGCTGCCCCGTTCTTTGGCCTTGAGCTCGAAGTCGACCGTGAACTTGGTCTCCTTGTCAGCCAGAAAAGCCTCGTACTTCTCCTTGAGCTCCTTGGCCTTTGTGATCGACTCGGCGACGTCCTCGTACACGTGGATGAGCTTCAAAGAGTCGCCCTCGCCGGGTAAGTGCAGCAATAATTCAAAGGCCATCCAGCACCTCGGTAAATCCGCCACCAATAAACAAAAGGCCTTGGGCCCGTCACTTGGCGGATACTTGACCACGACGCACGGGCACGGCACCGTCCGTAGCGAAAGGTCGGCGACTTGGCCTAGGACACTGGGCGCCTCGTCCGCGATGCTCTTCCGCCCACTAAACCCGATGCACAGGAAGTTGGGCATGGGGTGCTTCCTAGAATCGTCCACCGGGACATCTCTGAGCCCGGACACCCACAAACCAACAGATCGCTTCGTACTCACGGAATCTTCCTTCAAAACCATCTCGTAGCGCCACTTCTCCTTTGGTAGTAAAGGTGTAAGCTCCGTCTCGTACCTTAATTTGATCTGGTCGGACTTGTACTCGTTCTCGCCGTGGTAGTCCTTGTCGCTCTTCACGTGCACGACGCTTAGGACGTCGTCGTCTTTTCTTAGGCTTTTGGCCACTTCGAAGGCCTTGTGGGCGTTCTTCGAGCCGTCCGTCAAGCAGACGATGGACTGGGTCTTCGCTTCGAGTAGTTCCAACGCGACGGTGTTGGCTAATTTCTCCAGCACCTCGACCTCGGCGGGCGCCATTTCTTCGCCGCCCGCGGCGCTCACGAAGAGCTTGCCGCGGCCCGTCTCCGACTGGTACTCCGTGTCCAGCCGCACCGCCAGCTTGAGCTCCTTGCACTGCTCCGTCGCGTACGCGAGGACCGCGGCGGCGTCGTCGCCGGCATCTACCTTCGTTTCGACATCAGTCTTGAGTTTCGCGAAAGTTTCGGGGAAGCTGGCCTCGTCGGCGTTCTTGCAGCCCTCCTTGTAGTCCGCGATGGTCGAGGCGCCGGCGCCCATGGTTCCTTTTGGGCTGTTCCTTTTGGCACGAGGCAGCTCCTTTGGCGCGTTTCTTTGGGTGCAGGCTGTCCGTGGGAGGAAGGGCCGTCCGCAAGCTGTTGAGCCTTTGTCCGCGTTGTAAAATCCTTCGGCACGCGCGCGGAGATGCTCTTCCTGGGAGCCCGGCGCTGGGAGATGCCTAGCGTGTCCTCCGCTAGCGCAGCGGCTGGGGTTCCGGGCAGGAGGCGCTCTGGGCCGCTGCGAGAGCTGACGGAAGCACCAAAAACCGCGGACAAAAACCCGCGCCAAAGCTTTTTCATGATCACTTGCCTCCGTTTTGCATCTGTAATAGCTAGCGGTGCGTTTATCTAGACACGACGTGCTCTCGCTGGACTCGTAATTCACAGCCTCGCTGCAAATTAGCATCTGTGCGACCCAGGGTTGCTTGCTTAATTGCTACATGACATTTGTACGGTGCTATTATAACACATAGTATTCCAACATGAGTCGTGCCACGAGCTCCGCAATCCACGACGAGGACGTCGAACTCATGGAGGTGGTCCAGCCTAATGTAGAGGGCCTGTCCTGGGCGGACGCGCGCGACCGCCTCGCGTCGCATGGTCCGAACCGGCCGCGGCCGCCCTGCGACTGCCCGGCGGTCGTGTGCTGCCTCCTCCCTTGTTTGGCATCTTTACCGACGATGCGAGCCTACGCGCGCTGCATCACCGAGGACGCGTGCGTGCGACGGGACGGCGCGTGGAACGACGTCGACGCGACGGACGTCGTGCGGGGCGACCTCGTCCTCGTGCGGGAGGGCGAGGTGGCGCCGGCCGATTTAAGGCTAGCGTCGTGCACGGACGATTTCCTCGTGTCGCTCGCGCGCCTGACCGGCGACGCGGCGCCCGCGGCGCCGGCGGTGGGAGACGCCGTGCCGCTCGGCGCCGAGTGCCTGCGGGGCAGCGGGCGGGGCATCGTCACGGCGGTTTCGAACGCCACGGAGCTCGGACGGCGCATACGGGCGGGCCGGTGGCCACCCCCAGGTGAATTATCCCTCTATCGAGCAGACCCCTGTGCGCTTCCCTGTACTGCTACTAATCACATAGCTTGTTTACTCCCAGGGCACCGCGCTGTTGTAGTCGACGTGGTTCAGGTCGAAGCAGCCCAGGATGCACTCGGGCAGCTCCTCGTTCTCCCGAGATTCGATCGTGAAGCCCACGCTCAGAATAAAGTCCTGGAAGTCGCGGAAGATGCTCTGCAAGCCGCTCCGCGCCATGTAGCCGAAGGCGTGCACGTTGATGTCCATGTTCAGGTAACTTTTCGAAGGACCGCACCGGTACAATTGGCCCGTCTTCCGGATCAGGGCGGGCTTGCCGTTGTAGCGCTTGGCGAAGGACGGGATGCTCACGTCGTCGATATTTCTAACTTGCGCCAGCACTTTAAAGCGGCCGAACTCCTTCCTTTCCGCGAAGGGCTCCTCCGGGGCGACCGTGCACCACCGCTTCAGCAGCTTCAAGGAAGCGGAACGTTCACAAGTGCCACCCTCCTTCAAGGTCCGGAGATCACTGACAG
>Ga0302122_10001570_pt1 | contig 14516 bp, 11 predicted proteins | sample CB21_SCM_MG_FD_203115 | JGI IMG/M metagenome (GOLD analysis project Ga0302122, IMG submission 203115) | Marine microbial communities from Western Arctic Ocean, Canada - CB21_SCM | ecosystem: Environmental > Aquatic > Marine > Oceanic | place: Canada: Western Arctic Ocean | collected 2017-09-28
GTAGTGTACACACTAAATTATCTTACTCGCACTACGAAAGAAAATAATCCCAAGGATCGTAGAACACTTGGTTCGGTGCGGCTTTCTCATGCCAGAAATCAATGTCTCCAATGCGTGATGTCCCCCTGGAATAGTTGTACAACTGGATCGACGAGAGCTGGCTGTATACGACCGACAGCCCGCGGGCGACCGTCTGCCCATTGACGGAAATGTCAACTGTGCCCGAGCAAGAAGCCACAGACTCATGCTGGAACGTCGCGTCGACTGTGTATTTGCTATTGGGTGTCACTCCCTCGACGAGCATATGATTTAGATGGTTGAAATCATCGGCCTGATCAAACTGTAACCAACCGAGAGAGACTACACCATTGTCGTCCGCGTTAAATCTCACGAATGAGTACTGTAGCGGCGGCCGGCGGCCCCGGGTCCAGGACGCGTGATTATCGCGATGATCGATACGCTTGGCGCGTACTGATCTACGGAATCGGTCGCGGATCCGCACTCAGCACCCGGGCCAAGTGAGCCAATGCGCTCTGAGAAACCCGTCCCACCATCAGCCAAAGTCGCCAAAAAGTCATCCTCCGGAAGAGAATTAGGCTTCTGAAGTTTCCGGAAGAGTCCCCTCCCAAAAGTTTCCCCTGTGTATTTCCTCCTGAGTCATCTCCACGCTTATCTGGAGACCGCGGCCATTCGGAAGTATTCCGCGGGCCGCGGCAGACGCACATTTTCATATTAATATGTAGTACGCATTAATACATTTCACTAAGTTTCCAAGCGACCAGGGTTACTCATGATACCGAGAGTAATCCTACCCGCCCGGCACGCCGGCGCCGCGTTGGACAAGCGTCTCCAAAAGTCATTACTCCCGCGGCGCGCGCAGCCGCCGCAGAAAGGCGCCCGTCGCCCCCAGCGCCGCGGTCACGCGGCCGTCGACGCTCTTCGAGGCCTTCGGCGGCGCCGCGGGGCCCCGCCGCATGACGGCGAAGCGCCGCGACGACGCCGCCGCGACCGTGGCGTCGCGCTTCCCCCGCTCCCGCTTCGCGAGCAGCGCGGCCTGGGCGTCCGGGTCCAGGGCCTGCATGCGCTGGAAGTCGCGCAACACTTTGACCAGGTCCACGAGGTCCTTGGGCGGCCGCGCCGCCGGCGCGCCGAACGCCTCGCCCTCGCGCAGGATCTGGAGCTCCTTGCCGTCTGCTAAGGCCTCGACCACGACCGCGGGGTTTCTCGACGTGTCGAGCGCTCGCCCGCGCCCGTCCTCGAAGAGCGTGAGGGACACTGCGCCGCGCTGGTCCCGGGCCCGGACGCGCGCGTTTAACGCGTGCGGCGCGGGCGGCGGTTCCAGGGGCGCCAGGAAGTGGTGCTGGCTCGCGAAGCGTTGGAGGCGCCGTCCGCAGGCCCGGAGCAGGGCCGTCGCGCTCGCCGGGTCGATCTGCGGGAGGAGCCACGTCGCCAGCGCGGTCATGTCCGTCGACGCGAGAGCGTCGACCAAGGTCGTCTCCACCTCGTCGCAATTACGCCTTCTCAATTTACATTGGCGGCCCGCCGTCACAAGTAAAGCGTCGGCCCCGAAAATGGCGTCCGCGTCCATGCTGCCAGGGTGAAGCCGCGCCTCCACGTTCCCGCCGACCCGCAGGAGCGTGAAACCCGGCCCGCACTCGACGTCCGTGAGCACGTCCGCGAAGTAGGCCCCGTCGCCCTGGAGGATCGCGAGCAGCTCCCGCGGTGGTAAAGCGGGCGCGGCGGCGTCCGGGGTTACCAAAGCGGTCGGAAGGGCTTCGACGAGCGGCAGGGCGACCTCCGTGCCGTGGCAGACGCACGCCGCGAGCGCCGACGCGGCCGGCCGCAGAAGTTTCAGGGATGCCATGCGCGAAAAGGCATCGAAGTCGTCCTCCGCGGGCGCGTCGTGCACGTACGTTAAGAGGGCCGCGGCGCCGAAGGCATCCTTCATACACGTCGCGTCGCCGCAGTCGGCGCGCCACGCGTCCTCGCAGGGCCGCCAGCGCGCCTGGACCGGCCCGCGCCGCGCGTTACTCGGTGCGTGTCGCATCAGGCGCTTCGCGACGAACGGCGCCTTCTCCCCCAGCGCGTTGCGGATGGCCAATAATTTCGCGCAGGCCGGCCGCCACCGACTGAGACAGTAGCGCGTCGCGTGGCGCGCGACGTTCTCGCGGCCGTCGTCGCCCGCCGCCACGACGGTGAGGCCGCGGCCGTCCGGCGTCAGGACCAGCGCCGAGCCGTCGTCCAGGCCAGCGCAGGCCGCGCCGCCTTGCAGGAGCATGAGCCGGCGCACTTGCGGGACGGGCTCCTGCTGCGGGCGCGGCGGCGGGGGGGCGGCGGCCATCGGCGTTCTCGTTCGAGATGAGGTTTCGTGCGGTCGGGTGCTGCTGGACTACCGACTCGGTGCTGCTATCGACGGCCCTGTGAACGCGCAGCAATAGGCAAAAAGCCTGTCTTTGGAGGAGGGATTGCTGCGATGCGTTCGCTCGCCAGGTATCGAGCCCTGCTGGAGGCCGTCGAGAGCTATGTACGCTGCTCTAGACGACACCTGAGCACCACGACGCTGCGGAGGGCACTGAATTCAAACCAACCTCGATGAAACCCGCTCGACGTGCACCAGAGGGCGCCTTCCAGGCCCGCAGGGACTCGGCGGAGCGGTCCGGGGCGCGTCCGCGGCCCGCAAACACCCCAGTTTTTTGAAAACCCGCACGCGTCGCTCACAGATAAAATCGATAGAGCGCGGCCAATAGGCGAGCTTGTGGAGCTGTTCGGCCTGGAAAGCAGCAGCCATGGCGAGCCAGGTGGAGAAGGAGCTGGACAGCGACGACGACGCCTCGAGCGGCTCGTCCGTGGGCATGCCGACCCTCGAGGACCAGGAGGACGCCCCGCCGCCCGCCCAGGTCGCCAATAGCGCCGGCGACTCCGGCGGCGCCGCCAAGCAGAATCGCGCCGAGAAGAAGAACCGCAAGGCCATGCAGAAGCTCGGCATGAAGCCGGTCCCCGACGTCGTGCGCGTGACCGTCAAGAAGTCGAAGAACATCCTCTTCGCCATCGGGCACCCGGACGTCTTCAAGTCGGCTACTTCCGACACGTACGTGGTCTTCGGCGAGGCCAAGATTGAAGATTTATCCGCGCAAGCGCAGCAGCAGGCCGCGTCGCAGTTCCAGGCGCCCCGGCCGGGCGCCGCTGCTCCGGCGGCCATGCCCGTGGTAGCTGAGGAGGAGGAGGGCGGCGATGACTTGGACGAGAGCGGGCTGGAGCCCAAGGACGTGGAGCTCGTCATGTCCCAGGCGTCGTGCTCGCGGGGCAAGGCCGTCAAGGCGCTCAAGGCGAACGACGGCGACATCGTCAACGCCATCATGGAGCTCACGATGTAGGTCTGTACCACTCCTTCTTAATCGACATCTATTCTCTATCTCTGGCACTCGCGCTGAGGAGCGCCTGCGTAGCAGGAGCGCGGCGACGGGTAGAGGCTGTACCCCATCTCTTGTCCTTGTGCCGGTCCCGTCAACGTTACCCAGCGCGCCTCGCCTAGCACACCTAGCGCCTAGCGCCTAGTAGCGCCTAGAGCGCCTAGCGGCCCGGCCAACGGCGGCCGGCAGCTTCAAAACGGGTTTTGATGCCTGGGATTTCAGCAACTCGGGCTCATTAACATCACCGCTGGCTGATGTCTAGGATATAGGACCTTCATCTATAAGTGCATCGCTGTGGGGAAACAGCAATCATCACGGTGCAGTGAGCAAAAGTTGTCCACTGCTGAAAAGTGAGCCACATCATTTTGCATCCGGCATCGCTGCAATCGCGGGGTCTACGTAGCATAAGCGGTCGCGTTTTATGAGCGAAATTGACATGTGCGACGCAACCGAGATCACGAGTGCTCTCGCGGCGTTACGGCGGGACTGCGACGACGAAGGCCTCGCCGTTGCGGCCGCGCTGGCCGGCGACGACGCCGCCAGCGCGTCCCTCGCCGTGGCCTGCGAGGCCGCGCCGCGCACGCGGTTGCGCGTGCGTCTCGAGCTGCGCGCGTGCGGCGGCCTGGACGCGCTCGCCGCGCTCGTGAGCGCGACGCCGCCGCGAGGAGGGGCCCTGCGCCTCGCTGCAGTCTTATCCAGCGATGCGGCGGGCGCCCGGGCGTTCGCGCGGCGCGACGGACGACGGGCGGCCACCCGGGCGCTCGCGGGCCCCGCGAGCGACGCGGCGGCGCGCCTCCTGGCGGCCGTCGTCAGCGCCAGCGAGTCTGACGACGAGGATGGAGCCGAGGGCCTCGTCGCCTACGGTACATGTCTATTCCGACGCACCCTGCGCGGCCGGCAGCGGTCGCACCGCGACGTCGGCTTTGCGACGTGGCCGAGCGCTGTTGTATTAGCGTCCCTGGCGTCGCATGAAATTACGGCGGGTTCAAAAGTCCTCGAGCTGGGCGCCGGCACCGGTTTGGCCGGCCTCGTCTTCGCGGCCCGAGCGAAGAGCGGTAGTGTCACGCTCTCCGAGGTGAACGGCGCGTGCCTCGAGAACTTGCGGGAACTCGTGCGCGTGAACGACTTTGGCGCATGTCTGGTAGACGTCGAGCGCGTCGACTTTTGCGCGCCACCCGCGAGCCTCGCCGGTGGATACGATGCGGTCCTCGCCGCGGACGTCGTCATCGACGCCGCGACGGCGACGGGGTTGGCCGAAACGGTCCATGCGGCCCTCAAGGTCGGCGGGGTTGCCCTCGTCGTGTGCGTGGAGAGCCGGACGCGCTTCGGGAGCGAGTTGGTCCGGAGCGCTTTCATTGAAGCGGGCCTCGTCGGGAAGGTGGAAAGGGTCGTCCCAGACGCGCTGCCGCTGCTGGCGGGGGCGTCGGGCTACGCCGCGGGCATGGCCTTCGACGTCCACCGGTGGCGGAAGCCATGAGTGCCCGCCCCCACGCCGTCGAGGCGGGGGAGATTGTGGTGTGACTACTCGTAAACTTGAAATTGTTGAATGTACTAGTACTAAAACTTAAATGGTCGCCATGCTCGGGTCCTCTTCCTCCTTGGCGGGTTCCGTGCCGGCCCTTTGCAAGTCCGAATCCAAGCTCCGCCGGCCCGGCTCGTCCGCACTTCTCCGACTCCCCTTGGCCGTCACGGCGCGCGGCGAGCCGAAGTTGTGCGACGAGGCGACGCTGGTCACGGCCACGTGACTTAAGAGCCGCCGCGTCGAGAGCTTCACGAGGTCGAAGCGGCCGCTGCCGGAGGACCCAGGCCGCGACCCGCCGGAAACTCTGGCTGGCGGCGAATCGGACAAAGACCCGCTCCGCGACTCGCGACCCACCGCCGCCAGATCGAGTGTCGGCGTCTTGGGCTCCTCCGGGACGCTCTCCAAGGAGGGGTGTACTCTCCTTAATTTTTGTTGGGGCTCGCCTTCTGGAGAAAGCATGGTGAGCCCAAAACAGATAAAGAGCACTCCAAAGGAAAAGAACAACCAGTGGCCCGCCTTAAACCGCAAGAACTCCCCGAAGTAGATGCCGCCACTAATAATAGCGAAGATAATGAACCCGGCTTGGAGCAGAGGGATAATGAAGATGGGGTCATATAACCCTAAGGCTTCGTTCATCCTATACAGCCAGACGGCCACGAAAATCAACCACGCTATTAAAGTGAGGTAGGTCCAGTAGTTCAAGAACGCCGTGCCTAAACCCGGTAAGCCGCCCGGTTCAGAGCGGTCCACGTAGTACAGTATCAAGATAGCCAGGCACTTGGCCTGGACCACGCTCTGGGCGCCGAAGATGGCGCTGAAGCACGCGTACGTCGCGGGGGCCACGTACTTGTGCCCCTTTAGAGGCGTGCCTTTACTGAAGTTTCTTTCGTACCTTGTATGGACGAAAGATAAAACAAACACGCCAAAAAAAGACAGAGCGCAGAAAATCAGGTACGTGATACTGTTGTCCGTCTCGCCCATGTACTGCCTCTTGAGCGAGTGGGGCCGTCCCGATAGAGAAGTAGGTTGGGAGAGCCCCGCGGTCAGGACGGACATTAAAGTACCGCCCACAATCAAAAGAGTCCCCAGAACCATCCGTCTGGTGATCTGCTTCTTCAGTAAGAGGCGCCCGAACACGATGTTCGTGACGAACTGTATACTTTCTAAGGGTGCGAGCATGACCGAGGGCGCGAAGGCGTATGACGCAAAGTTCAACAACGCACCGCTGACGAAGATGCACGTGCCTACCACCCACGTCTTCGATTCCGAAGGTGCCCGCTCGGGCTTCTCCTGTTCGTCCGAGCCGCCGTGGTCTAATTCGTCGAGCTCTTCTTTCGCTTGCAACTCTTTGAGGCCCAAGGACTGGATGTTGTTGCCCGTGTTGATGGCTATCGATCCTAGTAAGCCCAGTACTAGACCTAATACAATGGACCACAATGGCAGCTCGACCGTGTCCCGGGCTTCAGCCGAAATGTAGATTGTGGGAACGAGCGTCGGTTCTTGCGATGGTGCCCAAGAGAGCGTCGGGATTAAGGTCGGCGCCGGCGTGGCCATCGCTGCGGTTCCGGCGCGGCTCCGCCTAGCGGCTGGTGCCTGGTGCTGCCTTGGCAGCAGGCACAACACTTAGTCGGCAGGCTGCCCGGCGCGGCCCGATCTACCGTCTTGGCTTCAAGACGTCGGCCGGCATTGCGTTGCTTGGCACTCGCGTTCTCAGGTTCGCGTTAGACGGTGCGAAAAGCGGCTGCCGGCACGGGCGCGAGCCTGCTGGCAAGGCCGGTGTTGCACAAAACTGGCGCGGACGGGCCGCCGCATGGAGACGCGTCCGGGGATGGGCCACGGCGGCCGGGACGTCTAGAATTGCCGGGGCACCGCTCACGCGGCGGGGCGCCGTGCCTCCCCGCGCGGGGCGCGCCTCTACGCATAGGCGCCCCAAGCGGCCACGGCCAGGACGGCCCGAGGAGTGGGGCCCGTGGGAGCGGGGGCGCCTAGGGGGCGCGTCGTAATTACAGCCGTAACCCCGAACCCGAACCCGAACCCCGAACCAAGCTTTGCGCCAGAACTTGAGCGCACGCGGCTCGCAGAGAGCGCGAAACGAATCGGGGCTGCTTAATAATGATCCTCACGCAATGCGCCGCCTGCGCTGCCCCTCTTGGCTTTGCTTTGGGGAAGAAATGCAGCCGCTGTACTACGCGCTACTGCGGACCGGCCTGCCAGGTGTTACACTGGAAAGAGGGAGGGCATGACCAGCTCTGCAAGGAGATTAAGAAAGGAGGCGGCGCCGAGCGGTATCATGCCGATACGAGATATAAGGAGGCCGTGACGGATGCGGCGGATGCGTGCGCGGACGACACGAAGGGGCAGACGTGCTACATCTGCACAGAGGCCGTCCACTGGAAAACGAAGGAGGGACTCGTGCGCGGGTGTGCCTGCCGCGGGACGTCGGGCTTCGCGCACGTGTCGTGCCTAACGGAGCAGGCAAAGATTTTGTTTGCGGAGGCCGAGGAGAACAATTTGGACAGCACGGTGTTGGATGAGAGGTGGGTGCGGTGGTACTCGTGCAGTCTGTGCAAGCAATATTACCACGGCGAAGTTCGGTGTGCGCTCGGCTGGGCGTGCTGGAAGACCTACTGCGGCCGGCCGGAGGCAGATGAGATTCGAGGCATGGCGATAAGCCAGCTTGGGATCGGTTTAGCCTTAGGAGGACACCACGAGGACGCGTTGTCCGTGAAAGAGGCCGAGTTGTCTCTGCTGCTGCGCCTTGGCGCGTCAGAGGACAATATTCTTGTCACGCAGAGCAATCTTGCGAGCACGTATCAAAATCTCGGACGGACAGAGGCTGCAATGCGGATAAAGAAAGAGGTATACGCTGGACGTTTGAAGCTCTCTGGCAAAGAACATGAGAACACCCTCATATCAGCCAACAACTACGCGTCGTCCCTTCGCGACCTCGAGCGCTTCGAAGAAGCCAAGGCGTTGATTCGCAAAACAATGCCCGTGGCGCGACGCATTCTCGGAGAGAGTAACGAACTCACGCTCCGGATGAAGTGGAATTACGCGGAGGCGCTATACATGGACGACGACACCACGCTCGACGGTCTCCGCGAGGCCGTGACGACGCTCGAGGAAGCGGAGCGAATTGCGAGGCGCGTGTTCGGTGGCGCAAACCCGCTCACAACAAAAGTTGAGAGCGACTTGCTAGTGTCACGAGCAGCGCTCCGCGCCCGCGAGGAGTCGCCGGGGGGCGCAGCATAAGCCCCATGTATCACATAAAAATAATTAGGACACGCCTAGTCGACGAGCACCGCGAAGAAATCCGCCGCCCGGCGCAGGGCGCCGAGGGTCTCGGCGTCTGCGCTTTTCGGCGCCGACGCGGTGAAGAGCCAGAGCGTGTCGACGTAGCGCTGCTCCATCTCGCCCTCGTCCATGCGCGACTGCTCCGTGAGCGTCCGCGCCTGCGACTCCAGCGACACGCTCACGCGCGCCTCGACGCGGCGCGTGCTCCGCCGGAGACACTCGCCGTCCTCCGAGAGTCGTCGACACGCGTCGGCGTCGTAATTATAAGCGACGTAGCGCCGGCCGCCGCGCGTCGCGACGGAGGCTAAGGCCGGGTCAAGGTTTGCGCCTTGTAAAGGCGAGGCCGGGTTCGTCGCCTGTTTGACTAAAGAAGACTTCATGATCGAGGCGATCTTCGCGGCTCCGATCCGCTCCGCGTCCGCCCGGCTCGAGAAGTACGTCGCAAGTATTAACTGGTCCTCCGGGGCGAAAGGCGCTTCCCGGCCCAACGGTACCTTCAGGAGCCGGAGCTCGCTGTCGCCGGGGCCGGTCGCGCTCAGCATGGTCTCCGGCCGGATTCGCACGGAGGAAGCCTGCTTTTTGGTGACGGTGTACTCCTTGAGCGCGCCGCAGGTCCACTCGTCACCCGCTCTTGCGGGCCGCGGGCCGAGCGCCGCGAGGGCCGCACTAGTGCCGAGCGCGCGGCGGCTCGTGCGCAGGGCCGCGGTCGCGGCGAGGGTTAGGAGGTGCGTGACGCGCATGTGGGTGTGCAGCTGCTCCTTGAGTCTACTACAGTGGTGCCCAGTGTCCCAGCTCTTGTAAGAGCACGTAGCTAGAGGCGCCAGACAGTGCCGAGGGCTCGGCAAACGATTCGAGGTGCAAGACGGTAATGAAATAAGTGCGAGACCGATGTTCGGCTTGCAATGTAGCCGGAGCTAGCTTCCAAAAGCAAGCATTGGCCGGATGCGAGCGAAAACCCGTGCCAAATACCCGCACGGCTGTGAATAAATCTCAATAAAACTCCGCGTCGCGCGTGAGGGCATTGCCTTACGAGCACACTCGGCTGCAGCAACACTAAAGCTCAAGACACCAGTTGTGACGCGCCCTGGGTCCTAGACGCCCACTGCTGTACTAGCCCGACAGCCGATAGCGCGCGGCGCGCTTTAACATACGGTTCACTGAGACCGCTGCTGATGGCGCGCCGCCTCTGCGCCGCCGCTATTCTCCTCGCGCGCACGCATGCGCTGTTCTCCGTCTCTTCTATTGACGAGTGCCCCGGCGGCGTAAATGGCGGCTGGCTCTATTATGAAGGGCGGTGCTACGCCAAAAGTGCCCATACCGGCTCCTTCGAGGACTGCTGGCGTAGGATATGCCCGAAACTCGCGGGAAGCAACTCGACGAAGGTCCACATGGGTTCAGACGGCCTGCCGCGCTGGACGACGTCCACGCTCGCCTGTGTCACGGACGATCTGTTAGATGCGTTTCTCGCCAACGACGTGGGCGGCGCCCGCGAGACCTTTGGCTCCTGGGTCGGGCTGTACCAGGACCCCGCCAATAGGAAGCATTCCAAGAAGGGCTGGGACCTCCAGGCGTCGGCGACCTGCGACCAGGTGACTTATGCGAACTGGTATTTAGAATGGGGAGAACCCGACCACCACCTCGGGTGCGTCGAGAGCTGCGCGGTCATGGGCTCCATCGAGGAAGGTTTATCTGGGTGGCGGGACGCGTCGTGTCGACTCCAGTACGATTGTCTGTGCGAGTACCCGGCGGCGCTGTCCTCTACGCTTTTAGACGGGATCGAGCCCTATAGCGATAGAGACTGCGACAAGGGCAGGATGTTCTACGACATTTTTGTATTGGGGGCGTGCACGGTCGCTGCCGCGGCTCTCCTTTTATGCTGCGTGTTGGGGGTGAACCGGCGCAAGGCCACGGAGAGCGCGTTCGGCGTGGGCCTGTTCCCCTCGTGGAACGGCGGCATCTACCAGATCGCGAGCGGTTTCGAGGGCGCCAACGCCTTAAACGTGAACCGCTCGGCACGGATCGTGCTCCAGCTCACCTTCAGCACGCTGTTCCTGGGTGTGTTGGTCAAAGCTATTACGCTGGCGTTGTTCGAGAAAGTACTTCCAAGAGAGTACTCCGTCTCGCCCGCGTTCGACCTGGCCTTTTACAGTATTTTCGCCACGACCGCCGCCTGGATGTGCTACATGGCTGTGAAGACGGCCAACGACGAGTACGCCTGCGGCGCCACGTATCTGCAAGCGTTCCAGGCGTTGGTCTGGGCGCTGGCGGCGTCGTGCGCGTTTTCTCTACTGTTGCTCGCCTTAGTGGACGCGGCGGGCGAAAAGATCAATCTGGTTGTGGTGCTCAATAACGTGGCGTTCGGCGGGCTCTACTTCGCCATCGGCATGTACACGGCGCGTCTTCAAAGAGACATCGACGCCCTGGAGGAGCAGCCGCCCCCGCCTGTTGATGATGGAGACGGCGTGGAGCTGTCCCACATCGAGCCGGACTCGGCCGAGGTCTTCGAGCCGCCGGCGACCGCGAACCCGATGCGGAGGCCCGGGCTGGAGACTCTCCCGGAGACGACCGAGGTGTAACGTTTCTAATGTACTAGTGCCTCCTTATGGGCGGCGCGGACCCCGGCCGCAAAGGCGGCGACTCGACGCCCAGCTTCAGCAGGAGCTCGTCCAAATATTGCGTGCCCCGCGTCTGCTTCCGAGGCGACGCCTCTTCTTCAGAGAGGGGCGACGGAAGAGGAGGCGGCGCGAAGGGCGCGCCCCCGGCCTTCATGGTCTGGTACATCTCGCGCGACATGAGCAGTGGGTTCAGGGGCACGAAGGGGTCGCCGCCTTTCGACGCGCCGCCCTCCTCCACCGCGCGCACGCCGGGCTCGGGCCTGAACAGCGCGTCCTCCACGAGCGAGGTCCACTGCGCTTTCCCGTCGTCCAACGGCCGCAGCGGGGGCAGGGCGGGCTCGGCGTCCGCTTTCAATGAGAAGAAGCCTGCCTTTTTTTTGGACTTGCGGCGCTTCTTCTTCCGCTTCTTCTTGCGACCGCCGGCCGGCGCCGAGTGCGGCCGCTCGTCCTTAAAGACGTAGGTCGTCTCCGGGGCGCTCTGGTCGGTCTCAACCGGTGCCGGCGCCTTTTGCACCTCTTGGGCTTCCGGCTTCTTCCCGAAGAGGGGCGAGCGCGCGCCGCCCTCCGTCTTCCAGGCCGGCGGTCCATACGTCGTTGCAAGCACGACCGCGGGCGTCGGCGCCGGCGGCGGCGGCGGCGCGGGTTTTTTAGGCGGCGCTGTAGAGATCATGACGAGCCGTTTGTCGGCCCACTTCTTGTTCTTCGATTGGAGATAATCTAGGACGTGGTCGAACACATTAACGTCGACGGGGTCGACCCGCGAGTAATTCAGAGAGCCCAGCGTCGCCTGGACCTCCTTGAGGGACATCTTATTCTGCAGGTCCAGCCACCGGGCGAACGCGGGGACTTTTAACAACTCCGCGTCGGGAGACGCCCGCCGGAACAACAAGGTCCGCGCCTCGGACGGCGGCGGCCGCGTTTCCAGTTCTTTCGCCGCGGACGCGGGCCGGGAAATCGCGGACCGCGGCCGGCGCCGCGCGGGCGCGCTCGCGGGCCGCGTCCGGGACCGCACGGCCTGCGTCGCCGAGCCGGCCGCCCGTATGGTGACGTGCGGCTTCAGACCCAACGCATGCGGCGCGCGGTTATCGAGGGGCTGTCTAGGGGGTTCCTCCGGCATAGAGGGCCACGTCGGCTTTTTAGGGGCCTCGTGCAGGTGCAGCGACGCCCACATGTCCTTGAGCAACGTCTGTGCCACGAAAGCTGGGGCGCGGCGCTGGAAGTCTCGGTGTTCCTGTTCTCTTGCGTGGGCCTCGGCCAGCGACCGCGCGACCACGTCATGAACGACGTGGCGCGCCTCGGCCTCAGCGGTCTCCTCTGCCGGCCCCTGCGCCAGGACCTCGGCCAGCGCCGGCGCGAGGCCGTCGATAACGACGTCCGCGCCGCGCGGCGTCGGCGTGTTCTCGGACGCTGTGGGCTCCGCCTCCGGCGGCGGCATGGACTTCCGTTTCGACGGGGACTGCGGGTGGCTGCCCGACGGCATAATAGTGGCCTGTGCGGGCTGCCCCCCGGTCTGGCGGCTGTCCTGTCGTGCCGCTTCGGGATGCGGGCGAGGCTGTCCGGTCGCACCGTGAACGACTCGGCCCGCTCGGAACCGGGTGCGTACCGGGGCAGGAGCGCGTCCAGCGCCGCGCAGCGCCGTCAACCGTGATGAAGTGCCTGCGATTCGAGCCGTCGCTGGATGCCTGGCCAGGTCGTCGGGGAGGGGTGCCCAACTCTTGGACGAGGAAAAAGCGCCTGCGCTCGTTTGCCGCGGGTTTCAGAAGCTTTTCAGAGTCTTGAAAGTTCGAGGCGCACTGAGCACCGATGTGCGGTGCCAGCGATTGGTATTGACGTTGGTAGCAGCTCTGCTGATCAGGCAACGACGCCTCGCGAGAGACAGCGGCTGAAACGCACTGATACAAAAAGCACTGAGGCACTGAGCAAGAGTTTGAAAATGCGGCGCGCGATCGCGATTGTCGGGCGGCGATCGGCGCTCTCCTCATCCTCATCAACGACGGCGGCCCTTCGCCAACCGGTACGAGGCTTCCACGACGTGGTCATATGCGGCGGCGGCGTCGTCGGCTCTTCCGTCGCGCTCCACTTGAAAGCGAGGCGTCCGGACCTGAGCGTCACCGTCTTGGAGCGGGACCAGACCTACGCCCGGGCGTCCGCCCCCCTGAGCGCGGGCGGCATCCGCCAGCAGTTCACGACGCCCGCGAACGTGCAGCTGTCCTGCTACGGGGCGCACTTCCTGCGCGAGGGCCTCGCGCAGCTGGCGCGCGCGGACCCACTAGATGTGCAGGAGCGCGTCCAGTTCCGCGAGGCCGGGTACCTGACGCTCGCGTCCGACCAGGGCGCCGCGTCCCTGAGAGACAACGTGGCGACGCAGCGCAGCAACGGCGCCGACTGGATCGAAGTACTAGACCCGCGCCAACTCCAAAGCGAGTTCCCCTGGCTCTCCACGGAGGGCGTGGGCAGCGGGGCCTTTGGGCGGCGGAACGAGGGCTATTTTGATCCCTGGGGCCTTCTCGATTCATTGCGGCGGGGCGCCAAGAGTCTGGGCGTGCGCTACGTCGGTGGCGAGGCGTCGCGCTTGATCGTGGAATCGAATCGCGTCACGTCGGTAGATTTGCGGGACGGGTCGTCTCTCCAATGCGGGTTGGTGGTGAACGCGTGCGGCGCCCACGCGGCGACGCTCACGCCGTCGCTGCCCATCGCGCCGCGGAAGCGCTGCATCTTCTCCATCAGCTGCCCCGAGGGCGAGTTCGAGCGCCCGCCCGGCGACGCGCCGCTCGTCGTGGACGTGAGCGGCTGCTACTTCCGCAGCGACGGCGCGCCCGGTCGGTACCTCTGCGGCGTGTCGCCTTCACCAGACTGGGGCGACCCGGACTGCGACGTCTCGTCGTTGGACACGGTGGACCACCGCCTGTTCGAGGAGGTGCTCTGGCCCGCGCTGTATCAACGGGTGCCGGCCTTTGAGGCATTAAGGGTCGAGAGCTCGTGGGCGGGGCTGTACGAGTTCTGCACGCTGGACCAGAACGCATTCGTCGGGTGGCACCCGGACGCCTCGAACCTCGTGGTCGCGGCGGGCTTTAGCGGCCACGGGCTCCAGCACGCGCCGGGCGTCGGGCGGGCCGTGGCGGAGCTCGTCGACGCCCGGGCCTACGAATCCATCGACCTCGCCTGCCTGGACTTTGGGCGCGTCGCGCGGAACGCGCCGCTCTTCGAGGCGAACGTGTGGTGATGATACTCTCCCCCCCGGGCCCTTTTGTGTAAACCTGTATATTCCGAGACTCAGGCTGGTGAATTCAGTGCACCAATTAGGATTACGGACTTTCTTGCAAGCTCCCCGGCAGCGGTGTTTCGCGGGCGTCGAGTACGGCTTGCGAGGCCCGTAGGGCGTACTCAACCCTTTCTTGCAAGCTCCCCGGTGGCGTTTCGCGGGCTCGGAGTGCGGCTCGCGAGTCTCGTAGACAGAACTCAACTCCAGCTGTGAGTGGGTGTGCGCCACCCAGCACACGCCGCGCGATCCGTGCCGTGTCCTCGAGCGTCGTCTCAGCCTCGCGGATATCGTCGAGCGTCGTGCCGTCGTCCCTGCAGAGCGCCTCCGCGTAATACCACCGCATCTTGAGCGTGAGATCATCACTCTCCCCGAGACTTCGTTGTGTCGCGGGGATTGCTTTCAGCAGCAGTGAC
>Ga0302122_10001572_pt1 | contig 14508 bp, 19 predicted proteins | sample CB21_SCM_MG_FD_203115 | JGI IMG/M metagenome (GOLD analysis project Ga0302122, IMG submission 203115) | Marine microbial communities from Western Arctic Ocean, Canada - CB21_SCM | ecosystem: Environmental > Aquatic > Marine > Oceanic | place: Canada: Western Arctic Ocean | collected 2017-09-28
TCTCACGCTGTTAAAGGTTATGGTGAAATTAGAAATTTATTGGAAACACATGTTCGTGCAATTCGTAACATCTTTCCATCGTCCTGGATCATTTTTGTTCCTGAATCGAATCTAGGACACGAAGCGTCCCATATGTCTCACATGTTGAAAGATATACCCAAGTGTCGGTCGTTGATGGAAAGAGGCGAACCTGGTGTGATTACAACCCACAAAAGGAAAGAATTGTATTCGAATACCGCTGTGGAAAGGTTTGCGTCGTCTGGGGTGTGGTATGCTTCCCAATTCATCTGCGTCAATCCATATGGCGATGCAAACGCACGTGGGGCGAGAGTCAAACGCATGTTTCGAAAACAGATGGGTATCTTTAGTAAAATCGTCATCCCTCGTGGTAGCAACCACAGTAAACCCAAAATTATTTATTCAGGTAAAGACCAAGGCAATGATGATTTGGTCTTGACATTTATGATTGCATTGTATTGGTCAATACAATTTATGACAGGGCGTTCCAACCCATCGGCCAAAGATATTCTGTGATATTACAGTATAAATATATTACAAAATTAACCATAAATGATTTTTTTCGATACAAAAGAAAGCATTCGTAATTTTTACACGAATTTCAAATTACCCGACACTGAAATAATGAACAAATATACTATGCATCAGTTGAACGATATTGCAAGAGACATAGAAAGCACAACAGGTGTAAAATTTGGTCGATATGCGCGCAACGAAGATGACTGCAAGCAAATGATTGTTGCTATAAAAAATGAAATAAAAAAATGGGGAAAAAAAGATCCATTCAAAAATGTGAAATTAGTCCAAAAAAAGATGAAACCAACGAAAAAAACAGTGGAACAACCAGTGAAAAAAACAATGGAACAAGAAGAAAGTGTGATATTGTACTCTGATATGACGGATATCCAACTCCAAAAAGAAACGTATGAAACTAGCGTATTGAACACGGGTACACGCACAGAAATCATAGCCAGATTAGAACGCGTAGACAATAATACTTGGACATTCTCAGACATGTCTAATGAATGGTTGCGAGATTCACTTAGTGAAAATAAATTTCAAATACCACGCGGTAGAGACTCTATGGTCGAACGCTTAGAAAAAATGGAACAGAACGATATCGCATTGGATTATCTCAACGATGAGGCTTTGGACTATTTTTGGGTACAATTTCGGAGCGCATACAATTTAAGTGAAAAGATTCCAGCCAGACAACAAAAGATAAAAAAGTTACAAATCGTAAAAATAAAGGAACTGCAGAAATTGGTACGAGAGTTGTACCGTAAATTATACCAATGTCAACAGAATTCGCGACACATCCAAATACGCGGTGGTAATTGGAGAGGACATCGTCAAAAAAGAGAGGAGTCAATGGGTACAAAAATGTTGAATTCAGCTTTTGCGGGTGTCGGCATGGGAATTGGTATGAGTATAGCAGGAAATTTAATTAACAGAAGGTAAGACAAAATAAACCTATTTAATTTGTTTATGTTCCAAAAATGTTGAAATTTACAGCAGGTACAATCTGTGGATGGGTTGCTGCGAGGTCATTACCTCCCGCACCTTTGGCCCCACCTACTTTGGACGAAATCACCCAATTGACATATAAAGCAAAATCATATTACGATAAACTTCTGCATAAATTACAAGATGAACATAAAGAACAAGATGAACATAAAAAAAATGAATGAAACTTTATATTTTGGTCACCTATCATAATCGACCCGTAATTATTTGCCACATATGTAGAGAATAAATGTGACGTTTACTTAAATATTAAGATACTCGTCCCACCAAAAGAACGCGCAGTCTTTACATAACGTGCAGTCTCGGCATCTGCTATGCAAGTACAATGGGGGGGTAGTTGAGTCTGTAAAACAACTATTGGCGGTGTCTCGCCAACTACAGTCAACGGTAACGGACAAACACCACTACACGCTGCATCTTGTTCTGGTAATACCGAGACTGTGCGTCTATTGTTAGAAGACGGCACGTATGACCCAAATCAAAACGATGACGAATTACAAACCCCCTTGATGGCAGCATGCGCTCGGGGTTTCTTGGAAATAGTACGTCTATTGATGTCTGACGAAAGAGTTGACCCGACACAATCCGATTATAAAGGCATCACACCATTTATGAACGCTTGTGGTGATGTCGAAGACTTTACTAGAGGTGGTTTCATGAGTGTTTTGGCACTTTGCTCCGTTGACATTGCGTTCCACCGGAGGACAATAAAGTTTCTCTAACCGCTTGCCGAATCGGCCGCAACCTTGGATACAGAGTCTGTAATTTGTCCGTTGTCAGCTCGTTGTTAGAACGGTCTGCCGCTAAAATCTTGAGCTGTTCTTCTTGTGAAAAGTTTTTCCATGTGAAATCAGGGTCTACGATCTCGCGGTACATTTCTAGAATTTCATTGTGAGAAATGAGACCTGGATTTGTCATATTATATGTGCCTGTTCGTTCATTCAATGCCATATCTACCATGATGGGTAGGATCTCTTCGAGAACCGTCATGGAATTCGGCATACTGCAAATCTTTTCATAGGTCGTAATCTTGGTAATGAAATTACGCGGCGAACGGTCGGATGAAATGGGCATACGAATACGACAATTTAAAACCGTGTCCGGATACAGTTTCATCATTTGGTCTGTAAATCCTTTGACAATCGAATATGAAGACCCGAAAAAGTTGGGCAAATCTTCTTCGGTAAATATTTTTTGTTCGTCAGTGAATTTAAATATACATCCCGTGCCCATGTAGGTCATTTTAATACCTCGCCGATGACACTCTGTCGCCAGAACGAACGGCGCGAATAGATTGTCGCGCACATTGTAACGTAAATGGCCCGGCTGTTCAAGCCAATCGATGGTACCACATCCTGGGCCATGTGTACGGCCGATAATACACACAACATGTTCAGCACCAACGGCATCCATCTCGGCCCGTATGGCTTCTGGACAATTTGCACGCGCTATTCCGTAAACAAGTTCCACGTGTTCGGCAGCGATAGAACAATATTTTTGTCCTATCCAACCACGAGCGCCATACACAAGCCAACGTGGCTTGCTGTGCCAGTAGGTGGCGCCGTGTTCGCGATACCACGTGATAGTTTCAGTGAGCCCGTTTTTCCAAGTCACTTTCGGAGCCCATCCGAGCTCTATTAGTTTCGAACAATCAATATGGTATCGTTGGTCATTGTAGGGTCGATCAGAGACATTTACTTTTTCTGATGTTGATCCGGTAACCATCTTAAGAATATCAAAAATCTGATTTACAGAGAACTCATCCGGACTTGCAATGTTGTATACTTCTCCAGGAGTTCCCGAAGACATCATTGCTTCGAGGGCTTCACACACGTCCATAACAAAAACGAAATGGCGCTGAGCATTCCCGTCGCCGTGAATCTCACAAGGTTCACCTTTGAACATTTTATTCAAAAAGATAGGAATCAATTTGTCAGGATATTGTCGAGGCCCGTACACATTGTTTCCGCGCGCAATCACATATTGAAGACCATAAGAATGGCCGTACGCACGAACTAACATTTCCGCTCCGCATTTCGTGGCAGCATAAGGGTTTGTCGGATTCATGATAGCTGTTTCGGAAACATTATCGAATACTTGTCCATACACTTCGTCGGTAGACATGTGAACGAAACGTTTGCATTTGCCATATTTGCAGACGGCTTCAAGTAAATTATGTGTGCCCACAACGTTATCCCGAGAAAAATGAACGGAATTCTGAAATGATAAATCTACATGCGTTTGCGCGGCGAGATGGTACACGTACTGGATATTGTGATCTATAAGAATTTTTAATATATCGGCGTCTCTCAAATTTTTTTGAATAAAGACGTACTCTGATTCGTCAGGAATATCTGGTGTACGACTGTTGTAGGACATGCAGTCCAAATTGACGACGTGCGCGCCTTTTGAAAGTAAATGATAAACAAGATTAGAACCGATAAAACCACAACCACCTGTGACAAGAATAGACATTTTATATTTATACATTCGGTAATTATAATGTTTTTTATTTATTAATTTGGATTTATTTATATTTATACATTCGGTAATTATAATGTTTTTTATTTATTAATTTGGATTTAAGCTAACTGGAAACCATGGTCACATAGTGAACTATACGCTAGCAATAGCCACCTTAAAAAAATATACGAAACTTGGAAAGCTTCGATATTTCATGTTTAAAAATGGACATGGGCGCCAGAATCCGTTTTAAATCCGAAACAAAAAAATAGTAAATAAACTTACCAGACATTGGCGGCCGGTAACACCCCCACCGCGACCGGTAAGCCCCAGACCAACCCGTCCGGTAAGTCCAAGAAGACTGGTAAGTCCAACAAACGGAGGACGTGGGAGGACGAACACACGGACGAATGGCTCTTGGACGGCAAATCTACCGAAACCATTCGCAAATACCGTGGCCACGTCGACAACCTGTACCAATTTTTGATGGAACACTGCGACATCCAACCCAACGAATGGTACACCCAAGTCACGTACACCAACCTCCTGGCGTCTAAATGTTTTTGTTTAATACAACCATCCAATCACTCCAAAAACAACCAGACCGATACCAGAAACAATTTCAACAGAATACACCCGATGTTCCACCGCCAACAACACGATGACCATCGCCGCCACTAACGAACGAACGACAGATGAATGGTACACAAAAACAGCACCCAGCGATAATCCTTGTAAAACACCGACCGCGACCAGTGCAAACCCCAAACTCATGGGAATATCTATCTCTTGTTTAGACGAAAACGAACCCAAAAGATAAATTGGGATGCCAAACATGTACATCTGAAAAGAATCAGATAAAAACCAGTACAACTTTTGCTTGGACTCGTCTTCCGACACTTTCGGGCGGTCTTTGACCTTCATCATCTTTTCAATCCATACAGAGGCTAAAGACGAACAAATACCTTGGAAAATAATGAGGAAAATGGCCTCCGCAGAAATGTCACCATCAATGTTGGACATTTTTACCAACATGCAACCAAAGCAAACGACCATTAATGAAATGTATTGTTGTATACTGAACGACTTTTTCAGTAAAATCAGAGAGAATACGACCACCCAAATCAATTTATGTTGAATCAAGACCGAATAGATAGACGGTTCAATCATGGATGTGATTCGATACGTTAAGAAATTGACAACGGAATATAGACCGGCATTGACAATGAAACCCCAGCGCACTTGAAACGGTTGCCTTCCGATGTAGCGCGTCACGCATGCACAAATAAGCAATTTTACACATTCTATCATAAGTAAAACAAATGCCACATTATATGTATAATGTTCTGACGCGTAGCGAATGATTAAATTCGAAGCAACGCAGCTTACTGTAGATACAATGACAGCTAACATATATATTTTAATTCACATTATTTATACTATTTTTATCTCTGGATTTAACATCCAATTTCTAATCATCAATGCCTTCTCCGACGCCCTGTCTTTTAAAATTTCCGTTTCCACCAATACACCAAAACGCATCTCCACTGGCCTTGAATCTGTAATTCCTTGTCCCATACCCCGCGCATCGTCTTGATTACCACGCCTGTCCAACATGAGTATAAGCGCACCCTCATGGAATCCCACACCCGTCGGTTGCGCCCCTGTAAATGTCATCCTCTTTGATGAAAAAGCCAGCCAGGCCATCGTCGGCATGGGCCAAAACTTGGCTTGCAAAGGCGCATCTTTTCTTTCGACGTGGCATTCCCTAACCCCTAACCCTAACCCAACTCCTAACCCAATATTCTGTACTATACTTATAAAAATTACTGGTCTCTATGGCAAACTCTTATCCCAGAAACAGATGAAAACGGAAAACGGAAAATACTCAGAAATACAAATTCCAGAGGATCGTTGTCAATCACAATCTGTGGCAACGATGTAGGGGGCTGAGGGTACCAATTATTTTCTGGAGCCACCTCCAGTGTAGACATTTTGGTTTCCATTCAGGTAATATATAGTTGGTTAAATATTCTTTTGGATTTTTTATAGGGAGGTCGTTTTTCAAAGTGTCGGTAGTGGTTCGTAAAGGCCACTCGAGAGTCTGACCCAAATGTATGAAATATATGACAAAAAAGATAACAATATTATTACTGTAAAAACTTCTTGTGGTGAAAACATCATAATCAGAACCCGTCTCTTTACATAGTTCGGATTTCACACAGGTTCGGATTTTTCACAAACGTTACTTGATATTCAAAAGTATGGCCGCCGCAGGTTGTTCAACATTCCAGCGCGCCCAGCAAACATAAACATATATTACACATAAAAAAACATTGTTATATTCTTCTTTTAATGAAATAGGAAAATGTCTAAAAAGATTACAAAAGAAGTAATTACAACTGTAGGCAATCCATTGGAAGGTATTTTGGCGTCTCCATCGGTTGTAATCAATGAAAAGGGTTTGGTCATCAAACACATCTAAGGCAAACTTGTTGACATCACCGGTCGTTCCAGCGCTCATTCTAACCCATATGATGCCAGAACACCCCAAGAAATATTTCTTAAGAGTTTCGAGCCAGTAAAAGTCCATCTGTTTCGCCAGTGGATATCAAAAATACCTATTAGTGAAATGTCAATAATTGATGTTACGTTAATTGAATGTAATACTTTAAACGTTAAAGATTACTATGGACACCATTTGCCAAATCCTGTCGTATTATATCGCAAACCACACCATTTTGAACACGTGGATTTTCAGAATATAAATGTTTGGGAACGTATTGACACTGACATACATATAAACACACGCTATGAAGGTTTTTATTTATGTAAATGAATCCGTTGGACTGCCATTTAGAAGACCAACTATTTTTTATTGTCCAAAAATTATTATATGATAAAATAATGAAAATAAACAATTGTTTGTAAATTGTTTATTTATATAATTCTAGATTCAATACCTAAATACTTATTTACGTATTGAATCTAGATTTTCTTTAAACCACTGGACAGTTTTGGCGATGCCCACTTGAATAGGTGTGAATTGAAAGTCAGGACGAGTCGTACTCAATTTCGATACCAAATTCGTTTGCAATCAATTGCGCTACATCACCAATGGACACTTCGCTTTCGGGGGGCACGGATAAAATCAAGGGTTCTATCGAGTCATAATGTTCGAGTGTCCAGACTAGTAGTTTGGCGAGGTCTTCGGAATAGATGAATTGTCTGAGAGGCGTGCCAGTTCCAGCGACAATCAATTTGGGCGAGATGGACGCCTTATGTATTAGAGCAGGAATGACGTGCCCGTGTTCGAGATGAAAGTTGTCGTGAGGGCCGTAAATATCGGTGGTACACATGGAAATTGGTCGGATGTTAGTATTCAGAAAGATGTGCCAATATGTTATGAATATTCTATTCTTTGAATACACTGTCATATTTATATATATGTCTTTGTTGAACGAGATTTACAAAAAACAATACGAACAATCATTACAAAAGAATAAAAAGAATAAAAAAAAACGTAAACTGGAAGCTATAGAACATATTGACCGTGTTTTAAAGAAATATAAAGATGATATCTTGGGGGCGAGTGGCAATAAACGGCCAAGAATTTCGAGTGAGAACTCTGAAATTTTGGAATTGGAAGAGTCAGATGCATCACCCGAAAGCAAACAACGAATGTTTCCAATAGACGATTTGGAATTCTTTATCTTAAATGCGAACGGCAACTATGTTCCTTGTAAACAATCAGAAAAAGCCAATGCGATTGAAAAAGATGGCATAATCTACAAACAAATTGGAAGGGACTTCAAAAGAACCTTTGCCAGTTTAACCTGCCTGTTTATTCGAATGCGTGAAGGTGTTAAAGCGTATTGGACTCCAACAGCGAGAATTAAAAAAGGTCGGTCAATCGTTCAAATTACGGATGATAATGGTAACAGATTGACTTCGCAAGCCTTGAAATTTGCCAGTCTGGCTTGGGGCAAGTTAACACCAGCGGCCAAGCTCGCCACTGCAGATATGCCCCTCCGAGGTTTTGGTCATGCCTTTCCAGTAGACCATACTGACAACGACAAAACCAACAATGATGTCTCAAACGGTATGATTATGACAAAAGCCGAACACCACGGAAAAACGACTCTGTCGGCCGAAACCAGAGCCAATCGGGCCATGAGTCGATCAACCCCCTGCACCATGACCGTTTTTGATTTGGAAGGCAAGCCCCTTCTCGATTCCGAAGACAAGCCAATCATCAAAAATTATCCCCATCGCAAACAAGCCATGATCGATTACAAGGTTAAATCAATTCACATTTACAATTCTATTGCAACCAAAGATAAGACTTGGAATAGTTTGGTCAAGATCAAATACGAAGGTCGGGACTGCTTGGCGCAATTCTCCTGGTACAACTTGCCCGATCTTGTAGGTGAAAAATGGAAACCCGTCACGGAAGACGACCATAAAACTTTGAATGTACCACTGTCCGATCAAACCGAATACTGGGTCAGCAACATGTCAAGATTCAAATTTGTGACGAAATCCAGTAAAAATGCAAAGATTACTAATTACCAAGAGAAGGTACGCCCTCGGATTACGTTGATGAATAAGCATCTTTTTTTTTATCGTATCGTTGCCTTGGTATTCGACAGAGACCAACTGAATGCAAAAATTGCCGAACTAAAAATTGCCAAACAGAAAAACAAGTTTGGCGAAGATTATACCTTTGCTACACTGGAGGTGGACCACATTGATTTTGATCCAACCAATCACTATGCCAATAATTTGCAATTTATGATTCACAAAGAGAATATTGAAAGATCACACTGCCGTCCTTGCCGTATTTGGGAAAGGGGCAAGGAAGATGCCAAAAAAGAATACCCATCGGTTGTAGCTGCAGCCAAGGCGATTGGATATAAGTCTGTGAATACAGTGCACGACATTCTTAAAAACACCAAGGATGGAAAAAATACAAAAAACAAATGGCGAGGTGAATATAGAATAAAAATAATAGTACAAAAAAATGAGAATATGTAGCATCCTGATGGGTCCACAAATTCAACGTAATTGTTTGAATTCGTCGGGCGCCCAGGTTCGGAGCTGACAGGCACGAATCTGCTGTTTGAATTGGGTAGTGACGCGAAACAAATCATAAAAAAAATTAAAGATTATTTTGAACCGCTTGGTTTTATAGTTTTACTGTCCAATGTTGTTCCTGGTCGTATGAACGTTGAAAAATGTGCCCTCAAGTCTTTTGTATCTCTGTTGGTATCGACACGCCATATTCCTCTATTTAGGACCTGGACCGCTGTCAAACGCCGCGTGGTTCTTTTTTCTCTCTTTTGTTTGATAAAACGACTCTCGACCAACATCATCCGAACCATTCGTTTGTAATAACGATGACCTTTGTGAATATGAGTATTTGTGGTCTGCAAACGTTTGGACGCCTGTAGTACGTCGGTTTGGACGTGTTTGTGGTTTGTTGTATACTCGATGCGAATAAAAAAATCAAAACCGCCGTTCAGAGCACTTTTGAAAGATTCGTCGTCGGCTTTTGCAACCGCTTCGTCGACAATAAGGCGAGGATTAGTCAACACTTTCGCGGGACGCCATTTATTTTTGACATGGAATTCTACTGTTTCACCCTTTTCGAAACGACGACCCACTGTCCGGACGTTTTCGTCCGACATGGCAGTCATAATTTCATCGGTCTTCATTTTTTAAGAATATCCCCGACTATATAGGATATTACACTATTCCCGCACAACATCTACATTCCTCAATTCGTCGCGGATATATTCTGGAATCCGTACCGAGTCACAGAAACAACAAGTGATGAAATTATCATCTACACGATCCTTCATACACGCAACGCAAAATTTGTGTCCACACGGCAGAATGATTGCACGTTCACTTGACAAGTCTTTGTCACAAGCCCCGTTACACGCGTTTTCGTCTTTTTCGTCCTTTTCTTCAACCGACGTATATCCTTCCATGACTGACTTTCCGATGGGTTTGTGTGATACATGTTTAATGGAGTGTACAACATTTGTAAATCCTTGAAATGCCTGACCGGTATCTTGTACAAGCACCAAATCTTCCGTATGCGATTGCATGCTCATTATTTTTAGTAACTCGTGTCGGCCGTGGTATGGGAGAACAACACCTATTTTAAGCTTTATGTATTTGATAGGTATTTTACTGGATGACTTTTTGCCGAAAGTTGACACTTTAGGCAAACTATCATACTACTATTTGACAAGTGACCAAATGATGCCAATTCCGAGACCATAGGAATTGATCAATGTTAATCGTTGCAGCGGACGGGCCTGAAGCAACCAAAGTATGAAGTCTACGAAAACATCACCATGCAGTGTTTATCGTACTTTATTATTAGAATGTATAAATACAAAAAAATAATCATTTTTTATTTAAAGAAGAAATCAGTCTCGTTGAAGATTTTGGCAGAGGAAACACTAACCCTAACCCGACATATATTGGTCAATAAACATTGCGCAATGAACAAGCAAGGAATAACAACCGGATAAAAAAACATCTCACGCAGATGACCAACACTCTCGAAAACACCGTTCGAAGAGAGATAGAAATGGTTTCGCAGATGACCAACACTCTCGAAAAAACCGTTCGAAGAGAGTTAGAAGAAGGGACGTTCTATGACAACACAATGCCCAATGAAATAATCGACGAGGCCCTCCATTTGGTATTTGCAGGCAGAGTGAAAGAACGCTGGATGATAGTGTTTGGTATAATCAAAACAGCCATGCGGATGATGTGTACCACCGATATCACAAGCGACGATTTGACAATACTTGCAAATGTTCTTATTACGTCAGTAGTTTTACCCAGTAGTCGAATGGAGTCTCTTGAAACAATCAGGGACAACGCTAAGGACTTATTAAGTGAGATACAAAACAATGCAACGTTATCGAAGGCCTTCAATGTCATTCGCGAATCTGTTCAACAAGAACTGTAATCTTTATGTTTTATGTTTTATATATAGAGATAATAAGGTAGAGTACATTTAAATATTAATAATAGTAATACATAATGTCGAAACGCTCATACACCTTTCAAGGAATTTCTCATTTCTCAAGGAATTCTATTATTAAGGAATTCTATAGTAAATTTATCAACATTAATAAACGGATCAACAATCAAAAGACTACCTACGTAAAGTAGGCATCGGTCCAGAGTTCTTCTCGTCTGTTGAAACGTTACAGCTCCCTAATCACAGTCTTTTAAATGGTGTTACGTTGTGCGAGTTGTCCAAATACATGCCACAAGGCCAAGCTCGTTACATTTACGAAAAAATAAATCCGTGTGAACCACTCGCACAAAAAGTTGTGAGATGGCTTGAGGAATGTGGCATTGGTAATAAATACCATGTGTATTTTCAGCGCTTGCGCTTACCAAGCGTGGAAATGATACACCACGTCCGAACCCATCATCTTTTGGCCATCGGCATGGAAACTTGGGAAGCAGACATCGTAGTGAAAATGATCGAAGAAAGAAAAAGAAATCGAACAGTAATTATCGAGTCGGGAGATGAGGTCTCTGAAAAAGAAGATGTCTCAGAAAAAAAGGTCCTCAAAGCAACAAAACGAAAAAAAACCGCAAAAAAACGCGGTTCACCAGCCAAGAAAACCAAAAAAAACAGTCCAAAACCAGGGCTTTTTAAAGGATTTTTAAACGGAAAAAAACTTCATCTCGGAACCATTACTAAGAACAAGTTTAAACAATTGCACCGCAAATATAACCTGAAACGTCAACGTCTTGGCGATGACAAATGGACATATTGTTACACGGTAAAAGGAGAGGTCAAACAAGTGCAATTTGGCCTCAAACATGTTTTGAATATTCTCTGGGAGATAGAACGACACGAAGAAAATCAAATCTCAGCAGTCACATCAGTCAAAGCAGTCTCAGCAGTCCCGTCAGTCTCAACAGTCTCAGCAGACCCAGCAGTCCCGTCAGTCTCGACAGTCCCAGCATTCCCGACAGTCTCAACGGAATTAAAGTGAACCCATGCACATAGAACATAAAACATAATATAAAAAATAAAGGTCTGGCTTTTTTAGCATTGTGCTTTTTTAGCATTGTGCTAACTGTTTTTATTATTGTTGACTAATCCCAGTCTTTATCAATGCTAATTTTATTATTTGTTGGCTAATAATTTAATTGTTTGATTGCTAACATTTTATCTATACAATCCGCCACGTGTTTACAATAGAACCCATAATGCGCCTGATTCGTTGCCGATCTGTAAATAAAGTCGGGACAAGTGCACGTCCATACACCTTCGGTATCACACAGGACATCGTATGTCTTGTCTGACGCGTGAGTTGAGGGTACTCGAAACGATTGGTCATGTGTGATGGTGTATTGTTTTTGCTTGGCCTGAACGAGCTCTTCGGTTGTCAATCTAGCCCAAATATCCTTTACGATGTGTCTCGGTGGTATAATCTTTAGGCGGGGAGGTAGCTTCTTTTTGGACCGTTTGTGCGTCTTTTTGAACTGTCTGTGCGTCTTTTTGACCCAAAAGCTGCCCAATGCCTTTGAGTATTTGATGGGCCTTCGTAAAATGGGCTGACCTTTCGGCATGTTTGACAAAAAACCTTGTTCAAAAATAAAAAACAAATAAACATTCATGACCCCAATGAATAATGAAAGTCCAAGATTTCCACAAGGATTAGGCAAAAAACAAAAATGTTTTCAAAACCATTTGGTGCCGTTTACGGCAAGTTTTGATGCTACATATTTTCACCATTTCATACTCAATGCTTTAACGTATTAGTCCCACCACCGGATACCACAGATACGCAATCAACGCCGTTTGCGCATCCGTTCAACAAGAGTTATTTAAATAATTGTGTTTATTTTTTTAGATTGTATTTTTTTAGGTTGTATTTGTTTATGGAGTCGAAATGGGTGGTTGTGACAGCGGTGAGTTCGTGCGTCTGCGTTTGATTCGGAAAGATTCCCCTGAAGAGCTGCTGTAGGAGCTGCTGGTTGAACTTTTGGAAGAGTTTCTGAAAGCACTTGTGTGAGACGGGATGGTTTGGTTGGTTGGGGTTTTTAATAATTTTAAACCATCCAAAAGTAGTGACCCGAAAAACATCACAGTGTTTGACCCTTACTTGGTTTGTTCCGGGTCATACGTTAACTCGTCCCCCGGTGCCATGTCAACCGTGGCAATAACTTCTCTTCCGTGAATCCTACAAGTGGGGTTTTTGCAAGTATGCATGAAATTTCCAAATGAATGTTCAACATATTCTGTCGGACTCTTTGCTACACCTGACTTTCCTATCAAACTGAATACCGTAGAATGTTTGATGAGATTTCTGCGCGTATATAATGCCATTGCATTTTTATTTGTACACCATTTGACAATAGGTAAAATGCTCATTTGAATATAAACAAAAAAGGTTTAAATAGTTCGATTCACCACCTACAATACATACCTCATGGAATCACAAAAAAGTAGAAAACGTTGAGGATACGTAAAGTAAACCTAATTTAATCATTATTAGGTGCTAAATATACTACAGTGTTGTTTTGTTGCCACTTTAAAACGCCACAGTGCATGAACGTTAGTGTTGAAAATATATCGTCGACTTTGCAATAGGCAAAGATTCGCTTGGCGACCAACGGGTCCCCCGTAAACGTTTTTGTTTGTTTTGGTTTATCATTGGCTTGGACAGCCGCACCCCATCTTCTTTTAGAATGTTTGAACGTTACAGACCTCCTTGTTTTGTCAATTGCTAGGACAAAGTCGCCTTTGAGTGGCATGGTTTTCCACAAGGTTAACCATTCGTCTGTGGGAACTTCTAGAGAAACGTCTTTGGGATCGTCCACGATGAAATTATCTTCAACGTGTTCTATGTTTGCGAAGTGGTATTGCAGGGCAGAGTTGGGTCTCTCTGCGATAATTGTGAGTTTTTCCTCATTAATTTCCATTTGTATGGAATCAAAATCTTCGAGTAGTGCGACGAAAGCACGTATGGAATTTGGAATTTTAAAAGTTGCTGAACCTGTTTTAGATATGGTACAGGTTTTGACTCGCATACCACATCCTCCGTTTTGAAATATGGTAACCTTCAATTTGTCTCCGTTTACTGACAAAATGGGCTCTATCGCCTGTTTTTTCGTGTTTCCACATGCTTCGACCAACCATTTACATTTTACTCGAAACATTTTTTTGGTTATAATTTCTATTCTATTTTGAAATTCACATATGTTGGTCTAATTCTAAACTTTGTATAAAGCTACTGAATAGAATAGAAAAATGTCCAAACGGCGGCGCGAAGGACCTACGTTAGTTGCAAACAAACGCTTTTGTGACACACCATATACCACAGCTGGCTTGAAAAGACAGCGCGATGATTATTGCGACTACAGCGATAAGCGCTATCGCGTTTCAACACCAGATTTCAGTGGAAACAAACGTTCGGCAGATTTCGATCAGGAGGTGGAATATAT
>Ga0302122_10001573_pt1 | contig 14502 bp, 8 predicted proteins | sample CB21_SCM_MG_FD_203115 | JGI IMG/M metagenome (GOLD analysis project Ga0302122, IMG submission 203115) | Marine microbial communities from Western Arctic Ocean, Canada - CB21_SCM | ecosystem: Environmental > Aquatic > Marine > Oceanic | place: Canada: Western Arctic Ocean | collected 2017-09-28
GAGGCGAAGAAGGCGAACAACAAGCTCAAACGCATCCTCATAGTTGAAGGCTATATGGATGTAATTGCCCTAGCACAGATGGGTATTCGCAATTCGGTTGCCACACTGGGCACAGCGACCAGTGATCAGCACCTGATTCGACTCTTCCGCCTGGTGCCTGAAGTCGTATTCTGCTTCGATGGCGATAACGCGGGCAGAAACGCAGCATGGCGGGCCTTAGAGGCAAGCCTTTCGGAGATGCAAGATGGCCGTCAGGTGAAGTTTCTGTTTCTCCCCGAAGGCGAAGACCCCGACACATTAGTTCGCAAGATCGGCGAGACTGAATTCAACCTACTGATCGAGAAGGCTACACCGTTGGAGCAGTTCTTCTTCGACAAGCTGTCTGAGGGACTCGATATTAGGACGATCGAAGGCAGGGCAAGATTAAGCAATGTTGCAAAACCGTTAATCGCCAAGTTTCCAAATGGCATATACGGCCAGCTAATGTTGGACAAACTCTCGGAGACTCTGGGTGTTGCCAACGAATCACTCGACAAGTTAATAGACTCGCACTCAAAGAAAACCAGAGGCAGCTCAGCAACCCCTGCGCCGCCTTCTCCTTCTCCGGGCCATTTGCCATCCTCGTCCGAAGTTGCGCCCTATGGCCCTGGTTTCGACCAATCGTCGAAACCCTCGTCAAAATCCTGGAGCCCTAGTCCAAAGTCCACGAGCTCGAATCTAAACGTTTATCGCAAACCCGCGGCCGTGAAGGCAATTGAGTTACTAATGCAGAACCCAGAAGTCGCTCTGTCCATAAATGCGGACCTGTCACCACTTCATTCTGCTGGAGATGAAGGCCGGCAATTGCTGCTATCCCTCATCGATATGGTGAAGCGCGACCCCGATACCGACACCCCTACTCTGCTCGGTTATTGCAGCGGATCCCCCTTCGGAAATCAAATAACGCGGCTGAAAAGCGAGAACATCACCCCAATAGAAGGGCTTGAACAGGAGTTTCTGCAGATTCTGGACAAAATATTGTCGGATGTCGTTAAGAAGCTTGAATCCCAGAAGCGCAGGGAGGCTCTCTCGAAGATCGCCGCCCCCAAGCGCCCTCAACCGGGCGAGGAACCGCCTCTAGATAGCGATACCCCTTCAGCTCCTGAGCTCTAGCGGCTTGAAAATCCAACAATTGTCCCCATCTATATAGGCCTGTTCAAGGCGTAATTTAGCCAGTTCAGCGATATACAAGTCGGGCTCTAAGCCTATATAATGCTCGGCTTCGTTTTATTCACCCACTACCTGGCACCTGCCGGGAGACGAGAATTCATGGCCGACTTAATTGCACCACAATCCACCCTTAAGACATTAATCGCGAAGGGAAAGGAACAGGGCTATCTAACCTATTCCGAGGTCAACGACCACCTTCCGGAGTCTATCTCCGACCCGGATCAGGTTGAAGATATTATCCAGATGATTAATGACATGGGCATCAAGGTGTTTGAAGCAGCACCCGATGCGGATGCGTTGTTGCTCAATGAAGAAAGCGACTCAGGCGCTGACGAAGTCGCCGCTGCCGAGGCTGCAGCAGCCCTCGCCGCCGTTGAAAACGAAGCTGGTCGAACTACGGACCCAGTACGCATGTATATGCGTGAGATGGGTACGGTCGAACTGCTAACACGCGAAGGCGAGATCGTAATCGCCAAGCGCATCGAAGAAGGTCTGCGCGAGCTAATGAACGCCATGGCCTACTTTCCGGGCACAGTCGACCATGTGCTCAATGAGTATGCGTTAGTCGCTAGCGAAGAGAGAAGACTCAACGAGCTGATAACCGGTTATCTCGATATCAGTGATGAAGCGATTCCAGTTGGCCCACCTGCGGTTAGCCAACTGACTGCTCAAGAAAAACAAGATAAGAAAGATGCTGGCATTGAGGACGAAGATGAAGTCCCTGTTGGCCCCGATCCAGAAGAAGCTAGGATTCGCTTCACTGAATTACGTGTGCAATACAAGCTGGCTACTGCTGTAGTTGGCAAGCGTGGACGCCTACACGAAAAATCCAGAGAAGAGCTCGCGACGTTGGGTGAACTGTTCAAGAGCTTCAAGCTAACTCCACGTCAGTTTGAGCCATTGCTTAGCCATGTTCGTGCCGTGCTTACCCGACTGCGTCGTCATGAGCGCACCATCATGAGTTTGGTTATTCGCAGCGCAAAGATGCCACGTAAAGTCTTCATCGCCAGCTTTCCCGGCAGCGAAGTGAATCCTAAGTGGATCGACAAACACATCAAGGAAAAGGAAGCCTACTCAGAATTACTAGTTAACGTTAAGACTGAAGTATTGCGCGCTCAGAAGAAGATTCGCCTCATCGAAGAAGAAACTGGCCTGCAAATCGCTGAGATCAAAGATATCAATCGACAGATGTCGATAGGCGAAGCGAAGTCACGGCGCGCGAAGAAGGAAATGGTTGAGGCTAACCTACGTTTGGTTATCTCCATCGCGAAGAAATACACAAACCGTGGCCTACAGTTTCTGGATTTAATTCAGGAAGGCAACATCGGCTTGATGAAGGCCGTAGACAAATTCGAATATCGACGCGGCTATAAGTTCTCCACCTATGCTACGTGGTGGATTCGACAGGCGATTACACGCTCTATCGCCGACCAGGCGCGCACAATTCGCATCCCTGTTCACATGATCGAAACAATCAACAAACTAAATCGCATCTCGCGTCAGATGGTGCATGAGAAGGGCCGCGAACCAACTCCAGAGGAGTTGGGCGAACGCATGGAAATGTCGGAGGACAAGGTCCGCCGCGTGCTGAAGATCGCGAAAGAGCCTATCTCTATGGAGACACCGATCGGTGATGATGAAGATTCGCATCTAGGTGATTTCATCGAGGATGCCACCGTAGACTCACCAGTGGATTCGTCTATCGATGAAGGCCTGCGCGAAGCAACTAAAGATGTCCTAGGCAGTTTGACAGCAAGAGAAGCGAAGGTATTAAGAATGCGCTTCGGTATCGACATGAATACCGACCACACTCTAGAAGAAGTGGGCAAGCAATTCGATGTAACGCGTGAGCGCATACGTCAGATCGAAGCGAAGGCATTGCGCAAACTGCGCCACCCGACTCGCTCCGATCATCTTCGTAGCTTTCTCGACGAGTAGAGCTTTGAGATCCGGCATCGCTGCCTTGTACGGCGGTGCCGAAATATTCTGCTCAATCTACAACTTCCCGAGCTCCGCATTAATCACAAAACAATACCTATAATTTGGTTTAGCAGGTTTCCATGTCAGGCGTTTCAATCAAAGATAAAGTAGTTCTAGTCTCCGGTTCCAATCGAGGCATCGGCAAGAGCTTCGCGATACAAGCTCTGGAGATGGGCGCGAAGAAAGTCTACGCAACGGCAAGAGACGAATCCAAACTAGCAGAACTCACCACGAAGTATGGAGACAAGATTGTCCCACTTACTCTAGATATCACGAATCAGGATCAAGTGACTGCAGCCGCGGCTGCAGCTGGCGACGTTGAAGTACTTATCAACAATTCTGGCATGGGCGGCGGCGGACCGATGGTCAGCAATCCCAATCCGGAAGGCCAGCGCATGGAGATGGAAGTTAACTATTTTGGCATCATTAGGATGTGTGATGCCTTCGCGCCTATTCTTAAGGCAAACGGCGGCGGCGCCATCGTGAACATTCTCTCGGTTGCCGGCCTAAGCAGTTTTGCTTTCGCTCCAGGTTATTCGGCATCAAAAGCCGCCGGACGCTCACTGACGCAGGCACTACGCGTAGAACTCGCCAAGCAAGGCACACTCGTCTCCGGCGTATTCCCCGGCCCAGTAGACACCGAAATGGCCAAAGCCCTGCCGATGGATAAGGCCTCGCCCGATTCCGTTGCGATCCGCGTCTATGAAGAGATCGCCAAGGGCTCTGAAGACATCTACCCAGACCCATTCGCCGTGCAATTCGCTGCGGATGTACAGGCAGACTTCAAGGCCGCAGAAAAAGCCAACGCTGCGGGCTTTTAGGACTTACCAACAGACGCACAATTAAGTAGAATTCAGTTCCTTTTGTAGCCAGAGCAGTTCTGAGTCGTTGACCAGATTGCTTTGACGCAGCCTGAGCAACGTAGCATACAATGCTCAGAATAAGTCAAAGGGCCTATAACTCAGCTGGTTAGAGTAGCGGACTCATAATCCGTTTGTCCGGGGTTCGAGTCCCTGTGGGCCCACCATTTTCCACATATAAATCAATGCGTTGTAGAGTTTAATCACTTTGTCAGCGCATTTTTTTTGCTTACACACTGCTTGCACACCTTTTCCTTGGCATCAAATCATTGAAACTTGTTGATACACAATTTGTGTGGCAATCCCGAAGAAGAGTCATACCGCATATTGAATGATTTCAGGAGGGAATCTGTGTTTTCGTACATTCTTGTTGAATTCATGCTGAGAATCATCGCAACACAGTGGTTAACTTGTCAGCATCCCCAAACCTCCTATTCTGACTAACTGATTCTTCAAGTTTCAGTTTCTAGTTATTCATTTCAATAATTGGGTAGATAAACACAGCAATTAGACATGTTTTTTATTGCGATGGGCTTATAATATTCCGATCGTAATATAAAGGTATTCCTAATGTCATATTCGGATTCATTGAAGTCAGCGCAACGCCGATTGTTAGAGCTGGGCAATCTATTTAAAATTCGGCCGGTACTAATTGTTCCTACTGGCATAGTAATTTTGTTATTGGCATGGATAACGCTGCCAAATCCTGCGCAGCTATTGACCAGTGAGCGAATTATTCTGCCTGTCTCCGTAGTAGAAATTTACCAAAAATCTTCTTTTGAACTTGTGAATTCATACACGGGTGAAATTGTTCCCCGCAGAACCAGTGAATTGGGCTTTCAAATGGCTGGTCAGATTGAGAAGGTATGGGTTCGTGAAGGCGATCAGGTTACAGAAGGTGCAACTCTGGCCACATTGGATTCACGCCGCATTGAGCAGCAACTGCGTGAAATTATCGGGGCTGAAACGGAAGCTAAAGCGATCTTAAGTGAACTGTTGGCCGGCCCCCGTAGCCAAGAGTTGCTAAGAGCCGTTGAAGGCATCAATGATCTAGATTCCCAGTTAATCTATGCAGAAGCTTCGCTCAGACGTCAGAATGATCTGCTTGAACGAAGCCTGGGAACACAAGATGCGTTTGACCAAGCGTCGGCAACTGTATCCAGTCTCAAAGCGGCGGTGGCCAGCGCCAAGTTAACTCTCGATGAACTGAACGAGGGTTCAAGAAAGGAACAAATAGAAGCTCAGGCTGCCCGTGTCGAACGACTTTCGGCAAACCGCGCCCTAATGGAAATAGAATTTGATGATATCGAACTTCAGGCACCGTTTACTGGCAGCATCGCTGCTCGATACCTCGATGAAGGAAGTGTTGTTAACCGCGGTCAAGCGATCCTCCGCCTTATTGAAGACAGTGCACCTACGGCCTGGGTTGGCGTGCCTTTTGACGTATCGAGGTCAATTCAGGCTGGGGACAAAGCTCAGATTGTCCTAACATCAGGTAAATATATCGAAGGCCAGGTATCGGCGTTATTACCTCAGCTCAACGCGACCACGCGAACCAATACTGTGGTGATCGACTTTGATCCGGAGCTAGCTGAAGCCTTGCCGCCAAGCCAGGTCGTAAACTTTGAAATCAAACAACAGCAGCCAGAAGCTGGATTCTGGCTACCTGCGGATTCATTGGTTCGTGGTACTCGAGGTCTATGGGCCTGCCTAGTGGTGACTCCGCTAGAACTATCGTCAACAGATACAACAACTGCAACTACCGTTGAAGCACGTTATCTAGAACGCCGGGATGTCGAAATATTGCACATGGAGGGGCAGCGTGTATTTGTGAGAGGGCTACTAACGGATGGTGACCTAGTGGTTGCAGCAGGAATTCATAAGGTAGTGGCAGGACAAGCCGTTAGAATTGACCTCATGGGCGAGGGCGAATAGACCATGCTATTTGCCAGAAAGCGATTGCTGATATTGAGCACTGTCTTATTGTTCGTAGCCGGGTATTCATCACTTGGATTGATGCCGAACTCCGAAGATCCATCGCTCACGCAGCGTAATGGAGCGGTCGTAACGACGTTTCCAGGAGCAACAGCTGAGCGCGTGGATGCACTGATCAGCTCCGTTATAGAAGATGCTTTATTCACTTTGGATGATGTCGATTCGGTAAGCGCTACTTCTCGCGCCGGGCTCTCAATAATTGGTGTTCAGCTTGAAGACAGTGTGGGTCGGAACCGAGCGGATGAAGTCTGGACACGAGTCCGCTCGAAACTCTCTGAAGTTTCTGTACAACTCCCCGCATCGGCCAGCGAACCAAGCCTGGAAGATGATGTAGCCGGCTCTTCTTCAATTATCGTTGCGCTTACCTGGAAGCATGATTCGGAGCCCCTGATGGGAATCCTGCAGCGATACGCCCATGAACTGGAAGATATTCTTCTACTCACTCCTAATACTGAAAAAACTAGTATGCGAGGAGACAGCGAAGAAGAAGTACTGATTGAAGTAGAACCAGACAAGCTCGCTGGTTTAGGGCTAACTGTGGGTGAGCTAGCAACTCTCATCAAAGGCCGAGACTCCAAAGAACCAGCGGGCCGCCTTCGAGGTGGAGAGGCGGAAATAGGCATAGAAGTCGCGGGTGGATTTTTCTCCTTGGACCGACTGCGGGAAATACCAATTCAAACATCGTCAACGGGAACTTCTATTCGCCTTAACGACATTGCCAATATCAAAAAAGGCATAGTCGATCCTCCTCGCTCAGTGGCAATCATCAATGGAGAAAGAAGCATTGTGGTTTCAGCCAGAATGCGTTTCACCGCTAGAATTGAGCAATGGACTGATACGGTACTGCAACGTCTTGATCGATTCGATGCCAGCCTCCCGGAAGGGATAGAGATGGAGATACTCTTTCAACAGAACGAATATACTCTTGATCGACTCAATTCGCTTAAGAATAGTTTGGTGCTCGGTGTATTTCTCGTGATACTGAGCAATTATTTCCTCATGGGAGTGCGCTCATCACTGATTGTCAGCGCCGCTATCCCTACCACCATTCTCTTTGCGCTCGTGTTTATGAACCTGTTTGGTCTGGCCCTGCATCAGATGTCAGTGATAGGGTTTATCTGCGCACTGGGTATGATGATCGACAATGCAGTCATTATGATTGATGAAATTCAGCATCAATCTAAAGCTGGGAATTCTATCAATGGAGCCATAAAGAAAAGCGCATCCCACTTGTGGGCACCTCTGCTTGCGAGCACATTAACCAGCGTGCTCGCGTTCCTGCCTATAGGTTTAATGCCTGGACCAGTAGGAGAATTCAATCGCGCCATGGCCATAACAGTCATTATTTGTTTGCTGTGTTCTTATGTACTGGCCATGAGCTGGATACCAGCCATGTATGGCCAATTGCATAAGCTTTCAGAGAAAATCAATGTCCCCTGGCTGCGCTATTCAGGCTTATCAAGCACGGCTCTATTACCACGCTATCAACGATTCTTAGAGCGCTGCTTGTTACATCCTAGGAAATCGCTGTTAGCAGTGGTGGCTCTTTCCTTTTTGGGAGTGAGCCTCGGCGCTAGTCTAGATCAGGAGTTGTTTCCCAATTCGGACCGTAATCAGTTTCCTATCCAAATTGAATTACCGCATTCAGCTTCTACCGAGACAACACTCGCTGCAACTAAGATAGCCACCGATGCCTTACTCTCTAACCCCGATGTCACGGACGTGTATTGGTTTCTCGGGGCTGGCTTTCCTACCTTCTATTACAGCCTTTATTCAGATTCTTCAACTGCACCAAACATGGCGAATGCTTTGGTGGTATTAGAAAAAGGGACTGACATTGTCACGACCATTAATGAAACACAGCAAGTCATGGATAATTTGTTACCGCAAGCCCAAGCTATCGTTTGGCAGATGGGCCAAGGTAGTAACCCGTTCGCACCTATCGCTTTCACAATAAAGGGTCCAGACCTAGTGCAGCTTAGCGAGCTAGCTGAACAACTTCGAGCCAGGCTATCTGCCATACCTCATATCAAGCACACCCGATCGACCTTGAATGATGGGAAGGGCAAGTTTGTGTTTGAAATGGATGAAGCCTCCGCATTCGCCGCGAATCTCAACAATGACGATGTGGCGCGGCAACTCTCAGACGCATTGGAAGGCGTCTACGCAGGAGCCTTGTTAGAAGACACCGAAGAGGTTCCGATAAGGGTTCGGGTGCCTAACTCAGTAAGATCAGAAATAGGGCAGCTGAACTCGATCGAACTAAAACCCCAGCAAATTGCGCAGGAAGCTGTCAATGGTCCCAACTGGATTCCACTGTCGGCTCTTGGCAGAATGCGATTGGTACCCGAGCTTTCTGAGATAAATCGACTAGATGGTGAGCGCTCAGCAACCGTACAGGGATTTATTACACAAGGAATATTGCCGTCCGTCGTTTATTCTGCATTTGAGCTTGAGCTTGGGGAATTTGCTAATTCATTGCCTGCTGGGTATCGCCTGGATATCGAAGGTGAAGCAGAAGCTAGAGGTGATGCTTTCGGTAGCCTTTTGACCTACCTCGGCTTGATTCTAATTGTAATGGTTTCGGTCATCGTGGTTTCCATTCGCTCCTTCCGAGGCACGCTTATTTTAATGGCTGTCGCCGTTCTCTCTTTAGGTTATGGCATGGCGGCGCTGTGGGTCTCGGGCTATGCTTTTGGTTTCTCTGCGATCCTGGGTCTCGTTGCATTAATAGGCATTTCAATCAACGACAGTATTGTAGTCCATTCAGCCATTAAAGCTGATCCTGATGCTGCAAAGGGAGACATTGGAGCCATCAAGTCTGTCGTCGTACGAGCAACTCGCCATGTCCTGGCAACATCTATAACCACCATGGCCGGTTTCTTGCCCTTGTTATTTTCTGCGAGTAATATTTGGCCACCTATGGCGGTTACGATAGGATTTGGCGTTGCAGGAGCAACAATTTTGGCACTTTTCTTCACACCCTGTGCCTACATTCTCCTGAACAAGATCGAGATAATTGACTTAAATGATAATTCTGATGAAAGTAGTTCATATTCAAACATGAAGCCCGCTTAACACAGCAACCAACACAGACGGACACCAGCAATGCGTTATGCAAAAGATCGCAAAGAAAATACCCACAAACTAATCGTCGAAAAAGCAGCAGAATCTTTCGTCGGTAATGGCTATGCTATTTCAGGCATTAAGGAGGTCATGCAGAGTGCCGGCTTGACTAAGGGTGGGTTCTACGCGCATTTTAAGTCTAAAGAAGAATTGCTGGAAGAGGTATTAACTCTCCGCTTAGGCCGAACATTAGCCAATATCACTTCGCTCTTCGAGAAGGGAGAAAGTGACAAAGCAGTACAGGGACTTGCCGATAATTATTTGAGCACTGCGCATCGCAATAACCCGTCAGAAGGATGTCCAATTCCGCGCCTCGCGAGCGAATTACCCCACGTTAAGCCCTCAACTCGTAAGCGTTACGATGATGAAATAGGTCTGATTATCCAAGAAGTAGCTGATCATGTGCCGCTGAAAACATCGGCAAAAAAACGCGAATGGGCAATGGGGTTTATGTCTATGCTGGTGGGTGGCCTGGTCTTATCCAGAAGCATTAAAAACCAAGAACTCTCAGATGAATTACTAAGAGCCACACGTAAAAAAGCGAAGGAACTGGTAATTCTTTACAAGTAGTTACACTCAGCTCAGGGTGGGTATTGACAAGTTAATCGCTCAAGTCACGGGGAACCCCGCTTTCGTAGATCTATACTGACACTGTCTATTCCCAAGACGCTATATGCCGGCGGGATTCTCATAGGTATCCATGCCGTCGGTCAGCCATTCTAGTGAGACACGAGCAAACACATTCTCTTTATGGCTATCTTTTTCAAACAATACTCCTATTTCGCCATTTTCGAGGATGGTTAAAGAGGAATATGCAAACCCTCCAGCGTAAAGGTAGTCGACATACTATTTTTCTGGCAAAAAAATCTTGAGAATCTTCTGCAAACGATTCTTAAAAGGAATGCTTGATAGGGCATCGACAAGTTAACTGCCAAATCGATGAAAATACCGATTAGGAATTTCTACATCCCTACTGCCTTTTCCCAAGTCGCAAAGGCGCGCAGACGGAACTGTCGATAGTTTTCTGCTGAAACCAAATCGCCAGCTTTCCAGTTTCGCAGAATTTCAGTTCCTCACCCTCCCTCGCCAAATCTCAACCTGAGTGTTCGGTTTCGGTTCGGTGTTCGGTTCTTGAAATCACTTGGGAATCTTCAACTTACGCGGCTCGGTCGGCCATCCGATCCCTGGTAGGTTCGGAAGAGGTTCGGTTTCGGTCAGCTTTGGCGGTTCGACGGGAAAGAAACTCTTAGAATTCTTCAAGTTACAGAATCAGAGCGCCCCCAGTTGTACTGCCTCATAATCCGTTTGTCCGGGGTTCGAGTCCCTGTGGGCCCACCAATTAAATCAAGGGGTTAGAGCTGTCTAACTCCCCTCCTAAAATCCCATGGGACACTCATGGGACACTGACCTCTCAATATTTATCGCTTAGCCACTGGCATTTATTGCTATGACTAGGTTAATGTTGAGATGTGTTCGGCGCACATTAAAACAGCCTGCGAAATAAGCACTCCACCCACCTTAACCGGCAGCTTTGCCGAAAGGAGCTTGTCGCATGGCTGTTATAGAACAACGTCGCTCACAATCTGGTGACACATCATGGCGCGTAAAAATCCGGATCAAGGGCTGCCCTTGCGTATCCAAGACATTTAAACGCCATACAGACGCAAAGCATTGGGCCTCTCAAACCGAAGCCTCTATATTCGAAGGGAAGTATTTCAGGTACACCGACTCCAAACGCACAGCACTTCATGACGTCATAGGTCGATACACTGAAGATGCCTTAGAACGTCTCAAAGACCCATACACGCGAATACAACACTTAGCATACTGGGAAAAGAAAATAGGCGACATACTGCTCGCTGACATTCGTCCGTCGTTGATCCTCGAGGTCCGCGCAGAAATACGACGCTCTTGCTCAAACTCCACCGCAAATCGATACGTAGCTACCCTGAGTGCACTATTAGGTTATGTAACCAAGGAGCTGCAGTTAATAGAGAGCAACCCCTGCCTTCTTATTAAAAAGCTTAAAGAGCCTAAGGGTCACACCCGCATTCTCACCGACGAAGAGAGAGTTAACCTCGTTCAGGCCTGCAAACTCTGTAAAAAGTATCCTGAGATGTTACCCATAGTCCTGCTTGCTGTTACAACCGGCATGCGCCGCGGCGAGATACTGAACCTTCGTTGGGCGGATATCAACTTTACGACTGAGCGTATTTTTTTGTGGAGTACAAAAAATGGTGAGACGCGCACAGTACCCCTCGTGGGCCCTGCTCTAAAAGAACTTAGGATATGGGCGAAGGTCAGAGCAATTAGCAACGAAGCACTAATTTTCCCATCAAGAGTCGAGGGCAACTCGATGAATCCTTTTCACCTTGATCATGCGTGGCGCCTTATAAAAAAGGAAGCTGGTATAGAGAACTTTCGGTTTCATGATCTACGCCACACGGCGGCGAGCTATCTCGCTATGAATGGGGCAGGTCTTCGGGAAATCGGCGATATCTTGGGGCACAAAACGCTTGCCATGGTGCTGCGCTACAGTCATTTAACGAAGGATCACAAGCATCAGACAGTGTCACGTATGGTGTCATCAGTGTTTGGAGAGTCGGCGTGAAAAAATCGTTTGAGCAACAGCTCCCCTGCCCTTTTACCACCATTGCGAATTTCTCTCATGAGAATCCAGAATTTACAAAGGGTGGCTTGAAATGGCTAATTTTTAATAAGCGAGAGGAACTGATTACGAAAAACGTCATTCGCTATTGGGGGAAGAAAGTCCTTATCCACCGACGAAATTTTTATGATTTTATCCTAAATGGCGGGACGGAAAATATCACCTAACTAAAAGACTCTTGGAGGTGCACAGATCGGCGTATACCCTCCGCGCAAAAACGGTGAAGAATTTTTTCTCGGGTAGGAAAAGATTTTGCTTACACCGAGCAACTTTAATGTTGCGCCCGACAGCAGCGGTCAAACTGTTCGCGAATATCCAATTTATTAATCAAAATTTTTCATCTTCATGGAGAAGATTATGGATATTTACGAGTGGCAATTGTCAGTCAAGGGCAATGAATTTTCTGAAATAGATGGTTTTCATTGTGTTGTAGGCGAAAATAAGTTTGGTTCATTTTTTGGCTTAGTCGACGAGGATTTTTTACCGCAAGCTTTTACATCTTTAGATGAAGCCAAAAATGCTGTTATAGACCAAGCTAAAGAAATCGCTTTGGACGAAAGTCCCTTTGAAGAACTTTTCTTTGAGGAGGACCTATGATGATCTCTATTTTATTTACAAAATTCCATGCAAAAGGCGTGGCTAAAAAGTATGAACTTGCTAATGGCAAACCTGTCAAAACTCCCGCTGATACCTTCAAAACTGGATCGTTTGAGACAATAATCGTTGGCTCTATGGAAGAGCTCGCTACGTTCATTGAAGCACGGGAACCTGGCGATTTTATAACGGCAGGAATTAATCAAACTCAACTTTCTGGGAAATGTGGTTTTGGCGATGGAGAAATACGACGCATCAAAGAAAATTTTCCATTTGCAACCGACAAACCGGGCATACTTATTGTCGATTCAGACAATCTTGAAGAATTAGGGATAAGAACGGTGCGAGACTATGAGGAAGCGATTGCTCGTCTCCTTGGAAAAACAGATTACTGTACTAGCCCAAGCGCATCGAGCGGCATAGTAGCTGATGGCCTTAGTCCGCAGTTGAAGGGCGTTCATACTTTTTGTTTTGTTGAAGACCCAATTCAGATTCCCGAAACCTTAGATACTCTCCACAAGCGATCAGTTCTGCTTGGCTACGGATACCCGTTCGTTACCAAAGCCGGCACAACATTGATTCGAAGTCTTGTAGATACTGCCATGAAAACCCCCAACCAACCCTGCTATGAAGGTGGCGCACTGCTAAGTAAGGGAATTACCCAAGAGCGAAAAATTAACTACTGGCGATATCGAGATACCCCAACCTTTTTAAAAGTTATCCCTATATCTGATCAAGAGGCAACTCAATATCAAGCAAAAGTAAAGCAACTAATGGCTTCAGTCGCAGAAGAAGCGGCTGTGGTCCGCGAGGCATGGGGAAAAAAACATGAAAAGAAGCTTATTTTCAGAGGGTGCTCCTCTAAAAAAGCAAAAGCTGTAGTTGATGCAGCTTTGTCTGAAGAACGTCCTATCCTTGGAAGTGATTTTGAAATACACACAGACCGCTATGGAATAAAAACCGTGCGCGAACTACTCGCTGAACCCGAGGTATATCACGAGGCAACATGCGGTGATCCACTCGATCCTGAAGACGGTGCGGGTAAGGCAAAAATTTATACCCTGAATCAGGAGGGGCGTCCCGCAATACATTCGTTTGCACACGGTGGCGCAACATATATCTTAGAAGAAGACCTATTTACTGACTTAACAAAAGAAAATTGTGCTGATACTTCAATTAGTCCGATCACTAGCGAGCCAAAATGCATATTGGATTTACTAACTAGTTACTCGGCAACTGGAGACAGTGAGCAGATGAAGTCGCAGATGCTTGAAGACAAATTTGTACTTCTGGGTTTAGCAATCGCCGGACAGTGGACGACCCTCTATGCCTCACCAAATACTGGAAAAACACTCATCACCATAGCTGAGCTTCGGAAACAAATTGAATGTGGGTCTGTTAGTGGTGCTGATGTTTTTTATGTTAACGCTGATGATTCATACAATGCGGCGGTGATCAAAATAGAGATTGCAGAACAGTTCGGTATGCATATGTTGATTCCAAACCATAGAAATTTTAAAGCAAAAAATATGCTGCCGCTGATTAGAGGTCTGATCGCGCAAAAGAAAGCTCGAAATAAGATCATTGTTTTGGACACTTTAAAAAAGTTTACCGACCTGATGGATAAAAAATCGGCCTCTGAATTTGGCAATATTGCCAGAGAATTCATTGCAGCTGGCGGAACTTTAATTTGCCTCGCGCATACAAATAAGCACAAAGATGCTGATGGCAAAGGCATTTACGCAGGAACTAGTGACATAGTAGATGACAGCGATTGTGTCTATATCATCGATAAAATTGGAGTTGATGATCTAACGGGAAAACATGTGGTCGAATTCACTAATATAAAGGCTAGAGGCGATGTTCATACTACAGCATCGTTTGAGTACACCAGAGACGCGGGGCAAACTTATCAACAGCTGCTCGACTCAGTTGTCCGAATGGACTCACAAGCTGTTGAGGTTGTGAAGAAAAAGACGGCTATAGAAAAGCAGCTTGAGCTGGACGAGGAATTGATTGACGCCATTAGGGATTGCATCAACGCAGGCCCGTTACCCAAGAACGAAATGA
>Ga0302122_10001574_pt1 | contig 14502 bp, 7 predicted proteins | sample CB21_SCM_MG_FD_203115 | JGI IMG/M metagenome (GOLD analysis project Ga0302122, IMG submission 203115) | Marine microbial communities from Western Arctic Ocean, Canada - CB21_SCM | ecosystem: Environmental > Aquatic > Marine > Oceanic | place: Canada: Western Arctic Ocean | collected 2017-09-28
GACCCGTCGCCAAACGCTCGGCGCCGAAGAGGAGGAGCTCCGCCGCGACGCGACTCGCGTCCGCCCGCGAGGGAGCGGCCTCGTAGGCCGCAAGGCGCTCCGCGTAGGGCGCGCAGGCCTCCGTTGTTAGTAAAGCGGCGGCCCAGGGGTCGTCCACCATCACCAACGCGTCGACCGGCTCCGCGACATGCGTCCTCAGATCGGGTCGATAAAAGCGCCGCGCCGTCGCGTAGTGCCGCTGCGCATTTTCGCGCGTCGGCGCCCGGGCCCGCACGACGATATTGGCCACGAAGCCCCGCGCGCCCTCGCGGTCCGGGTCCCGGAACAGCTGGAGGGGTCCGTCGTTCCACGTGACCGGATCAAAAATCTCCAGCGTCGCGTCTCGGGCGCCGTCCACATCTAACGTAAGGAGGTACTTCACTTTATCTGCATGGCTCAAGTTGTGGAACCCGAATTGCAGGTGCGTCCATTCTCGTAGCGGTAAAGGGACGTCTGTGTCGGCGCCCACGTCGAGGCCCTTATCTGTCGACACGCGAAGGGCCACCCGGTTGGAGTCCGCCGCGAGCCACGCCGACGGCGTGCGCTGGCCGCCGAGGCGGTCCACGTCGCCTTTGAAGAAGAGGCCCCTGTGGGCCCCCGTGGGTTCCTCCTCCACGTACAACCAGAACTCGAGGCCCCAGTCCCCCAACGCCGTGAAGGGCAGCTCCTCCGGCGGGAGCGAGACGTGCTGGTGGCCCGTCGACGCGTAGATACCGGGCAGCTCGAGCCACACGTCGTCGTCGTCGACTTCCGGTGCGTGCTCTTCATTGACGCGATCCATGTCTCGGATCACCGCGTCGTCGCAGAACTCGACCACCACCGTACCGGCCGCCGCCTCGATGACGCCGTCGTTGACGAGGCCCACGGCGTACGTTGATGCGACGGGCACTCGCACAGATGCGACGCCACTCAAAATGGGAGGGTGCGTGGGCGGCGGCGGCCACGGCGCACAGGCGGCCCAGAAGCTTTTTGCATCAAAAGCTTCTTGGACGGCGTCCGCGTCGCCGGGCGCATTGATGCGGACCGCGAGGTGCTGGCCGCCGGCCTCCCAACCCGCGGTGAGGGCACGCAGCTCGATGTTCGTAGTTACGAGGCGGTCGAAGTCCCGCACATTCTCAATCGGCGGCGCGTTCGTTGGTTGGGCAAATTCCAGGGTCATGGTCCAGCTGTCCGCGTCCCAGCGCATCGATGTGAGCACGGGTTCCGCGGCGACACCCTGGCTCAGGTCGTGGAGCTCCCGCGGCAAGTCCGCGTCGATCGGCGGCAGGGGCGGGAGCGCTAGCGGCACTTTCGCGCGCGGCCGCGGGGCGTCCTTACTGATGACGGGCGTGGTCTCGTAGAGCGCCAGGTGCGCGTCCCGCGGCGGCGCAGCTAGCGTCCAGTTGACGCGGATGCGGTCGAAAGCGCACACTCTCGTGTCGATCACAGTGGCACTGCTGTTTGCCTCGACAGTGGCACTGCTGATTGCCTCGGCGGCGGCTGTTCGCGCGGCGACGGCGAACAGTGCTACTCGAAGCATGGTTGAGGCTGCCTGGAGCTGCCCCCAATGCCTTCTGCCCACCGACGATGGATTTCACGGGGGTCGCACAATGAAATTTTTGTACGTGCGGGTTTATCATGCGGGTTTATCATGCAGCGCAGTCGGCTACGGTAGCAGTGCTCGTCTTCACGCCGGCTTCGAGAGTCATTGGCCGTAGCAAGAGCACCCGCACGCATCACAGCCTCGAGCGCGCCAGTTTTTTGTCTGTCCACGCCCTCGTGGCGCTCAAATCACGACACAGAGCATAGGCTTCGTCTGGTCACAACAACACCACCGAGCCACAAAAGCGCCACACCGATGACCGACGCCCCGCTGGAGGGCACGGCGAGGAAGCGCGGCCAATATCGCGGAGCCTGGCGCGCGCGCTACTTCGTCCTCGACGCGGCTGGCTCTCGTTTGGACTACTGGGAGAGCCGCGCGGACCGGAACTCGGGCCGCCGGGCCCGCGGCGCCATCAAGGTGCGGGGCGCCGCGCCGCTAGATGATAGGGACGAACCCTTTGGCCTGGTCGTTCGGGCGGCGAACGCGTACGACGAGTGGCTGGCCCTCGACACAGAGAGCGACCGGGACGCCTGGGTCGCTGTATTAAAAAAAGCGGCGCTGCCGGCCGAGGCGTTTGAGCCCGACGACGACGTGTGGGAGGACGCCGGCGTTGCGAAGGAGGCCGGAACAATAAGGAACGCCACGGTCTATGACTGCAGCGTGACGCGGCACCATCTGCAGTTGGCGTTCACCTACCACATTCTCGTGCAGGGTGAAACGGGCGAGCCCTGGTCCATCCGCCGGTCCCACGCGGTACTGAGGGAATTGCTAGGGGCCGTGGTCGACGACCTCGCCGAGCTCGACGAGGAGTGCGCCCAGCGCTTGCTGGACCCGCGGCGGTTCCTCACGGGGGCATTACGGCGCCGCGTCGCCCTCGTGAACGCGCTGCTGGCGCGGTGCGTCGGGGATGAACGGTTCCGGGCGTTCGCGACCGAAGGCGACGAGGACGACGCGGCCACAGAAGCGGAGGCGGCGCCGGCGCGCGACGTCGCCTGGTTGCTTCCCCTGGTGCCGGACCCGCGCGTCGCCGCCCTGGCCGGCGCCGTCCTGTGCGGCGTGGTGTCGCGGGCCTATGGCGTGCCGAACGGACTCGTCGTCGCCATCTTCGCCGCCGGGGTCGCGACGGGCCTCGCGTGCGGGCTCCAGGGGCACCCGGCGCCGCGCGTGGCATCGGCTCGAGACGACGACGCCACGTGTACTTTACCCCGGTGGCCGCGCGTGGGCGGATCATGCTGGTCCGAGCCGCGCGCCGCGCTCTTCCGGGTGCGCGGGCCGGCGTACCTCCAGGACCGGGTCAAGGAGGCGTCCGAGAGTGCTTTATGTAGACTGATCGGCGTCGACCTCTTTTCGACGGACACGCCGGAGACGAACCTGTGTCGGCGCAAGGAAAGTTTCGCGCAACGCATCGGTGCCGATGCGCCGTCTCTCATCATAGCACTGAACTTCTGCCTGCCGTGGGGCAACTTCGCGCTCTATTGGGCTGCTCCTGAAGACGACGACTCGCCGGACGTGCTGCAGCGGTTCCTGGAGAGCGACGACGACGCGTATCGAGACGCACGTCTGAAGCTTATTCCGCGCGTCGTGGAAGGGAACTGGTTGGTAAGACGTGCCGTCGGTCCCGGCTCCAAGGCCGCGAAACTGAGCGAGACGATCGAGCTCCGCTATTCGCGGGGCCAGGGATATGTCGAAATTTCCGCGGACCTGTGCGGGTCCGCGACGGCGCGGCGCATTTTATCTGTCGTCCGGTCCGGTACTTCCGGCTTGGTACTCGACCTAGCTCTCGTCGTCGAAGGGACGACGGACGTGGAGCTGCCGGAGCGCGTGCTCGGGGCGGCGCGGCTGCACCGCGTGGACCCGGACTTGGCAGAACCTCTGCCACCTGTATGTTAACTATGCAATTTTAAATACTCGCTCGCGTCGGTGGCGTATCGACGGTCTCGTCTTTTTTGGTGACTGTATGTACTGTAATGAGGGGGGAAAAACGGGCCGGGTTTTTTCACACGTTTTTGTGACCACCTCCGCGTACGTATTACCGCCAAGACCAACAATGATCCTGACAAACTGCGCCGCCTGCGCCGCGCCACTGGCCCACGACGCGCCGCGCTGCGTGCGGTGCAAAACGAGATACTGCAATTCCACATGCCAACACGACCACTGGCGCCGCGGCCACAAGCAGATCTGTAAGAAAATACACCGCGGCGGCAACGCGGAACAATACCACGCCGACAACAAATATAAGGAGGCCGTCGCGGCCGCGGCCGAGGATTGCGCGGAGGACACGAAGGGCCAGACATGCTACATCTGCACGGAGGCCCTCCACTGGAAGACAAAAGAGGGCCTCGTCCGCAGGTGCGCGTGCCGCGGCACATCCGGCTTCGCGCACGTGTCGTGCTTGGCGGAGCAGGCGAAGATTTTGGTCGAGGAGGCCGAGGAGAACAATTTGGACTATACCACGTTAATTGACAAGTTTGATCGGTGGACCACGTGCAGCCTGTGCGAGCAAGAGTACCACGGCGTGGTCCGGCGTGCGCTCGGGTGGGCTTGCTGGAAGACGTACCGGGGGCAGCCGGAGACAGAACATCTCCGATGGTTGGCGATGGTGCGGCTCGGGGCTGGCTTGCATGCTACGGAGCAGTACGCCGAAGCGCTCGTTGCTTTTGAAGGTTTCCTTTCCAATGCCCGGCGAATGGGGCAAAGTGAAGACGATATCCTCCCAGCTCAGACCAACGTCGCAAACTGCTATTGGAAAGTCGGACGTGAAGACGAGGCGCTGAGCATTGAACGACACGTTTTTGCCAGGCAGCGGGAGCTAAACGGAGGCGGCGACGAGGACACAATTATTAGCGCTATGAATCTGGCGAATTCACTCAATAACATCGGGTGCTATGAAGAAACAATAAATATCCTGCGCGGCATCATCCCAGCGGCTCGAGACGAGCTTGGGCCTGAGCATATTAAAACATTTTCAAAAAACCCGAGCAACCTAAAATTGAGTTCGAAGAACGAAATCGGGTTGCGAGGAAAAATAAAAAAACACTTTTAGGGCGTCAGTTTGAAATTTTTGAGCCGGAGGCGATGAAAATGAGAAATGACCCCTTATTGTGTTTTTATATTTTTTAACAATGGTACCGACGACCATTCTGAGGGGCTGTCTGTACTCCGTGACGTGCTCCGAAAGGCGATCCGCGTCATGGGCTCCGCTCACCCCTTCACGCGTGCGGTCGAGCAGAGACTGTGGGAGACGCTCCTGGTCCCGCGTTTCAAAGTAGGCGCACGCGTCAAATGCTGCATGGGGGAAGGGAAGTTCTTCAAAGGGACGGTCAAGTGTCACAACTACAGCGAGGATATTTGGGAGCCTGAAAAATTCGTGCCCTACCAGGTGGAGCTTGATGACAAAAGTATCGTATCGACCAATGCCAAAGGCCTGATCTTCGTGCCCGGGGACGACGACCGCAGCATCCGGGCCGCCGCCTCGGACTCGAGCGGCGACGACCCGACCGCCGCACCGCCAGCCAACCCGGACGTCGAGACGGGTGACTCGGACGCCACCGCGTAGGCAATAATAATATACATGTTACACAACAGTCAACACCACCTCCCCACTCACATCCACCAGCATAATCCGCGTGCCGCGCGCATCCACCAACGATGCGTGGTCGCCCCCGACTAGCTCGCCGCCCGTCCAGCGCAGCCGCACCGATGCCGACCCGCGGAGCCGGACCTTTATTAGCGCAGATCGCGCCCACGTTAAATCCACTTCGAGCCCGCCCCGCGCCCGCAACCCTTTCACGGAGCCCTCGGGCCACGACGGCGGCAGGGCCGGTAAGAGATGCAATTCGACATCCGTCATCGACCCGCGGTGCGACTGGAGCAACGCTTCGACGATTGCGGCCAGCAAGCCGAGGTTCCCGTCCAATTGGAATATGTCGCCGCTCTTCGTCACCATACCGAAGTCCCCCAACAACGGCCGTGGCGGAGGCCCGTCCTGCGCAAAGCACGTCTGGCAGTTTTGATCTTTGAAGGTCGGCTTCAGCGGCGGATGCGTGCCGAAGAGCGAGGCGGTGAAGAAGTTTGACACGAGTGCCACCAGCTGGGCTTCCACCAGTGCACCGTCCAAACTCCGCGCGGCTAGGGAGGCCGCCCAGGCCCGCGACCAGCCCGTGTGTCCAGATCCGGCCGCGAGTTTCGCCTTGAGGGTCTGGACGGCCGCTTCGAACGTAGCGTTCGATGCGTCGAACGGCGACAGCTGGCGCCCGGGGTACAGCGCCCACAGACCGGAGAAGTGGCGATGGGCTAAGTCGGAAGCGCGCGCCGTCGGTTGCGTCGGGTACTCCACCAAGAGGTTGTCGCGCACCAGCGGCGCGCCGCCGTTAGGCAGTCCGTCGGCGACTCGTCCGACGAGCTTAAGATCACAGTCCGACGACGACCGCGCACAGAGCTCGAGGTACGCATCGCACAAGCGCTTCAGAATCGCCACGTCGATCGCGGGCGACAGCGTCACGTAGCCCCAGCGGTAGCGCGCGGGCGTCTTGCGCTTGGCGCCCGGCGCCGACGCGTTCGCGACTAAGACGCGGTAGGAGTTCTCCGGCGAGGTCGTCGGCCCCGTGAGCTTGCAGGCCCTGGGGGGCAGCCCCAGCTGGGACGCTTTGACCGCGTCGACGTCGACAGCGTAACCGTCGAAGAACTCGAGCGCGCCCCGTAAAACAGCGAGGGCGTCCCGCAGCTTGGTCGCGTCCGCAGGGTCGTGCTCGGACACGTCGACCAGCTGCAGGGCCGCCCAGGCGCCTGCGCGGGACGACGTGACCTGTGGCGATGGCGTGGGAAGGTGCCGGACGCCGAGTCCGTACCGCACGTGACGCAGAGGGCCCACTTGTTCTCGCCGAGCGCGCGCGCGTCGCGCCACCGGTCCGTGTAGCCGTGCGCGACCCAGCCCTTTTGGACCCCGTACCACTCTTTAGCTGTCACTTCCCCCGTGTCCACCAGCCCTTGGAGGAACGGCGCTAGGACCGAGGCGCTCTCACCTAAATTGGCGGACAACGACGCCCAGTAGGTCATTTGGAGGTTGATGTTGAGGTGGTAGTCGCCGTTCCAGGCCGCCCGCAACCCGTCGGCCCAGACGCCCTGGAGGTTGGCTGGTAAGGAGTCGCGGCGCGACGAGGACCAGAGCAGGTAGCGCGCATGTTTGAAAGCCAACGCGAAGAGGCCCGGGTCCCTTACTAGGGTGGCGTTGTCGCAGGGTTGGCCGAGGCGCTCGACGCGCGACGCCGTGTCCCCTCGGTTCGTTCGAGATAAGGAAAGCGTCGCTTTTGATAACGTGTGTTGCACGTCGTCGTCCCGCCGCCGGCGCAACTCGCTATAACCTAAGGCCGCCGCCCCGACGAGGCGGTCCAGGCACGCGTCCTCGGCGTTTACACCGGTGGCACCCGCGATCAACAGCACGGACGTCTCCGCGTCGCGGGAGGCGTAGACGGGGCCATCTCCAGTAAGTTTCTCACTTAGGTCCAGCACGACGGGCTCGGGGCCGACGAGAACAGCACACGCCGCGAACGCCAGCTCGTCCGAGGTTGTCGGACTCCGCAGCACAATCACGTCCGACTCTTGGGACGCCCACACTTGGGGACTCGCGCGCGTCGCGCGGTCGAGGCCGTAATGGAGAGCACATTTAGACGTACAGTCAAAGCGCAACACCGTGACGCGGTCGGGCCGCGAGGCCCAGCCCTCCCGGGTATGCTTCGAAGTATTTGCGGCGAAGGCGACCCGGAAGATCCCCTCCTCGACGTCCAGCGACCGCCGGTACGTCGAGTAGGTCTTCTTCTGGCCGTTGTAGCCGAAGGTGGAAGCTAAGGTCGGCTTTTTCGGCGGCGGCGCCTTGCGGCCCTTGGCGAGTTTGGGGGTCTGGGGCGCGGGCGGCAATTCAACAGTCTCCACGTCGACGAGGTACCAGAGCGTCGCCAGCCCTTCAAAGGCCGCGACCGGCCCCCCGTCCAACCATCGCGCGGTCTCGTGGGCTTTCAATGCGTCACCTGCAAGTAGCGCCGCCCGCGCGGCCGCGAACGCCTGGTAGGGCGTCCCCGGCCGCGCCGCCCACAGCGGGTCCTCGGCCGTCTCCTTCTTCTGCGTCTTCCGCACCGCGCGCCGCGCGTTGCCCTGGGCGCGCTCGGCCGCGTGGCGCGCCTCGACGAACTTTCTCGTTTGTACTAAACCTTCCTCGGCGAGCGGCACGCGCCCAAAGAAGGGCTCGCCCCCCACGAGGGCCCCGAGCGCGCCGTCGCCCAGGGGGTAGGCCTCGGACCAGTCCAAGGCCGGCGTGGACGCAGTCAAATAACGCTCGCCGCCCGGCTCCGCCCGCTCCGCGGCGCACGCGTACCCGTGCGTGTTCGCGCGGCGCCGCTCCTGCGGCGTCGTGCCGACCCAGGGCGTCGGCGCGACCCGCACCGCCGGCTTCCGGTTCGGGATGAACCCCGAGACGAGGCCGTCGCTCCTCAACGCCGGACCCACCGCGCCTTTCAGCCAGCAGTGCTCGGCGTGCGTCCACGCCACGCAAGCCGTGTTCCTCAAACATAGCGCACAGCAGGCCGCCGCGCTCCCCGCGGCGCGCATGCCGCCCCGCAGGTCGCCGCCCTTCAAATCCGAGTCGTTGCGCCACCGGTGCGCCGCGCACGCGTCCGCCGGCGGCGGCGGCCGGACGATCGGGGCGGGCGGTTTGGGCTTGGCCGTGGCCTTGGCCTTGTCGTCGTACGCGTGGCTGAGCATCTTCGCGGCGGTCGCAGCGCCAGTACGTAGCGGCAGGCGGTGTGCAACGTCGGGCGCGCGGAAGAGGTGCAGGATTGAGACCAGGTAGAATACGAGCGCGCAGGCGAGGACTGCTAGGAAGCATGACCTCCTGCCGGTCCGATTTCTGCTGCGGCGTTTCTGCCTCGAAACCGCGGCCGACGGCGCGTCCTTCTTGTAGCGCTTCATGCTCACGACTAATAGAGCATCAACGCTGTCGCATGCATTGTCAAGGAGCTCTGGAAGCTGTGTCGAGCACTGGTATGCTGCGACGGGCAGCTTTTTTGAGACATTTTGTTGGAACCCGTTTTGCCGACGAACGAAGGTAAGAGCGTCGGGTGGAGCTGGAGCGCTCTATTAAACGTACCACTCAAATCAGAACGCTCGCGCACTGGCACTGATGCCTACTTGGACTCCATGATGCGTGCGGCGCTCATTTGCTCGCTGAGCCTCGCAGCAGCTTTGCAGGCTCCAGCAGGCATAATTGCTGCAGCAAGCGCCAACGAGCTCGCACGCGTCGCACCACAACTAATACGCGAAGGCGACCGCGTGCTTGCGGTGGGCTTGGCGCTCGAGACCCAGACAGAGATGCTCAAACGCCTTTCTTGTGGTGTTGTGGCTGTCGATGTGCCGCGTAAAGAGTCGAATAGTGGGCGGGGAGTCTTCCGCAGCAACGACGACGTCCGCCCACTGACGAGGGCTGGTGACGTCACCGCAGCGCTGCGGCCAAATGAGACCTTTGACTGTATCGTCGTCGACGCAGCAGCTCTACTCGGCTTCGATTTACCGTTAGATACTCTTGCGCTGTGCGAGGCGCTGCGACGGCGTCAGGACACGCCGCCGACAATCCTCGTGCGATCCTCGTCGCTGGCGTCGCTCGGTGGACGTCTCGTCGCCGGGGACGAACTAGGTCGTGTCGAAAAAGTGTTGCGTCTCGCTGCCGCTCGGCCACAACTCGACGAGACGCGCATCTACGAAGCGCGGCCCTGTCTCGTCGGCGCGAGAGGCGTCCTCGAGTACCGGAGTTGCATCGAGACCGTGGTCCGGCCCGGCGACCGCGTCCTCGAGGTCGGCTGCCATTTCGGGACCACGACGGCGCTGCTCACCGAGGCGGCAGGGTCCGGCGGCTACGCATTGGGCGTCGACGTCGGGCCGTCGATCATCGCCTCCGCGAAACAGAAGCATCCGAGCGTCAGCTTCCGCGTCGGCGACGCCTGGGCAGTCTCTGGTCTTGCGCGGCTTGGTCCCTGGGATGTGGTATTTGTCGATGTCGGCGGCCTCAGCGGGGCGGACGGAATCCTCGACGCCCTCTCGCTCGCGCGCTCCCTTGGAGCAGCGCTCGAGCCCCGCGCCGTAGTGCTCAAATCCAAGTGCCTGCGGCAGCTGGCGAAGGGCCTCGCGCCGTCGACGCGCCTCGGGAACGTGCTGGACCACGAGAGAATCGAGTACGTGTAGTTTCTCAGGAAATGAATTAGGTGTAGGCCGCAGACCGATGGAGGCGGGTCCCGGCGGGCTCCTACACGTTGCCGTCGCCGCCCTCCTCGAACGCGTCGTCCGGACGGGGCGGCGGCGGCGGCGGCACCACGACCGAGGGCGCCGGGGCGGAACGGTCCACGCGCCGCGCGCCCGCCGTCGACGCCACGGTCACGACGTCCCGGGCCGCGCGCCAGGTCCGCCACGCCCCGGTGGACGTGAGCTCCGTAGATTTCTTCACGCCGCCCTCCATGGCCTTCCCGACGCGGTCCACCGCGCCCTGCATCAACACGAAGGGGTCCCGCCCCTTGGGCGAGCGCGGCGCGGCGGCGATGGACGCGTCGAAGAACTTTTGGTGCGAGGCGTTGGGCGCCGTGTAGGCCCCGGCCCGCCTTCTCCTGTCTTCGCGCTGCGTTTTGACCACATCTAAAATATCATACCGTAACCGGGTCCAGATGCCATATCTAGCGACGTACTTCCTAAAAGTGGGAAACTGGTTCTTGTCTATGATGATCGAATGAAAGTCTAGAGCTTGCAACGTATAGAGTTGGGTGATGCGCGTGCAGTGGGCACTGTATCTTCGCAGAATGAACTTGTTCGGCTTGTCCGACGTGCCGCTGATCAGCATGGCGATGTCGTCGCCGAAGAACGGCACGTTGTTGGGATTCCGGTCGATCGGCCCGCACCTTTTAATGGCGTACGGCCGGAAGGGGTCGTGGCCGAAGAGCAAGACGGCGCCGCTCTTGACCGCGTACAGGACGTCGTTGATGGACACGTTGGCCCGTATCACTTCGTCCCGCTCCATCCGCAGCTCCAGTCGCAGCAACCGCGCGATCTTGAACATGATCAGGTTCTTCTGGAAGGGGAGCTGCTGCACCCGCTCGCTGATGCTAATTTGGTAGGCCCCCTCGCCCAGGAGGTACTCGTCCAGCTGCAACCTCGAGAACTTGACGTTGGTCTCGACCGGGGCGCCGTCCAAGTCCAGGTACTTGAGGTTGTAGGTCAAGTCCCGGGTCACGGCGACGACCAAAGCCCTGCGGTTGGTCCAGTCGAAGGCGTTCCCCTTCCGCCGCGGGGCTCTCGCTCGTACTATATCTCCGGGGTTAATATCGTAGAATTTCGTGCACGCATAAGCGAAGAAGGGGATCTTTTCGATGATCTTCCCGTAGTCTTGTCTTGCTACGAGTGCTTGGAGCGAAGGGCTCAAACGGTCCAATAGCTGGTTGTAGTAGTTGTACCGAAAGACCGGCTCGCTTAGCATGACGTACTCCCTCAGCCGTATCCTCAATTCCCTCGGGTACTTATTGGCCTGCATGTAGTCATTTAAAGAGTCCAGGGTCTGTTTGTGTAGATTTTTAACGGGATCCATGTTGGACATGACGTTGGCCAAATCGCCCAGTAAGAACGCGATCATGATGCAGCCCACCAACATCATCACGAAGCCGAGCACGCCCTCGGCGTGGTTCACGAACGTCGCTTCCCCGTTCATGGCCGTGAAGGACCAGATGATGGCGCTGGTGTACTGGGCCCAGATGCCGTCGGACCAGGTGTTGGCGTGGGTCAAATACGTGTTGGGGCACTCCTCGTCGGGCCCAAACTCGTGCAACGCTTGCAAGTTCGGACTATCGGCTCGCGCGTAGCACCGCTCCGCCCCTTTCCAGTCGATGGCTAAGCCCGTGATTAGTCGCAAACCACACGCGGACAGATGGATCGTGAAGAGCAGGAGCGTGATGTACATGCACACGGTCTGACTTCTAGTAGAAATAGTCAGGTGCTTCATGACCCGGGCCACGATCCGCGGGGACTTGACCACTCGTAACAATTTAAACAACCGCGCGAGCCGCACTAACCGGAAGAAGCTCCCCTGCTCCACGTCCAAACACCACCACGGGAAGATGCTGATAAAATCGATCAGGAACCAGCTCCGCGCGTAGGTCCAGGCGATGTCGTGGAGCGACGTGACCCACTTGCCCTTTTCCTCTTCGTAGTAACTTGTAAAGAACTGCATCACGAAGTCCACGACGAAAAGGAAGTCCACGAACCGATTGAAACAGAACAGCGTCAAGTTCGAGCTGTTGTTGTACGTGCGGTCCGACACGAAGGTCAGTTCGAAGGGCGCCACGATCATCACGTACACGATCATGCCCAGCATCACCAAATCCCAAGAGACCCGCCATGGCTCCGAGGGGTTCATGATTAATCTATGGCGATAGTCGCCCGGTCGTAAGCCGTGGAAGGGGTGTTCGGTTTCAAAAACACTAAAGAAGTCGTAGTTCTCCCCGTCCTCCTCCTCCTCCTCCTGCTTCTCTTGAATAATGGTATGTAAACTCTTGGACCTTGCCAACTGGCGCATGGACGGCCGCGAGCTCCCGCTCAGCGACGCGTTGCGCGAGGTGGGCGTCGACTTCCCGCTCTTGCTCAGGTCGCTGCTGGACGGCGAGCGGCCCGCGTTGCTGCGGTCGAAGCTGGGCCGGTCCCTTACAGTCCCGCTCCGGTCCCGCTCCCGGCTGTAGTCGCCGCTCAAGGCTCGTCGGAAGCGGGCCGCGGGCTTGTCGTCGTCCGCGGGCAGCGACTTGTTCATGGCGCCCGGCGCGCTTTGGCAGTGCTGCTTTGGAGGGGGGAACTGCCGTGCAGCTTGATGAATGGGCTCTGGGCGCGGGCGCTTCGACCGGCAGCCCCCGCTCGTATATGTTGCGCGTAATGGATGCGCGTTCCTGCGCGGTGCACGCCCCCGTCGCTTGAGCGCGCACAATGAATGCGATTTGCTTTCAGCTCAACTTTACTTCACACTCAGTGGCCTTGGCTCGCTCCGCTAGGCTTCGCGGAGGCCGGGAGGCCGTAGAGGGTTGCTTGTTGTGGTGGCTGCGAATTCCGTAGTCCGCAAAACCCGTCCCATAAACCCGTCGCGCCTGCACATAGGTGTGTTGTCGTGCACGCGTGGACAACGCGACTCAGACACGACACCTCCTTCCATATCCAATCGCTCCGAGCACTGCTGCGCTCCCACCAGCGATTGCTCGCGGCATGGAGAGCAGCATGGCCTCCTTGGTCATCGACGCCGCGCCGGCCTACGTGCAGGCCGCGCTGCGGGCCCTCTACAAGGACGAGGAGGTGCACCGCTGCGGCGCCCAATTAGCGGTCGCGCATGAAGACGAGGAGGTGTACGTGGCGACGGCCTACGATAGGAGTGGCGAGGAGCTCGCGCACCTGCGGCGCTTCATCCGGTGCGGTTCAAGAGCGGCGCGCCTCTACGCCGTGGCGCACCGGGAGGCCGGCGCGCTGGGCACGGCGTCGGATCTGAGCGAGAAGGGCGGCTGCGTCGTTTTGAAGCCCTCCGCGTGTTCTCAAGGAGACTGCGCCTCGACAATTGAACTGTTCCGGCGCGAAAAAGACGACGTCTTCGCGCGGACCCTGGGCGAGATCCTGGGCGCGGGCGGCGACGTCGAGCGCCACCTGCGGCGGCGCGGCGTCGTGGAGGCGACCGGCGCGACGAAAATGTTGGAACGGGCGTTGCGTCGTCACACGACGGACTGCGTTGAGATGGAGCAGGCGGTCGCGGCGGCCGGTGCGGCCCTCCGCTCAACCGATGTGGAGAGCGACGCGTGGTACCCGGCGCCGGACCCCGCGCTGGACCTCATGCGATGTTTAGTCGACGTCGACGGCGGCGCGCACTGGCCCGTGTTACTAGCCTCATCATCAAGTTCCGCATTCGCGGAGCCTGTAGGGTTCGCATTGTCGCTGCTGCTGGAGCACTGCGCGCTGCCATTGACAGCGCGCGACGCCCTGGCTCTGGACGCGGCGGCCTTGGCCTCTCGCGTCGGCTCCGCGGAAGACGCCCAGGCCTTGCGAGCGCAACTGATGCGGGGCGAGCAGGCCGCCTCAACGGATGCGGAGGCGGACGCGGCCGCGCGCGACCTTTTGTCGGTCGCGGACGCCCTCGTCGCGTCCATCGTCCACGCGCACTACGACACGCCCGTCGTCGACGCGGAAGCGTTGAAGCGCCTTGCGACGCCGAGCATCCGCCGCGCGGCCGCGCACGCGGACGATATGCTGGTCATGGCCGTAAGGCGTTTCAACGAGCGCTTTGGCACAATTCCGCCCTGGCTTATTCTAGGCGAGCTGGCCGTGGCCGCGTTGGCGTATGTTACAGAACCACCCAAGGGCACCACGGACCGCGAGCGGAAGACGTTACATGGCGTCGCCGTTCGATTAGTGGCGGGCCTGACCAAGACGTTGGGGTGCAAGGCGGCGAAGTTAGTACAAGTCCCGAAGGAAGCTTTGGTCATCATCGCCAAGCCCTGGGACAAGCCCACGTTTCTGGAGGACGAACGTTGTAGATACAAGTCGCTGGCGCTAGCGGCCCACGGGACCATTATTAATCCCATCACCGGCCAGGAACTGGACGTGATGCGCCAGTGCGTCGGGCTGCACGTGGAGGCGCGGGATAGACGTTTAGCGGACGACGCGGCTTTTGAAGATGCGCTCAGCGCCTTTGCCGAGACCGTCGCACTACGGTCGAGAGTTTATGTGCACGACGGCGTTAGAGATCGAGCGGGGGATATTGTACGTGTGAACGGCGACGGCTCGTACGACGTGAAGCCGTTAGAGGAGAACGCCAAGACGTTAAGGGACGTGGG
>Ga0302122_10001575_pt1 | contig 14498 bp, 14 predicted proteins | sample CB21_SCM_MG_FD_203115 | JGI IMG/M metagenome (GOLD analysis project Ga0302122, IMG submission 203115) | Marine microbial communities from Western Arctic Ocean, Canada - CB21_SCM | ecosystem: Environmental > Aquatic > Marine > Oceanic | place: Canada: Western Arctic Ocean | collected 2017-09-28
GGCGTAACGGTGACCGTCCCTATCGTGACACCACTGATGCAATGGGCTTCTGGCTCGAGACAGCCACATGTGTCGCGGTTAGCCCGCGCGCCGGTGGCGCGATGACCGTGTTGGCGCCTCATAGTCTCGATGATCTGCTGTCGCTGCGGTCCAGACCTACCCAGGCAGGGCAGAGCAAGCCCGGCGCTTATCAGGCGCGCATGGCGGCAAAAGATTGGCCATCCACGTGGCCGCATGTGGTGGTCGCTGGATAGCCACTACTGCGGGTAAAATTAGCGGCAGCAGGTTAGCATTGATAAAAATTGAGCTGCGGTGCGCATCAACGGTGCTCTCTTGATCATAGTGAGAAAAGCGCCAAATATAGGGTTGAGGTGGCCCGTTGGGACGGGCTCTGCCGGAGCAAGGAAGGACCGCTATGAATACTGATGCAAAGGACCTCGTGGGCTTTGATCCTGATATCTTTGTCTGGCGACAGCCGGATGGTATGCCGGTGTCTTGTGTGGAAAAAATTAAGGTTCTCAACGAAAATTTGGAAGAGTTACGCCAAGTTTGTCAGGATGCCCTTGAGGATGCGGTACTGATGGGCTGCGATGAGAAACAAGTGCGTGACGTTCTTGCCTCCATTATTGGCAGAGTTAAGAATCCCTATTGACCGAGTATTTGAATATATTCTCATATGTTATGTATTCCGGCGTGTTCAGGCCCCATTCTTTGAGCGTATAAATTAAACTGCCTCCATATCCTCTTTATTTATTTCTACATAATGGCAGTGCCGCAGAATAGGCCTGCCAATTTTGCGGTAAATTTTTCTAATTAACAAAGGTTCCATTGCTTTAGAATGATGTTGATAGGTGAGTGTTTAAATTCCTCAAATTTTGACGCTATAAGGTTGGGAAATAGGGGTTCCATGATGGTGCAACAGGGGCTCCGTAGCTGGTCATTCTAGAATGTGTGTTGTGGAATATCCTAACCATCTGGGGCATCAAGCGTGATGGGGAGGGATCTCCCATAGCCAGTTGAAGGCGTACACTGGCTGGACGGGTTATGGCCTTTCAGGGTCGATGTCATATATCGCTGATGGGGGCTGGACGCATTTCCACCATTACATTGGCGGGGGACAATCAAGCGTACTTGCGCGCTCTGGTAGGCGCGGGTAGGCTTGCCTATCCTGACCTGTTCTCCTCACCAGAAACGGCTAGAAAATTAATCATGGACGTCATCCTCGTCCCCTTAATCGGGCTAGTCGTCAATCTGCTCGACCTCTTCCAGATCGTCATTATCTGTAGTGTCGTATTGAGTTGGTTGACGGCGTTTAATGTGATTAACACGCAAAATAGGTTTGTCTATTTGGTAGGAGATTTTGTCCATCGGGTGACCGACCGGGCTCTGCGGCCGATCCGGAATTTCATGCCCAATCTTGGTGGCCTCGACCTATCACCGGTCATCCTCATACTTCTTATTTATGCGGCGCAAGAAGCCCTGGTCCGCCTTGCTTTCCGTCTTGGGTAGAGTTTTGGAAAAATTGCGTGGCCGACTTTTCGAGCTGGTGCAGATGGTGTTCGGCTCAGAGCTAACCTGATGCCGCGTGCTGCTGTTAGCCGCCTAGGCGGCATTCGAGAATCGCCTCGAAGCTTGGGGAGCATTGACCCGTGAATGATGCCAAAATAATCGATGGAAAGGCCCTGGCTGCTCAGTTGGACGAGCGTGTCACGGTTGCGGTCGCGGGGCTAAACAACAGATACGATCTGCGGCCCGGGATTGCCGTCGTGCTGGTCGGGGATGATGCCGCCAGCCAGGTTTACGTCCGCAATAAGGGGCGTCGTGCCGAGGCAGCCGGTATGGTCTCGATTATTCATCGGCTGCCCAGCGACACGACAGAAAAGGTTCTCCTGACGCTCCTGCAAACTCTTAACGGTGACCAAGCGATCCACGGAATTCTTGTCCAGTTGCCGTTGCCTGATCACATCGACGAGGTGACGGTTTTGGCGACTGTCGACCCGGCTAAGGACGTTGATGGATTCCATGTCGTCAATGCCGGGCGACTAATGAGCGGCAACACCCAATCGGCTTTGGTGCCCTGTACGCCAAAAGGCTGCGTGATGTTGATCAAGGCGGTTGTTGAGGATCTCTCAGGGCTTGACGCTGTCATAGTTGGCCGCTCCAACATCGTCGGTAAGCCTGTGGCCCACCTGTTGTTGGCTGAGAACTGCACCGTCACCATTGCACATTCGCGGACCCGAGACCTCGCCGCTATATGCCGCCGGGCAGATATCGTTATTGCCGCCGTGGGCCGTCCGCTTCTAATCCAGGGAGACTGGATAAAACCGGGTGCGACCGTGATCGACGTTGGCATCAATCGTCAAGGTCTGGGTAACGGCAAGACCCGGCTTGTAGGGGATGTCGATTTCGACTCGGTGCAAAAGGTTGCTGGGGCGATTACCCCCGTGCCGGGTGGCGTCGGGCCGATGACGATAGCTTGCCTGTTGCATAACACTTTGATTGCCGCCTGCCGCCAACATGACGTACCGGTCCCGGCGATTTGATTCGCCGTAGGCTGTTTCTGGGTCACTACGCAAAACCGAGGCCGGCGTTAGGCGGACTGACGCAGGGGATCGGGTAAGATAAGGTAACATCCCAATTTTTGAATGAAGCGGGGTCGATGGTAAGGCGGCGGCAAGGGGGCGGCGATCTGACAGCTACGGCATGGGTGGAAATGGCCGTGCGTGGTATCGATAAGGTAACGCCGACAGTCAAGGCGTTTGACCTGGCCTCCCTTGGTGGGCAGCCTTTGGCAGCGTTCGAGGCTGGCTCACATATCAAGGTGGAAGTGCGCGACCGCATGGGTGTGCGCGTTTCGCGTGACTATTCCCTTGTCGAACGTAACGCCGATGGAACCTGGCGTATCGCCGTTAGGTTCGACCCAGACGGAGATGGCGGCTCGCGCTATATGCATGAGTCGGTCGAAGTCGGAACGCATCTGCGCTGTTCGCCGCCAGCCAATGATTTTCCCTTGGCTGAAAATGCGGCTAACAGCTTGCTGATAGCAGGGGGAATCGGCATCACACCGATCTTTGCCATGGCGGGGGTGCTGGCGGCGCGCCATCAGCCATTCACCTTGCATTATGTGGCACGTAGTCGGGACGACATGGCGTTTTCCGAGCGGCTTGTGGCACTTGCCGGGGATAGGGTCGAATTTCATGAAGACGACGGCAATCCGCAGAATGGCATTCCATTGAATGACATCCTCTCTCGCCCCGGCGCCTACACCCACCTTTACGTTTGCGGTCCCGAGGGATTGATTGATGATACGTTGGCGGCCGCCCGTGGGCACGGATGGCTCGGGGAATTCCTCCATGTCGAACGCTTCGCTGCACCGCTACCGCGCGCCGATGATCACGGCATCGAGGTTGTTCTAGCAAAAAGTCAGCGCACGCTGCACGTCCCCGCCGACCGAACGATCCTCGACATGCTGATCGATGACGGTATAGACCCGCTGTACGATTGTCGTAAAGGCACGTGTGGATTATGCGCCCAGACGGTCATTGAGACTGATGGTAAAATCGATCACCGGGATCATTTCTTCGGCTATGGCCGGGCGCTCGCCGGCAACCAAATGTGCGTCTGCGTATCGCGTATCACCGGCGGCAAATTGGTGCTGGATCTTTAGGAAACGAGATAAAATCCGTGCGGGTGAATGGCGTGCTGTTGCCAATCTCGACCGAGCGCCGTGAAACTGTGATTTTCCGTCGCGTTGATCAACCGGGGAGTGCCGTTTACCGATTGGATATTTATATGCAGGGCGACTGGGAAACGGTATTTCTCGACATTTAGATCTAATCTGGACTGGCCCCGTAGGAGAGTTTGACGATTATGCCCGCATCACCGATGGATTCGACTATTTACAGTAATAGTTTTTCGGACCCCGACGTTGCGCCGCTATTCTCTGATGTGGCGGAGGTGGCGGCCATGGCGGCATTCGAGGCGGCGCTGGCTCGCGCCCAGGCGGCGGTGGGTGTCATCCCGGTGGATGCCGTGGCCCCTATCGAGGAGGCGGTGGCCTCCTTCTCAGCGGATCTTGCCGCCATGGGTGCTAGTACGGGAACGTCGGGGGTGCCGACCATTTCGCTAGTGGCTCAACTGCGTGCCGCCATCATGGCGGCGGGCGGCAACATTGTGGCGGCTTCGGCCGTGCACAAGGGCGCTACCAGCCAGGATGTAATGGATATCGGGCTGTTGCTGCGGCTGCGCGACGCGGTTGGTATCTTGTCGGCGCGGCTTGACCAAGTGATCAGTCACCTTGCCGGCCTTGCCGATACCCATCGGCGCACAGCGATGGCGGGACGCACGCGCTCCCAGCAGGCGGTGCCGGTATCGCTTGGGCTCAAGGCAGCGGGCTGGATGATGCCACTAGTGCGTTGCCGTGACCGGCTCGCTGAACTCAAACCCCGCTTGTTCTCGGTGCAGTTCGGCGGTGCTGCCGGAACCTTGGCGGCTTTAGATACGGACGGACTCAAGGTCATGGAGGCGCTGGCGGTGGATCTAGAATTTACCTGTCCGCCGATGCATTGGCATACCCAGCGCGATTCATATTGCGAATTTGCTAACTGGCTGGCGCTAATCACTTCTAGCCTTGGCAAGGCCGGTCAGGATGTCGTGCTGCTAGCGCAGAGTGAGGTGGCGGAGGTGCGCCCGGCTTCGAGCGGCGGTTCGAGCACCATGCCCCAGAAATCGAACCCGGTCGTTGCGGAGTACCTGGTGACGCTGGCGCGGCATAATGCGGGGTTGGTCGGCAATATGCATCAAGCGGCGATCCAGGAACATGAGCGCGGTGGGCCAGGCTGGCAGCTTGAATGGCTGACCCTGCCGCAGATGGTTATCTCCACGGCCGCGGCCCTGCGGCACGCCGACGTACTGTTCGCCGACGTTATTGTTGATGTGGCGCGGATGACAAAAACCCTGGATGATGCGCTCGGCCTGATGCTGGCCGAGGCGGCGAGCTTTGCTTTGGCGCACCACCTGCCGGCGGCGGATGCAAAATCCCTGGTGACCAAGGCCTGTCTTACGGCCCTTGGCGAAGGCCGCCAACTTATCGACGTGCTGAAGGAACGAACCGACGTTCCTGTGGATTGGGCAGCGCTCGCCGACCCCGCCAATTATCTGGGTGTCGCCGATCAGTTCATCGACCGCGCCTTGAAGGCTGCAGAGTAATGCCTGGAGGCGCTATTCTTCTTCTTGGCATTTGTTGACCGGAGGCATCATCGGCATTAGCCAGCTAAGCATTGCTGCCGTTGTCTTTCTGGCCGGCCATTTTGGTATTTCCAACACGCTGCTGCGGCCCATGCTGATCCAGAGGTTGGGTGAGAAGGCCTATTTGGGGCTTTATTCGGTTGCCGCCTTGGTCGCCTTCGTCTGGTTGATCATGGCCTGGTCCGACGCCTCCTACCAGCACTTATGGGACGCCACGAAATTCTGGAGCCATTTGCCCTATGGCGGTATTTTGATCGCCTGCTTTCTGCTGGTTGGCGGCCTGACGGTTGCTAATCCGTCGATGGTGGGAAAATCACTCGATGAAGGATTTGACGAGGATTGGCGTCCCAGGGGCATTCTTGCCGTGACCCGTCACCCGGTTATGTGGGCCATCGGCGTGTGGGCGCTGGCCCATTTGGGTGCCAACGGCGACATGGCGGCGCTGATATTCTTTGGCAGCTTCGCGCTGCTTGCGCTGAGCGGTACCGTTCTGATCGACCGTCGAAAGTCCGCACAGGATTCATCCCGGTGGGCCGGCATCGTCGCCGCCACGTCCAACCTGCCATTTCTGGCAATGATCCAGGGCCGGGCAAGGCTGCGCCTGGGTGAACTCGTTGTCCCGGTTGTTGGCGGATCGGCGCTTTGGACCGTGTTGATGGCCGCGCACGCCACGATCCCCGGCGTTGAGATGTCCCTGCCGGACCTGTGACGCGTCAGCTGAATACTTTTTCAACGCCGTAATACTGCAGCGCCGTGTAACCTGCGAATGCGCTGAGGAATAGCACGCCCACGGGTCTGCTGAGGCCCTTGCGGAAGAGTACGAAGGATAGCAGAACTGCTGTCACGCCCAGCATGAACCACAGGTCGAACACCATGATTTGTGGCGGTACCGTTAGCGGTGTAACCGCCGAGACCAGGCCCATAATGGCCAGCATGTTGTAAATGTTGGCGCCGATAATATTGCCAACAGCGAGGTCCGAATGCTTGCGCAGGGCGGCCACCACGGCGGTGGCCAGTTCTGGAAGGGAAGTGCCAATGGCGACAACGGTCAGGCCGATGACTTCTTCGCCAACGCCAAGGAACCGTGCGGCATCGATGGCGCCGGTAACCAATAGCTTGGCACCGATGATCACGGCGGTGACGCCGCCGGCGATGGCCAGAACCGCCAGCCACACGGACTTCGGGCCTTCCTCGGATTCTTCGGTCGCCTGGTTCGCCTCGGCGCTTTTGCTGCGTCGGCGCTCAGATATGTAGGCGTAGATGGAATAGACGATGAGGGCAGAGAACATCAATACGCCCTGCCAGCGATCGATGACCCCAGTCAGCGCCAACGCGCTGAACAACAAGGCCGATCCCATCATCACCGCAGAATCGCGATACAAAACTTTGGGGACGGTAACGATTGGTAGGATCACTGCGGAGGTGCCAAGGATCAGTAAGATGTTGGCGATGTTGGAGCCGACGACGTTGCCGACGGCGATGCCGGGCTGGCCTGCAAAGGCAGCTTGCAGGCTGACTACCAATTCCGGTGCTGTGGTGCCGTAGGCGACAATGGTCATGCCGATGATCATCGGCGAGATGTTCAGCCTGTTGGCTAACGAGACAGCGCCGCGAACCAGATACTCGGCCCCGAACAATAGCAACACAAAGCCACCGGCAAGCTGCAAAACCGTAATCATGCGAATATAGTCCTTCTGGGCGCGCTCACATTTGTGGGGTTACCGAGCATGCGGAATATGTCCGTCTGGAATATTCGGTGGCCCGTTGAGGATGGGTAAAAAACCCGCATCGAATCGCCATCGACAGTGCCTACTGCGGACAGAAGGCGGGTGCAGTGAACCTGCAAAACCCTACCGGCGTCAAGGTCTTCCGAGATTTTTTCAGCTAAAATTTGGCGCGGCCTTTAAATTCACTATATTCATGGTCTCTATCGCCGCGGTAAAGGCTGTTTTAAGACAATTACTTGCCTAAATGACCTTGCCGCGGGCTGGCTGAAGGCGGCCGCTTCACCGACGTTGGGGGGAGCATATTCACATGCTGGATAAGCTGCCGGGTGGATGGTAGAACGCGCGGCCATGACAGACCTCTCTCATATACGAAACTTTGCGATCATCGCCCACATTGATCACGGTAAGTCGACCTTGGCCGACCGTCTGATTCAATTCTGCGGCGGGCTGGCAGATCGTGAGATGCGGGAACAGGTGCTCGATTCTATGGATATCGAACGCGAGCGCGGAATTACTATCAAGGCACAGACCGTACGCCTTAACTACACGGCAAAAAATGGAGTTCTCTATCAGTTGAATCTGATGGATACCCCCGGTCACGTCGACTTCTCATACGAAGTTAGCCGTTCGCTGGCGGCCTGCGAAGGATCTCTCTTGGTTGTTGACGTGACCCAAGGGGTGGAGGCCCAGACGCTCGCCAATGTCTATCTCGCCATCGAAGCAAGCCATGAAGTCATTCCGGTCCTCAACAAGATTGATTTACCGGCGTCCGAGCCCGAACGGGTCATTGAACAGATAGAAGAAGTGATTGGCCTGGATGCCTCCGATGCCCTGATGATTTCCGCCAAGACGGGAAAAGGCGTACCGGACGTCCTCGAGGCCCTGGTTAGCTGCCTGCCGCCGCCGACTGGCGAAGCGGACGCATCGTTGAAAGCACTGCTGGTCGATAGTTGGTACGATCCCTACCTCGGCGTCATGATTTTGATCCGGGTCAAGGACGGTACGCTCAAGCGCGGCATGCGTATTCGAATGATGGCTGCTGGGACCGTCTATCAGGTCGACCAGGTCGGTGTTTTCTCGCCCAAGGCCACGCCTGTCGGCGAGCTGAAAGCTGGAGAAATCGGCTATCTAACGGCCTCTATTAAGACAGTTGCCGATACCAACGTTGGCGATACCATTACCGAGGACCGGCGGCCGGCGGGACAGCCGCTTGCGGGATTTAAACCGTCCATCCCTGTGGTTTTCTGCGGTCTTTTTCCCGCCGATGCTAATGATTTTGAGGATTTGCGCGAAGCGTTACAACGCCTGCACCTGAACGACGCCAGCTTTCATTATGAGGCCGAGACATCGGCTGCTCTGGGGTTTGGCTTTCGTTGTGGCTTTCTCGGCCTTCTGCATCTGGAAATCGTTCAGGAACGGCTTGAGCGCGAATTTGATCTCGATCTCATCACCACGGCACCAAGTGTCATTTATCGCATCCACCTGACGGATGGTAATTTAGTCGAATTGCACAATCCCGCGGACATGCCTGATCCGGTGCGCATCGAATTCATCGAGGAGCCGTGGATAAAGGCAACTATCCTGGTTCCCGACGAGTACCTCGGTGGCATTCTCCAGCTTTGCACAGAGCGACGTGGTGAGCAGACCGACCTAACCTATGTCGGTGGCCGGGCTATGGTTGTCTATCGCCTGCCGTTGAACGAGGTCGTATTAGATTTCTACGATCGGCTAAAATCTGTCTCCCGGGGATATGCCAGCTTTGATTACGAGATGGCGGGGTATCTGCAGGCCGAACTCGTCAAGGTATCAATTCTAGTTAATGCCGAGCTGGTAGATGCATTGTCTTTCATCGTTCATCGCAGTCACGCGGAAGCCCGCGGCCGGACGATCTGCAAGAAACTAAAGGAGTTGATCCCGCGCCAGCTGTTTAAGATCGCCGTTCAGGCATCGATTGGCGGCTCGGTAATTGCCCGCGAGACCGTCAGCGCCATGCGGAAAGACGTTACGGCGAAATGCTATGGTGGCGATGTGACGCGCAAGCGCAAGCTCTTAGAGAAGCAAAAGGCGGGTAAGAAGCGTATGCGTCAATTCGGCTCGGTGGAAATCCCCCAGTCGGCATTCTTGGCAGCGTTGCGGACTGGTGAGGACTGACCGGGGTCTAGAAACGCCACTTCAGGAATCTCTCTGGGCCGGCTTTCTATGGTCATTCGAGCAAGGCTAAACCAGCGACTTGAATGGGCCCGGCAAGGGACCTTTCTCTTCTTCGTTATCCGCTCCTGGCGGGCTTGTTCATAGTGGCTGAGCCTTCAGGCTGTAATTCCGTTGCGCGGCTCCGTCGCCTCGGTTAGCTTGCCGACCCTGCCAAATGTTCTTGGTGGGACCCTGCGGAGGGGTGGCCGAGTGGCTGAAGGCGCACGCTTGGAAAGCGTGTATACGTTTACGCGTATCGAGGGTTCGAATCCCTCTCCCTCCGCCAATTACCTAAGGTTTCTAAGGCCCTCTGCTCCAATATGCCCAGTGTTCCCATAACCGCTCCCCGATAGAGCGTGTGCTGCGGTTATAAATCCCTATCCAAGCCCAAAGAGCCAAATCGACCAAGTCCAGACCCCACCTCGGGGGGGTACCCCCGCTTTCTAAGTTGGGACTCCCCATATCTCTTATTAATACTAATCCAGACGAATAAATCACGTCTCGTTGGGATTCAGCTCACGGAACTGGTTTTGCTGCGACGCGCTAATATCATTTGGCTGCTTTTGGTGACGACCTTAGTAAATTGCCCGACATTGACAACAACGGCTAAAACCTTCCATGAGCAATTGAGATTATAGTTATCGCTCCTACATACTTGGGAAAGCAAAGGCGCATTGGGCCCATGGAAATCATCAAGAAGAAATTCGCTCCCGTCATCATCTTCGTCGCAGCAATTTGGCTTGTGGAAACGGTGAATCTCTTCCTCGGCCACGGGCTCACGGCATGGGGTATTCTGCCACGCCAAGCGAGTGGACTGATCGGTATCCCGTTCGCACCGTTCCTGCATGGCGGGCTATGGCATGCGGCGTCCAATACGCTGCCTTTGTTGATACTCGGTAGCCTGATGCTGATCGGCGGCCGCGCACGCTTTTGGGCAATGACGACTGGGATCGTTCTGTTGGGTGGATTTTTTGTCTGGCTGTTTGCCCGCAGCGCGTTACATGTCGGCGCGAGCGGCTTGGTGTTTGGCTATTTCGGCGCTTTGCTGGCTCGCGTCTACTTCGAACGAAGCTTGCTTTCAATCGTCATTGCATGCGCCACAATGATTCTGTACGGCGGTATGTTCTGGGGCATCCTACCGCTGCGCAGCTACATCTCTTTCGAAGGGCACCTGTTCGGTTTGATAGCCGGAATAGTCATGGCCTGGCTAAGCCATCGCTACCAGCCGCCATACCCCGAGGACCATTAACTCGCCGAACTGGTCGCGCGCGCGCCGAAGCCGCCACGGGAAACTGTTCGGGTCCGGGCCTGCGGCCGGCTGGTCTGCGATTGCGCCACCTTAGCGCGTCCATCCGACGTCGCCGCGCCGACGCGACCACCGCCCGAGGTGTAGAAACGGTTAGGATCGCCTCGTGTCTGATAAAGCGGCTGAGTATACACCGACGAGCCAATTCGTGGCGCTAGCATGTACCCCATCATGAAGGGAAGCCAGACCGAACTACCTGACGATGTCCGCTGCTGGTAGCAACGATTATAACCGAACTCGGCGTCGCAGTTTCTAGAGTTCGCATAGCGCGGTGCGGACTTCTCATGGACGCCCTGGGCCTTGGAAAATTCCGCTTCGCAGGTGGCCGCGCCATGCACCCCAGCTTTGATACAAGCATTCACCGTCGGATAGGTAAGCACTTCTTCTTTCGCCTCGCTGCAGGCGGTGAGCGTGAGTGCTGTTGCGGCGAGGAGCGCCAGTTTGAAATTCGTAGAGCGTTTCATCTGAGAGGGTTCCTTCCTCAGACCGTCATACTGGCGGCATTAAGAATACCGGCCACAAGGGACACAGCGCCCAGCCAAATGCCGGCGGCGATTTCGCCATCCTCAATGCGCTGCGAGACCCGCGGCATGAGCATGCGGACGAGGAAATAGGCAATTATTTGTACCACCATCGCAACCACGCCCCAAAGCACCAGGTCGAGAAGCGACAGTGCGTGCAGCATGACACTGCTCAGCGGCAGCGCGAAGCCGATCACGGCACCTGCAAATGCACTCGCTGCCGGAATCGAGTTGTTCTTGATGAGTGCGATCTCGTTATGCTGCGTGGTCTGCCAGTACACAAAGATGAACAGGATCGTCATCCCGGCAGCGACACCGAAATAGGCTAAAAAATCCAACAGGTTGGGAATAAATCCATCAAATAGCGCGCTCATTTGAAACTCCTATGGAGGGCCCGATTCTCGATCGGCTTAGATTGACGATGCGGCATCGTTCTGTTGCGTTGGCTAGATAATTTTCAATGTCGCCAATTCCAAATCGACACCAATCATAATTTCGACTGTCTTCTCACGATTATAGGATTCGGCGGAAACAAGGAGATACTCGTTCTTCTTTCCTTCTTCGAGGTTTCGGCCATAAAGCATCACCCTATGATGGATCTCGTCATGCTCGTCGGATTCGGAATCCTCATAAACGAGTTCGTTATACGCCACCGGCTTAGCATAACCGGCTGTGTCGTCAAACCAGATGCGTTCGTACTCGGTGCCGTCATCGAGCGTAAAAGTAGGCTGGCCGATCCTTCCGCTCTGCGCTGTCCACTGCGCCCACTCCCCTTCGCCATTGGGGTAGTAACTTTTGAATGGCGTGAAGAGCGTGATCTCCTCGACATGCTGATCCTCCTCACCATTGATCGTCAGGACCTGAACCATCGCATCGTTTGCGGCGTAATAGCGGTGCACGTAACCACCATCCCCCAATTCGATATAGCCTTGGGCGGCAATGATCATGGTTTCTTCGGGTAGCGGCATGTGCAGGTCATCTGCATGCATCCGCAAGGGCAGTGTATCAATATCAATGGCCGCCCCGATCCGAAGGTTATAGGGGGTAGCAAGTTCGTCTTCCTCTTTGTTCTTAGAAAACTTCTCCTTCAGCTCCTTCGCGCTGCTCTTGAAGAGCGACTTCACCGCATTGCCCAGCATGCTGCCTCCATAGGTTCCGTGATTGCCTGGCTTGCCGTCATCCGCGCAACGCGGACCAGTCAATATCTTTGGGTTCGATGCGCCGCGCTGCCATGAAATAGAGGATAGTCCCGGGGTTGATCCGCTGATCCGATGGTGCATTTAGAATTAAATCGTCGCCAAGCGCGGTTTCCGCTATTCCGAACAAGGTTACATCATGTTGGGTCTTCAACGTCGTAAACAAAGGTCCGTACCGCACCTCGCCAATGTCTTTGGGCACGGTGAGGCTGAACTGCGTCGGCCCTTCCAGGGTCGAAAGCAATTGACGCTGCACGCGGCTAGATCCGGGATCCTGTGCCGAACGCACCATCAACTCAATCGATAGCGAGATATTGCATTCCGCATACGGACAATGTGCGTGTAGGAGGTCGGCGAAACTGCGTTGCTCGAAATAGACCACCATATGCCCTTCGGCATTAACGGCCGCCGCCCCCAGCGCCGCAGCAAGCGTTTCACTGTCGTTCTCACCTAGAACAATAATATATGCCGCTTGATTCACGGCGGCGCGGCGCAACAGGTCCGGCGTGTTCAATGCCGGCCCGCGGACATACCTCACCTGATCGGGCATCGGATTTTCGAGGGTTCCCGTCGCGCATAAAATAATTTCGCGGTCCGCTTCACCGGTGTCGCCGCGGATATGCTCGACCATGCGTTCGGTCTTGGCGCCGGACCAGCCAAGGATAACGATGTGGTCACTCAATTCTTCGTAGTTTGTTAATCCAAGCATTCTTTTCCTCCATCTTCCGGAGATAAGCTGGACGACCTTAGCGATAATCGTTGTAAACAGCGCAATACCACCTGGCATGATCCACAGAATTGTGACCAGCCGGCCAGCTTCTGTGGCCGGGGCGTAGTCGCCATAGCCTACGGTCGTCGCCGTTGTCGCGTAAAAATACCAAAAGATATTGGCACCAGCAATTAACTCACCGCCGATAACATCAAGCGCTAGCCATGAGATGACGAAATGGATTGCCGTCATCAGAAACACAATATCCCACGTCAGCTGCGAAATCCTGACGTTTAGGCGCTTGGTCAGCTTTAATAGAATCATTTGCATTCGAGACAGCCGCCGGAAAGTTCACACCCCATTCGGGAAAGATCGTGGTGCGACGCATGTTCAAAGAGGTACAAGCTTTCCTATCTTTATGGTGTCGCGTCATATTATCCGGTTTTCTCTTGAAAGCAATATAACGTGTTATATATTACATGTAATAATTATCGGAACTTTTAATGGTCTCAAGAAAACCTTCCTACTACCAATTCAAGTATCGCGAACGTCTGCGCGAAAAAGGCTATGTCAAACGTGAAGTTTGGATACCGCTTGATTACGCGAAGATCCTAAAGGACTGCGAAACAGCACTAAGGTCCGGCGTGATGCCGATCATTCCTCGAACACGCAAGGAGATAAGGATGAGCCAGGACATAAATTGGACGACAGAGGCGCTGCTGGAGGCACTTGCGCAGTCGAGTGTAGCGATTGAAGGCGGTATAGAGGTCAGCCTTGTCGAAGGTACGGACCCTGGAATCCTCGTCACGATGAGAGAGTTTGGCGACCTGCCGCTTTTGATGAGCGTCAGCGGTAGTCAGATCATCGTCGACACGCTGCTGTGGCCGGTCAATGAGGTCGAAGACAGTGCTGGGTTCAATGCAATGATCCTGAAAACCCACAAACTCTTCCCGCTCTCGACCTTCGGCATCGTCGCGGGGCCCGACGGACGGGATTATTATGAGTTGTTCGGATCGCTGAGCGCTGGTTCGATCCTTGAATCGGTGATCTTCGAAATCGAGACATTGGCCGACAACGCCCTGCAGGCAGCGGAAGCCTACAGGACCGACCTGAAGAATGTCGCCTAAAGGCGCCGCTGTTTCGGTTGGTTCATAGAATTTAAAGTCGAGGAGTAAGCCGGTATGAGTATTTGGGCAAAAGTGGCGACGGCAATCCGTGGTGGCGTCAACGAAGCGGGCGAAGCCATCGTTGATAATCAGACGTTGCGAATCCTGGATCAGGAAATCCGCGACGCCGATAATGAATTGATAAAGTCCAAGGAAGCGCTGACCAGCATCATCGCCAAGCGTAAATTGGCTGATAGGAAGGTTGAAAGCCTGAAGTCTTCGATCGCCGAATATGAAGGTTATGCGATCCAGGCACTGGATAAGGACGACGAAGGTTTAGCTACCGAGATCGCCGAAAAAATAGCCGGCATCGAAACTGAGATGCTCGGCGAAGAAGCGCTGGCTAAATCGTTTTCCGATAGCGAGGTGCAATTGCGGAAAGCCGTGTCGCAAACGGCGGGTAATCTGAAGCGCCTCAAGCAACAGGTCGACACCG
>Ga0302122_10001580_pt1 | contig 14460 bp, 7 predicted proteins | sample CB21_SCM_MG_FD_203115 | JGI IMG/M metagenome (GOLD analysis project Ga0302122, IMG submission 203115) | Marine microbial communities from Western Arctic Ocean, Canada - CB21_SCM | ecosystem: Environmental > Aquatic > Marine > Oceanic | place: Canada: Western Arctic Ocean | collected 2017-09-28
GCGAGCGTGCGGCGGGCGCGCGGCGGCGCGGCGCCGGCGTCGAATCGCGCCGAAGAAACCCCGCCCCCCCCCTCCCTCGGCGCCCACCGGGGGCGTGGCGGACGGAACCGGTCGCAGATGATCCGCGCATTCGCAGGCGCAGCACACCGGCTCCGGAGCGGCGAATTCCCGCGCGGCGCCGGCGCCTACGGCGACCCGCGCGCCGCGGCGGTCGCGCACGTCGACGCGACGATCGTCCGCGACGCGGTCGCGGACGCATCCGGCGCGGTTGCGAGCCTGTGCTACGCGCACCGCTCGCGCACGCGACCCGGTGCGCCCGCGACCAACCCCGCGCTCCCCGAGCGCGCCTTCGTCTGGGTGCTGTTGCACGCGGCGACGCGCCGGGCGCTCGGCGTCGCGCCTGGCGTCTCGCTGAGAATCTACGACCCGCTGTGTTTTCCGAACGCCGCCGCGCGGCTTGTCCGCGGCTACGAGGGCCCTGGGTGTGATTTCGTGCTCCTCGACGCCCAGCTCTGCGAGCGTGCGCCGGCCGGCGAGGTTGGGGCGCCGCCTCCGGCCGCGCCCGCCCGGGCGACTACGGTGGCCTTGACATTGGCATCCTGATCATCGGGGCCCGGGACTCGTCTCAAGAACTTACTTCAGCCCTACCCTCTGGGGGAACCTTGGGCCCGGGGAATTCTCTCACATCGGGACCCGCCGGCGTCGTCGTCATTATAATTTAAAGTAGGTCATTAAGGTACCTACCAGTCGTTCGAGTCGACGGGCAGCGTGACGGTAAGGAGGTTCCTCCGGTCGTCCCAGGCCGCGCTGGCGTGGTCAGCGAGCACGGGCTGTGGCAAGTAGAGCGCGAGCCGGAGCCGGCTCGAGGAGGCGGATAGCGTTGTCTTTGTCACGTCAAGGTCGAGGTCCCGCAGCGCATGGTCTGGAAACTCTACGCGGTAGACGAGGGCATCGCTGTGGCACGAGCCCGGCGTCTTCTCGGTGCCGAGATAGACGTCTTCCGTGGCGACGGCCTGCTTGTAGAGCATGGAAAACTTAGCGCGCGGCCGAGGGTCCGAACCCGCGTCGAGGAACGACAGTGCTTCCTCGGGTGGAATCTCGTCGTCGTCCCAGATGGCCTTGGGATCGGTGCCTGAGGTGGCCGGCGCTGCGCCCGCCGACGCGTCGGCGCCGACGGCCGCGGGACCGACGCGCGCCACAACCGACGTTTGCGCCGCCCGGAGGCCCGCGTCGGGTGCCTCGCGGCAGATTACCTGCAGCGCGGCCATATCGCTGTGGCCCCACGACGCCATGAGATGACGATCCGGGCTGCCCGCGTCCAAGGAATGTAATTATCTAGCTATCATGGTGTTCATGGCGCGGGACAAGTTTAGTATACTATAGTATAATGTCATAAGGAGAGCTAGAGGTATCTATATGTACCGGATGGCAGTGGCACTGTTGTTAAGTACTTCAATTGGCGTTGCCTCTTTTATCCCAACAGGGTGGACCCTCCTTGCTGCTTTATATCGTCATCTCAGGCTTGCGATGCTAGCCTCTGAGTACTAGAATGTACTCGGAACTTGAACTTGAACTTGCCACTGCCACTGGCGGTGAAACTTTGAATTATAGGCCCGCCGGGACTCCGAGTAGGAATTCTGATGATCATGAGGATCATGACTACTTGACTCTTAATTGGGGCTCCGGACGGCACTCGCCGGACTCGGCGTCGGGTAAAGCCGTCTAGTAAAGCCGGACATCCCTACCTATAGACACTAGAGACCCCCGCTGCGCACGGGTGTTTGACGAGTTGTCGAGCTGCGGGGGTTAGTAAAAAGACACCCGCATGGTCATTGATCACCATCATTACGGGGGGGGGGGGTAGGGGCAATGGAGTGGTGGGCGGCGCGGCCGATTACCGTGCTGTCGTCGGTCTATACGACGGCGTGATCGGGGCCGGAGTCGGTACATAGGTGGGCGCCGAAATGGGGACCTTCGTCGGGACAAAGGTCGGGCTCGGCGACGGCATATAGGTAGAGCCGCTCGCTCCCGGCGCGGGCGCGGGCGTGGGCGCGGGCGCGGGCGCGTTCGGCGCGGACATCGGGCCGTTCTCTTCTTCGTGCGCCGCGAACTCGGGAGCGACGGCTTCGCAGTACAAGTTCGAGAAGCGCCTTCCCAAGGGGTACGTCCCGCCGCCCGTGACACAGGCCTGGTAGAAAAGGTTGAAGAACCCCAGCGTCGTCGGCGCCGGCGTCGCCACACCGAGGTCGGGGTCGAAGCTCTCCGTCGTGACGGCGGCGAATAGAGCGGCCATCGCACCATCAGAACTAGCCGCGGCGGCAGCTTTGAGGGCGTCGTCGAGAAGGGTCGGGTTGTCCTTGGCCGCTTGGAGCTTGTCATCGGCGGCAGCCTTCTCTGCGGTCGTCACTAGAATCTCAAAGTCGATCGAGACGCCGGTCGCGAGGCGCCGGCGCGTTAACTCGGCCGTTTTCGTGAGAGACACGCGGTCCTTGGCGAGGTTGGCGACGCGCCCGATCGCGTCTTTAAAGACGCCCTGAGCTGTGGCTCCCTTGGCGTCGTCGTACGAGATGCCCGAGAACGTGGCGGAGCCGGATATCTTTTCGTAGGTCGTCACGTTAGTATCGTTACTGAACACGACCGTATACGCCACGGCCACGTCTGAAACGACAAAAGCCTCGGTGCAGTCGGCGGACGCGGCGTCGCCCGAAGCGTCGCAAAACGCGCACGCCATTGCGTTGCAGTCAGTTTCGGAGCACGAACAGGTCGCCGTGGCGGCCTCTACGACAGAATCCGTCGCCGCGTTTATGCCGGCGGAAATTTCGGTCGCGTCGAGGTCCGTTTCGATCTCCATGCCGACGACCAGCTTCGACTCGTCCTCGGTGATCGAACCGTCAAATGGGTTGCACGACAAGCCGCAGATTTCGTCGAGGGCGTCGTCGCTAGCGACGACGAGCCTCCGCGACGCGCGCCTGGTCGTCGAGCGCTCCCTCTCGTCCAGGCGGCGGCGGCTGATGCCGTTGGTTACGAGACACCCGTCGTATTCTGCTTGGCTGGAACTAGTGCCGAGCATGCAGGGGTTGCGACTCCCGGAGACGATGACGGTCGCTCCCACGCTGTCGATGGAGACCTCGCCGAAGACCGAGTCGGCGCCGAACGCGACCGCCACCAACGTGTACGCGTGCGTGGTCATTTCCTCTTCGTCGCCCATGTAGTTGTAGAAATCCTCATTTCCCCACATATCGGACCACGCCGGCGACTTGCTCGCGCCGAGCGCCGCCATTGTGTAGCCCATGTTGAGCGACACCGCCGCGGCGGCCGCCGGCGTCGGCGCCATCGTCTCGAACGAGTACGAGTACGAGACGTCGTAGATGATGTCGTACGAGTACGAGAACGAGTAAGACGCCGGGTTCGGGGTGCGGGGCGTGTTCTGCGGCACGAGCAGGCGCCGCACGCCCACTTCGGCGCGCGCGAGCGCTGCGTGCGACGCGGCGCCGTCGACGGCGGCCACGTCGCGCCGCCAGATCTCGACGCCGCGCTCGCCGAGCGCGTCGCCGACCTCGTGCGCGGTCGCGCGGATCGACGCGTCGAGCGAGCCGTCGACTGCTGCCGCCACCGCGCGGTCGCGGACGAACGTCAGGTATCGACGCTCCGCCTCGGCGTCCGACACGGCGCCCGCGGCGCGAGCGCGCACCGTCACGTCGACGGCGTGGCCCGCGCCGTCGGGCACGGCGACGGGGTCGGCCACGCAGTTCTCCCAGTCCTGCCACCACTGGACGCAAACGCCTCGTGCCTCGTCGGACACGAGGCGCGCGAGCGCGCGCCGCAGCGGCACGCGGGCGTACCAATCGGCGTTGAAGGTCGCCGCGTCGAAGTCGGTGGTCAGCACGAGGCGCGCGCTGACGGTGATGTCAGAGTCCGCGTTTTCGTCCAGCGCCAGCGCGCCGGCGCACGCGAAGAAGACGCTCAGGGCGTGCCGCATCGTCGTAATCCTTTAGAAACGGTGAGTCTGCGAGGGGGCGCGAGGTGAGAAATCCGAACGTCGGCGCGAGTGGGCGGGGGCTCTCGGAGTTTTGGGGCGTCACAGCTAGTGGAGTGGGCGTCCACCGTCGGACCGAGGTTGTGGCGTGCACCCCGTCCCGTGCGTGCGCCGACAAAAAGATTGCCGAGCCCACGATATAGGCGTGGCCGTGCCGAGGTGACGTCCGAACACGCTGCGTGCTCGTCGCGTGTGTGTGCGCGAGAGAGTGCGGTCGGGCGTTCCAGCAAGAGGCAGCGCCGCGGCTGGCGGTCGGAAACGAGACGGCAAGGCGGTGGGCTTGCCAGCGCCACCGCGCGCCGCCTCGCTGTTCCGCGGCGCCCATTGCTCCAACGCGGTAGCATCGGGTGCACCTAGCCTTGCCCGCCGGGGCGCTGGCCGGGCGCCGATGTGGCCTCGGAAGCAAATTTGGCGGCGTAGCCGTGCCGCACGTCCGCCGAGCCTCCGGCTGCAACCCGCCGTCGCCGTTCCGCGCGGTCCCCCAGCAGCTCCGTTTCGGGGGGTCGTGGACTCACCTGGGCTGCGTGTGCGCCCTAAATATGCGCCTTCCAAAATTTGTGTGGGGATACTTGGTCGAAGTTTACCCCCTTGTACGAGCAAATCGCGACGCATCTAACCTTCTCCGCTCCCCAGTACCCTCTACCGTGCAGAGGTAGTCCGCAGTACACTACGGATAGCATGATAAAACGGGTTTTGCCGTACCAGCATGCAGGCATCATGCATTCTTTTGCGTAACCACATCTTCTAAAGATCTCGTTTTGCATTCGCGCGCGCGCAAATCGTCCGGTGGCCGGCAGCTGGGACAAGCTGGATGTCGTGCCCGCCCGTCGAAGCACACCATCGAAGCACACCGGGAGGCTGCCCGGCTCAGCACGCGCCTGCGCTCTGCGCACATGGCTATAGGCAAACTAGCTGCAATCGACGTGACCGCGGCCCTAGCAGGTCGACTGCAAATTGAGCATTGAGGTTCTCGCGAGGGTCGAGCCCGACGCCATCGATGCGGATTTGCTCGATGGCGTGAGGTTGACTCCAGCACTGGTCTCTTCTGAGCGACGCTCGCAAGAGTATGACGGCGGGTTGCTGGTCGGATACTGTTATAATGGGGAGGCAGTGGATGGACAAATCACACTGACGCGCAACAGGTAGCTACTCATGAGTCGCGGGCTAGAGGGGGAGGAGGGCTAGCCCAGCGACGAGGCGACGACGTCATTTAGAAGGGTTGCGGGGCCCAATACACGCTGTTGCCGTTTTGAACTTTGTTTAAGGGGCCATTTGTTAGCAATGCGGTCAATTGTTTATGGAGCTCGTGTTGGAACAACCTTTCTAAGCTATCGAAGTACGTCTGCCACTCGTTACTGATCCGAAGCTCACCTGCCACTCGTTACTGATCCTCTGCGCGATGCCATGTTTTGTGGAAGGGCGGCGATGTATCACGAAGTAAGCATATACCACCTGTTCGAATGAGAGAGCGTGTCCGCCGGCGTCCTTGATGGAGAGCGCTTCTCGGGCTCGTGGCATGTTCAGAGACTGCCAGTGGAGGTGCGCCAAATCCCCTGGCGACACCCCAGAGGCTTCTCAGCCTGCACGGACAACTCCCGATGCAACCCAGGTGGCCGCCCAGCCCGGTAGTAGGGTACTGAGGCTACTACTAGTCACGGTACCCCTCAGGCTACTTGCCAGTGTTCACTGGCAAGTTCTGTCGATGTTTGATGCACCAAGGGCCACTGGCAGCACCATCGACCGTGACGTCCGCCGAAAATACCGTGACTGCTCGCCCCCGAGCCCGGCCCGGGGGGGGCAACTTGATATAAATCATCATCACCCGAGGCCGCACGGGACTAAGCTATCATCGCCTCCGAGTAGGCTATGATAAGTCACGGTCGGCGGCGCGTAGGGGACTGTGCGGAACCGTGCGCAAATGGAATTTATACGATTCTTGTGTATTCTTGTGTTTCTTGTCTTGTGTGGTCTATGTAGTCTAAGCTACATTGTACAAACTCGGCGGTTTACAAGCAGACCCTTAGAGGCAGGCCCCACTGGCATGGGATTAGATACGATTTTGTTATATTATACGAGCTGATGCGTACGCGTGTATGAAAAAGTGAGCACTCTCTCGGTAATCGGAAAACGTATACAGTATTAAAAGTCTTTAAGTGCAGTAATGCAACACAGACCATAAGAAAAACAGCTCAAACCGGTCTCATGCCGCTGTATCACCAGATCGTGACCGCGTCGGCGCGGGCTTCGCCGGCGGCGCTCGCGGATCTGCTGCGGCACTGCGCAAAGCAGATCACGGCGAGCGGCGGCGTCGTGCGGAGCTGCGAGCACCACGGCGTTAAGCGGCTGCCGCATCGCGTCCGATCGCGCCACGCGTCGGCCGGCGACGACGGCCGGCGCGCCCCCGCGCGGTCTTTGCGCGTCACCTCAGGCGAGACCACCGCACCGCGCCGCGCAGGTACCACGACGTCGGCCGCCGCGTGGCATTTTTCTTTGACTGCGGCCCCGCGGCGCTGCCGCGCGTCGAGCAGACGCTTCGGATGCACGCCGACGTCCTCCGATTCACGACGCTACGCCGACCGGCGACGATGGACCTTGTTAATTCGAACAAAAAAGGCAACGGCAACCCCTGGTCCAGGAACGGAAAATGAGTCACTTAAATTAAGTTGCCATTGCAGTTTAGTGCCCACATGAATGCGCCTCGAGAGGCTAGACCGAGAGGCATAGACTCGGAGGGGCTGAGCCTGACACGGAGCCTCTAAGTGTCACGGTCGAAACGAGGTAAGATGGCATTATAACTACCGTGACTAGTCACGGTATCGCTGGTAGCCGGCCCGGGTGGCCCTGTAACAGCGGTCTATACCAGTTTGTATAAAATGTAACTGTTACTAGTACTCGAGATGTCACTGGCACGGTCACACGGACTCACGGTCACCTTCTCTCATCCTTCAAGTTTTTTACGGACTCCGACTCGGACTCGTCCGGAGTCACGGTCACCTTCTCTCATCCTTTTTTACGGACTCATGGTCACCTTCTCTCATCCTTTTTCGTCTCAGGCTAACTTTTTCGGATCCTTGGAGTGACAAAAGAGAATCATGATCTCGTGCCAAGGCACGGAGCCAGCCTGAGAGTATACCCCCGCGCGGTCGACGGTGCCCGCCCCGGGTCTACTACTCTAGTCTTAATCGCCTAAACTGGGGGTCTAGTCTCAAGCTAATTGAATTGATAACTTGAAGTGGTCAAAACCTCCGGGTCCTTACCGTGACTCCGAGTCAGCCGGAGCCTGCCAGCACGGTCACGGACTCACAGAGGCCCCGGGGCACTGGGCACCGTGACCCGGCGCCATCGTGTGGGCCTTGACAACTCGAACCGACGATGTTGTGGATTAAGCCCGGCAGAAGCCTGCACCTCGCGTGCCCGCTATAGCCTATATAGGCTGTATACTTTTCGGAAAACCCGATCGATCCTGTCGATCATCGGATTTTGGCTCCATTCAATGTTGGGCGTGTTTGGTAGATAAAGCGTGTTGTGAGCGAGGCACTGACGAGTACGCGCTCTAGACAAGCGCCCGGAAACAACCGATTCGACGGCCGCGATGCCGCAGCCGGAGACCGACGTGAGCGTCTACGACGAGCCGCTGCATCGCGTCGAGTACGAGCATCCGCTGTTCCGCGTTATACGTCTCCGCATTGCGCCGGGCGCCGAGACGCAGTTTCACCGCCGCGACGTAGATAGTTTTTTCTGTTTTTTCAGCACGACGCGCATGCGCGTCGAGACGGCTCGCGACGACGTGCGCGAGTCCGCCGTCGATAGGATGACGGTCGAGGCGGCGCCGTACTCCCGCGAGCCGATCGTACGCCGCATAAAAAACATTGGCGAGGCGGAGATGCACGGCCTCGACATCGAGGTGGTCGCGCACGCGGAGCCCCGGTGCATGCTCTGCAACGCGTTCGTCACCGGCGTGCCGTTCCTGAGGGAGGTGCCGTGCTTCGAGAAGGTCGACCACCTGCTTCCCTGGTGCTGTACGACACCGCGCCGCGTCAAGCTCCCTGGCGGTGGCTACGACACCGAGCGCGCGACGCACGGCGCGATCGGCCTTTACCGCCTCCGCCTCGCGGCCGGCGAGGCGACGCCGACCTTCTGCTGCGACCAGCCCCGCCTGTTTGTCTGGTACGCCGCCGGTGACGTCGTAATGCAAGGCAGCGACGGTACAAAATTTGCGCGGCGCGTCACTGCCGGGTCCTACGCGTTTGACGACCGGCGCTTCCACGGGTCGCTCCGAAACGCCGGCGACGGGGACATCGAGGCGCTCGTGGCAGTCTGGGCGGCAGTTGGATCGTACTAAGCACTGACAAAGCTTCCACGCTAGCTAGCTAGGGGTAAATATGATTGTTCTGCATATCTCTCACTGCCAGTGGCAGGCTAGGCTCAAGTGCTGCCAGTCACGGTGCCAGTGGCACTTAGAAGTGGCACTGGCAGGCCGGGGTTCAAGTTTCCGACTCGGAGTCATCCGAGTCTCCGATTCCGGCCGGCCCGGCCCGGGCCCGGGGGCGAGTCCAACTTCCGAGTCAAGTCGAGTCGGAAGTTTATTCAAACTGGAACACTTACTACGCGCCCGGGGGCCGGGCACAGGGGCAGTCTTTTACGAGGTTGCCAAAGACCCTTGCTACTTTATATCACGCTGCGATAATATGGCACCAGGGGGTAGCAAAAGGTATCATGATCATGTGATTAGAAAACCACCTTTTTAAGGAAATTAAGTGGAACGAGAGCTCCTGGCAAGTCGTAGCAGACTACGAGCGTTACTCTCTCTCTAATTGGTTTCCGGGCCAGCGGCGCGAGAGGGGGCGGCTCCGCGCGACCGCGTGGGATGCCCCGGGTCTTTTAGAGCCGCGAGCCACCCGCGATCTCGCGCGCCGAGCCACGACCACTGCGGCTCAAATTCTGTTCTAAAATTCCAGAAGTAGAACCCATGCTCCACTTCCCCGGCTGGCACCTCACCTGTGTCCTCGCGGCAGCCGCCTGTGCGCGGTCGCATCCGCAGGCGGCGCTGGCGCCCGAGGTGCGGCCGTCGCTAGTCCTGTGGCTCTCGCCGGCAAGCGTCGAGGCCGCGCGCGCGTCGCGCGCCGTCGCGCGCTGGCGCGACGAGAGCGGCGGCGGGTACGTCTTCGCGCCGCTGACGGCGGCGCAGCAGCAAGCTGCCGGTCTTCGGTGGCGGACGGCGGTCGCTCGGCAGCGCGCGGTGCTCGCACCCGACGACTCGCCACCGGCGCGCGCCGCCGGCGCGTTCGTCGCGTCGGCGGCGCCAGGTGGCGGCGTGCGCTTCCCGGCGCCGCTCGTCGCCTCGGCGCTGCAGCTACGCGACGGCGTCACGTGCTTCTTTGTCCTGACCCCAGCGTGGCTCCGCGACGGCGACCGGGCCGTCGGCCAGCGCTTTTTCGGCCACTACCCACTCGGCCAGTTCCGGTTCCACGACCGGCGCGTCGCCTTCCGGACCGCGGCAGGCGACATAAGCCACTCCAAGGTGCTCAAGAGCGGCACCAAACTCGTCGTGGCGTACCGCCTCGACGGCCGCGTCGAGATGGCCGTCGACGGTGCGCCGTTCGAGGCCGGCGCGAAGCCGCGCGCCGGCGCATCGCCTGCGCCGGTCTTCAGCGCGTCGGGCTACGTGACGCTCGGCGGCTGCCCGCCGCATGACGCCTTCCTGGGCGATGTCCACGAAGTCATGGTCTTCGGGACCGTCCTCGCCGACGCGGCCGCGCGCCACGTCGCGGAGGTCCTCGCGACCAAGCACGGCGTGGCGATAGGGGCGGTGCTGCCGGAGGCGTCTCGATTCGGTCTGCCGACGTCTCACGCGACTGGCACGGCCGCGGCACCGAGCCCGCCGACGCCGCGGGGGCCGCCGCCGCTCGCCGACTTCCTCGAGGCGCGCGTCGCCGGCGAGTGGGAGGCGGACCCCGACGTCCAGAGGGGGCGCCCATTCCGCGCGCGCCAGCGAGCGAGCGCGCGCGACCGCGTGGCAAGCTACGCCACGCTCAAGGACGGCCGCGACCGTGAGCGGCGCGAGGCCGACGCAAGGGCCGGCGGGCGGACGCACCGCGCCAGACGCGGCGCTCCGAGCGGCGGCGATCCCAGACCGCCGCTACTTGCACGCCTCCAGGAGGCGCAACAGCGGCTCAACGAGATCCAGGGCGCCGTCGACGCGATGCGGCCCGCGCCTGATCTGCGCGCGCCACCGGCGGGCCGCGGGCGTCGCGACCGCGGGCCGCCTCCGCCCGCGCCCCCGGTCGCGCCGGCAGCTGCCGACGCCGTGCCTGAGCTGGCCGAGCGCGGCGCCCCGGGGTGCCTCGGCGGCGACGCCTTCGGCCGCGCGCCGGTCGCGCGATGGGAGCCGCCAGAGACGGCGCGCCTCGAGCAGATCCAGCAATGGAAGAAACTCAAAGCCCAGTCGGACGCTGCGATTCGCGGCTTTGCGCGGGGGGGCAAGGAGCTCCGCGCCTTTGTCTCCGACCAGGTCGACCGGCTGCGGCTCGCGCGCCACAATCTCTTCTGCAATCTCGCGCACGGCCATGGGGTGGCTTAGAATACTTTTAGTACATAGTAAGCCGCAAAATCGGCCAGGAAGGTCGCATTCCTTCCAAACAAATAAAGAAATACAAACTTGAAAATCCGAGTCATCCGAGTCATGATTAACTTGAAGGAAGGAAGGAAAACCCTGAAAAAGGATAGCACGATTCTCGAAGATTGGAAGGTTCTGGGGTTTGTAGTTAATTACTCACGGTCCATTTTGCCAGTGATCGAGGGGGGTGCCGGGACTAGTAGTAGGGCGGCCGCACAGTGACAAGTTGAACTCGACGTCTGAGGCCGACATCATGGCCCATGATCTGCCCTCGGCCCGGGGTCCGGCTATTCATCCGCCCGGACTCCGACTCGGAGTCGGACGTCACGGTGCCGCCGCCGTCACGGTTCAACTTGCGGCCAGTCACGGACTCACGGACTCAGGCTCCGACTCGGAGTCGGAGACTGTTCGGCGCGACACTTCAAGTTCAAATTCATGTGTGGCTCGGGGTCCGAGTCCGAGTCACAGTCGCACCGCGCGGGGTTAGTCCGGGGGCTAGCCTGAGGGGGTGGTGTCGTCTCAAGTGGTATCCTCATTTCCAGTCATAAAATCTCCAAACTTTGCTTTAGTTTCCATTGATTAGTACTACCTCAATTACAACCTGAATATATCCAGACCTACTCGGTTTAGTGAATACGTAGGTTCCTCTACGCATGGTGGATAATTAGTTCCTCCCTCTAGAGGTGAGGTGAGGTAAGAAAGTATTATTTTTGTTTCTTGACGCAGCCTTAGCCCTGCGGAGCGGCCTGCGCGTGAGGTGAAGGCGCAGCTGTCCGCACACCGCCGGGCAGCCGTACCACAGAGATATGCGGCGCACCGCATCCGGCGGACAGATCGCCCGAGCTTACGAATTCCCGTTGGCGGAATCTCGGCGGCGGGGCACCGCGGCCGTCGCGGCGGTAACGCTCGCGGTGCTCGGTGCCGCGCACGTTGCGATTTTGCTATCGCACGGGATCGGCAGCCCGGGCGCGGGCGGGGCGCTGGTTCACCCGTTCAAAGCCTTCCCGGCGCGCGGCGGCGCAGACGCGCTGGTGGCGGTGTTGGGCGGCAACGCGTCAGCGGTGGCGGCGGTGGCGAACGAATCATTACACTACGACGTCGTCTTGGTGCTCGACGGGGCCGCGGCCGCGGCCGCGGCGCGTAAACAGCTCGAGGGGCGCGCAAGGGTCGTCGTCTGGCCCGAGCTGCTCGAGAGCCGGGGCGACCGTGCGCTCTTTTGTGTGTGGTCTGAGGTCGTGCGCGCCGCAGCGGCGGCGGGGTACGCCCGCGCGGTCCTGGTCGAGCGCGGCGCGGCGGCGTCGCGCGAGAGCGTCGCGGGCGTCGTCGCGGCCCTGCGGACCGGCGCCGCCGTCGCGGTCCCCGCCGCCGCGGTCCCCGCCGCCGCGATTCCCCGTGTGGCGGCACGCGCACCGAGCGCACCGCGCGCACCGCGCGCCGCAGCGCCGCCCGCGACGCCGGTGCCCGGTTCCCTCATCGCGGACATTTTGGCCCTGCAGCCTGCCGCGGCTGCTGTGGTCGCGGTCGTCGAGCCGAGCCGAGCTTGGGCTCCGACGATATCGTCGTGCGTCGTCGGCTTCAGCCTGGACCGCGCGCGGCGCTTCGGGTTCTCCACGCCGAGCGCGGCCGTGGGCGGCGCGCTCGGGGGGCGTGCCCCGCGCATCCGCGCGCACCTCGAAGATGGCCGGGTGAGCGCAGCGGCGACCGACGGCGCCGTGGCGTGCGCCGCGGACTCCGCGTGGGTACTCGCGAACGTGACAGTCACGGACCTCGCACGACCCTTCTCTCCGCTCGTCCACGACGCCATGCGTCGTCTGCGAAAGGCCGTGCGCAGGCCGTTGCCTAGCCTTGATTGGACGCTCAGCGTCGGCGAGGCGGTCTTTGGCTGCGACTTCCAAGAAAATGTGCGCCAGCCGGCGACGGTCACCGCGTGCGAGATCGCGTGCGCGGATTACAAAGAATGCCGGGCGTTTACGTTCGTCGCGGGCGAACACACGTGCGTCCTGAAGAATTGCGCGCGGCTCTCGCCCGCGAAGGGCCACGACACTTACATCCGCGGTCCGACGATCCCGGGGCCGCGGCGCTACGCGCGGCTCCTCGACGTCGCCATAGGCGGCTGCGACTTCGAGCGAAGCGAGCTCCGCGACTCGACCCCGGACGCGTGCCAGCGAACGTGCACGCTCGAGCGGCGATGCAGAGCGTTCTCGTACCTGAAAGATCTTAACATCTGCTACCTCAAGTCCTGTACCACGGCGCCGACGACCCATCCAGCATTTGACACGTACGTCAAGCCCGACACCTGCGTCGCGCGCCCCCCCCCCGAGCCGCTCGACGCGCTGAAGCAAGTCGCTGTCGTCATTACCGTCCACGACGCGGCTGAGTGGGTCGAACGGACACTAGCCTCGCTCTGGGCCCACGCGGACTCCCCGCCGGGACGCGCGCTGCCCGACGCGGGCGACGCAGTCTTCCTCGTGAACGACGCGTCGGGCGCCGAGACCCTTCGCAGGCTGCGCAAGGTAGTCGAGGCGCGGGGCAGGGCCCAGCGCCTCGCGGCGCGCCTGGTCAACTGGGACGGGGAGCATCGACTCAGCGGATACACGCGCGCCGCGAACCTCGGGATCCGGGCCGCGCTCCGCGAGGCGCCCTACGCCGCCTTCTGTCTCTTGAACAGCGACGTGGAGGTCGTCGACCCGCGCTGGCTCGAGACGCTCAAACGCCACGCGTTCTCGGACCCGGCCATCGGCGTCGTCGGCCCGCTGTCGAACGCCGCGTCGTATCAGTCGGTGCCGGCGCTGCGCGGGAACATAGGGCAAGAGTCCGAGGACTGGTCGAAGAACGAGCTGCCGGCGGGGCCCGACGACGACCCGTGGACGCCGCGGGGCGTCGCGGCGGCCGTCGCGCGCGGATCGCGGCGGAGGCTCGTCGACGTGCCCGTGCTGAACGGGTTCTGCCTGTTCGTCAAGGCCGAAGTCGTCGCGGCGGTCGGGCTCATGGACGAGGTCGCGTTTCCCCACGGCTTCGGGGAGGAGAACGACTTCGCGCTGCGCGCGCTGGCGGCCGGCTACTCGCTAAAAGTCGCCGATGACGTCTATGTCTGGCACCACAAGTCCAAGTCCTACGGCGACGCGACGCGGCAGGAGCTGAGCGCCGGGTCCGCCGCGGCCATGCGTGAGCGGTGGGGCTCCATGCTACGTTACGCTGTCCAGCTCCTCGAGACCAACCAGGAGCTCGCGGAGGCGCGCCGGCGCGTCGGCGCGTCGCTGACCGGGAGCGCCTGCGGTCCGGGGCGGCTGCGGGTCCTCTTCGTTCTCAACCCGCAGAAGGAGCCCCGGGAACTCAGGTTTCAGATGCACGGCGGCTGGATTTCGATCGTCAACGAGGTGCTGGGCCTCAGGGATCGAGGCGCGTGCGCGCAGGTGGCCATGTCCGGCTGGATGGCGCCGTACTTCGACCGCACCTTTCCGCAGCCGGTGGGCGCGTCGCCGCTCGTCCTGGCCTACGGCGACGCGGTGCTGCGACCGGAGCAGCTCGCGGACGCGCTCTACGAGTCGGCGGCGGCGTTCGACGTCGTCGTCGCGACGCTCTTCACCACCGTCGAGCCGGTCAACATGGTCGCCGCGTGCCACCCGTACCTTCTCCCGGCCTACTTCATCCAGGACTACGAGGTCAAATTCGCGAGACTGACGCCGAACCAGCGTCGGCGCGCCGTCGAATCGTACTCCATGTACCCTCGGATGCTGAGCTTCGCCAAGACGGAGTGGCTGCGGCGGCAGATCCGCGAGGCGCACGGGACGCGCGTCGCGGCCGTCCG
>Ga0302122_10001583_pt1 | contig 14454 bp, 8 predicted proteins | sample CB21_SCM_MG_FD_203115 | JGI IMG/M metagenome (GOLD analysis project Ga0302122, IMG submission 203115) | Marine microbial communities from Western Arctic Ocean, Canada - CB21_SCM | ecosystem: Environmental > Aquatic > Marine > Oceanic | place: Canada: Western Arctic Ocean | collected 2017-09-28
GGCGCCGGCGCCGGCCGCCGCCGAGGAGGAGGAGAACGACGAGGAGGAAGAGGAGGAGGAGGCGCCGCGGCGGCGGCCGACGCGGCGCGCGGCCAGCGCGGCGAAGCAAAAAACGGCGGACATGATGGACACGAGCTGAATGGAGTCCCGACCTTAAACATCCCCGCGAGTAACTGCGGGGTAAAAATACACCGGCTTGGCGAGCACGGCGGCACCTCCCGGAAGATTTAGAAAACTTAGAACTTGAAGTCGTCCTTCTCCTTCCGCCGCTTGGAGGCCTTGCCGCGGGACGCGTCGATCTTCCGCTTCTGGGCCGAGGTGCCCTGCGCCAGGGCGTCGGCGACGCCCTGGTCCGGGGCGGCCTGCCCCGCCTGGTAGGCGTCCCGGAGCGCGTTCTGGTCCCCCGCGTCCTCCGGGTCCAGGGAAGCGGCCACCCCCGACACGTTGTAGCGCTTGTCCGAGGCGAAGAGCGTGCCCGCTTGAGAAGCGCGCGCCTTCTCCTCGCCGATGACCTGGTAGAGGGGCTGCGAGCCGGCCGAACTGGACTCGGGCGTCTCGGCGCCCGCCCGTTTGCGCAGGTCGATGCTCTGCGGCGTCTCGAGGCCCGAGGACTGCATGCCCGAGACAACACTCGAAGCGCCATCCAACGGCGTCTCGATGCCCGACGTCTCGCTGGCGTCGGTCGACGAGAGCTCCAGCGCGGGCGGTTGCTGGATCGTCCGCGCGAAACCGTCATCTCCGACCGCTTCGAACCCTTCGTCCTCGTCATAATCCTCCTCCTCGTCCTCATCCGGCAGCTCGCCCCAGTGGCCCCCCGTGTCCTCCGGTCGAAAGGAGGGCTCCAGCGGGCCGTTTGATTGCGCCCCGAACACATCACCATACAAAGGTCGGCCGTACTCGTCGACCGGCGGCTTGCCCCAGCCGCCGGGGTGGTAGCCGAAGGACGCCCCCTCCGGGATGGGCGCGTTCAACCCGGCAACTCGTAAATTGGGGTACGACGGCGGCGGCCCGTACCGCTGCATGTTGATCAGCCAGGGCGGCGGTGCACCTTCCGGCATTCCCAGCGCCGCCTTCATGGACGCACTTAAAAACCCGGGCCGCTTTTCCTTCAAATGGACCTCGAACTCCTTCCCTTCGTAGTAGACCTCGCCCGGGCAGGACAAAGGCGGCTTCGTCTGCCACTTGAAGAAGGCGTCATGTAAGACTTGGTAGTCCACGTCCATGCGACCCATCTTGGGGGCGACGCGGTCCCTCTGTTTTGCGGCGGTGTTTTTCGCGTCGTTCGCTTCTTCGACGGCGCGGCGGATCTTCTCGATGCCTGCGGTGGGTACGGTGAGAGGCTTTAGTGCGACGAGGGTGTGTTTTATACGTGGGGAGAAGACTCATAATAACTCTCTCACTCATAATATGCCCGTTTTGAGCTATCAGACAGGGATAACTGTTTGGCAAAGGTTTCGTCATCGTCCTCTTTTAAATAAAAGTGACGCTGTACTACGTACCGGTCTGCGCGATGTACTCGGGTAACTGGAAGGGCTTCTTCTCCACGCCCCGTTTGCCCTGCAGGAACTTGCGCTTGTGGCACCAGTGCCGCGGGACCGGCACCGTATTTCTATAAGATTTGAGGAACACCAATAGCCGCGGGTCCGAGGCCGTCACGTCGTGGGCCTCCACCGCTTCTGGTCTGGCGACCACTTGTTTGAGTTCCGCCACGGTCATGCGGCTCATGGCCTTGCGCTGTTTGCGCGACAATCGCTTCTCGGGCGCGTCGTCCTCGGCGTCGGACTCGTCCTGCTGTGGTGCTCGTGCCTCTTCTTCCGGCGCGTCGGGCTGGTCGCTCGTCAATTCTTCGGCGGTGTGGAACTTGGCGAAGACGTCCTTAAATAAGTCCGCGGCGGCGTCCGTGTCGTAGGCGGCGCTCACATACTCGACGACGACGTTGTCCCGTTTCGGGGGCGGCGGTGGAGCTGGTGCTGGCGCCTGGGGCGCCTCGGCCTTGGCCGCGCGCTCCTGCTTCTTCTTGAGGCGGCGCTTCTGGTTCTTGGTCAGGACGACGCGCTTGGGCTTCGCGGCGGCCGCGCGGTTCGAATCGCGGGGACCGCCGGCCATGGTGCGTCGCTGGCGGGCTGAGTTTTTGGCCCGGCTTGCGCGGTGCGGCGAGTTGCGTATGCCAAGGGCCACTGGCTCAGTGGTGCTGCGTGCGCTGTGCGGGGGCTGGCAGCGCGTTGGCTGGCTGAAAACGCGCGCGACGCTGCCGCGATGCGGCGAAAACCCGCACGTCGAGGATAGAACCCGCACGTTTCACCCGGCTTAAATTGTACGCGTCGGTTTGTTGCAGATCGGCTGCGCGCACAACGTTTCACAGCGCGCGCTATCGACACGCTGGTACGATCAGCTGTAGCAAAAATCCGCACCGCTGCCGCCGCGCGAGCCGCGTTGGGCGACACCAAAGCCATCGCAGCCGAGCAGCCAATGAACACGGCCCGCGAGCACGGCTCGCGCATCGGCGGCTGGTGGCGCCGCCTGAGGACCTGCGACCGCATAGCATTGGCCGTTTTCAGCCTCTTCGGCGCCTACTTCCTGGCCGCGAACGAGATAAGGACGGCCACGGACTACGGCGGCACCGCGGCCTGGGACGCGCCCCCGACACCCTACACCAAGGCCGACGCCAAAGCGCGGCTCTGGGGCGCCACCAACGCCACGAACTTACCGACGGTGGCCGCGTGCGCGCGCGTGCGGAACGAGGGTCCTTACCTCCAGGAGTGGCTCGAGTTCCACTTACTCGCGGGCATCGCGCACTTCTACATCTTCGACGACGCCTCGACGGATAACTCAAGGGAGGTGCTGGCGCCGTACGTCGCAAAAGGCATCGTGCGCGTGTGGGCCGTGCAGGAGAAGTGCCCCAAGCACCGCTCAAGCGTCTGTGTAGATAGGTCCCACGACGCGGAGCACGGCGAGTCGGGTTTTCGGGACGAGTGCCTGCGCTTCAACCCCGACGGCGCCGAGTGGGTCGCGGCGATCGACGTGGACGAATTCCTGTATCCGAGCGCGGGCACCTCCCTACCGCTCCACCTGGCGCGGAACTGCGACGCATCGTTGGCCTACGCGCTGGTGCGGTGGAAGGTGTTCGGGAGCGGCGGGTATCGGCGCAAACCCGAGGGCGCGGCCGTGGACGCGTACCGAGCCCGCTCGGTGTCCGACGACACGGGCTGCTACCCCCGTTTGACGTGCGGGGACGAGTACGCGCCGCCGGCCTGCGCCAAGGTCGTGGCTCGCGCGCGGTGCGTGCAAAAGCAGGGCACGCACTACGTCGTGTCGACCTCTTCGGAGTGCGCGTCCATCTACAGTCCGGAGGGGAGCGGTAGAGGACTAGGTAAATTAGCCGCGCCGCTGCCTTCGGCCTTCGCGCGGACCCAGCATATGACTTGCGCGGCCCCCCTGCGCCTGAACCACTACGCCGTGCGTTCTCGAGAGGAGTACGTGGCCAAGTTTTCGCGGGGCCGCATCTCGAGCGGGGCCCGCGACACGCAAAAGGGCATCGCCACGCGGGGGCCGCACGGCGGGTACCTGCGCGCAGTGGACGATAGTGATAGGGACGCCTTCATCGACGCGGACGTGCTGCCGGCGGGGACCCGGGCCTCCAAATTAACCTCGACGAAGGATTTGATGCTCGCCGAATTCATGCGGCGGGACTTCTCGACCGTATTGGATGAGGGTGCTTCTCAAAAATACGGCTTGTTATTGCGTTTGAAGCTGGGGGCGCCGTCTTTAACAGACCACCAGACCTGGGCCTGCACCCCGTCCACGCCGGACGCCGCGTCCGTCGAAGCGGCGCGGGTCTGGGGGCACCTCGCGCCGTCCTCCCGTGCCAAGGGCCTCTTTCTGCACATCCCGAAGACGGCGGGCACGACGTTGAATAGCATCTTGCGGGAGGCAGCCCAACGGGAAGCGCGGACGTTCTGCGAGCTCTCATTCCGGGAGCTCGACGACCGTGCTACGCGCTTCGGCAAGGCGCGGAGCTGCCATTTGGTGAGCGCCGAGACGGACGTCTCCGCGCTCCTGCAGTGGCCCTCCCGAAAGACCGTGGCCGCGTTCACGTTTCTGCGGGACCCCCTGCTGCGCGCGGTGTCGCAGGTGGAGCACCACCGGGCCGCGGGCGGGCGGATCCTAGGCGGGGACGCGCGCTCGGCCCTGATTCGCCTGGTCTCCCCGAACTTGTGTCCGCAGCTCGAAAGAGACGCGCGGTGCCGCTTCCTGCGGCACCCGGCCAAATGTTTGGCGGGGGGCTGGTGCGGCCTCTTCCAGAACCACCAGACCCAGATTCTCGCGGGGGCGCTCCACGTGTCGGAAGAGGCCCGGGGGGCCGTGCGGCGAAGTGGGGAGAACTTGTTGTGTGCGGCTACCAAGTCCTTACACGCTTTGCCGGTCGTGGGCCTCACGGAGCGCCTGGCGGACTCGCTCTGTTTGGTCTTCGATACGCTGGGTTACCACCAGGTCTTCCGGGACTGCTGCGGCCACAAGACCTGTTCGTTGCTAGATCGGCGCGAGACGCGCCATTCGGGCGCGGCGCGCGGCAATGCGTCCTACTCGTCCACGTACCTCTCGGACGACGTGTTGTTGGCGGCCCTCTACGAGGGCAACCGGCTCGACTGCGCCTTGTACGAGGCGGCGTCGGCGCGGCTGGGCGCGGACCTGGCCAAGCTGCTACCCCTCTCGGCGCCCGTCGCGGCGGCGTCCGAGCACTGCCGGCGCGGGGAGAAGGCGCTGGCGCGGCTGTGGGGGTACTAATTATGGGCTGTAGTTACCCAGTATTTATTTCTATCCACCGTTTCTCCGCGAGCCACGGCTTCACCCCGACCCTCTCCCCGACGAGGTCCCACTGCTTCGCACCGAGCTCCTCCACCGCCGCGCGCAGCTCCATGTCCGAGACGTGCCGCGCGCAGTGCGCCGCCGTGCGCCCCGTGCCCAGCTGCTCCGCGATTTGAGCCCAGTCGTCGCCGAGCTCCGCCCGCAGGACCGCCAACTTTTTAATCTCGAGCCGGTGCCAGGCGACCTTGCCCAAGTCCAAGGTCATTCCCGCGTCGACCTGGGGCTCCTCCGCCCTGGCGGCTTCCTGGGCCTTCATAATTTTTTGCCGTTTGAACTCCAATTCCTGCAGCGCCTGGTATAATTCCGTCGCCGCCGCCTTGGCCGGTAGAATCCCGGCGTCGCTCCCGTACGATCTATCATCTTCCTCCGCTTCGGATGAGCTGTCCTCCGGGCGCTCGTACGGCGTGACCGCGGGCGGCGGGCCCCGGTTGACAATGTCTTCGCCATCGATGCCCTCGCGGTCAAAGATCACCAGAGCCCGCCGCAACAGGGTCTCGGCCTTATCTTCGTCATTTTTCTTCGTGTAGGCCCTGGCCAACGACACCAGGGCCACCGCGACCTTGACGGACTCCGCACCGAATTCTGTCTCGTCGAACGCGAGGGCCCGCTCGACGACGACGATCTGCCGCGCGGCGTCGCCGTAGGCCGCGTGGGCCGCCCCGACCGCGTACAGGGCCGACCGGACTTTCCTATCGTCCTCCCCGTACTCCCGTTCTTTGGCCGCAAGAATGCGCTCCATCAGCTCGACCTTGCGGCTCCCCCGCTTGTCCGCCGCCGACGCGATCGCCAAACTATACAGGGTGGCGGTCAGCCGTAGGGACCCGGCGCCGTACTCGCGCTCCTCGATGGCGAGGGCCCGCTCCAGCACGGTGCACTTTTGTTTGGCGTCGCCCAGGGCCCCGTGCGCATTCGCCAGGCTCACGAGCGCTCTGGCGGTCGGCGCGCCTTGCAGCTCCATCGCCCGTTCGACCAGCTCCTTCTGCCGGGCGTAGTCGCCCAAATGGTCATGGGCCTTGGCCAGTAACAACAGCGTCGAAGCCACCTCTTCCCCAAGGTCGCGTTCTTCGAAGATCGACAATGCCTCCTCCAGGACGGTTTTCATCCGATCGTCTCCTAAATGGCCGTAGCTCTCGCCCAGGCCCGCCAGCATACGTGCGACGCGCTCGTGCCGCCGCCCGAACTGCGCCTCGTACAAAACGAGGGCCCGCGCGAACAGATCGCGCTTGCCCCTCCAGTCGCAAAGCGCACCGCGCGCGTGCCCCAGGTCCGCCAGCGGGCCCGCTAAAGCTGCGCCGTGCGCCTCGTAGATTTCCAACGCGCGCTCGAAGGCTTCCGCGGCTTCGGCGAACAGGCCCAGGTCCCCGCGCGCGTTGCCGACGTTCGTCAAAATAACCGCGATCCGCCCATCGTCATAGCCGTAGACGTGTTCATTAATGACCAACGCCCGCTCCAGGTACTCTCTAGCTCGTTTAATCTCCCCGAGGTCCGTCAGGGCCTTGCCGAGGTTGTTCAGCGTGACGCCGACGGTCGGGTGGTCCACCCCGTACGTCCTCTCCTTTATGGCCAGGGCCCGTTCTAAACAAGCGCGCATGGCATGCGAGTCGCCGAGCGCGCCTCTCGCCCCTCCTAAATTACCGAGGACGGCCGCGACCTTGACCGAGTCCTTGCCGAAGTCCCGCTCGTAGAGCGGCAGGGCCCGCTGGAGCGCCCTGGCCTTGCGGGCGTACTCGGTCTCGCAGCTCGCGAGCTTGACCAAGGCCGTGGCGACGGTGCGGTGGTCCCTGCCCCGGGCCTCCTCCTTGAGCAGCACGAGCTTCCGCCGCATCGTCCGCTGGTCGAAAGGAACGTTTTCCAAGAGGTCCTGCGCGGGCGACGGGTGAGGGAACGACGCCATCAATGTGAAGGACACCGCATCAATACCACGACGGCCTCCAACTGGTGCACGTCGTTCGACCGCAGGATCCGCGCCGCGAGGTCCTCGAGCGACGTCGCGTCGTACAGGGGCAGCTCCGAAAAGAGCAGCGAGCGCTCGCGCACGGCCCGCGGCGCCCCCAGGAAGACGGCGCGGAAGAACTCGACGCACACGATAGGTCCGTCCTTTGGCATCGCTGCGAGCTTGTCGACGAAGTCATCAGCATCTGACGCGGCCGGCAGCGCGAGGAGCAAGTCTCTCCTTTGCCGCGCTTGCGACGTCGTCGCATTCAAGAAGAACGGGCGCATGAAGCAGTACAACGCGTAGGACGACGCCGCCTCGACCGCGTCCAATTGAATACAGAGCTCGCACAGGTGGTCCCCCTCGTCGACCGGCACGGCGATCGTCAAGAGCAAGTCCCGATACCCCGTGTATAAAGGTTTGGCGAACCTATTCTTGAGGCGCACGATGTTCAGTTTTGATAACTTCTCGTACACGTCGAGGACTTGGGATTCCGTCTCGACAATCAGAGACCCCCGCACCACGTCGAACACGCGCGAGACCTTGCCGCCGTAGCGCGTCGCGGCCTTTGCCGCGCACCGGGCCCGGGGTTTCAATGATGGCAAGAAGTAGGGCCTGGCGGGGGCCTCCGGGGCCGGGCCGGGCGCGGGCGCGGGCGCGGGCGCCTCGGCCACATCACTCACGCTCAGCGCCTGTGTCACGAGCTCCCCGAACACGCCAATGGCCTTCTCCGCCACGGCGTATAAGTCGTCGAGGCCCGCCACCTCGCCGCCGCCGTCGCGCTGCCGCCTTTTGCCCTCGAGCGCTTGTTCTGCAATGTCGCGCAGCGTTGTGCCGTACCGCCCAAGAGCTCCCTGCTCCTCTTTGAAGCGCTGCAGGTTCCTGAACAATACTTCCTTCGGGTCGACGGCGTGCGTAGTGATCGTGTCCGCGTCGACTGTGCCATTCCTCTTTGCCTCGTCCCATGCGGCCCGCGTGGGCTCGTCGTCGAAGAGCACGCCGATGGCCTGCTGGACGTCCTCAGCCGTCCAGCGCTGCGTCGACGCGGCGGCGCCCATGGCGGGCAGCCCTATGACCGGCTTGTGCTCGGCGTTGGCCCAGCGCTCTCCTTTGGGTCGAGCTTTAGCGCCTACGCACCAACTCGCCCCAGGGCTGTTTCCGCGGCTGGAGGGCTCGCCGGCCCCGCGCCGACGAGTCTTTGAACAATTTTCAAAACGGGTTTCCAGAGCTCATAATCTCTTGGACCGGCGTTTAGCGTTGCTGCACGCCTTGGGTAACATTATTGCAAGGGAGAGGAGCCTACCAGCAGTGCTGCGTCGAGATAGTTGCTGTGCGGGGCACGAAGCATCGCTGCAGCATGGCTAGCGTTGCAGCACTCCGCGTTGCTTGCGACTCCGCCGCACTTGTCCGCGGTGTCTCCCGATGTGTAGGCACGCTGCCACCGGACGAATCCGGTGCCATGCTTGCTGCAGCGCTATCTGCCGTTGCCAGAGACGACGCAGCGGTGCGCAGCCTCGCCAAACTTGTGCGCGCCGAGGCGAAGCGGCATAACAGCGCAAAGGATGCGGCAACGTTCGCGACGGCTGGTGGTGTGGCCGCAGCGGTCGCCGCCGTGCAAGTTTATTTCCCTATCACGACGTATACACCTCCGTCAGTGGTCAATACGGTGGCCGATGGCTTCGCAGCTCTCGCGGACCTCGCGGCGGCCGGTGGCGCTACGCACGCCGCGGTGATCGCGGTCGGCGCGGCGGACGTAGCGTTAGAGGCGTTCGCGCACACTCCGCAGACTCAAGCCGGGAATACTCCTCGCTCGCTCGCGCCACTACACACCCAGGCTTGCCGCTTGGCTGGGAACCTGTGCTTCGGTGGTGCCCACGATTTTGGCGACGACGTTCATTTGTTCTTAAACGCGTTGTCCTGGGCCGACGACGCCACCTCGTTTCGCTGGGCGGCGCATGCCGTCTGGAACGCTTGCACGCACTCGCCAAGCACGCGCGCCACGCTCCACTATTGCCAAATGAGCGCCACCGAAGCGCTTGTTAAGGGAGCATCACGCTTTCCCGGCGCCCCGCGCGCGTACGGCCTCCGCGCGCTAGCTTATGTGATCTTGGGCTCCGAGGAGCGGCGCCAGGAGGCGTTGCAACGGAACGTGGCGCTCGTCCTCTCGGACGCGTTCGACGAGCCCGCGACGGCGGCGGCGGCGCTCCTCTGCGTTGCTTCGGTCGTCGGGCCCTGCGGGACGGCACACCTCGCCCGCTGGACCGGCGTCGCGGACCGGGCCGACGGCCTTGCAAATATTGCGGCCAAGCTGGCGTCCGTCGCGCTGCAAGGTGGTGGGGACGCAGCCGCCATCTCTGCTGGTATTATCGCCGTGGCACGCGGTGCGCGCGACCCGTGGACGTTCCGAGCCGCCGTAATACCGCTACTCCGAGAGGCTATCGAAAAAGCGACGCGGCCGCGCGCGCGCAAAGCGCTCGGCGCCGCGTTGCACGCCCTGCAGCCGCGACGCCACTTGTACAACGTGGGCGCCGAGGCCGAAGCCGCGGGGAGGGCCGTCCCCAAAAATATGCAGATCCTCAGGAAGGACCTTGCTCAGTTGCCATGGGTCCTCGCGCGACCGGGAGATGTTGTGGTTGCGCCGCCGTTGTCGGAGACGCTCCTCGCGCGCCTCGAGGCAGCAGGTGTGGCGAAGGATACACTGCCGTCGTTTGGAGACGTTTCCCTAGGCCGGCTCGCGCTGCCGGAGGACATCCTGCGCACCGTGCTCGGTTATCTTGTCGACGCGCCATGGGCTGTTGCGGATGAGCGCCTTCGACGGTCGCGCGTGACACGCTACCGCGAGGACGACGTCACTGTATGCGCGAGCCTGGAGGACGTCGCCGCCGCGGCACGCGCGAACGCGTCTACCATCCTCAAGGCCGAGTACTCGTCAAGCGGGCTGGGCGCGCGGACTGTTTCTCGAGAACTCACCGAGCAGGATATGGCCTGGGCGCGGAACCGACTGAAGGCCGACGGGGTGTTGACGGCCGAGCCATGGTACGATTTGGAGACGGAGGTGACGCTCGAGTGGTACGAAGGAGAATTCTGCGGCGTGTCGAGACCCATCGTGGACAACGGCCGCTGGCAGGGCCAAAGCCTCGGTTCAATGGATAATTTGGCGCCCGATATCGTCGAGCATGTCTTTCAGCGTCGCTGGATCGAGGGTATGCTGGCTGAGTACGACGTGCCGGGCACGTGCGGCTCGGCCACGTGCGGCGTCGACGTTGGCATCGACGCCGCGGCTGGCCTCCCGGGTGCTCGAGCTCTTAATGCCAGAGTGCTCGAGTGCAACGCGCGCACGACGATGTCGCACATCGCTCTGGCGGCCAAGCGCCGGTTCCCTGCCGCGTCGCGGTTCCTTGTCGTGCCGACGCGCGACGTCGCGCCGCACCACCTACCTCTGACCGAGGGCGAACACTTCGTCGCGGTTCTCGAGCTTGGGGACGAGTCCGGGCCGTTTCCTTGTGTGGCCCCGGATTATCTCGTGTAAATTTTGTTAAGTTGTCACGGCCCGGAATTCGGCCCGGGTAACTCAGGAAGACTTGAATAAACTTTAGTACGATACAATAGTAGGGACGGGACGGGCACCCTAGAACCGAGTAATATCCCGCCCGAAGATGCGGTCCCGCACCCAGTCTCCAGCCACGAGCACGCGATTCCGGAAGGAAACCTGCTTCGCGAGGTAGACGCTCCGCCAGAGGGCAAACGCTCTGCGGCCCGTGTCTTTGAGGGTCGAGTCGCCCAAGCTAACCTGCGCCAAAGCCTTCGAGTCGCCGACGTAGGCCAGGATACCTAGATTCAGGAACTGGAACGGCCGCGCAATGACCTTGTCGCCGTCGGCCTCGCAGAACAACTCGTCGAGCCGACGCCCGCCGGCGCGGCGCGGCGTCGACGCGCCCAGGTCGTAAGACCCCGCGCCCCGCAGTAAGTTCGAGAGGTACTCGCCCTGCTGGGCCGCGACCTGCGCCGTCGCGGGCAGCGAGGGTGAGCCGCACGCGCAGTCGCCTATCGAGTAGACCTCTCCGCGCGGGGCGCCCAGCACCCGCAGCCAGGGATCTACAGCGAGCCGGCCGCGCGCGATGGCTTGCGCCTCCGCTTGCGCGCCCTCGCCCAGAGCAGCCACGGTCTCCGAGACCACCGAGACGGCGCCGTTGCCCGTGGCCCAAACGCAAAAGCCGTAGGGCACCGACTTGGCTTCCCCTAGAAGAACATGGGTCCCGTTCACCTCGGTGACCTGCGCCCCCAGCTTCACGTCGACGCCGGCGATGTCCTGGTTCTCTCTTGATAAACGCCTCCCTCTCAATTCAACCAGGGCCTCCGCCCTTAGGGAAGCGTCGAAGGGGCCGAGGACCTGGTCGGTCGCTTCGAGCAACGTGACCCGCGCTTCTCCAACAAGCTCCGGGTAGTAGCGCGCCGCGTCGGACGCGAGGAAGTCCCGCAGCTCGCCGCAGAACTCGACGCCCGTGGGCCCCGCGCCCACGACGCAGAAGCTGAGCGCGCGCCGCCGCTCGGCGGCCGAGAGCGTCGGGAGGGATGCTCTTTCAAACGCGTTGCCCAGGGCCTTGCGCAGGTTGTCCGCATCCTTGATCTGTTTTAGGAATAAACAATGCTCCCGCACGCCGGGCACACCGAAGGTATTTGTGGTAGCGCCCACCGAGATCACCACCCGGTCGTAGGGAAGCTCGAACTCGTCGATCGAGCACTGCGAGCCCTCGCACACCACAGCCTCGCAGACGACCACATTCCTCTCGACGTCCACCGCCGTGGCGGTCGCTTCCAAATAAGAAGCGTGCTTGTTCAGGCTCCGCACGGGCTGCGTTATCGAGCGGTACTCCACGGTGCCCACCGCGGCTCCGGCGAGCATGGGCGTGAACAGAAAGTAGTTCCGCGGCGAGACCACGGTCACGCGCTCGCCGTTCGCCCCGAGCGCGCCGACCAGGGCCGCGGCGCCCCAGCCCGACCCCAAGACGACAATGTCCTCCGTCGGCTTGGGCGGCGTCTTATTACCAAGCCCGTCGACCGCCTTCGAACCGGCCTGGAGCGCGCGCTCCCCCAGCAGCGACGCGAAGCCGAGCGGCGAGGGTGGCTCCGGCGCGGTCGTCGGCACGCGCGGCGCGTCGGCCCGGGCCGCGTTGCGTCGTGCGATTTCGTCGCGGATGGCGTCCTCGGAGCCGGTGACATGCAGGCGCGTGCGTCTGAGACTGCGCGATGGCGTCTGCAGTGGTTGCAAGGCAAAGGCACCGCTGCTCAGAGCAAGGAGAGCTGTGCACCGGCGCATCGCTCAAGGGAAGAATAATATTTTGTGCGAGGCACAACTGTACGTCGCGCCTGCAGCGAGCGGCCGCGTTTGATGATTAGTGTGGCTGCCAAGACTCGACGAATAGGGGCGCGTGCCCTGACTCGTGTCAAAACCCGTCATAAAAACCCGAACGACTCTCGTAAAACCCGTCAAATAGCGACATAAAGTTAGAGACGACCTGACGACTGCTCACTGCATGATAACAGATTGCTGGCCTTAACACGCACACAAGGCACCAATCGGTCCTACAACCAACGCGTCGCAGCAGCCGCTGCAAAACAGCCAACTGCTCTCCCTGCAGCACATCTCTCTAGGGCTGCGACGCGACGATCATGGCCACCGCACCAGGCGATAAAAGCGAGGCCGACCAGGAGGCGGACCTCGCCGCGAAAATGCAGAAGCTCGCGCCGAATATTGACGGCGCGTTGAAAGACACGGTGTGGACGTGGGAGGACGATTTGTTGTACGCGCTGCCGGCGCGGACCGCCCGGAAGTGCGCGCGGAGGGACTGCTGTAAGACGGAGCCGATCGAGACCACGAAGGGGTTCGCGGCCTGCGCTAGATGTCAAACCGCGAGATATTGCTCGAGGGACTGCCAAATCGCCGACTGGAAGAAGGGGGGCCGGCACCGGCACATGTGCCCCCAGCTCACGGCGTTCAAGGCCACGGGCTTCGACCAAGCGCAAAAGCGGCACGCGGTGATTATCGGGTGTCTCGGAAGAGTTCGGTTGTATGTCTTCCCCTTTTATGTCGGAAAAAGAGCGAAGCACGGCGACGGGATCCTGTTCCTGCAGTGCCCCGCACCGCGCGAGGACTTCTACTTCAACGGCGACGTCACGCGCCACGGCGAGCCGCAGCGAAGGGCGGTCGTGGCCTCGTACGTGACGCCGAAAGAGTTCGACGACGAATTGGTCGCGGCGGACTTTGAATTGGCGCTGGCGCGGCGCGGCGTGCTCGAGGCCGTGGCCCAAGCCGACGATGGTCGAGCGGCCGTGCTGTGTAAGTTCCGGTGCGGCTACGTGTGCGCCTTCACGACGAAGATCGTGCCCGACGTTCGGGTCTGCGCGGCCCTGTGCGCCGACTACGAGAGCGAATCGGTCCTGCGGCTGAACATCGACGACGCGGACAAGTCATAATAATTTTTACCTAGAATTCATGTCCGGTTGCCTTGCTCCTCGATAGCGTCATATGTAATGTTCTCTACATGAGTGAATTTAACATGGGGCGCGCCGGCGTGAGCTCGGCCGATGCCGCTCTTCTAGCTTCGCTGGCTACTTCGTATAGGACGTGAGCGGCGGGTCGGGCGCGGGCCCCGTATAGGAGTCGTCCATTACGACGGGCGGCGGCGCCACGGTGGCCATGACCACGGGCTCCGCCCGGACACTGACGACGGCCGGCGCCGCCGGGTTCGATCGGCGGCGCTGGTGCGTCGCGTCCATCCCCAACCTGCGTAGTTCGTCCAGCAACTTGCGCGTGTAGTTAGCGGTGGCGATGTAGAGCGCCAAAAAGGCCAGATTCATGATGAAGCTGATGTAGGCGAGCAGAATGAGTGCCATGAGCACCGTGAGCGCCCTGACCGCCGCGAAGACAATATAAATCGCGTAGAAGGTCGTGAGGTAGCCGCAGCAGTCGCCGCCGCAGCAGGGCGGGTTCTTCTTGCGCACGCCCTGCACGCCCAGGTAGATGATCGCCAAACTAAAGAAGATGTAGACGCTGTACTCGGCCACCAACGCGTCCCGGCCGTCCATGGCGTAAAAGGCAATAAATACGATGCGCAACGCCACGATGACGACCGCGTTGATCACAGCTAATTGCAGCACCCGTTGGGACAGGAAGTGGATCCTCTGACAGGCTTCCGGTTCAATATCCGCGTAGCCGTTCTGGATCGAGAGGGGGCTCTGGGCGTGCGCCTGTACGCCTGGCACCAGGGAGACGTACGTCGTCTCGGCGCTCGGTTGGAGCGGGTTGGCCGTGGGCACCTCGATGTCGTCGACCGGCGGCGCGCCGCTGGCGGTCATCATGATTGTCTTGTTGGTCCGGGCGTTGGTGATAGCGTCGGAGAGGCGTGGGCCCGGCGTAGGTCCCGGCGTAGGTCCCGGCGTAGGTCCCGGCGTAGGGCACACTTAAACGAGAGGCTGGCTGCGGTTTCGAGCGGCACTGCTTGCACACGGCCGAAATGTGTCCGGGGCGCTCGCCCAGATGTACAAATTACAACGCGCTCCGCTGAGCCTACCAAGCTCCGATTTTGCAGCTCAGAAACTGCGTGCGGGTCTGCTACTTTTACCCACGCGCCCGCAGCATTGCCTTGTGGCCCCCC
>Ga0302122_10001584_pt1 | contig 14451 bp, 10 predicted proteins | sample CB21_SCM_MG_FD_203115 | JGI IMG/M metagenome (GOLD analysis project Ga0302122, IMG submission 203115) | Marine microbial communities from Western Arctic Ocean, Canada - CB21_SCM | ecosystem: Environmental > Aquatic > Marine > Oceanic | place: Canada: Western Arctic Ocean | collected 2017-09-28
CACACATAAACAAAACTTGCGTTTTTTTTTTTTTTTTTTTTTTTTTTTGCGTGCGCACTTAGTGCGGGTTTTTTTTTTTCAAATGCGGGATAACATCCAAATAAGACAATGGAGTGCGCTCGGGGTCCGTACTGTGGGGCTCGTCACAATAAGTAGTCACACACACATGCATCATATAGCATATGGCCCATGATATGGGCCCTAGACGCCCAGTGGCCTAGCCCGACGAGGGCGCGGTATTAGGACGCCGGCGCTCAGGCGGACCCCGCAAAACAATGGTAGCTCCTTAGGACGTCGGCTTGGACGACGGCGCGAACGTGTCGTACGTGGGCGCCTCCGTGGTCGGGGCCGCCGTCGTCGGGACGTCCGAGGGCGCCGGCGTCGGCATCTCCGTTCTGTAGTCCTCTTCGGTGGCCGCCCCGAAGTCGGGACCGCAGCTGCCGTCCCCCAATTTGTCGGGGTACACGGACCCGCACGACGTCGCGTTGATCCGGATGTGCGGCGCTAAGGCATGCGGCGTGCCGAGCGCCGAGCCCCGCATCGTAAAAACACTAGAAGGGTCGAAGTCGGCCCACCAGGCCTTCAGGTCGTTCTCCCGGGCGTCCCGCGAATAGAAGCGCGCCGCGCCGTACAGGTCCGATTTTTGATTGGCGTCGGGGTCGCCTCTTAATCGCACGCAGAAGTAGTTGCCCGCCCGCGCGGCAATTCTCAAGTCATGGGTGATGTCGCAACTGCGCGGGTTGCCGTCCCAGAGCACATCCGGATCGCCCGTCCACCGACATCTCTCTTTACCTCCGGTAGGTTGTTGATCCCACGCGATGCCGTCCTCCGCTCTATCGCTTTTGCAGCCGGGCTCCACGATCACGACCATGTTGGCCGGGAAGCCGTCCGGTGTGAGTCGTAACTCGGCCGACGCGACCGCGTCGAAACTCAAATCCCGGACATCAAAGCGCAAGTAGGTCACTCTATCACCTAATTCCTTGACGCCGCAGATGCCCGAGTCCGCGAAGTGGTCCGTCGGCTGCGCGTCGTAGCTTTTACTGTTCCCTCGTACCAGCAAGAAGGGCTCGGTGTGGTGCAAATCGAACTTGGCGTAGCACGCGCTCGCGTAGGTGTCGCCCTCCGTGTATTTGGTGTAGTCGGCCAGGGGCTGCTCGTACTCGTTCTGGCAGCCCTCGCTCGTGCACCACGGCGTCGTTGGGTGGGGGAATGAAAAGAGGAGGAGGAGCATGGTCCAGCTCGCTTGTGCCATCGATCTCGATGCTACCGGCAGCGCTGGCGTGGGCTATCGAGGTGGGGCAGCCATTTGTGCGTTTATTGGCATAAAATCTCTGTGCTGCAAGGTGGGCAGCTATTTGTCTCCGCAGCGGCCCTCTGCCGGGGCTCAAATTGGGCTCGCGCTGCGCACGCGCTGCGGCCGCGCAGAGAAATAAAACTGGAGACTCTCCCTGCGAGCCGCTGGAGGAGCAGTATGGACGTTTTTATACGGATGCAGAAAACGGTGCGGGTTCGTGTCGGTGGCCGCCGCGCTTGCGTTTTGCTAAACTGCGTGCGCGTACACCAATTGCTGCACCGCACGTGTTCGGGACACTGCACTGATACGCGTGTGCACGCGCGACGGCAGGCGTTCGGCCGGTGCTGAACTGCAGCGGCACACTGGGAGGCGACTGCGACGCGCACGCCAGCCGCCTCAAGGCGCTTCTCGCCGCAGCCCGAATCGACCGCCGACTGCGCGCGCACCGCGACGATGGTGGCGGGCGGCGCGCCCGCGGCCGCCAAACCTGTAAGTGGCGATGCCAAACAACTCACGCCCGAGGACGGCCCCATCTACTGGCGGTGGCTCGCGTGCAGTTTCGTGGGCATCATGGTCTCCTTCATTTTGTACGGCATCGTGATGGAGTACGCCACGTCGAACGGCCGGAAGCTCCACGAGCTCTCTCTAATTTTCGTGACGTCGACGCTTTATACAACGGTGGCCTACGTCGGCAAGACCATTCGGGGCGAACGACCGACGACGGTCCCGGCTTACAAGTTGTCAGTAGTAGCCATGTTGTCCATGGGCTCGACCTTCTTCTCCGTCCGGAGCCTGCGGTACGTGATCTTCCCGGTGCAAGTGCTAGCGAAGAGTTGCAAGCCCATCCCCGTCATGATCATGGGCGCGTTTCTGGGCAAGAAGTACCCCCTCAAAAAATACTTGAATGTGTGCGTCATCGTGGTGGGCATCGCGCTCTTCATGCTCGGCGGCAACGCGGTGAAGGCCGACGACGCCGAGAAGGGCGGGACGACGATGCTGCTGGGGTGCGTCATGCTCTTCCTGAGCCTCTCCTTCGACGGCGCCACGGGCGCGTACGAGGACAAGATCATGCAGCGGGACCACGTCGGGCCGTTTGAATTGATGTTCAATATTCAATTAGGTAAAGCGATCATGGCCTTTCTTTTTTTGGTGATTTTTAATGAGGTCAACTACTTCCTGGAGATGGTGCAGGAGACGGGGCCCGTGCTGCTGGCCTTGGGCGTCACGGGCGCGATGGGCCAGGTGTTTATTTTCGTGACGATCGCCAAATTCGGGGCCCTCATGTGCTCGCTCATTGGCTTGGGGCGGAAGATCGTGACACTCATCGTGTCCATCATCATCTACCAGCACCCCGTTGATACACAACAAAGTGTAGGGTTGTCGATGGCGATTGGCGCCATGGTCTACTCCTTCGCGGACCGGGGCGGCAAGCGGAAACCGCCGAGCAAGATCACAGCGCGCGACGTCGAGGAGGCGGACGGCGTCGAGTTGAAGGGGCTCTTGAGCGCCGAGGGCACGCGGGACGAGGACGAGACGGTCGGCGAGCCCTCTAGTAGCTAATATTGTGAATTTATGGTCTACGTCAGGTCGGGCAGCTCGTCCTCGTCCGCCAGGGTCAGCCCCGCGGCGGCCTCCACCACATGCGGGATGTCTACCGTCGCACAAGAACCCTTGACCGCCAGGAGGAGCTTGGTCGTCCAGGGGTCTAAGCGCTTGACGCGGTCGTACTCGGCCGCGGCCGTCGCGATGGCTTCCTCGTCGTTACTTTCGACCGCTTGACACAGAGCCTCCAGCAAATCGTGCTCGCGCGTGCCGACGAGCGTGTAATCTAGTGACGCGTATTCAACTAATAACTTCTGCGCCTTCACTAGATCTTCGCGCGCCAGGCAGCAGAGGATTGAATAAGTGAACCACTTCTTGGCGTTGAACTTGCCCAGATTCGACTGTAATGATGATCGGCCTAAGGCATCAAATTGGGCAATCGCATCATCATAAGCACCCAGGCGAGCACTTATGACCGCGACCTTCTCCCGACACCCATCCGCTCTTCTAGGTTGGTTTTCGGCGTCGTAAAAGTCCACGGCCTGTTGATACGCCTCGACCGCCTCCGGGAGGCGGTCTTCGTCGTCGTCCGCCTCAATGAGCTTCGCGAGCTTCTTCGACGCATTGGCGGCCATGTTGCCCTTGCCGGCGCCTGCAAAAACGTCCGCCGCCCTTCTGTACGCCACGGCGCACTGCGTCAAGTCATTCGCTTTCTGGAATGCTTCCCCCGCCAGTGTCAAGGTCGACCCGATATCAAAATCGCTCTGGGTCTTCTCGTGCATCTCCGCCGCCCGCAGGTACGCGTTTCCGGCCTCGTCGAAGGCCTTGGCCATTATAAACATCTTGCCGGCGTCCTGAAAGCACTCCGCGGCGTCCTCGAACTTGGCGGTGCCGCCGCCGAAGAAGGAGAACTTCGTGAGGCACTTCTCGCCTTTGGCCATGAGGTCCTTTGCTTTCTGCTGGGCGGCGGCCATGGCTGCTGCGGCGGTGGCGCTTGCTTCGGCTGGTCGGCTGGTGGCGCGGGCGACCAGCGCTTTGCTCTGAGGCTTCTCGGGGTTGTTTGCGACGCGCAGACAGCGTGCAGACGCGTTATAATACCACACTAGCGCAGCTCTATCAATGCCGGCCCAAAATCGGTCTTCGCGTAAAAGACGGGTTTTAATGAAAACCCGTCTCTCAAACTTGACAGACCGCGGACGTATGGCCGCTGATTGCATTGCATCGACAGCGCAACCCAAGAAACGACCGCGTATTGCATTGCATTGCCAGCGCCGGCGCAAGAAACGACCGCTTATTGCATTGACAGCCAGAGCCAGATGAGCACCGCACGCGAGCGAGGCTGGCTGGCACTCGGCGCCGCCGGCGCCGCCGTGGCCGCAGCGCTGCTCTTGCGACGCGCGTCGCCGCAGCGGCAGCCGCGGCCGCAGCAGGCGCAGCTGCAGCCGGGCACGGAGCTCGATCCCGAGTCGACGGACGATCCGCTGCGGCGGTTCCGCAAGGTCGAGGCCGTCATTCGGAGGCGGACGAATCGCGTGATCCTCGTCATCGAGCGCTGCAACGAGTCCCACAACTACAGCGCGGTCCTGCGGACGGCGGAGGCGTTAGGTTACCACCATGTCTGGCTCGTCGCGCCGCCGTCGCTCGACGCTGAGACTGTTATCGGGAAGCGCCAGCCAAGGAAGAAGGAGAATGTCTGGAAGGTCGACGAGGAGGAGCTGCGGGGGCACATGGCCTTCGCCAAAAGAGCCAGCAAGTGGCTCGCGCTCCGCTTCTTCACGAGTTCGGAAGAATGTGTAAAAGCGCTGCGCAAGGACGGCCGCGAGGTCTGGGTCACGGACCTCTCCCAGGCGGCTGTGTGTTTTACGAACGCCAAAGTGCGGCTCCCGGAGCGGCTGGCCGTGGTCATCGGCACGGAGTCGACGGGCGCGTCGCCGACGATGCTCAACGCGGCGGACAAGCGGATTTATTTGCCGCTTCACGGCTTCGCCGACAGTCTGAATCTGTCCGTGGCCGCGGCGCTTTTATTGCAGCGGCTGCAGGACGTCGACGACAGCGTGAGCGGGGACATGAGCGAGGCGGAACGGACAAAACTTCGTAAAGAATGGTACCCTTTGATGCTCCGGCCGACGCACGACCCCCGGGAGATCGCGCGCCTTGCGGCGTCGGGCGGCGTGCCGCCCCTCGGGGACCTTCGGCGCACGTCGTCGCAGCGCGCCGGGTGGCTGTCGCCCAAGGTCGTCAAGATGAATGCGGCGAGCGGGCAGGCGAACGGGATTGGGTCGTGATTTTCGTTCGTATATTCGTCGTCCGGTCGTTCGTAAGAGCTATTTGTGTCACATGGGAAGAGCTACTTGTGTCACATGGGGCAACAGTTTGGACGCGTTAGCGAAAACCCGTAGCACACCTGGGTGTCCGAAACGCTAGCTCGGCAATTCGTCAAAACCCGTTTTGGACGGGCCATGGTTTTAGAATCCAGCCTGGCAAGGCCCAGCGGCGTTCAGGGACGCGCCGAGGACGCCTGCTGAACACTGAAGCCGTCCACAGCGCTTTCCGTCCATTTATGCGAGAGCCAGGGCCGGTGCTGTCTTGTGTTGAGCGTATTTGCAGCGATGTACAGATCGCATTGGTTGCTTCTGGCATGCAGCAGTGTTGCGACAGCCATGGCGCCGCCGCGGTTTGCGCGTCGTCAATTCATTGTCACTGCCGCAGCATTCATGCCAGGACTCGCTGTCGCGAAGAACTTACCAGACGACAACGGCGCACGCGGCGACCAGCGCGGGACGGTGGCGGCACTTGTACCAATCGCTAAGGTCGAGCGCAGCATCGCGCAAGCGAGTCGAGCAGTCCAAGCGGGAAAGCTCGAGGACGCACGCACGGCGTTGGACTCCATCCCGGCCGCCGAGAAGCCCTTCAAGCGGCTCTTCGACGAGTATAGTGAGCCCGTGTCATACAAGCAGAAATACAAGGACAGCAATGCGTTCGTCGTGTACTATACCCAAGGCTTCGACGGTGCAGACCGCCCGGGCATTGAGGCGCCGGATGCGAAAGAGGAGCGACAGACGCGGCAGTACGGCTTCCGCAACGACGCGTGGGCGGCCGTTGACGACGCGCGCGCCGAGGTCAAGTATTGCCTCGAGGAACGCGCGGATACGAAGGAGCTGACCGAGATGATTAAGAGGGCCACCGCCGCGCTCGATGGGTACCTCGGCCAGGCCCCACCTGGTGACGTCGGAGCGGCGCGGGCGAAGTTTTGAGTATTGTACAGTTTAAACTACCAGACCAGTCAACACAACATGCCCTTACACCCCCCTCCACTCCGCTCCTTCTCCCGCGACTCATCCTCGTCCAGCCCGTGAATGGATAGCTCCATGACGTCCAGCACAGGCCGGACCTCGTCCCGGTTCAGGGGCAGCGAGACGGACGCGCCCGCCGAGAGCGACCCGAAGTGGGTCTCGTCCCAAGCGTCGTGGCCGATGGCCACGGCCCGGTTCCAGATCTGCTCGTCGAAGGACTTCACCTCGGCGCGGCGTTTCCGCGGCGTCCGGGCGTCCGGCCGCCGCAGGTCCGCGACGCGCGCCTTGACGGGGATCGGCCGGCCCTGCTCCTTCCCGTCGCCGCGGACGAACGCGAGCCGTTTGGGGTCGCTCCGCGTGTGCTGCGCGTACGCGGCGAAGACGTCGCTCATGACGGTGCCGCGGGCCAGTCTGATGATCGACCGCTTGCCGGTGCGTTTATTGAGCGCCACGACGTCCACGAACTCGTCGAGTTCCTCCAGGGAGACGCGGACCACGGCGTCGCCGTCGCTGCCGTCCTCGCGACTCACGCCGTCCTCCCAGAGCGTGGCTTCGTCGGCGCTCTTCGGCGTTATGGTGTGCTTGCGGCTTGGGCTGCTCAGCGTCCGGCGGAAGCTCCACGGCTGCGGACTCGCGGGCGACACCGGGGCTGACACCCGCGCCGACGCTACGGGCGACGCCACGGGCGACGCCCCGGCGGCCGACGCCCGCGCCGATGTTGCGAGCGACGCCACGGCTGATGCCCACGCCGACGCTGCGAGCGACGTCACGGCCGACGCTACGGCCGACGCCACGGCCGACGCCGGGGCCGACGCCGGGGCCGACGCCGGGGCCGGCGCTGATGCCTCAGGAGCAGCCTTGGATAGCGTCGCGGCGCCGCGGCCGATCCACGATGCGTCGGCAGCGCGCACTGCTGCTGGGGTGGTGGACATGTTAGCTACCTGGGCGCTCGCATCGTCCGGCGTGGGGCAGCCTGCCGCGTCTCGGGCGAGCGTGTTGATGTGTTGCCCGCGCAGAGTATTAGGCGGCAACAGTCGGCGTGCGTACAGTCCGCTGCTGCTCTCACAGCGCCGCGCTGCAAGAGCGCCAAGGCCACGTGACAGAGAAAATACATCAATCGAGGCCCTGTTAGATGAAAGGCGGGGCGCTCCGGAGCTATACCAAACGACGATGGTTTTCTAGGCAAAATCACGGGTTTTACTCTCGAGCTCGCATCGGTGTCTCGCGCGGCCTAAACACCACGGACAGGTAAAGAACCGTGTTACATCTGCAACACAGCTGTGTTACCCGTCCGGAGCCCGGGGGCCCTCGATTCTGGCGCTAGAGCAGCAGCACACCCTGCAGTCCGTACCAAAAAGCAGCTCAGGGGGACGCGAGCGCAGGCGTAGAGCTCAAAGCAATGGACGCGAGCCGCAGGCGTAGAGCAGTGCGGGTCGAGATCGTCGACGACGGCCGCTTTAGCTACTATGAACCCGACGTCGAGATCCTCGACGGCGGCCTGGACTACTTTGGGGACGCCTTCGTCGACATGGACGATGCCCTGGACGCGATCAATGCGATGTTCGATCGGGACCGCGAGACTTTCGAGTGGTCGCTGGCGCGGGAAGCGATGTCGCCGCTGGCGGGGCCGTGCCGCCGGCTCATGGAGCGGCTGCGGCGCGTCGTCGACGAGCGGCCCAAGTTGTGCGCGGTTTTGGCAATAACAGGCGTCGCGGGCCTGGGCTACTGGCTCTGGCACGCGTCGGCGGCGCCCGCCGAGGACGCGGTCCCCGAAAACGCGCGATGCCCGATTTGCATGGACCGCGCGGTCTCGGCCTATAAGGGCGCAGCGTTCGAGCCGACCTTCGTGGCGGAGCTGTGCTGCGTCTGCGGCGCGGTATACTGCGCGGAGTGCGCGGACGGCGTCATGAAGCACGCGCTGGGCGAGGGCCGCGTCCCGACCTGCGCGTTGTGCCGCGCGCGCCTCCTGTCGACGGGCGCCGCGCGCCATTTGCGGTTGAGACACCTGGTCGAGAAGCGGCCCCAGGGTCCGCACGTCGCGCAAGCGCTGTACGAGCTCGGCTCGATGCGCGCACGGGGCGACGGCTGCGTGACCGACGCGGGCAAAGCCGTCGGTTATATAAGTGATGCGGCGAAGCGCGGCCACGCGCGCGCCGCGTTCGCGCTCGCGGCGTGCCTCGCGGAGGGGAAGGGCTGCGTTCCGGACCTGGCCGCGTCGCGGAGCTGGCTCCAGCGGGCGGCGCGGGGCGGCAGCGCGGACGCCAAGGAAGCCGTCGCCTTCGCCTCGTCGAAGGGGGGCGGGTCGCTGTGCGCGGTGGCGTGCTACGAGGCCTGGACGAAGCGGGACGAGATCGTGAGCGAGGCGGTCGGGCCGAGCTCGGGGCTGGAGGACGTCGCCCACGGCGCCCTGAGCCTGGCGGCGCGCATCCGGGACGGGCTCGGCCTCGTGGCGAACGACGCGCGCAACGGGTCGCGCCTGGCCGCGGAGATCGTCGACGACCTCTCGTCGGCGGGCGGCGATCTGCGGGCGGCGCGCGACGCGTTCCGGGACTACCTCGACGAAGCGGAGGCGACCCACGGCGACGCGGCGTGGGACGGGACGTCCGACGAGCGGCGGGCGGCCATCCTACAGGTCTTCCGGCAGGTCGACGGTATCATTGCGCAGATCCAGCCGCAGGCCCCCGACACGGCCGACGCTCCGCCGCCGCGGCCGGCCCGCAGCGCGTCCGTCAGCGCACGAAATAATGAGCAGCGGCGCCTAAATGACAGAGCCGCGGCGGGCCTAGTGGCGGCGCAGGACGGCGGCCTGCACGACGCCACGTGGACGGTGCGCTGGGCGTCCGGCGCCACGGAACCGATCACGACCCGTGACGGGCGGTTCAGCGTCTGCGGCGAGAACTACGTGATTCGCTTCATCGGTGAGACCGGCACATACTTTTTCCAATGGCCCGACGGCAGTATCCAGACACTGGAAGCGTTCGACGGTCACACCATAACTTGGTCGTCGACGCATCCGGAGTACCCTCGCGTCTACTGGGATCGCCGGCCACCGTCGCTCGACGAGGTCCCGACTCAGCTTGCGGACGACTGGGCCCCGCCCCGAACCGTGCGAATGGGCGCGAGCGGCCTCGAGGAGGTGCCGCTCGAGGAGGAATCGCTGCCTATGCGCGGCGTACACGCCGTCGCGCAGATGTTGAGGAACCGCCAAACCTCCGACTTCCCCGCGCCGGGCCTCGCAATGAGGGCGCAATCGACTTTGCTCGCCGTGGAGGCCGCGATCCGCGCACCGACTGAGCTGCGGTTCGGCGCGTCTCCTCCGCCGCGGCCGCGCGCCGACGACGCGGAAGTGGTGGCGCGCGAGGCCATGGCCCGTCGCTTCGACCGGGTCCGGGAGCGCGAGGAGCGGTGGGCTGAGGCAAATAGGTTCTCCGCCGTGCAGACTGAGGCAAATAGGTTGTCGGACGAGCTCGAGCTCCAGGCAGACGAGGATAACCGGCGCGCCATGGAGGCTGCAAGTTTGGCTCGATTCGTCGCGCGGCAGCGGGAGCAAGACGACACGGCGGAGATCTACCACCGCTTGCGGGCCGCGGCCGGGGACGCGGCCGCGGAAAATGTTGCCCGGATGATTGCCGCCCACGCGGCGCGCAATCATCTTACCCCGAACGCCTTCCGGCCGGCGGGTCCTTCTGCGGGGGACGCGGCGTCTTCAGACGGATCCGTCTGGGGGGACGCGGTGTCTTCGAACTCGGAGTCGTTCGCGGGCTCGGAGTCTTCCGACGCGAGCAACTCGAGCAGTGAGCCGCTTTTCGGGTCGGTGACGCCGCCGCGCATCCAGGACGCCGCCGCCGAGCTCTAGCCTAAGCACCCTATGTTGTTGAATACTAATTTTACAGCGTCATCGTCGCGGCTCGTCAAATGCCCGGTGCGTCTCCGCCATTCGGCCCAGCGACGCCTCCGTCTCGGCGGCCGCGCGCTCCAAAGCGTTCGCGTGTTCGCTCAGGGCCGTGATCTTAGCCTCCTGGGCGCTCTTCCGCGCGAGCGCGCCGCCGAGGGCGCGGATCACGAGATCCTTCTCGACTTCGAGGCGCGCGATGCGCTCGTCATTTTCTCCTTTGTCGCCGCCGAGTCTATCGAGGTATTTACGCGTTGTGCGGAGAGGGTCCTCCCAGGCCTGAGCAGACATTGTATTGTTCGATGCTCCTCCCAAGGCACTTGTCTGATCTACGGTCACAGCAGTCTAGATGCACACAAGCTTGTTTGTCAATGCGGCGTGCCTGCTGCGATAGCGATGCCGGGGCAGCCGCAAGGATGGACCCCGGTCACAAATATATTGAATGCGGCACACGCGGTGCAGTGAACCAGAGGGGCTCCACCGGCTACATTGAGTGAAAAAACCCGTTTCTAGACCCGTCCGATACGTAAACACGGGCAAAACGCATCATAGCGATGCAACCACGGTTCGATAACCTGGGAGCGTAGCCTCCACGCATCCTCTCGCGACGCGGGAGCAGAAAACGCATCGCTGCGGTTGCAAGACGAGCTGCATGGTGCGGTGGCAAACATGCTTGGTTTTTAGGTGCTGTGTCGCGTGGACGCCGGCTCAGACGGCACGACGCTGCGCCGCACGGATCGACAACATCGCGTCTCCGCCTGGTCCGTGGCAGTCTCGAATCCGCGCCGAACAGATCGACGACGACGCGTATCCGCCCGCGCCGTGGTCCTTCAGCAACGCGCGGGTGCTCTACCAGCCAACGTTTGTTCGCACCTCAGCGGTGCGAGCGGTCACGCCGCGCGACGGCCTACTGTTGTGTTTTTTTGGCTGGACACTAGGTGGCATATTTGTGGTCGACTGGACGGAGTCGCCCGTCGGGCCGTACCGAGAGGTCGCGGTGCTGAGCGGCCTAGTGGCGCGCGGCTTCAGTATCGGTGCGTGGGCCTCGCACATCGTCGTGACGACGCCAGCGAGCGTCGGCGGCGGGCGCGCGGTCTTTGGTCTCCCAACTGTTCTGGGATCTGTCGACTTCAAAGCCGCTGATGAATCGGATAGTGACGCGTGGCGCCGAGAGGCGGGCGACGCTTTAACGTGGACCCGCGAATTACTGGAGGACATAGCGGTAGCGTTCAAAGTTGGCATCGGCGCCGCGCAGCCGGGAATTGCGGAGCCCGCCGAGCGGCTGCGACGCCGCATTGAACGCGTACGAACGAGACGGGGCTTCGACTTCGAATCGGACGCCGCCGTAAAAATCACTGGCTGGGACGGCTGGAGCGAAAGCACGCCGGAAGAGGGACCGAGCCTGAGCCTCCCGAGCTTCTCGGGCCGGGTCCCAGAATATCCGGAGTTGTTGCGCTATCCTCTGACGCTCGGTCCCGCGAGCCGAATTAGTCTCCGGCCCGCGATGCCCACACGCGTGGGGGTAGTTAGCGACGACCTCGCGGCTGTGTTAGACGGTGCCTGCGCGTGCCCTTGTATCCAAGTTGATGGTGTCACCGTGGTCGCCGGGCGGCCAGAGGCCGTCGGCTAGTGTGTGTGTGAGGTCGACGGCGCCTAGAGCTGAGGCCGCGCCCGGCCCGAAGTTGTAAATGAGTGTTAGTAACGCCCCCCGCCGCCCCCGCCCCCGGGCCCGTACGACGTCGCGCTGAAGTTGTTCCCGAAGCCCGACGTCGGCGGCGCGCCCTCGCGCCCGGGCATCGGGGGCGGGGGCGGCCGGCCCGGCGCCCCGAACCGCGTCCGGTCCGTCGTCGCGAAGCGCGCCTCGGACACCTCCTCGTCGTTCTCGATGGGCAGGGGCGGTTCGTAGCCGACCGCGTCCGCGCGCGCCCGCACCAGCGCCATCTGCGCGTCGTCCAGATCGGCCTCGGGGTCGTCGCCTGGTCTAGCTCTACACCAGAATTTCACCCGGTGGTCATTTGAAGCCGTCGCTAACACGTGGCCGACGGGGTGGAACGCCAGGTCCCACACGGCCTGCTCGTGCGCTTGATGAGAATGCAAAGGTCGGTCGCACCCCACCAACCAATGAGAGACCCGTCCATCATAAGCGCCCGACGCGAACACTCTTGAATTAAACGGGTGCCAGGCGCAAGACGTGACCTCGCGGTCGTGCCCCTTGAAGGTCTCCGCGCCTTTTAGAACACGGATGTCATACAGTTTTAAAGTGTGATCGCGAGAAGCCGTAAGCAACCAGTTGGGATCAATCGGGTTCCACAGGACCTTCATGACCGTGTGCTTATGACCATATAAAGTAGCTGCACAACTTCTTTTGCGGGGGTCCCACATTTTGACCTGGTTGTCCTTACTCCCCGAAGCGAGGAGTTGGTACGTCGGGTGCCAGTCGCAGGTCTTGACGTCCCAGCCGTGGCCCGCCAGAATCCGTTCTTCCTTAAAGAGCTCCCAGTCCCAGATGCGCACGGTGCCGTCGTCCGCGCAGCTGCAGAACTTGGCGTCGGAGGGGGCGAACTTCAAACCGCGCACCGCGTTGCCGCCGTGCGTGCCTAGTAACTCCTTGATGGGCGTCATGGAGCTCTCCCAGTACTTGATCGTGCCCTTGGCGTCTCCCGACAACAGGTTCGTGCCGCTCCGGGACCACGCTAGAGAGCGGACGGCCGAGTTGTGCGCGGCAATCAATCCCTCAAAATTAAAGGCCGCGCCGTTCCAGAGCGTGAACTCGCCGTTCTGGTTCGCCGTGACCGCCCGCCTCCCGTCCCGCGCCCAGCAGAGGGCGTTGACCGGGAAGCGAACCTTGTTCAACGATTGGTGGGCGATCGTCGCGCAGACCAACTGCCGCGGCAGGTCCGCGGTGCCCTTGGGCGTGGACATGGCGCCGAGCGCTTCGCGCACGGGCAAGACCACCTCGCCGGGCTCCCGCGGCCTTTTCCCGAGTACGCTACTGTTGGCCATCTCGCGGATGATCAGCTCGCTGGGGTCGAACGCCTTTCTTGATTGCGTGTTGTCCATGGTGCGTTAGGTGTTGCGCGGCGACGGGCGTAGGGGCGATTGCGTGCTGGCAAGCGAGTGGGGCTGTATGCCTTCGTTGCGTGGCGCTGGCGTCTCACGTTCACAGTAATTGCGGCGACGGCTGTAAGAGTGCAGCTCGGAGCGCACAGGGCTGAGAGGCTAATCAAAGAGCAAGCGGCGGACACTTTTTAGTCTGCTCTATGAACCCGTATTGACAAACCGGGGACGGGTTTTGTCAGGCAGCAAAAACGGCCCTCTAGCGTTAGCCCTCGCGCTTGGGGGGTGTTGTACGCTGCGAGCACCCGCTCACAACCTAATCCAAGCCGGCTCGGAGCCCAAGGGGCGCGCCGCCGGTCCCAGTAGCGCTAAAAAGAGCTCTCTGCCCAAGCTCCTAAACCATGTTTGGCGGCGGCGGCAACAACCCGTTTGGAGGTGGCCAAAATAACCCGCCGCAAAGCCCCTTCGGCCAGCAACAACAGCCCGCGTTCGGCGGCGGCGGCGCTTTCGGCGCAGCTCCGGCGCCGGCCGCAACCTTTGGCGCCGGCGCTCCCTCGAGCGGCTTCGGCGCGTCAACACCCGCATTCGGAGGGGTTGGCACGTTCGGCAGCTCAGCGCCGGCGGCCGCGTTTGGCGGGGGCGGCGCGTTCGGCGCGTCGACGCCATTTGGCGGCGGCGCGGCCGCCGCCTCGACGCCCTTCGGCGGCTCCACGCCCGCGCCGGCGCCTAACTTCGGTGGCAGCTTCGGCGGCGCGTCGGTGACGCCCTTTGGTGGCGGCAGCGCCGCCCCGTCGCCGACGTCCGGATTTGCGGCCGCGTCGACCACCTTCGGCGGCGGCGGCTTCGGCAGCTCGCCGGTCGGCTCCAGCTCCTCCAACACGTTCGGCGGCGGCACGAGTGCACCAGCGCCGGCCTTCGGCTCCGCGAGCACGTTCGGCAGCGGGAGTACGCCATTTGGCAGCGGCGGTGGCGGCGGCACGAGTGCCTTCGGGAGCGCGTCCGCGCCCGCGACGAGTGCCTTCGGGAGCGCGTCCACGCCCGCGCCCGCGTTTGGAGGCGGCGGCGCGTTCGGAGGAGGCGGCACTTCAGCCCCAGCTCCCAGCATCTTCGGCGGCGGGTCGCCGCGCGACCAGAAGGCCAAGAAGAAGCAGCTCAACGCGACGGCAAGCTCCTTTGCGCCCGCGGCGGCGACGCCGAACCCCTTCGCGCCCGCAGCACCCGCGCCCGCGCGCGGCCAAAGCGCCGCGGGGGCGCCAAACCCCTTCGCGCCCGCGCGCGGCCGCACGGCGGAGCGCGGCGGCAAGGGCCGCAAATTCGCGATCCCGACCCCCGACGAGGGCGGTCGCGGCCGGGGCGGCCGGGGCCGGGGCAAG
>Ga0302122_10001585_pt1 | contig 14444 bp, 11 predicted proteins | sample CB21_SCM_MG_FD_203115 | JGI IMG/M metagenome (GOLD analysis project Ga0302122, IMG submission 203115) | Marine microbial communities from Western Arctic Ocean, Canada - CB21_SCM | ecosystem: Environmental > Aquatic > Marine > Oceanic | place: Canada: Western Arctic Ocean | collected 2017-09-28
TAGGCACAGCCGTCGGCCTTGGCGTCGGCGCCGGCGTCGGTCCAGGAGTCGGCATAGCCGTCGGCCTTGGCGTCGACACTGCCGTAGGGCCCGGCGTCGGCGCGGCCGTCGGGCCCGGCGTAGGCACTGCCGTCGGCCTTGGCGTCGGCGCCGGCGTCGGTCCAGGAGTCGGCACAGCCGTCGGCCTTGGCGTCGACACTGCCGTAGGGCCCGGCGTCGGCACTGCCGTAGGGCCCGGCGTCGGCACTGCCGTCGGCCTTGGCGTCGGCGCCGGCGTCGGTCCAAGAGTCGGCGCGGCCGTCGGCGACGCGCACTGGCAGTAACATGGCAGCAATCGCAAAAACCCGTCTCGGGCGTGCGTAAGCCACGTGTCTATCCCCCCCGGGCCCCGCCCACTAGTCCCAGCACCGTAACATAACCAGACCACACACATCTTCGCGTCTTCAGACGAAAATTTTTCTACTAAATTAACTTACTCCCCGGCAACCCCGGCGTCTTCGCCGCGGCGTCCGTCGGGTCCACGCGCCGGTAGGCGAAGGGCGCGCGGCGCGGCGCCGGCCGCGCCGAACTGCCGGCGGGCACGCCCGGCACGTCGACGCCCCAGCGCCCCTCCAAGCAGAGCTGCGCGTCCACCGCGCCGATCTCGGCGTCGTCGCCGCCGCGGTGCTGCGCGTGGGCGGCCGCGCGGTCCACGACGCGGTCCACAAACACGTCGAGCGCGCGGAGCAAGAGCGCCTCGGCCTCGGCGTCGAGCTCATAATTCGCGTCGCGCGCCGCGAAGGCCGCCCGCAGCCGTTGCTTCGCGGTGTCGTTCTCGTCTAACGAACCCGCGGCCTGCTGCGCCGCCGTCACCTTCGTCTTCAGGCCCTGCAGGGTGTCGATGCGCTTGCCGCGGCTCGCCATGCTTGCAGGGGGCGACGCGGCGGACGCGTTGGGCGCGGTGCGCTGCGGCGACCGGTCTTGGGCGCGGTGCGATACGACGCGGCGACGGCGTGCTTTGCGTAGAGCTGGTGCTACTCCACCTGGTGCTGCGGTACAGCGAGCGAGCGCACAGCTGCAAACGTGTTGCAAACGACTGGCGACTAACTGTGTCGACACAAAACGCGTTGCCGGCGACGCGGTTGGCACTGCGCTGCAATTTTGCCTCGAGCTCGATAAAGTTGAGTGAAAAACCCGCGAATAAAATTGAGAGTTGAAAAACGCACCACACAAGCCCACACCGGTCCTCGAACCCTCGCGGGCGGCCCCTGGCGCCGGAGGAGAAAATTGCTGTATTAGTCTCCGAATATTTTTTTGTCTTGCAAAGGCAGGCTGAAATAGCATTGCGCCGCCGCACACGTCGCATCGATGGAGCACGCATGCCGGGGCTAGCGTGAGGCACCAGGCCGGCTGCCCGAGCAGCATGCGGGCGGCCCTCGCCGCGCTGGCGGCCGCGGCGCTGCTCGCGGCCGGCGGCACGATTATGTCCCACCGCCACCTGGCCACGATGGCGCATGAGCACCACGGCCCCGGCGCCGCGCGGCACGTGGCGGCGCAGGACCACGACCGACTGCTGCTCTTCGTGGGCGGGCTGCAGCGGAGCGGCACGACAGCCTTAGCGTCGGCGCTCGAGGCCCTGCCGGACGCCTCGGGCCAGAGCTTTGCGTGGCTGCGGACGAACGTGGAGCCCAGAGAAGCCGAGCGCCGCGTTGATGCGCTCCGGAGCTGGCGGGGCGTGACTCGCAGGTACCTCGAGGACGTCATAAAAAGTGGTGGATTGGAGGGCAAGTTCGCCCAGAACGTCTACCCCTACGCTTATTTGTTGCGGGACTGGGGCGATTCCACAAACGCCGTCCGGCGGCTGGCGCTGGACGCGAAGGAGGCCTCGCCCCAAAAGGCGTTGAGGCTCTGGCGCCAGTGGGCGCCCTACTGGAACCAATCGTCGTCAATCTTAGTGGAGAAGACACCGGAGAATTTTGTAAGGGGGCTGTTCCTCGAGGCGTTGTTTCCCCAAAACGCGCGGTTCGTTTTTGTGCTGCGGCATCCCTTAGCCTGGGCGCTCACCATCGAGAAGTGGCTGGACAACCGCTGGAACTTCAAGAAGACGGCTTATTTAAGGGATGCCGAGTACGGCTTGGACCGGCGCATTAATATGTGGATTCAAATGGTCGACCGGGCATTGATGGACGTCGCTTCCTTAAAGAGCGCGGCCGTGGTCCACGCCGAGGCCTGCTCGCTGCGGCCGGAGACCGTCCCGTGGTCCCTAGCCCAGGTCGTGGACCATCGGCATATATCGCTGGCGCCGTTCCGGGGCCTGGCGCGGTCGAACCTAGCGTACGTCGCCTGCTGGCTCGAGGGCGGCCGCACGGACGGCAAGGCCGGCTCGAGCCGCCAGGACACGACCGGTGGCGCACTCCACAAGTGCGTCCCGGGCGCCGTGGCGCTGCGCGACCTCGCCCGGCCGCGCGCGCGGGCGCAGCTCCGGACCTATTTGTGGGGCGCCAAGGCGAACGCGCTCCGGAAGTACGGGTACTTCGTGCCGGACTTCGAGGCCTCGCTCTGCGCCGGGCCCTGCGCGGCGCCGGCGGCGGACCGGGTCCTGAGCGACGCCGACGTGGGCCTCGACGTGGGGAGTATCCTCGACCCGGGGCTGCTGGCGGCGCTCGGGCTCTCCGGGGAGCCGGCGCCGGCGCCGGCGGCGTCTCCGATAGGCGCGCTTAACTAGTTTTGTGATGATGATACGCGCGTCGTCGATGTAGTGTCTGCGAGTGCTGTGTAGGTGTGACTGCTATTGTTGCTAGCCCCACCCACTAGTGCTTTTTGTTATGGTGCTAGGACTAGTGGGCCCACTAGTGCATGTCAAAGACCCGAATTCTAAGCCTTAGTTTGGTAACCCGAACCTCCGAACCGAACCCGGCTCGACAAAAAGGGCCATTGCGCACACAACCGCAATGGACCGCGGCGGGACGGGGGTGGTGTTGGTGCTACTCCATAATTCAAAGTTCAAACATGGTCTTGCCTGAGGCCATCTTGGACGCGGCGCGTCGCGGCGACGTAATGGCCGTGCGAGCGTGGCTCGACGCCGGGGGCGATCGAGAGTGTCATTGATGGTGGGACGACGCTCCTGCACGAAGTTGCATCCATGTATGACATGGACTAGCAAGCTCGCTGCGATATTGCGCTCCTATTACTAGCGCACGGGGCCGCGATCGAAGCCCGGCCTGAGAATGAGTCCACCAATTGGAATACTCCACTCTTGCTCGCAGCCCTCCCTGGCAGAAGCAAACTGGTACAAATACTCTGCGAGGCCGGTGCCGACGTGAATTACCAAAGAGGTCTTCACAACCCCGCTTCGCCACTATGGGTGGCTCTCGAAAATCCAGATGCTGTCCGCGTGCTTCTAAGCTTTGGCGCCGACGCGACAATGACCAGAGTCTGTCGTCCTCGAAATGTAGAAACCATAATGACTCCGGAAGATGAAGCGTTGCATCTCTATAACACGGCCGTGGATCCGATTACATCCCGGATTGTGGGGTTTGACCTTAGTGACACTGCGCGCCGCCGTCGCGAGACTTATGATCTCCTTGTCCGGGCGCGAGTGTTGCGAACGCGCTTCCAGCAAGTGTTCGCCCTCCGCGCGCTGTGCCATCGCGGCGGAGCGTCGCCTACTTCCGACACGCCCGGGGCATTCACGCTGCTTGTGTATGCGCCGTTGTGCCGCCCCAAGACTCGCGCCGCTTGGCGCCGGGCTCCGGCGGGCCTCCCCGACCCCATCGCACAGCTCGTGTGCCAGTTCTGGCAGGGCAACCCCCCGCGCCGCTATCGCCGCGCGGCGCCCGCGAGCGAGTAAGTACAACTATTCCCTCCGCTTACCCCCCCCGATCCACCAATTCCTCGTTGTCGTAGTCCAGCCGGTCCAATAAAGACGACCGCGAGACGACGACGGTCCCCTGCGCGTCTTTGGGGACGTACGCGTCCAGGGGCGGCTCGAACTTCTGCAGGAAGGCTAAGACGGAATCACGCAGCGGCACATGCGTCGGATCCTTCAGCTTCTTCGCGCCCACGCCCGTGATGAACACGCAGTCCGCCGTGTGGTCCGAGGCCGTCTCGTCCCGCAACGCCTTGCGCACGGCGCACTTCACCAGAGGTACGCTCAACCCGGAGACGTCGTACTCGCTGTTGTCGTCCAGCCAGGCCACGCTGCGCTTGACCACGCCCTGGGGCCCCGCAGACCGTGCCTGTTTCAAGGGCACGCCCAATTCCAGCGCTTCTCCAAAAATAGCATCGGCGTCGTCGGACCTCCCGGCGCGTTCCAAACACGCGACGGCCTCCGCCGCCGTGAGCGAGTCCGGCTGCGCATCGTCGGACTCGACGCATCGCCGCCACAGCTTCTTCGCAAAGTCCGCGTACTTCTCGACTTCCGATCTCCTACACGCCGCCAGGGCCGCGTTGAAGCAGGCCGTATCCGGCGCGAGGTCGTCCTCTTCAAAGGCATCAAACAACTTTAGCGCAGCGTCCGCCTTGCCCGCGCGCCCTGCTACCACCATCGCGGAAGTATAAGCCTGCTTCCGCTCCCGCTTCGTCCGCCACAGGCGGTTCGCGCGGGAAGGATCCTTCAGCCGCGCGTCCAAACGGTCCAGCAGGTCTTTGGCGGCGGACCACCGCCGCTGGGCGTCGTCGTCGTCGTTCCGCGCATTACTCAGCGCACTTAGACCGTCCAACACGTACGCGAAGCGCGCACACGCGCCGATGGCCGCCGTGTAGATGGCGGTCGCGGACCGCTCCACGGCCTCGACCTCGTTCTCCTTTAGTCCATCAATACTCACCTCCTTCTCGAAGCGCTCGAGCACGTGGCGGGCCTCGCGCCACGCCCCCCGGCCCTTGCAGGCCTTCACTACTCCTTCAAAACAAGCCGCGTGGTCGCGCGGGCCCCAAAATCTAGCGCCTTTCGAAATGGCCACCGCTTCCCTGACATCATCGAGCAGCTCCTCGCACTTGTCGAACTCGCCCGCAGCCGCCGCGGTTCTAGCGGCCGCTCGATACGTGCGCAGGTTGGGCATGACCCGGTCTTCAAAAATCATCTGTCCGAGCACTTGCTCGGCGCTCGCCCAGTCGCCCGCTCTGGCGCAGCTGTCGATGGCCGCCGTGAACGCCACGACGTCGCCCCGCCCGAGGTCTTCCCGTAGATCTTGGAGATAACTAAGGGCCTTCTTTGTTTCTCCCGCTTTCCCACAAGCTGAGATAACAGACGTGTATAGAATAGCATCTAATTTCTTGAACCGTCTCGCTTGCTTCAAGACGTTCTCCGCCTCCTTGTACTGGGGCGGCCTCGCTTTGGCGCAGGCCTGCGCGGCGGCGTTGAAGGTCACGGCGTCCGGGCGCGGCTTCCTTGCAATTATGTTCGTGGGCCCTTCCTCGGGACTTATACCCATCGTGAGCCTTCTCAAAATCCCTAAGGCCTCCCGGTGGTTCTGGCCGTTGCCGCAGGCCGTGATGGCCAGGTTATAAGCTTCGACTGGTAAAGGAAAGAACGTGTCGCCCTTGTCCCGCGCCGTCTCGATGGCCCCCTCGGCCGCCGTGATCGTGGCCAGAGCTTCCCGGTACTTTCCCGCCGCCGCGTCGCGTCTTAACTGGCCCATGCCGTCCGTGACTGGCCGCTTTGGCGTTTTCACGCGGGCCGCGGCGCCGGGCGGCGCGGGCACGCGTACGCGGGCCGCGGCGCCCGGCGGCGCGGGCACGCGCACCTTGGGCTTGCTCGGCGGCTTGGACGGCGTGAGGGCCACGGCGATCGTGAGGCCGACCAGTAGCAGGGATGGAGACATCCTTGCAACGAGTACACCGGAGAGCTGGTTTCACTGTCCGGCGTTTAGGCGCGTCGCAGCGGCTGCAGGCGTCGTGCAGGGGCTGGCGCCAACGCGAGAAGGAGCACTGTGGTTGTTTTGTATCCTTGCAGCAAGCGTGCGCTGCAACAGCGCAGCTCTGATGGAAGCTGCGATAAAAACCCGTGCAGTTACCCGCACGCTGCCATTTGCGTCGTGCGCCAAGCTGCCTGTACAGACCATTCCTGCTGATAAATGCGGTTGCGTCCGGCATAAATGGTGCTACGTATCGCTGGCTATGAATGCTAGCGTTGTTGGACAGAGGTAAAGCGCTCGCACCGGAGCGAAGACATAAAATGGCGCGATTCACACGGTCCCAGCGCGCCGCCGCCGCGTTCCTGGTGCTGCTCCTCGTGTTTGTGAGGCTGCATCACACAAACGACGCGCACGCGGGCCATCCGGACGTGGCTCTATACTCCTACGACGGCCGTCAAAGCTGGGCGGACTTCGGAGACATGCGTAACCTCGACGCCCTGGACGATTCACGCATCGTGTCGAGGAGTTTCAACGTCAAGATTGGCACTGCACACTCCGAAGGGCTCTTGCACCGCGGGCTATGGCTTGCGGTCGCGCGACGGCGTAACGACGGCGGCGACGAGATATTACTGCTGCACCGGTCGCAGACCATGAAGACGTGTCCCGGCGCGTGGGGCCTCGTCGGTGAGCACAGCAATCCAGAGGAGCCGTGGCGTAGCACAGCAGCGAGGGCGCTGCGCGAGGAGCTCGGCCTGAGCGTGGCCGATGACGATCCCGGGCTCGTTGACCTGGCCCCCGGAAAGTCCTACCAGGTCAAGGTCGCGTATCCCAACGGCCGGCGGGACCTCCAGGCGACTGGGCTGTACTTCTACCGTATTCCAAGCGACGCAACGCTCCATTTTGATGAAGAGGTCGCGGGCACGCGCTGGGTTCCGCCGCGCGAGCTCAAGAAATTGGTGTTCTGCAACGGCGAGATCACCGCCCTGGCGGGCGTCGTGGCGGAGTTAATCCACGCGAGGGGTGGTTTGTTGTAAAGAAATGTGTGTTGTGCTTTTATAAGTATAAAACTAGAGTCAGGAACTTCTAAAGTCGGGCGGCGGCCGGCCGTCTTACTCCTCGATAGCGTCTTAAAGTCGGCGATTTGCGCGTTCTATCATGGTCTGGACAATTCTAACGCGAGGGTGCGTTTGTCCAAAAATGCGGCGTGTCGCCCCCAAAAGACATTCGAGCTCTTCTTTGGCCTCGAGCACGTCCTTTTGTGTAGCGTCGGGATTCAGGACGGTCGAACGGGAGAGCATGTATTGAAGGTTTATTGTGGTATCGTGTGCGTCGCCACACACGCGTCGTGCAGTCGGCAACGTCTCGCTTATTAACGCCTTCGCCTCGGCGAAATGGTCAATGTTTACAAGTGCGTTTGCCAAGTTGAGGGCGCCCGAAAAAAGTATTCAGGTTTTCTGGCTCGAGCACGCGGAGCATAGCATAAACTTCTCGCTGTAGAAGTAGGGCATCTGCAAGCCGCCCAAGCGCGTCATATGTAGATGCAAGATTGCCCTGTGCGACCCGGATGTAGTGTTCTGATGCGCCAAGGCGCTGCTGCATAGCCAACTCGGCCTCTCTCACGGACAACGCGTCCTCGTAGTGTTCTGCAACATATAAACCGTTCCCAGAATCAAAGAGCCGTCGTGCGAGGGCGGCTCCGCGGCGCCAACCGGCCCCGGCGAATCTACGTGCGAATTGCTCGCTCAAAAGTTTGCTACGTGCCGACGGAAGCGTCAGATTTGGCTTTCGACGCTCGCGAGCCTCTCTGGCCAGAGCCCCGAAGCCTGGCATGATACGCTCCAGAAGAGCGACGAATTCGACGCCGACGCCGCGGTCGAGCTGCGCCTGGCCGACTTTGTCCTGGAGGGCCCCGCGGCCGTCGGCCTGAAGCGCACCGACCCGCCGAAGAGAATGTACACGGGGATATATCAGGATGGCGAGTACGACTCGGCCTCCGGCGCCAAGGAAAACGAGGAGGCCGCCGACGCAGCGGCCACGGGGCACTCGGCGTGAGCCGTCGATGATTAGCGCGAGCTTATATAACCTTAAATTGCACATTACTAACGGAACTTCAGAGCTCCCCACCGCCACCCCCGCGGGCCATCTCCCAGAACTCTTTCTCGCAGGCGATGGCCTCGAGGAACGCGGCCCGCGCCTCCGCGCGTTGTGTCGAGCTGAGCTCGAGCTTGTCGAGCTGGCCGCGCAGGTATGATATAACAGACGCGAAGTAGTCCCCGCGGTGCAAGTCGATCCATTCCAGGTGGAGCCAACTCAAATTCGCCGCCGGCTTGGCCGCCTCGCCCCAGGTCAGGTACGACCACTCGGCCACCACTAGTACGGCGAGCATCTCGTGGAGCTGGCCGCCCGCCGCGGCGGTGCGCATCAAAGCGTCGAAGCGCTTCGTCACCGGCGCCGGCGGCGCGTTTATCTCGGCCTTCGAGAGGCCCAACGCCTCGAACGACCGCAAAAAGTACGAGTTCTCGTCGCCGGCGATGAGTCCAAGAAACTTGGCGCCTGGCACGCGGTCGACGAGCGAGGGCGCGTGCGCGACCATGGATGCCAGCAACACCATGAAGGCGTCGACGAACTTGTGGTCCTGCACCAGGTACCTCGTGAGCGTTGCGTTGGTTATCGTGCCATCGGCGAGCTGCGATACGAAGGGGTCCGTGGTGATGCTGGTCCAATCGCTGCCGGCCTCGCTACGGAGCCACTCTGTCGTCGTCTGCGGTGCCGCAGCGATCAATGGCGCCAGTAGCAATGGAAGAAGCGTGCCTAACAGCATAGTGCTTAGAGAGCTGTCAGTATCGAGGAGGGAAAGAAACCCGCGCGCACGACCCTGGAGCTCGAGTAGTAGCGTGCAGTAGCGCGCGGGTGCCTGCGACACTGCTCCCACAGGTATCTACGATCGCATAGATCGCCAGAGAAGTGCCGCTCGCCGTGAGAGCACTGCTGCGATGGAGCACGCACCGCAATTCAACAAACAGGCCGTACGGCTGGAAAGCAGAGCGGTGCGCATGCTCCTCACGCAGCTGCGCGCCAAGGAAACGACGCAACAAGCGTTTGTTGCGGCGGCCGACCGGCTGTGCTCGATGCTGGCGGAGGAAGCCTTAGCGCTGCTCCCGGACGTACAGGTTGATGCGCTGATAACGACGCCGTGCGGCTCGATGTCGGCCGGCACGATCGTCTGCCCGCCCGACGGCGACATAGTTATTGTTGATATCGTCCGGAGCGGCGGTATTCTCCAGGAAGCAGTGCGACGCGTCTGTCCGGGAGCGGGGACGGCGAAGATCCTCGTCCAAAGGGACGAAGCGACAGCATTACCGAGCCTGCCCTACAGCAAGCTACCGCCGAACATCGCGTCGAAAAATATCGTCCTATGCGACCCAATGCTCGCCACCGGCGGCTCCGCGATGATGGCGCTTGGTGTGTTGCGCGCGGCGGGTCTCGAGGACGAGCGCGTGGTGTTCGCGAACGTCGTCTCGTGCCCAGAGGGCTTACGGCGACTGGCAACAGAAGCGCCGGGCGTGCAGATCGTCACGTGCGCCGTCGACGCGGGCCTGAATGAGCAGAGTTTCATCGTGCCCGGTCTGGGGGACTTCGGGGACCGCTACTTCGGCACGTATGGCTACGAGGAGGGGCTCTGGGGCTGTGACTAATAAAAGTCTGTAAACTTACTTCGCCTCCTGTCCCAGAAAACTCTCCATCGGTGTAGCCTTGATGGGGTCCGAGGCGTCGACGGCCGGCGCGGGCCGCGGCACGGCCAGAAAGGCAGCTGAGAGTGACAGCAGCGATGGCTTGAGCACGTGCTCCGCATAGAGGGCGTTCTCCGCGTCCAACACGTCACCACTGAGCTTGGGCGCCTTGGCCTGGCGCTCGCTCCGCCGCGACGCGAGGGAGAAGGCCGAGCCCGGCGCGCGCTCGTCCGTCGCCGCTTCGGCAACCAGGACGGGCTTCCCCCCGGCCGCGTTGTAGGCGTCGTAGCGCGCCTTGAGCTGCGCGACGTACGGCGACAAAGGCACGTGAACAGTGGCCTTTTTGGGCGGCCCCGGCGGCGGCGCGACCACCGCCACTGTTGCAGACGGCGGCGGCGGCCAGGGCGAGCGCGGCTCGGGCAACTTTTCGACGTAGTCGTTGGTCAACGTGCCGAAGGGCGTCTTCCTTTCTTTCTTAATCTGAGTGACCATCGGGAGCAACCCGCCGGCCGTCTGGCCTAATAATTCCCGGGCTTGCGACGTCAGGGGCTTGCCCGCCATCGCCGCTGCACGAGCAGCGGCAGCTTGTTGGGCCACGCGCGCGTTTTTGGGGCCTTGGCGCATCGAACCCCACGACAGCCGTACTTTATAACCGTTAATTCGAAGACCTTGTAAAGTCGAGATGGCGGCTTCCGCGTTCTTCCGGTGCACGAAGCCGACGAAGCCGCACCCTCGGCCCGGAGGAATGCGAATATAGGCGATGTCTCCTAATAGTCCAAAATGATGTCTCAACATGTCCGGAGAAACGCTCTCATCCAAGCCGCCCACAAAAACACAGGTGTTCTCGCCCTCCTCCGTGGCTCGAGGCGCGTGCACCCGAGAAGGATCATATTGTTGTTGAGTAGTGCGCATCGTATTTTCTCGCTCCCGCTCTTCCCGCGTCGTGGCCAGGGTGCACCTTATGGCTCTTTCCCCGACGTACTGGCCGTGCATCTCGTTCATGGCCTTGTCCCGGTCGGAACCGGAGGAGAACTTGATGAAGGCGAACCCTTTCGAGAGGCCCGTGGACATGTCCACGACCAATTTCGTGGACAATATACTTTGGTACTTCTTGGCGAAGGTGTTGTGCAGCGTCTCCTCCGTCACATTATAGTCCAAGTCGCCCACGAAAATGGAAAAGTCCGTCTGCGTCGGCGGCCCCGTGTACCCGGCGGGCTGGTGCGCGCGCCACTCCGTGTTCTTCTGGGTGGCGCCGCCGTGGCCGCCGCCCCAGCGCAGGGCGCACTTGAAGGCCGTGCCGGGGATGGGCTTGTCCTTGTACAGGTTTAGGATTTGTTCGGCGTCCGCGTGCGACTCGAACTCTAGGAACCCATAACCCTGGCTCAGGCCCGTGGCTCGATCTCTTAGTAATTTGACGTTGAACCGTTTGCCGCACTCGGCGTAGATACTCCGCACGTACTCCTCGGTCCAGTCGGGCTGGACCTCTCCGAGCCAGAGACTCTTGACGTCCTCCACTTTACCGCTGGGTACTTTGGGCGCCACGGGCGTGGCGCCGTAGGGGGGCATGCCGTACTGCTGGGGCGGCGGATAGCCCATGGGCGCGCCGTATTGTTGTGGCGGCGGCGCGCCGTACCCCATCGGCGCGCCGTACTGCTGCAGGGGCGGCGCGCCGTATTGCTGCTGGGGGTAGCCCCCGCCGTGCTGCTGCGGGGGGTAGCTGGGGGGGTAGCCTCCGCCGTACATGGTTACCTACTTTGTGCGCGGCTCAGGCGTCTGCTTGCGGCGTGGCGGCGCGGCGAGGGCTGAGCAGCTTTCGGCTTTACAGAGCTCCTTCCCAACGCGGCGGGCGTGTCCGGTGGCTCACGCAGCAGGTATACGTTGCTAGTCGCTGACTCAGGAGGGCTTTGCGTCAAGACAAGCTACGGCACGGCGCTCTCGTCGATCTAGAGGGCTCGGCCAAAAACCCGAGTTCTAACTTTTAGCGCGTCAAACCCGCACGCTACCCTCAGCTAGTCGTCCGTCTCGTGCGTAGCCACTGGAAGAGCTAGAGAACTGTGCCCAAGCTTGTACAGTTCGCCTGAGTACTGAAAATCCTGCCGCACTGCAAAAAACCGAGGTCGCGCGGCTCAGGCGCTACAGACGCGCAAAACAAAACACGCAGGAGCCAGCCAATTACGAAAATGGCCGACCCCGCCAAGCTCCTGCTGGGCGAGGCCCCGCCCGCGCCAACGCCCGCCCGGTTATTCACCAGAAACGGCGGCGCCGTCGCGGCGTGGGGCCACCTGCTCCCGTTGACGGAGCGACGCATGGCCTCGGCGACGCTACGATGTCTGAGAAATACACTACCACATTCAGTGATCCTGCGCATCCTCCAGTTCTCAATTGTGGACGAGACTCCGCTCGAAGCGACGCTCGCGATTGTTGACCAAGCCATCAGAGACGAAGTCCCCGCGCAAGAGGGCCCCCCAACCGGTGCGAGGCCGTGCCAATCCCGGTGGTGGTCCCAGTACCGGCGGGCGGTGGTGGACTCCTTACACGGATTAGCCGAGAAGTGCGACTTGGAATTAGTCATAGCGCATCACGCAGCAAAACTCGTAGACCTCATTTGGCTCCTACTGTATGCCCGAAACGACGCGGACGCCTGGACGGCCAAAACGTTGAGAAGCCGGGCCGCGTACTTGTGCGTGGGGGCTCTTATGGTTGCCGCGGACGCGCATGCGGTGGAGGCACCCTCGTCTGTCCTCTTGGAAAAAGCCGTGCCCGACCTCTTTGCCCAGCAGTGCCGCCAGTGCAACGCCAAAGCGTGCGACGCGTACATCCGGCGCCACCTGGGTTGGCGCAAGATCGCCCCGACGCCGCTCCACTTCCTCCGGATCTACGTCTCGAAGCGGCCGCTGTACACCGCAGGGCCGCCGGACTACCACCGGAACCAGCCCGTCACCGTCGCGGATGAGACCCGGGTGGAGCGGCTGTTTCTGTACGTGCAGAAGTGGTGCTGCTTCTTCTGCTCCATGTGCCTGCAGCACCGGGAGTTCTCCGGCGATCGCATCGAGTCCGCCAAACTGGGCGCGGCCGTGTTACTAGTGGCCCGTAGAAATTTGAAGCTGACGCCCGAGTGGCGGCCCGAGCTCACCGCGATGACGTCGTTTTCGTTTGAGGAGGTGGCGCCGGTCGTCGACCGCATCTTCGAGGTCTACGAGGACGAGTTCCGCGAGTTCCAGCGCGAGCACGAGGCGCGGGCGCAGGCGGGCGGCGCGGCGGGCGCGGCGGGCGCGGACGAGGACGGCGATGAGGACGAAGCGGCGGGCGCCATGGCGGCGGTGGCGGCGGTGGCGGCGGTGAGGACGGCCATCGCCATCGCCACCGCGGATGCGCCATCCACCGCCCTCGCGGACGCGGCGGACGAGGCCGCGGTCTCCGCCATCTGGGGCGTCGTGGCGCAGGAAGGCGAGAGGGTCGTGTTGTACACGCACCGAGCCGCGGCCGGAACGGTCATTGAGGCCATCCTCGCGTTGGGTCTGAACGACAACCGCCGCCGTCGCATCGAGCGTATCGCGGCGGAGTTCGACGTTGGTGTCCCCGACACGTTCCGGGCGGCGCGTTCCGGGTGATACGCGCGCCGCCGCCACCCCCGGTTAATATTACATGCCTGTGCCTTAGACCCCCCTTTCTAGAACAACTTGAGCCGCACGTAGGGCAGCTCCACCTCCTCGAAGTCCTCGTCCTGGAGCATGGCCTCCAACACCAGGTACTTCCTATGAGAAGGCACCGGGGCCTTGGTCACGTCCTCAATCACCTCCGTGATCCGCATGGGCATGCGCTTTTTTACTTTTTTGGCGTTGGCGAAGGACGAGAACAAGATGGAGACGCCGTAGCTCAACATGGTCAGCTCCAAGCCGTATTCCTCCGTGAAGTAGTCTACTAACTGCTTCAGCGTCAACGCCGGATCGCTCAGCTCGATGCAGTCCCAGGGCGACCAGGCCCACTCCTCGCCTTTTCGACGCCCGCCCGGTATGACAGCGAGCGTGGTCTTGGGCGCCTGCGGCTCCGTTATGCTAAAAATTGGAATGGCCAAATTCGCAAAGCCGGACTTGTAGGCCTCCAGCGGTTTATTCTGTAAGAGCTTAAAGAGCTCCATCGTGATCAAGCCGGCCACGAGCGCCGTCGTGGTCGCGATGGCCGGGATGATCTTGCCCGCTATAAGTCTAGATTGGTGCACGTCAGCCTCGGGGATCTTGTAGTTTCTTGCTCTCAAGTTAGAACAGGCGGCCACGAAGGCCATGTGCGAATCGTCATCTTTTTCGAACTCGCAGGCTTCCAACCGCATGCCCGCTAAGGACGAGACGGGCGGCAGTTCGCCGACAATTTTCGAAGTTTCCGCGTCGACGTCGACCATGGCACTTGAAGCCTGTTCTTCCTGGCGCTGCTTCTCCTCGGCCTCGTTCGCGCTGATTTTCAAGCCTTCCCTCGGTTTGAACTCGGGCACCATGACGTTATTCAGAGCATTCATAATAAACGTATCGTTGTTCTCCGGCGCCTCCGAGCCCTTCAAACCGTAGTTGAAGGCCCTTAAGTCCGCGGAAGATCGCACATAGTCCAGATGTACGGAATCCGTGGGATCGAACTGCAAGGGAGTAGGGGCTCGCTTCGTGCCACTCCAGAACGGCGCGCCACTCGCTGTAACTTGATCGGCAGGAAAGTTGTGCAGCAACTGGGCAATCGAATCGTGGAAGCACTGCTGGAACTCTAATCTAGCCCAAGCAATACAATCTTGATAGGAAGTAGGCCGTTCATCAACGAGATTCACTTTCACGCGCATCGCCGTGTCGAGCTTCGTGTTCGGCTGCGCATTCAAATCAGAGGCAAACTGCCCGTTCCC
>Ga0302122_10001591_pt1 | contig 14422 bp, 11 predicted proteins | sample CB21_SCM_MG_FD_203115 | JGI IMG/M metagenome (GOLD analysis project Ga0302122, IMG submission 203115) | Marine microbial communities from Western Arctic Ocean, Canada - CB21_SCM | ecosystem: Environmental > Aquatic > Marine > Oceanic | place: Canada: Western Arctic Ocean | collected 2017-09-28
CGCGCGTCGTCGGTGGAGATGCTTGGGATCTTGCCGACGACCTCCATGAATCGCTCGAAAGCGATTACGTCTTCGACGTTCGCCAGCACAAGTCGACCCTCATTAGCGGTGAAGCGCGCAGCCCAGTTCACGAGCGCATCATCACCCACCATATGGTCCGTCATCCCCACAACCATATCGGTGTCAGTAATCGCCCGCTCAGACGGGCGTTTGGGGTGAGGGAGAACGAGCACCGGCGTGGAGGTCGCCTGGGTGAGGACGTCGACGTACTCACCCAGCGTGTAGGGCCACTGCCACGAATCACTGTGGAGATGCCGGAAGGTGCAGATCAGGCCCGGACGATCCCGCTCGATGAGTTCGAGCAGCTCCGGCACAGTGCTGAACTGTCCCCCATGAACGGTATTCCATCGGATGTTCTCACCGCGTTCCAGAACCGAAAGAAAGCTCCGCACACGATCGGCAAAGTCACCCGCCTCCACCTCAGGCTGGTCCGTTACGACCAGGACCGAGCCAATTTGAACCGGGTCGTAGTGAAACGGCGTCTTCGACGCTGCGCGAAAGACTGATGCGAACTGATCGACCTTTGTCATCTGACCCGTCCACTCATTCGCTGACGGGGCGTGATGGATGCGGTCAGGGCATGCACAGCTCGTGAAGTACTGCTCATTGGAATCTCATGTTTCGTTGGGGCGATGCGGGCGAGTGTAGCCATTAGCGATGCGGCACTCAACGCGGGCGAACCTCATGTCGTTTCACGGCGACGCCGGGCAGGGCCCCCGTCACGACTCCGGCATCGACGACCGCGACACCGTTCACGAACACGAACTCGATACCGTCGTTGTGCCCCCCGGGATTCAGGATCGTCGCGTGGTCCTGGACGCGGTCATAGTCGAACAACACCAGATCTGCCGCCTGCCCCGGGCGTATCAGTCCACGATCCGGAAGGCCGACAATCTGGGCGGGGAGTCCCGTCGAAGAGCGGACGAAAAACGGAAGCGTGATCAGCCCCTTCTCTCGAACGTACGTGGCGATCTTGTGTGGATACGTGCCGTAGTACCGAGGGTGCTGTCCTGCCCGAGCCACAGGCACGATGCCTCCATCAGTCGAAGTCGCTGTGTATTCTTGAGACATGTAGCGCTCGACATCGTCCGCAGACCCCGCACGGCCCCTGTACCGCACCCCTGACCGAAGCTCAGGTGTGCCGAGATCGAGCGCGAGCCGGATGACCTGCTCAAGGGGGCTGAGTCCGTTCCCCACGGCCACCTCGGCCAGGGTGCGCCCCACCAACGACTGATCTCTCGGGGAAATGACGATGATGTGTCGATCGGCCCCGCCCTGCAGGTCCAAAATGAACTCCGTGTCCCCAACCAGCTCTTCGTTCAGGGCGGGATCGGCGAGATGAGCACGCAGGTTCTCGGTCGCATTGGCCATGAGGCCCGGACGCCCCCAGTCGGGGTCGTCGAGCCCCCCGCTTCGATCGGTGCCCACCGGCGCGTAATACCAACGCGGAATGATCTCGACCGAGCCGCCACCGAACGTCTCATATGGATATTGATCGAGGTAAACCTGGACGCCTTCGGCACGCGCCCGGTCGATCGCCATGACGTCGACGGCCGACTGCCCCCACGTGGTCGGCCCCTTCGCCTTGATATGCGTGCCCACGACCCGGATGCCTGATTCGCGTCCGATTCGAATCGTCTCGGCCATCCCATCGGTGGCTGTCAATCTCCAGCCTTCCGGCCACGTCGGTGGCGGAGTGTACTCGTCGACGATGCTCGGGGTCAGCCAGAGCGGAAGCGGAGACTGGCTACGCTGATGTGAGTAGTAGAAGCCGTCGTAGTCAGCTACCACGTGTGCGAGCGCGATGATCTCCTCGGTCGACGAGAACCGCCCGGGCCGATACTCCGGCCCAGCGCCCAGGCCCCAAGCGCCCTCTTCCATGCCCTGTCGCACGAGAACAGCCATCTGTCTGATCTCGTCCTCGGTGGCATGGCGCTCGTTGTCCTCTCCCATAACCTGCGTGCGTACCGTGCCGTGGCCCACCATGGGAACGACGTTGAGCCCGGTGCCGCCGGCATCGTATCCAGCGATCTCTGCCGAGATCGGCCATGTCGGATTCCGGCCATCCGGTCCGACAACGATGGTGGTGATGCCTTGCGCGACCAGGTTCGCGGCAGCTCGCGTCTCGGCGTCGCCGCTAAACAGTGATCCGTCGGCATGGGAATGCATGTCGATGAAACCGGGAGACAGGACCATCGCCTCTGCATTGATGACCCAGTCGGCCGTGGCGCCGGCCAATGCCCCAACTGCAGCGATTACACTGCCCTGTACGGCGATACTGGTTCGGACTCCAGGGGCGCCGGTCCCGTCGAGTACCCAGGCATCCTGGATGATCAGGTCGTACGCTTGCGCATGTGCGGCGGGCGGCGGCACGATCAACACGACAATCGCAGAGATCGCCAGAAGGGGTAATGGGTGTGACATGCAAAGCCTCTCCGGAAGGTGGGACGGGGAGGATGGGGCCTGTCGCGCAGGAAAGTCCAGTGCACCTAGGGCCCGAACGTAATTCCCGAGCCGGGCTGCCAGATCTGTGCTACCAGATCCGGAGCACAACCAACATGGGACGATGGTCGGACGCAACCGACTCCTCGATGACCCGATGCTCCACGACTTCGAAAGCAGACCCGGGTCTCAGCATGACGAAATCGATCTCGCGGGCCGGACTGTCGGACGGGAAGGTGTTCGCCGGCCCATCCTTGTCGACGACGAACCAGTTAGCATGGAGCAGAGACTGCAGGACAACATCACCTCTGCGTGAGTTGAAGTCGCCCGCGAGAACGACCGGATGCTCGAGGTCTGCGAGAAGCTCCGAGAGCATTTCAGCCTGAGCCAGTCGCTCTTCGGGCGTCCGGTAAAAGTGAATCCCCACCACCGACACCGGATCCCCGTCCGGTCCGGCAGCCACCTTGACCTCGAGAGCAGTCCGCGGTTCCTCTCCGTCCGGGAGGCGATGGTTCGTCACCGAATTGACCGGCAGACTTGTAAGGATCGCCATCCCGTACTCGCCGCCCTGGTAGGGCATGAAGTCGCCGAAGTAGGCGGACATTCCGAGAAGGGTGCCCAACTCGGTGGCCTGCCGAACCCGGTCGCTTCTTTCGACTCCCTCGTCGATCTCCTGAAGCGTGATCACGTCGGCATCCAGTGGTCGGAGTACCGATGCGATCCGTTCCAGATCGATCACGCTGTCCATCCCCAGCCCGTGCTTCACGTTGTAGGCAGCGACACGCAAGGTCGTCTGTGCCGGCAACGGTGCCGTAGCGGTGAGCAGACAGGCGAGCATGAGGAACAGAGGACACGTCGCTCGCACGGTCAGGCGATCCCCACGCATCAGCCCTCGCCCTCGACCATGAACCGATACCACCAGGCCTCACCTTCGAGGACCGTCTCTTGGTCCTCTCGCTCAACGCCGATCTTGGGCTCACAAACCGGCTTCGATGCATGAACGCTCGCGAAGTCCTCATCACAGTGGAGCGGATTTCGGTCGCCCGAGATCTCTGCGTACATCCGGATGTGCTCGGACGTCACGTGCATCGATCGACTGGCGAACTCACCTGCGGTCAAATCAAGCGGCTGCGGCATCAGTGTCTTCTCGCGTTTTCATCGTTGAAGATCGTCAAGTCGCTCCGCGAGCGACTCGCGTCCACATTCCCGCCCCCAGTGCAGCGCGGTAGCTCCGAAATAACCAACCGCAGCCACTTCTGCACCTCGGTCCAATAGCAGACGAGCGACCTCGTGTTGCCCGTTTCGACAGGCAATGTAGAACGCGCCAGCCACGCGACCACCAAGGCGAAACGCACAGTCCGCAGGCCAGCCCGTCGGATCAGTGTCAGGACGAGGCGTCACACCCGAGGCGTTCTTAAGCGTGGTGCCCCCCGCACCAGGAGCCGCCGGTCTGCCTCAAGCGGCGATTCGAGGAGATCAAGCAGCACGGCAGAAGACCGCTCAGCGTTCATGTCGGCGGCCCATTCGAAGACCGCCTGCAGCCAGGTCCTGCTCAACGACGGCGTGCACCAGAGTCATGCCTTGGTCACCTCGCTCTGAGACCCCGCTGGGGGCCTCCTCGAGAAGTGTCGTGAGCGTATCCGTGTCTCGCCTCTCCCACGCCCGCAAAGGCCGCCTGCAGCCACCCCCCCACTCAACTTGCCCTCCTCCTTCGCGTTTCGGCATCTTCGCCCCGGAACCTGCGATTCCACCTACCCAAGCGTGAGGCAGCACCTGACATGGAGATACTCAAGTCCATCAACCCGGCAACCGGCGAGGTCGTCGGAGAAGTATCGGTGACACCGGGCGTCGACATTCAGGCCGTCGTCGACCGGGCCCGCGAGGCACAGCCCGGTTGGGAGGCCCTCGGAAGCGAAGGGCGCGCAGAGGTGCTGAAACGAACCGCAGTGATCCTCCTGGAACGAGCTGAGGCTCACGGCGAGCTGATGACTCGCGAGCAAGGCAAGCCGCTCAAGGAAGCCGTCGGAGAAGCGATGTCTCTTGGCACGGGCTTGGCTCACGAGATCGACGAAATCGTCGAGGCGCTCGCCCCAGACGTCCTGAAGGATGATCGGTTCCGCTCGACGGTGTACCACGATCCGCTCGGGGTCGTCGGTGCCATCACGCCATGGAATTTTCCGATGTCCATGCCGCACTGGATGATCCTTCCCTCACTCGCCGCAGGTAACACGGTAGTCTTCAAGCCCTCAGAGGAAACGCCTTTGTGCGCACAGGCCTACGCCGACGTACTCAACGAGGTGCTTCCCGAGAACGTTCTCGTCGTCGTCCACGGTGCGGACGATCAAGGCAAGGCGCTGGTCCAGTCTGATGTCGACATGATCGCATTTACCGGCTCGCGCGAAGTCGGAAAGCACATCATGCGTGAAGCGAGCGGTACCCTAAAACGGGTCGTACTGGAGCTTGGCGGAAAGGATCCGATGATTGTCCTGGAAGACGCGGACCTGCAAAAAGCCGCAGAATTTGCTGCCTTCAACTCCTTCAGAAATTGCGGCCAGGTTTGCGTATCCACAGAGAGGATCTTTGTGATGGACGAGATCGCCGACGAATTCGAGGCCACCGTCGCAGAACTGGCAGGCGCATTCTCGGTGGGCAACGGCCTGGAAGGATCAGACATCGGGCCCATGGTAAATTCCGGCCAGCGGGATCACGTGCTGGCGCAGGTCGAGTCAGCCGTATCCGCGGGAGCGACGGTCCTCGTCGGAGGTGAGGGGCACCATGACAACTTCGTAACACCAACCGTACTCACCGGCGTGACCGAGGAGATGGATATCGGCACAGTCGAAACGTTCGGTCCGGTCGCCTGTATCTCGCGTGTGTCATCCGTGGACGAAGCGGTAGAACGCGCAAACGACACGAAGTTCGGGTTGGGGGCCGTGGTCTTCGGTGGTGACCCCGACAATACGGAAGCGGTCGCCAGACGACTGACCGCAGGGATGATCGGTGTGAACCGGGCCGCGGGCGGGGTATCCGGAACCCCGTGGGTCGGAGCAGGAGAAAGTGGCTTCGGCTTTCACAAATCGAAGGACGGTCACCGCCAATTCACGCAGACACGCGTTCTTACGAGGTCCTTGTAATGGGTCGCTCCACCCTCGACCACGCTGCGCTCCTGCTCATGACTGTAGCCGGGCTCACTGCCTGCGAGCAGCCGCGTCACGACATAGTCCCGACCCCAGTTCAGGCTGAGTTGACCCACGGGTCCTTCGAGATCACCGCGGCGACGGGCATCACCGTGGCTGACGGTAGCGATGGGGCCATGAGGGCCGTGCATACCTGGGCGGAACCATATCGCGCTCAAGGCATCACTCTCTCGACTGATGGCGTGTCGGCCCCGGAGATCCTGGTCACGATTAGCGACGGACTCGCGTCCGAAGCGTATGAACTGAGTGTCACGCCGGAGGGCATCACAGTCACCGGCGGGGACGCGGCGGGAGTTTTCTACGGTCTACAGACGCTCAGTCAGCTCATGAGCGCGGACGCAGCGACTGGAAACGAAGGGAGTATCTCGGTCCAGGCGGCTGAGATAGTTGATTCGCCACGCTTCGAGTATCGAGGCATGCATCTCGACGTTGCGCGTCACTTCCAAGGGCCGGAGTTCGTGAAGCACTACATCGACCTACTGGCGATGTACAAAATCAACCGCTTCCACTGGCACCTTACTGAAGACCAGGGATGGCGCATCGAGATCGACGCCTACCCGAAGTTGACCGAAATTTCTGCCTGGCGTGAGCAGACCCAGATCGGGCACGGTAGCGACAAGTTCAACGGCGACGGACAGCGGTACGGTGGCTTCTATACCAAGGACGAGATCCGGGAGATCGTGGCGTACGCCGGAGATCGATTCGTCACGATCATCCCTGAGATCGAAATGCCGGGTCACGCGCAGGCCGCACTCACAGCGTACCCAGAGTTCGCGTGCACCGAGGGACCGTTCGAGGTCGCGATGACGTGGGGCGTGTTCGAAGACATCTACTGCCCCTATGACGAGACGTTCGAGTTCCTGGAAACGGTCCTCGCAGAAGTGATCGAGCTCTTCCCTGGCGAGTACGTTCATATCGGAGGCGACGAGGCACCCAAGACACGATGGGAAGAGAGTCTCTTCGTGCGCGACCTCATGCAGCGCGAAGGCATGACTGACGTCGATCGGGTCCAGAGCTACTTCATTCGCCGCATAGAGCGTTTCCTCAATGACAACGGCAAGCGGATGATCGGCTGGGACGAGATTCTGGAGGGTGGCCTCGCGCCAAACGCTACGGTCATGTCGTGGAGGGGCACGCTTGGTGGCATCGAGGCCTCGCGCATGGGCCATGACGTGGTCATGACACCCTACAGCAATCTCTACTTCGATTACTACCAATCCGAAGACCAGGCGAATGAGCCGTTTGCCATCGGTGGCTTCCTGCCGCTCGATTCAGTCTACGCGTACGAGCCGGTCCCGCAGCAGATGCGCGCGGAGGACGCAGCCCACATCATCGGGGCACAGGCCAACGTGTGGACGGAGTACATGAAGACTCCAGAGCAAATCGAATACATGATCTTCCCGCGGATGTTCGCCTTGGCTGAGCTCGCATGGTCACCAATAGAAGCCAAAGACTTTGCCGACTTCCGTCAGCGGATCGAGTGGCATGTGGCGCGACTGGACGCTCTCGACGTGAACTACCGACCGCTCGACCCGATCAACTAGGGTCGACGGCTACCTGCCTCGCTCCAGCGGGCGTGTGAGGCAGGTCGGTCCGCCGTATCCCTTGAGACTGATTTCAGCACCTTGGTAGCTGTGTACCTCGACCCCAGCAGCCTCCATCCGGCGCCGAGTCTCCGGATTTCCCTTCAGCGCCAAGGCAAGGGACGGCCCTGCCGCGAGGACATTGCAGCCCTGAGAGCCGAACTCTTCCTCAGGGACCTCGACCAAACGAAACCCATGCTCGACCACCATCTGCCGAAACACCACGGGCAGCAGGGGTGAATAGACGAGAAGTAGATCCTCGTCGAGCGGGGATAGAATCGACATGAGGTGAAACACGTCCTTGGGACCCTTCCAGTGTGGAAGATCAACGGTGACGACCTTCACCTCCGGAAGCAGGTCTCGTACCTGCGCGACCCCAGCCTCGTTCGTCCGATAGCCACGGCCGATGACCAGAGTCTCTGAGTCCAGCCAGGTGGTGTCGCCACCTTCGAGGGTACCCGCCCCGGAGATCGATCCGGCCACGCGGAGACCGGCTTCCTCGAGCCGCGCCTGCTGTCGATCGGGCTCGTTCGAACGAGAGCCCTTCCCCATTTGGCAGAGCACAGCTCCTTGTTCGCTGACGATCGATGCGTCCCGCACATACATGGAATCGAGCCCGACGTCCTCCCCGGGCATCCACTCGATTGATACGCCGAGGTCTTCGAGCACCCTCACGAACGCATCGTATTCGTGGCATGCGACATCGTAGTCTGGCTCAGACAGATAATTGAGGGCGCGCCACTGCTCGCCGACTCGTTCAGCCGACACGAAAGCATCTCGGGCATGCTTCAGGAGCACTCGCTTAAGTGGAGCGATCTCACTTTGGTACATCGGGAACCTCCGTTACTTGCCTATGGCAAACATATCGCGGTATTTTGGCAGGCATCATGGCGACTCTCTCGAAAGACATCGCGGCCGTCCGGCGCTTCTCACGATTCTATACGCAGCGGATCGGCTTCCTCTCCGACGGCTTCCTCGACAGCCCTTGGTCTCTGACAGAAACTCGCGTCCTGTACGAAATCGCGCACGGTGACGGTGTCACGCCGAGCCGGGTCGCTTCGGAGCTCAGGCTCGATACCGGATATGTGAGCCGGGTTGTGAAGCGCTTCCAAAAGGCGGGATTCATTCGGAGAGAGAAGTCTGTGACGGATCGCCGCCAAGTCCTGCTCACATTGACGGACTCAGGGGCCCAGGCGTTCGAGGAGATCAATTCGAGCTCCCGAGCACAGATCGGCGCCCTTCTCACCGCTACGGACCGGAAGGGGCGACAGCGTCTGGTCGACGCAATGGAAGTTGTGGAGCAGGTCCTTGATGCGGACAGCCCGGCCGTACCACGAGTCACGTATCGGCCCCACCGGGAGGGCGATCTCGGCTGGGTCGTGCAGCGGCACGCTGAGCTGTACCACGTCTCGCACGGCTGGGACGTGACGTTCGAGGCCATGGTCGCTGAGATCGCAGCCGAATTCATACGCTCCTATGACCCGGTATGGGAGAGAAGCTGGATCGCTGAGGTCGATGGAAGGCGCGCTGGATCCATCGCGTTGGTGTGCAAGTCGAAGACTGTTGGCCAGTTGCGTCTTCTCATCGTAGAGCCCTTCGCTCGAGGTCTCGGGGTTGGCACACGCCTGGTGTCGGAATGCGTGGGCCAAGCAAGGCACGTCGGGTACCGGAAGGTGGTCCTGCACACCGTGCGCGGGCTCGACTCGGCACGGCGCATCTACGAGAACGAGGGCTTCGAGCTCGCCGCTGAACGGCCTACACACGAATGGGGCAAAGACCAGATGGAGCAGACATGGGAGCTCGCATTATGACGCAACCGGAACCGGTGGCACACTACCTGCTGGGACACACGGAGCACGAACTTCGTCGGCTCGACATCCAGGGCACTCTGTACAGTGACATCACCTCCCGGGCGTTCGTCGAAGGCGGTCTCTGCGAAGGGATGCGCGTTCTCGACATAGGATGCGGGACAGGTGATGTCTCCGTCACCGCGGCCCGCATCGTTGGGCCATCAGGGGCGGTTGTAGGCATCGACCGTGGGCCCGCTGCGATTAAGTCGGCCCGCCAGCGAGTCGCGGCAGAGGGAGCGGAATGGGTGACGTTCGAAGTCACGGAACTGGATGATTTCCACCGACCCACGGAGTTCGACGCCGTCGTGGGTCGCTTCATCCTGATGCACCAGCACGATCCGTCAGCCGTCCTGCAGAGCATCTGTCGATCGGTCACCATCGGCGGACCCGTCGTCATGATCGAGTCCTGGATGAAGGTCCTGTCCAGCGGAGCGCACTCGCATCCGCACTCCGAACTGTACGATGAGATCGTGCAGTGGAAGAGCGCGGTCGTCAGGGGAGCCAAAGCGGATACCGCCGCAGGTGGTCGGCTCCGACAGATGTACGCGGGAGCCGGACTCCCTGACCCTGAGTGCCGTCTCGAGGCCCTCGTCGCTGCCGGCCCGGACAGTCCCTACTACGAGTACGTGGAGCAGAGCGTGCGCAGCATGTTGCCCGAAGCACGCCGACTCGGACTCGGCGGTTATACCGAGGAGACCGTTTCGGGGCTGGGCGCGCGGCTACGTGACGAAGTGATGGAGGTCGACGGGTCCCTGATCGCCTGGCCTGTCGTCACTGCAATGGCGCGCCGGCCTTAGACAACAATTTCTTTCGCGAACGGATCTCAGCCGGTGGGCGCCGTATAGCGCAGCGTCACGCCGCGCCCTGTGTGATCAGATCCATATGAATCCTCGAGTCGGCGGTAGCCGTCCACGGAATACATCGTGAACGACTTTCGGCGGAAGAAGATGTGGTCCGGCGAGAAGCTGCCTCGAGTATCAAGGCCGTCCCACTCCGGGGACTCCGGGAACGCCTGACGCATCAGCTTGAGTGAGAACTCGGTGCTCGTCCACGTATTAAAATCCCCGCCGATCGGGGAGAGCATGGCGCTCGGAATGACACAACACGGTGCTGTTCGCGAGCACGCTGAAAGAGCTCGGTACGTAGGTGATGAACGGTCCGATGGAGGTCCCGGGCGGCGACATGGTCGCCCAGTGCATGGACCCGAAGGACACCATACTCGTGGCACACTCGGTGGTAGCTGGGTAGCACCCTGCAGACCCTGAACGCCTTGGCAGCCCTCGTACCAAAAGCTGTGCACCCCGGACATGGCTCGGGGCGCACAATCGTTTTCGGGTTGACACGTCCGCGCGGTCGCCAGACGCTTCGGCCATGATTCCTTCCCTACCAAACCTTCGGGCCTCCCGAGTCGTGCTCGCGATCGCCGTCGGCATGGCCGGGCACTCACTTCCAGGGAGGGCGCCTGTTGTTGCCGGGCAGGCGACTGGCGAGCAGAGCCTGTCATCGCTCGAGACCGCCCGAGTGGAGCGAATGCTTGAAAGCCGGCTGGCCTGCCTCGGGTGCCATCAGATCGATGGTGCTGGCGGCCGTATCGGGCCATCCCTCGACGGATTGTCCGCTCGGTCGGACTTCGCTTATGTGCTGAGGGTCATACAGGATCCTTCGGGCCTCGGGTCGGCCACGACGATGCCTCATCAGGCGATGCCTCGCATGGAAGCGGAGCGCCTGGCCCATTTCCTCCTGTCGCTGGAGCCGAACACATCCACGCCCGGACCGACGCCTGAGGCTCCCCCGCTTCTCGCCGCCTCGGACCGACTGGATGGTAGCGCACTCTACGCTCGACACTGCGCGGCCTGTCATGGTGATCAGGGAGGCGGGGACGGCTGGAACGCTCCTATGCTGCCAATCTCTCCGACCACCCACGGCGACCCCACACTCATGGGGCGCCGTCCAGACGACACCCTGTTCGACGCCATCTATCGCGGTGGATATGTACTCGACAAAAGTGCGCGCATGCCCGCCTTCGGAGCGATGCTCGATCCAGGCCAGATCCGTGCCCTCGTAGGGTACATCCGCAAGTTGTGCGGATGCACTCAGCCCGCCTGGGCTGGCGGCTCATGAGCAGGCGACTTCGCAACGCGGCCCTCGTGCTTGGCCTCACACTCGCCGCGTGCGATGCCAACGATTCCAACACTGCGACAACCGCTTTCCTAGACTTCCCTGCACCCACTGCCGCGCCAGCGCGTACCGTATCAATGGGCGACTTCGCAGGCGCGGAGGCATGTGCCAGCTGCCACTCCGATCAGTACGAGGCCTGGGCAACATCGACGCACGGACAGGCCGGCGGCGTTCCTGGACCCGACATCGTCGTCGCTCCATTCACCGGCCGCTCCATCCAGTTCGCTGACGCGACGGTTACACCTCGAATTCGCGGTGGCACGTATGAGTTCGTCGTGCAGCAGGCGGGCTTTGAAGAATCGACGTTCGAAGTCAGCGGGGTGATCGGTGGGGCACATATGATCGGAGGCGGCACACAGGGCTTTATCACCGGCCGAACCGATGGGACCGAGCGTTTCCTGCCGTGGGACTGGTCGGGTGCCTCATCGGAGTGGTTCTGCAACACCGGCTCAAGAACCAATCAGGGCTGGGAACCCATAACCTCCGACATGCGCCTCGCCGACTGTGGCGACTGGCCGCCCGTGCGCCCGATCGGCACCATCGATCGGTTCGCGAACTGCCAGGAGTGCCACGGCAGTCAGGTCCTGACCGAGTTCGATCCAGGATCCGGATATACAACCCAGTACACGACCCTTCAGGTCAACTGCGAATCGTGTCACGGGCCAGCTCAGCGTCACGTCGATCTCGCGAGCTCCGGCGTCATCCCTGCGGACGGCGACATGGGTATCGAGAGCCTCGTATATCGGGACAAAGACGAGTCGCTGTCGGTCTGCTTCCAATGCCACGCTCTCAAGGATGTCCTCCAGGAAGGCTACCTGCCGGGCGAATCCCTCGAGGCCTTCTACGCGCTTAAGTATCCAGTTCTGGGCGACCAGCCCTACGCTCCCGACGGTCGGGTTCGGAGCTTCGCGTATCAGGCGAATCATCTCGCCAGCGCGTGTTACCTGCTCGGCCCGATGGACTGTGCGAGCTGCCACGAGCCACACGCTCAGGGGTATTGGGACATCGACCGCAGGCCGCTGGCAGATCCGCTTGACGACGGGCAGTGCACGTCATGCCATGTGAGCAAGATGCTCGACGTCGAGGAGCACACCTTCCACCCTGCTGAGTCGGATGGATCACAGTGTGTCTCATGTCACATGCCCTATCTGCAGCATGCAGAGGTCGGTGGCGGCATTGAGTTCGCACGTTCGGACCACACGATCGCGATACCGCGCCCAGTCTTCGACGGAGACATCGGTCTCGAGGGAGCATGCGTCCAGTGCCACACCGACCAGACTCCGCGGCAGCTTCAGTCTCAGATGCAGACGTGGTGGGGGGAGCTAAAGCCTCATCGCCCGCTTGTAACCGGAATTGCGAACGAGTTCCGGGCCAGGAACGTCTCCGAAGCAGCAGGTCTGCTCCTGCACCCGGAGGAGAACGATCCGTTCATTCAGTTCCAGGCATTAAGTCGACTGCTGACGGCCTACCTGCAGGCGGACGTCGCGGCAATGCCGGAGAACGTCGAACAAGGCCTGCTCGCTCTGACGGCAAGCGAAGACCTGGACGTTCAGTCGCTCGCACTCGCGTCCCTTCACTGGACCCGCGGTGACGATCCGGCGGTCCGTGCCCGCCTGGTGGAGGCCCTGTCCAGCGCGGCCACAGACGGCCCGCTCCGTGGACGCTGGATCCTGGCGCTCGGATTCCTGGGCGACCGCGCGCGGGACGACGCGGACTACGCGACGGGTGCCATCGCATACCGAAAAGCGCTGGAACTGAGTCCCAATGACCCCCGGGTGCTTCACGCCCTGGGACAGCTACACAATCGATCGGGCTCATGGCCGCTGGCGATCCAGGCGATCGGGCAGAGCTTGGTCGCAGACCCTGATCAGCCCCTCGCGTGGGTGAATCTGGGTATCGCCCAGGCTGGAAATGGTGACCCCGAAGCCGCCCGGACCTCCTACGAGTCGGCGCTTCAGCTCAACCCGCATGAGCCACTCGCCCACTTCAACCTCGGCAACGCGCATCAGAGGGCTCAGCGCCACGAGGAGGCAGCAATCGCTTACGCACGGGCTGTCGACGCCGATCCGGGACTGGGGCTCGCGCACTTCGAGCTGGGCCGCACTTACATTCGTCTGGAGCGATTCGAGGACGCGCTCAGACATGCCCGACGGGCCGTCGAGTTCATGCCAGACCATCAAAGTTCACGCCAGATGCTCGCCGACCTCGAACGCGCGCTCGGCGTATGAACCACGACGAGTACCTCCAGCACGACGCGACAGCGCTCGCCAGGCGCGTCCAGGCCGGTGACCTAACGGCCGACGAACTGGTCGAGATAGCTCTGGCTCGCATCGAAGTCTTCAATCCGAGGCTCAATGCCGTGGTCCGACTGATGACGGATGACGCCCGTCGGAGCGCAGCGAAACCCCTATCTGGCTCCTTCACCGGCGTGCCGTTTCTCGCGAAGGACCTGGGCAGCATGTACGCCGGGCATCCGACCTCATCCGGGTCGCGCTACCTGGCCAACACGGTCGTCGACTGGGACAGCGAACTCGCCAGCCGAGTGAAATCCACCGGAGTCTCCGTGGTGGGAAAGACGAACACGCCCGAGTGGGGACTGCTGCCGGTTACCGAGTCAGCCCTCTTCGGACCATGTCGGAATCCTTGGGACAGAGATCTGTCCCCGGGTGGGTCTAGCGGTGGAGCCGGTGCAGCAGTCGCTACGGGCATCGTGCCTATGGCGGGGGGAGGCGACGGCGGCGGCTCCATTCGTATTCCCGCGTCCTGCTGCGGCCTTTTTGGCCTGAAGCCGACCCGTGGACGCACCCCGACCGGCCCGAATCGGGGTCAGTTGTGGCGAGGAGCAACCATCGAGCATGTCCTCACGCGGTCGGTACGCGATTCGGCCGCAATGCTGGACGCGACGGAGGGGCCAGACGTTGGCGCAGCGTTTGAGATTGCGCCTCCCACCCGCGCCTACACGGAAGAGGTCGGTGCTCCGGCCGGCCGGCTCAAGGTCGCCTGGACGACGACCCCGTGCGTACCAACCGACGTACACCCGGACTGCATCGCCGCGGTCGAGGACGCTGCCCGACTCCTCGAGGAGCTCGGACACGACGTTGTCGAGGACGAC
>Ga0302122_10001594_pt1 | contig 14411 bp, 17 predicted proteins | sample CB21_SCM_MG_FD_203115 | JGI IMG/M metagenome (GOLD analysis project Ga0302122, IMG submission 203115) | Marine microbial communities from Western Arctic Ocean, Canada - CB21_SCM | ecosystem: Environmental > Aquatic > Marine > Oceanic | place: Canada: Western Arctic Ocean | collected 2017-09-28
CGCTGACCGGGAGAATCGCCGACGGGTGGCTCCGGTAGGAGCTGGCCAACTTTCCACCGACCGACACTTCTCTGATGGTTATTCGTACGAAAGGGCAAATCGGATCAGCCAGACGATATTTGGTAGCGTAATTCCAGTTGAACTGATGTGATCCAAACCCGGATGTGGAACGAAATAACATCAGCACGGAGTTAATTACACGACCGATTCGGGGGAGGGGGGGATTTGAACATGACATCGAAACTGTTCCGGCCGGGGGTGTACTGGCGCAGTCTCTTGCTCGTCGCCGGGGCATCACTGGCGCTAGTCGCTGTGGCCTGCGCATCCGGCGACACTGAGCCGACCGCGGAACCCGCTGCGGCTGCGTCGTTGCCCGCTGATACAGCGGTGCCCGCAGAGACCGACGACGTCATGGTGGACGACGGCGATGCCATGACCGACGGCGTCATGATGGATGACGGCGACGCGATGACAGACGACGCGATGATGGATGACGGACCATCCGTTCAGTCCGCCATCGAAGCGTTTAAACTTGAGAACTTGACGGTCTCGGTCGGCAATGTAATCACCTGGACCAACCAGGACAGCGCCCCTCACACCGTCACCCACGGGACATCACCGGACGTGAATTCCGATCCTGATTTTCAGAGCGGAAACTTGACCCAGGGGCAGTCGTACTTCCACACCTTTACCAACGCGGGAACGTTTGCATACTTCTGCGAGGTTCATCCATCGATTACCGGGACGGTGACCGTTGGGGAAGCTGCGGCATCAATGTGCGTTGCAGATCCCGCCCCCGTCTGAGGGCTTACTCGAAGCCACCGCTCGCCTTGTAGCGCGGGATCGCCTCAACGTAATGGTTGGTGGCGCTTTTAATCATTGCCCGGTGCTGGTCCTTCAGCTCGCCCTTGACGCGCCCCGGCGTGCCCAGCACGAGAGATCCGTCCGGGACCACCATGCTCTCGACCACGGTCGAGTTGGCTCCAACCAGGCAGTCGTTCCCGATCTCGCATCCACCGTTCAACACTGCGCCATTTCCGAGAAGACAGTTGTCGCCGACCTTCGTGGCGTGGCAAACGACGTTGTGGCCGATGGTCGTGTGATTGCCGATTTCGGACGGGTAGTCGGCGTGGAGGACGGAGTTGTCCTGGATGTTGGTGTGGGTGCCGATCTTGATCTTGCCGCTATCAGCGCGGATCACGACCCCGGGCCAGATGCTTGAGTGTGCTCCAACCTCAACGTCGCCAATCAGGTAAGCGGTCTCGCTCACAAAAGCCGTCGGGTGGATCTGCGGCGTCTTGCCGTCAAGCGTCTTGAGCATCCATACCTCGCAGGAAATGTTGATGTGTGTGGGCGCGCCGTAGATGACGCCGCCGGAAAGGATAACGGTACGCAGTCTCTCATGCGTTTGGGGGGGGGAGTATTCATCTGTCATCCCGAGCGAAGCCGACGGATCTGCACAGCGAGACTGATTCTCGAATAGTTCCCGGAATCACTTACGGCGCGATTCTTCTACACGCACACCTCGGGGGTTGCCCGTTTGCCGGGGTTGCTGAACACTGATTTTCTGAAACAGCCCAATTCACCACCGGAGCCTCCTACCCATGCCAGACCTCGATCAACTAATCGGCGCTTCCGGAAAAACCATCTCGGAAGTCATTCAAGCAACAGCGCGCGAGGCCGGTCAGATGGTGCTTGGCCGCTACCATGACCAGGGCCGGGTCGATATCAAGGGGCGCGGTGATGTCGTCTCGGAAGTCGATCACGCCTCGGAAGCGCTGATCTCCTCCCGACTGCTGGCGGAGTTTCCGGACTTTGCTTTTCTTGGCGAAGAGTCGGGTCTGAAGCCCGGCGATGACGAGTGGCAGTGGATCGCAGATCCCATAGACGGTACCCGCAACTTTGTATCGCATCTGCCGAACTGGTGCGTCATGGTGTCGCTGGCCCACAGGGGCGTTCCGGTAGCCGGCGCGACTTACGATCCGCTACGGGACGAGATGTTCTACGGACAGACGGGCCAGGGCACGACGGTCAACGGTGCGCCGGTGTCGGTAAGTGAAAAGTCGACTGTGGCTGATTGCGTGATCGGGCTGGATCTCGGGTACAACGATGAGCTTGCTATGCGCGTGTGGGGCGTCATCGGCGCTGTGTTCCCGGGTATGCAGGCGATCAGAGTTCTGGGATCGACCGGCCTCGGAATGGCATACCTGGCGGCCGGGCGCGTCGATCTCTACTTCTGCGCCGGAGGAAATCCCTGGGACATCGCCAGTGGAGTCGTCTTGATTGAGGGCGCAGGCGGGACCGTGTCAGACCGACACGGCGCAAGTGTCACGATGCCATCCGAAGCGATCATCGGCTCCAGTCCGGAGGCCCACGCCGACTTCATGCGCATCACCGAGCGACTGCCGTTCCGAAAGGATGTTGGCGGGTACGGCTAGATGTGGTCTCGGGACTAACCAGCCCCGAACCCCCTCCTATATCAGGGGGGGGGGATGTAGCCTCCTCGCTGGCAGTCGGGAGATCGGGCGCGTCGTGATGGCGCCGCGCCTGATCAACGTAAACCTGACGGCCCAAGACGGTTCTGGATACGGACAGGTTCGGATCCAGAACCGGGTTCAGGAAGACAATGTTGTGTGTCATCGGCGTCCGTCGGTTATGGCTTTGCCCTCTCTCCCCTCCGCGGAAGAGAGTTGGAGTGAGGGGGCGAGGCCGTAGGCCGAGAATCTCGCCCCCGACACCCGCCCTTCGGGAGCCTCAGGGTGGGTTTCTCCGGTAGGGCGTTGGAAGTGGTTACAGGCGTGAAGCAGCCAGATCGTGCTGGTGCAGATCCCTCCGCTTGGATCGGGACGACTTGCAGATCTCCGCTCCCCGTTAAATCCCAGGCTTGAGCTTGTGCCACTCCGTCGCCTGCTCGTAAGCGTGGGCAACCCGTAGCACCGTGCCGTCGCCCATTTGCGGGCCGATCAACTGGAGCCCCACAGGCAACCCTTCCGACATGCCGCCGGGGACCGAAATTGCCGGTAGCCCGGCGATGTTCACCGGGATCGTGCAAACGTCGCTCAGGTACATCGCCACCGGGTCATCCATCTTCTCGCCGGACTTGAAGGCCACAGTTGGCGAGGTCGGCGTGACCAGCGCGTCAAACTTCTCAAAAGTTTGCGCGAACTCCCTGCGAATCAGCGTCCGGACCTGCTGCGCCTTCTTGTAATAGGCGTCGTAGTAACCGGCGGAAAGCGCGTACGCTCCGATCAATATTCGTCGTTTGACCTCTGGCCCGAAGCCTTGCTCCCGGGTCTGGTCCATCACATCCCACGCCGTCGGCACATCGTTCACGGCGTTGCCGTACTTGAATCCGTCGTAGCGGGCCAGGTTTGCGGACGCCTCTGACGGGGCGATGATGTAGTACACCGCAAGCGCCTGATCTGTGAGCGGTAGCGACACCTCTTCCAGCGTCGCGCCAAGCCCCTCAAGGGTCTCGAGAGACTTTTCAAAAGCCGCCTTTACGCCCGGTTCCATGCCGTCTACCAGGTACTCGCGCGGAACGCCCAACTTCATACCGGAGATGTCGCCGGTTAGCGAGCTTGAAAAATCCTGCGCCGGGGCGTCCAGAGACGTCGAGTCTCGCCTGTCGTGGCCGGAGATCACGGAAAGGGTATCGGCGGAGTCACGAACGTCTCGTGCGAACGGCCCGACCTGGTCGAGTGATGACCCGAATGCGATGAGCCCGTAGCGGCTCACAAGTCCGTAAGTCGGCTTCATACCGACGATCCCACACAGTGCGGCGGGCTGTCTAATCGATCCGCCGGTGTCCGACCCCAGTGATATGAAACATTCGCTTGCGGCCACGCCCGCGGCCGGGCCGCCGCTGCTTCCGCCGGGTACACGGTCGATGTCCCAGGGGTTGTTGGTGGCGCCGAACGCTGAGTGCTCGGTGGAGGAGCCCATTGCGAACTCGTCCAAGTTGCCCTTGCCGATGATCACCGCACCTCCGGCACGGAGCTGCTCAACCACGTGGGCATCGTAAGGAGGCGTGTAATTGAGAAGCATCCGGGAGCCGGCCGTTGTGGCGACGCCCTCGGTGGACAGGTTGTCCTTCACCATTACCGGGATACCCGTAAGAGGTCCGCTGACGTTCCCGGCCGAGCGTGCTTCGTCCGCGGCAACGGCAGCCTCAAACGCGCGTTCTCGAGTCACCGTGATGTAGCTGTGGATCTGCGGCTCGACCTGATCTACCCGCGCCAGCACTGCTTCAGTGAGCTCTACGGAAGAGACCGCTCCGGACGACAGAAGCGCCTGTGCCTCGTGTGCCGTGAGACCGGTTAACCCAGTTCCGGAATCGACCCCTGAGTTAACCAAAAATCGGCCGCACCTTCACGTAACCGGCTTCAGAGTCCGGAGCGTTCTCCAAGATGCCCTCGCGTTGAAGCGATTCTGCCGCGGAGTCGTCCCGTAAGACCGTCCGCACCTCCGTCGTGTGACCTGTCGGCTCCACGCCTTCGGTGTCCACCTGCTGCAAAGACTCGAACACCCGCAGGATGCTCGAAAGCTGTCCGCGCATCATCTCAACTTCGTCATCGGATAGTCCGAGACGAGTTAACGCAGCGATGTGTCGAACCTCGTCGGTCGTCAGTTCGTAAGTTACTTCTTCGCTCAAGATCAGTCCATTTCGGGAGACGCATGCCGTGACCGGCCTGCGGTTAATTGGATGGTGCGAATTGGATCGGGTGAAAACCCGACACCGAGTTTAGCAAGCGTTTGGGGCGTTCGGGTGGATCCCGGGCCACGATCACAGCCCAAATGAAAAGGGGCCGATCTTCCGACCGGCCCCTTTTCGATTACCGGAGTTACCGGACTGTTGCGCCTAGTTCTCCCTGCGAATCATGCGATTCGCGGAACGTCCGGCTGAAGGGACGATGAATCCCTCAAGCAGACCGGCAAGGAAGGCGAACGAGAACAGCGCCAACTGACCGACGACCAGGCCAGGACCGCTGCCGGGGAAGGCCAGAAAGTCGATAAAGGTGCTGGTCTCCTGGTCGGACACGATTGGTAGCGAAATGATTCCCGAACCGAACAGGGCGAAAACGCCAAGAGCGAGAACACCACCGACCAGCGGCCTGGCGAGACCGGTGAACAGCAATGCGCCACGTTCAGTCTGCTGGTGCTGGAACGTGACCGTCCGGATCAGGACCACGAACGAGCTACCGATCACGCCCATGATGATGGCGGCCATCGGTACGCTGAGCGATGCGCCAAGGAACAGGATATCTGCGGCGACGGTCCAGATCGTGAGACCCGCGAGCACCAAGTAGAGGATGCCGAGCCCGAGTAGCGGTGATGCGACTCTGCGAAGCACCGTGCGGGACGCAATCATCTCATCCACGTTAGTAGAGAGAGTGTGTGCGATAACCTCACCGTCACGGCCGACGTTCATTTCTCCACGCAGTACACGGTCGATCCACGTCTGGAGATCTTCAAGGACCTCACCGTGGTCTTTTAGCTTGGCGCTTCGGACTCGCGTCTTCAGCTGTTCTATGAGAGCGATAAAAGGCGCTGCTTCTGTCGCCGTACCGTGGTCCGTCGGGGAAGGCGAACCCTCCTGAAAGTCGTAAACCTGGCCAGTTGATTCGGCCATATCGACACCCCCTTGGTTATCGTGATTTGCCCTTTTTTGATCCGGGGCCGGATACCCTGAATTCAGGGCGATATAGGGGAAACCTAGCACCCGGCAGAATATAAGGTCAAGCATGAGATTACGCGGTGTTTAAAAAACTGCCACACGGTACCCGGTGAGCGACTCGTCGCGATACCATCTCTCCTCCCGTTGATTTTTCATTTCACTAGCCGGAATTACCGGAAGTAACGAAGTAGCAGGGGCCGCGACTCAGGCGCGCCTTTAGATGGACTGCCGTGACCGCCGATCAGACACCCGAAAATAATCCGATGGTGCACGCTACCGGACTCGTCAAAAAATTTGGCGACTTCACCGCTGTGGACGGAATCACGTTCGATGTCCACAAGGGCGAGACTTTTGGCATGCTTGGCCCTAATGGAGCGGGCAAGACAAGCACGCTTCGGATGATGAGCGGCCTGTCTCCCGTGACATCGGGTGAGTTGGAAATAGACGGCATTGACGCCACGGCCAACCCCCGCTCCGTCCGAGACGTTATCGGCGTTGTGTCTCAGCACGACGGGTTGGACCCGGACATCAGTGTTCGTGACAACCTCACCGTGTATGGTTTCTACTTTGGGCTGAACCGTGAGATGGCGGGCAAGCGCGCTGATGAGGTTTTAGATTTCTTTGGCCTGAAGGCGCGTGGAGCTGACTCGGTCGACGATCTCTCCGGCGGCATGCGACGTCGCCTGACCATCGCAAGGTCCTTCTTATCACGTCCCCGGCTCGTAATTCTTGACGAACCGACGACGGGACTTGATCCGCACAGTCGAAATCGCGTCTGGGAGCAACTGGCTGTACTCAAGAACTCTGGTGTCACGGTCGTGATGTCCACGCATTACATGGAGGAAGCAGCGATCTTGTGTGATCGGCTTGTCATCATGGACGAGGGCCACATCCTCGCGGCCGGTACGCCGGACGATTTAATCCGGGATCAGGCTGGCGCCGAGGTCGCGCAGATAAGGCCGGAGCCGGGGCAACGCGACTCGGTGCAGCGCCAGTTGAAGGAGAGCGGGCACGAGACGATAGAGATTGGCGCGATTTTCGCGGTCCGCGGGACGAACGGAGAACGGGCGGATCTGTCCAATATCTCCGGCGCACGTATTTCCTACAGGGCGGCGAATCTTGAGGACGTGTTCCTCAGGCTGACCGGAAGGGATCTGGACGATGAATGAATCTCTGGCCAGCCAGCGAGATACGGGCCGGTTCGACTTCCGACTGCGCGGCGTTGTCGGTGTGTGGCTGCGTCACTACACCGCGTTCAAGGGCGGCTGGATGATTGAGATGACGGGCATCATCCTGGAACCCGTGTTCATTCTGGCGGCGGTGGCGTTCGGGATCGGCAAACTCGTCGGCCACGTGGAAACGCGCGACGAAGGTGTTTCGTACGCCGTGTTTGTGGCACCCGGAATAGTTATTGGAAACGCCATGTGGCACTCGTTGTTTGAGTGTTCGTGGGGTGCGTTCAGACGACTTCAAACCAACCGGATATACGACAGCATCCTTGCCGCGCCCGTGTCGATGCGCGAAATAGTGCTAGGCGAGATCGCGTGGGGAGCGACGCGTGCGCTCATGACCACAGCTGCGGTGCTTGCGTTCGCTACTGCGACGGGGCTCGTTGAGTCACCCTGGGCGATCGGCATCCTTGGCGTCGGCATAATGACCGGCTTCATGTTTGGTGGATTTGGACTGATAGCCGCGGCTATAGCGCCTTCCACACATATGCTGACGCTGGTGTTCACTATGGTGGCGACGCCGCTCTTCTTCTTCAGCGGAACATTCTTCCCGATCTCGACGTTGCCGATATGGGCGCAGCCGATAGCCTGGTCATTGCCGCTCTCGCACCCGGTCCGTATAGCGCGGGCGCTGGCGACGGGTGAGCTATACATTGCGCTGCTGTGGTCGCTGCTGTACCTGATCGTGGCCACGCTGATCTTCTTCCCACTCGCCGTCAAACTGCTTCGCCGCCGCCTTCTGGTTTAAAGGCAAGCGAATCTGACGGTGTGGAAACGCTCTGCTTAGAGCTGCCCTGTCTGTTCTCTTCGTACCCGCTCAGCGCGTTCCCGGCGGATGCGCTGCTTCTTGCGGGCGGTATAGGTGATCCAGCCACCACCGCCGAACAGTGCAGCAGTTACCAGGATGAACATCATCGTTCCGGGTATCCCCAGGCTCTCACCACGGACCCGTCGTGCGATCAGGATGGGCGTTTCGACGGTGCCTTCTCCCGCATCGGACTTGACCTCTACCTCAAAGTCCCAGGCACCGCCGTAGTCGATATGAAAGTTTGCGTCGTAGAACTGGCGTTGTGTCGGAATGTTGAGGGCGGGACTGAACTGGGCTTCTCCCTCTCCCTGACTATGGCGGGCGGTGATGCGTATGCGGGCGTCCTCTACCGGATCGCCCGTCTCCAGCAGATCGACTGTTATCGTCACGTGAAGCTGTCCAACCACAGGTTGGAGCGGGAGAATTCTCACTCCTATCACGAAGGGGCCATCCACCGCCGAGAATATCTCTGTGCCATCCTCGTGCGCTCTAACAGTCGGGAGGCCTGATCCTCCCTGAACTGCGTTCAGAATCAGCAGAGACAGTAGCGCGAGCGAAGCCGCCAGAGTGGAGCGCAGGAGTGGTCGGCGGGACGAGGTGTTGAATGTCACGCGGATATTCTAGGGCTGCTGACGGCCGTTCGGGACGATGTTCGCGCTTCAGGTGCTCTTGAATTACTGCGCCTGACGCGAAAAACCGCCGACCGTAGGAGTACCGGGCGACGGTTTTCTGTCCTCCCTTTAAAGGGAGAACCCTGGGAGTTAGGCGGCGAGCGCCTGTTCGCTGTCCTGGATTGCCGGGTCGTGGCTCTTGATCGGCAACTGACCGGTGGCGTCCAGGTACGTGAGTACTGCGTGGACTCGTCCGTGCAGTTCGCCGTTAGCGTTGAAGCCAATCTTGGCGAGGATGCTGCTGATGTGGTGCTCCACGGTCCGCGGCTGTATGTAAAGCGCTTCCGCGATGGACCGGTTGCTGTTGGCCTCGGCCATGTGGGACAGAACCTGGAGCTCCCGACTGGTAAGGCCCTTCAGTCGTAAGCCAATTGTTCAGGTCGCGTGTACGCACGAGACGCCAGTAAAAATGGGGGCAGTCACCCAATTGCGGGCGTTTAACGCGAAGCTTTAGTTGTCCGTATCACGGAGAGCGAATCGGTGTTTGACCCTGTTCGCCACCCGTCGTATCTTCGCCCGGCACCGCAATTCTTAGTGTGACGCGTAAACACACGTCACGTACCAGCCCTGCACCACCAAAATATCTAGCCCTGCGCTAGTAGAAATAAGGGATTACGTATGAAGATCACCGGGGTAAAACTTCGCAAACTGCACGGAACGATGGAGTTCGCCGGAGAGTTCTGGGAAGACAGGCTAATTCAGCCCCTGGACATATATCCGGAGTACAAGGCCCGGGGTGCGGGCTGGCTTCCTAAGATCGATGAAAGCCATTACTCCATGACATCCACGTTCGTGGAGATAGAGACAGACGGGGGTGTCACCGGCATCGGCGGCCCGATAGACGGCGCACAGTCATACATAATCGCCAACTCGCTCCAGAACATAATCATCGGCAAAGACCCTACGGCCAACGAACTACTCTGGGACCAGATGTTCAGGGCGTCGGTACACGGTCGGCAGGGCGAGACGATGATGGCAATAAGCGCCATCGACTGCGCCCTCTGGGACCTGCGCGGCAAGATTTACAATGCACCGGTGGTAAGCCTGCTCGGCGGCCCGACCCGGACCGAGATTCCGGCCTACGCATCGATGCTTGGCTTTAACGTCGAAGACCCGGGCCTCGTCCGGGAACGCGCGCTTGAGTACAAGGCAAAGGGCTACAAGGCGCAAAAGTGGTTCTTCAGGCACGGGCCAATGGACGGCCCCGCGGGATTCAAGAAGAACGTTGAGCTGGTACGGACGCTCAGGGAAGCGGTGGGTGATGATGATGACATCATGCTGGACTGTTGGATGAGCTGGAACCTGACCTACGCCAAGCAGATGGCGGAGGCGATAGAAGAGTTTCACCCGCGTTGGCTTGAAGAGACGGGTATGCCGGATCGAGTCGACACCTACGCAGAGATCCGTTCAAGTACGTCCATCCCGATTTCAGGGGCCGAGCACGAGTACACCCGCTGGGGGTTCAAGCGCTTTATTGATGCCGGGGCTCTGGATGTCCTCCAGCCGGACATCTACTGGGCGGGCGGTATCACCGAGACCGTCAAAATAGCGACCTATGCTTCTATCCACGACCTGCAGTGCATACCGCACGGCCACTCAAGCCAGGCGAACGCTCACTTCTCGTGCGCGATGGTGCCGACATTGACACCGATCCAAGAGTACCTGGTGAAGTGGAACACGGTGCACCAGTGGTTCTTGAAGGACCCGATAGTGCCGCAGAACGGCGTTGTCCATGTGTCGATGGAATCGGGAATGGGAATGGACCTGGACCCGGACAAGATCGAGTCAGAAGAGCTAGTGAAGTTCTAAACCCCGGATAGTGTCGCCGGGTTCAGCGCGCTGACTATCGCCAGTGGTTTGCGATGCCCTTCCTTGCTGAACCGCGACAGGAATCCTGGCCTATTTGCCTTACACGTCGGTTATCTTCCGGCGTGTAAGGCTGTCGTCGTAAAACAGCATATTGATCAGCAGGGCAGGCGTGCTCCGATCCCATCGAAGCGCGGCCTCGATACCGGTCATGTCGTCCATCTGGACGTCCATAATCACAACGTCCGGGGATAACGTCTCTGTGAGGGCTATGGCCTCTGCGCCGATCGCCGCTTCACCGACTACGTTAAAGGTTAGGCCTTTGGAAAGCGTTTCTTTGACCAGACCCCTGAACATCTCCTGATAATTTACCAGGAGCACTTGCAAAGGGTCGGTTGCCCGTTCTTGAGCTTGCATTAGCCGCCTTGTAGTGCTTTTTGCGCCTATCGATAACTTCCCGTCACCACTGCCAATAAGTTAGGCCTGCTGGTTTGCGCATCCCAGCCGTGGACACCTCACGGCGGGCACACAGAGACACCCATAATGTGTGTGGGCAACTACGCAGGCGATACGCGGGTGGGGATGGCGAAGAACAACCGATTCGAAGCTGAATCACTCAGATTTCGCCCAGTCACGTGCTAAACTTCGCCCTCGAAAAGTAGCGACAGTGGTTGGCGAATTAACGCTGTGTTTACTCAAAGAGACGGCGATTTCGACCGTGGCTTAAACATGTCAGCTCTACGTCGGATTACCGACGAGAACTCTGACAGAGGTTCTGACGGGAATAAGGGGCATATCTGCTTGGCTGATTCTGAAGACAGGCGCTCTATCGATAGTCCTCGCCCGCCCGCAGCGGGCGACGATATCGCGGCGCTGGGCGCTGCGGTCTCGGAGGGAGAGGGTGCTCACCTTGTTCGGGTCGCCCAAGAGCTGGGATCAGGCACGGCTGTACGGGTAAAAAAGCTGGAGGCGCAACTGGAAGACCCGGACCCTGAGGTCCGGTCTCGTGCGGCGGTCGGGCTCGGTGATCTGAATGATCGCAACGCCATAGCAGTACTTCGCCGACTCCTTGAGAGTGATGATCCCGATTTCTGGGAACTGGGCGTGGACGGCTTACGCCAGTCACGTGAGCGTCCGGGATGGCTCTGTCTTGAATCGATAGCTCGTGACCAGATTTCGGCTCTGGGCCATGAGGATCCGAGTGCGCACTGGGCTGCGTCCACCCGGCTCTTGATGATGGGCCGCACCAAAACAATGGACAGACTGTTCCGTGCTGCGGACGGCCACTCTCGTAGTATCCCGGCGGCAGCGGCGATCGCATTTGTTGACGCTGCGCTGGCGTCGATTGATGAGCGGGAGCGCGAGGTGATGGAGCTGAGACTTGGCGTGAAGGACGGCAGGGCTGCCACGCCGGTTGAGGTTGCAGAAGTGCTTGGGATGGATGAGGACCTTGTCAGGTCGCTTGAGTCAGATGCATGGGTACGAATCCAGTCACCTCGTCTGTATGGAGCCATCGCCGGTAATGGCAGATAACCTTCGCTAACGCGAACTTGACCTGTTCGCCGTCGCCACCGACTCGGAAACTCCCATCCGGTGTCGCGGTCACCGGCTCGATGCCAAGAAATAGGTCGGGCGAGATGCGGTTGTTCAGGTCATGTTCAAGCCGGGTGTAGTGTCGTCTGAGATTCAGGGTTGAATAGTCGATAACGCCAAGGGTTACGGGTTTCTTGACCTTGTATGCGTACTTACCGGTCAAGAACAGGTGAGAGATGTGGGTCTCGATGATTTGAATCGTAAGTTCTACCGGCGTGCGCGTAGGCGTGCGGGCTGGACGGCGCTGCAACCAGATCAGCTCGTTCTTCATGAGTTCTGTCCGGCATCGAAATGGTCGCCATACCTAAAGCGTACGGCGTCTGCCGTGAGAAAGTCGTGGCCGGCCGAGGCTGCCCCCTATCCGGTGAGGGAGAAGCCCTATCGCACGATACGGTTCTTCGAGAGCCTCAGGTCACTGGCGCGACCTCTGCACCCGGGGCAGTGCTCCATCCCCCGGCGAAAGGCCTAGCCGCGGGTGCCTTCTCGCAGAATGTCCCCCAACGCCTCCGTGTGCGTCGCGTCGTTGATCGAAATCGGGAACCAGCCCTGGGCCGTGAATCGAAATCGGGAGATGGAAGTGTTGTTCATCGGAAAACGATCGATCAGGCTGTCGTTGAAGCCCATGATGTAGTGGAAGAGGCATTGAAGGGCCAGTCCGTGGCTGACGATGGCGATCCTTTGCCTGCCTGGGCGTCCCACAAAATCGTTGTTGAACAGCAACTCGTCTTCCATCCAGTTTGAGAACCGTCGTTCAACTTCCCTATTGGACTCTCCGTCGCCGGGCTTGAACCACTTGCCGTTCTCGGCCATGAGCAACTTCACATCTGGAGTGTGTACCTCGGTGACCGGGCGCCCACGCCAATCAGGAACCTGTCGCTCGATGATGTCACCCGATTGCTCAAACGCGGTGCCGCCGATTCCCATGCCCTGGAGCATCCCCTGTGTCGTCTGAACGGCCCGCACCATGGTCGACGAATAGATGCGGTCAAACGTCCGGCCCTCGGCAGCGAGCCGTTCTCCAACAGCGAAAGCTTGCTTGTGACCGCGTTCGGTTAGCGGAGCGTCAAAATTCAAGCCTGCGGCGAGGCCGCCATGGACGGTAAGGTTTGACTCTGATTCTCCGTGTCGGATAAAGAAGAAATCGGCCATGAAATCAGGATGAGTCAAAGTGCCTCCGGTCTGGGGGGTCGGATTTCGCGTGAAAAAGGGGTGTCAGCGCGGGGCAATCTTACAGGCGAGCGACGTGCCGCACCAGATATACGGTCGTGCATAGCGCGAGCAGAGAAAGGCCAGGTTTCAGACGTCCCGTAATCTCAAGGAAAGACTCGGTGGGACAGCCTGCGGACCGCGTTGGCAAGCATTGGACCAATGCCTGAACCGCCGGACTGGACGTTCAGGTCAAGGTTGTATCGGCGTCCGATGACCTGCCGTTCGGGCGGTGAAGTCACCTGGGCCGGTAAGCCCTGAGACGACGGTGACGGTGCCTGCGCTGCCTGCTGAGAACTGCGTGAACGCTTCTGCGGCCGTAAATACCAGCTCCGTGCTGCTCATCATGATTGTGGACCCGGACGTGAGCGACTTTTCGCCAGAGACCTTCTGGGAATCGAACATCGTGCCGCCAGAACTACCCGCATCATGCAAGAAGTACTGACCGCCTTTAAGTGCGATTTCGCCGTGCATACGGCTGGCATTCGGATCGTCGATCACGACATAGTTGTGTGATCACGTCCCAGCCGGGTCACCCCCGGTGAGAGCGGAATGCTCTGTCCTGACGCGGGCCTGAACGGAAGTGAAGCCAAGCCGATACGGCACCTGTCCGGTCATTTCCGGTTTCATCGGTGACCCCACCGGTAACGCCGCCGGTAGTCGCTCCCGATTCTGCGGAATGAGCGACTTTTGAGGCGACCTCCGCCTGTCGCTCAGCAATCCGTTTGTTGACCCATTTAACGAGGCGGATAACCCGCATTTGGAACCCCAGATATATAGCTGCGCCGCCCGTGCCCGCAAAGCTCAGGATGGCCATGACGTCTTCATACCCGCCCAGATTGATGCCCTGTCGCTCCAACACCAGCGGCAGTGTGCCGAGGAAGCCGAGCCCTAGGAGCACAACCACGTATGTCTGGAAGCGTTTGTTTTTGAACTTGACCCGGGCGTGGGTCACCGCCACGAGGGCGAATATCCACGCGATTGCTGCCAGCCATGATCCGTACCAGAGCCAGGCGAGATTCCCGGTTTCAAACGGGTTTGGCAATGTGCTGCGCTCGATTAGTCGTTGTCGCCTCAATCAACAAAATAGGCCAGCAACAGGCGATTCGATATCACCGGAGACGTGGGCCGGATTACGGAATTGTTATTGAGGCTAGCACCGGCCCGGTGTCAGGACATTGCGCACAAACGCACCTTTTACGGTGTGGAAGCACCACTAATTTGGGTGCCGCCCGTGTCCTGAAATCCCAAACATCACTCCGAGGTTCCGCTAACCGTACTTTGGCGCTCAACCGTGTTCTGGTCCTTTGAGAGCTTCAGGATGGGGTTAAGGGCGTCAGGTACTGCTGCCAACCACTCCCACCGTCTACACTGCGGATTCTGATCGCCCAACAATGAATGTCCGTAGGGTCCGTCGCATG
>Ga0302122_10001598_pt1 | contig 14384 bp, 14 predicted proteins | sample CB21_SCM_MG_FD_203115 | JGI IMG/M metagenome (GOLD analysis project Ga0302122, IMG submission 203115) | Marine microbial communities from Western Arctic Ocean, Canada - CB21_SCM | ecosystem: Environmental > Aquatic > Marine > Oceanic | place: Canada: Western Arctic Ocean | collected 2017-09-28
CTCGACATCATCGCCGATATCGGCAAACCTAACCTTAAACTTCAATTCGATATCTATCACCGCCAGATCATGGATGGCGACGTCGCCAAAGCGTTAGAACGTTCCATGCCGCAGATCGGCCACATCCAAATCGCCGGAACACCAGGCCGCCACGAACCCAACATTGGCGAACTGAACTACCCCTACATCTTTGAACAACTCGATGCACTCGGCTACAAAGGGTGGATCGGCTGCGAATATACCCCCCAGAACACGACGGAAGACGGGCTGAGCTGGTTGTTCCGGTGACGGGGGCAGCGGCGGCGTCATTCAGTTCGCAACGGCATATAATTTTTATATTTCACACACAGCAAAGAGACGCAAATGTCCGAAATACTTAAAGTTGACATCCAAAACAAGGTCGCGATTTTCACGTTGAACCGACCTAAAAAACTCAACGCCTTGTCCATTGAATTGCGCGACGCGCTCACCGATGCGCTCCAGCAATGCCATGAAGACGACGCCGTCGGTGCCATCGTTTTGACCGGTGAAGGACGTGGCTTCTGTTCCGGGGTAGATCTAACCGGCACCCAACCGGACGTGACGCCGTCACAGAACGAAACTCTTGATGAATTTGGCTGGGTAGGCAGACAGGCCATGTCGGTTTATCGCCTCGACAAACCCGTCCTGTGCGCCGTCAACGGCGTTGCCGCCGGCGCCGGTATGAGCCTCGCCACGTCGTGCGACATGCGGATCGGTAGTGAGAACACAAGGTTCAAAACCGTATTCATCGAGCGAAGCTTATCCCCGGATTCCGGATTGAGCTTCTTCCTTCCCAGAATAGTAGGCGCATCGCGCGCGGCGGACCTTATCTACACCAGCCGGACCGTGGATGCGGGAGAAGCGTATCGCATCGGTTTGTTGGACCGGCTGGTCAGCGCCGACAACCTCCTGGCGGCGACCGTGGAAGTCGCAGAGCAAATGCTGCAATGGCCCCCACTCGCCTTACGAATGTCGAAACGTGCCCTACAGCACAGTCAGGAACACGATCTGGAAACAGCGTTACGCTATGAAAAAGTAAGCCTCGGCTTGGCCAGGCTCGCCGAGAACGACGCCAAGGAATCACGCGCCGCCTTTATCGAAAAACGGAAACCGACCTATACCGGCACATAAAAACCCACGTTTGTAGCTCGGTTTCAGTATGAACCAACTAAGTTCCCACCAACGCGGTCTCTTGATGACCGTCGTCGGCGTTCTAATTCTATCACCTGATGCAGTGTTGCTGCGGTTGGTGGCGGTGGATCATTGGACCGTGCTGTTTTGGCGCAGCGTGTTCGCGGCAATCGCGCTGTTTTCGCTCTGCGCCTTTATTGAAAAAACAAACCCATTAGCCGCCTTGCGCGGGTTATTAAAAAACGGATGGCCGTGCGCGGTGCTGTTCGGCAGCAGCAATGTGTGTTTCGTTATCTCCATCACCCACACAGTGGCGGCGAACACCTTGGTGATCCTGGCGTCCATGCCCTTTCTTGCAGCTGTCATGACCATCGCATTAACGCGCCGGAATTTGCACTTTCGCACCTGGATGACAATCTTTCTCGCGATGATAGGCATCGTTATCGTGTTCTGGGGACGTTTTGGCGGGGGTGGTGCCTTCGGCGACGTGGTCGCGGTATTCTGCGCGGTGTTCATGGCGATCACATTGGTGATGATCAGCATGAACCCCAAAATCAACACGCTGGCCACAATCAGTTATGGGTCATTTTTGGCAGCTGTATTCGCCCTGTCGATGGGTGCTGATCCCGCCGCGCCAAACGCCAAGGACTTTGCCTATCTCGCTCTCAACGGCGCGATCATCATGGCCATGGCCATGGCGTTGATCACCTACGGTCCCAAGCTCATCTCGGCGCCAGAAGTCAGCCTGATCATGTTGCTGGAAACCGTATTGGGGCCGCTTTGGGTGTGGTGGATTCTCAGCGAGCAGCCGCCGTTGCAGACCTTTGTTGGAGGCGGTCTGGTGATTACAGCGGTCCTGGCCAATGCCTGGGTGGAATTTCGGTTAGGTGGATCACGAGGTCGCCATTAGCGTATGCAGCTGTAAATTCGTCGGGCGCATCGGCGTACTGTCGACTCATTCGATGTTTAAAAATTATATGTTATAATCCCAGCACGTGCTTGGCGATGATGGTGCGTTGCACTTCGCTGGACCCTGCGTAGATAGTCGCGGCGCGTTGGTTAAAGTACAGGGAGGACGCGGTGACGGCTTCATCGGGGGCAATAGTTTCAACGTTGTTGCCCGGCACATAGGCTTCCGGCTGATAGGGAGTTGCGTAATAGGCGATCGCCTTTACCGCCGCCTCCAACACGGCCTGATACACCTCCGACCCGCGCAATTTGAAGATGGACGACGCCGGACCGGGGTTTTGGCCCTGGCTCAAAGCGCCCATCACACGGCGTTCGGACATTTCCAACGCGGTGACCTGTATTTCCAGGCTCGACATTTTCCGCCGAAAGTCCGGGTCGTCAGCGAGGTTTGCGCCACCGCCCGCTGGCGCCTGGCGTGCAATTTCGGCCAATTTCTGCGCACTCGCCTTTACCTGTGGGCTGTAGGCGACGCCGCCACGCTCAAATTCCAGCAGATATTTCGCTACCGTCCAACCCTTGTTCTCCTCACCCACACGGTTCGCTTTGGGCACGCGCACGTCGTCGAAAAACACCTGATTGAAATCGTGATCGCCCGCGAAGGTCAATATTGGCTTCACCGTAATGCCCGGCGTATCCATCCGGAACAGGACAAAGCTGATGCCTTCCTGGGGCTTGCCGTCGCTTGATGTCCGCACCAGGCAAAATATGTGATCCGCCTGATGGGCACCGGTAGTCCAGATTTTCGATCCGTTGATGATATAATCATCGCCGTCGGACACCGCGCTGGTTTGCAGCGACGCCAGATCAGACCCTGCTCCGGGTTCGGAATACCCCTGACACCACAACAGATCGTCATTAAGAATGCCGGGCAGATATTCGTCCTTCTGCGCCTGACTGCCGTATTTCATGACGACCGGCCCGACCATTTTCCGGCCCATATGGTTGAGCACTGGGGTTCCGGCCAGCGCGCATTCAGACTCGAAAATATAGCGCTGCACGGGGCTCCAACCAGGGCCGCCATATTCCTGTGGCCACGCATGGCACAGCCATCCTTTTTTCGCCAACGTCTTGCCCCAGGCGCGCGACGGGGCCAGTGGTGAGCGAACACTCGGCGTCAAGCGCGCACCTTCACGGATATCATCCGTCAGGTTTTCATCTAAAAAAGCCCGCACATCGTCGCGAAATATGAGGTCATCAGGGTTCAAATTTAAATCCATCTCGGATCCTCGTGACACGTTAAAACTATAAGGCTTAGAGTACTGCCGTTGTGTAGAAAAGCAAAGTGAACAGACAGGCGCTACGCTGCCGCGTCAGACCAAGAGGCCCCCATACACCAAGGTCGCGCCAATGACAGCGCCAATAACCGTGGCGGAAACAGCATAGAACATTCGCGCGGGCGTCAGGCCCCATATGACAGCGTTCCGTATAAGACCTAGCCATTTCCCCTCCACGGGCGGGCGAAAAAATACGAACCCAGCAGCGAATGAGGGTATGGCGGCAAAGAAAAACCCAAGCCCATATGAACCCGTGATCGCGAGCATCCCGCCATAGACCGCAGGGTATGTCATCATCGCGACACTGGTAAACGCCAGTACCCCGCCAGTAACGCCGCCAACTTTGTCCGGCGGCGCAAGCCGCGCCGTTTCCGCCAGCAATACACCGTGCCAGCTTAGTCCGGATACATTGTAGAGGATCGCCACAGCCGTGATCAGACCATAACTCCACCCGAAGTCAAAATTCCCCATCAAGACCGCCGCCACGAACCCCAAAAAGCCAATCAATCCCATTACCACGCGCGGCGACACAAGTGTGCTGCCCAGCCATCCCCACGCGATCCGGGCAATGACAGCGGTGAAACTGGCGATGGCGAAAATCATACCCGCGTCGATTTCGCTATATTCCAACCCATCGACCAGATACAGGATAAAAAATCCGGCATAGACCGACTGCAGCCCGCCAAAGGCAAAGGCAGCGAAGGCCAGGTCGCGCAACCTGGGGGTAGACAACACTATCTTCATGGTATCCAACACACCGGAAAACGATGGTCGGACCGACGGGTCCCGATCAGAATCAAAAAACGCGCGAAACGGCTGTAACAGCACCACCATTGAATACACAATCAAGGCGGCCACGAAGGCTGCGCCATAGGCGTCGAGCAGAACGGACTCGCCTATGGTGGCGATGTAGAATCCTACACCCAGCAGCGCCGGTATCAATAGACCACCAATCAGACTACCCACTGGCACGCCGGTCTGCTTAACAGAAAATATGACCGGCGCCAGATGACGCGGGCAATACCGCGCCAGAATATGCGAACTGGCCGGCGTCGAGATCGCGCCCGCGCCCAACAGCACCGCCCCCACCGGATACATCCACAACTGGCCGCTTGCGATGACAAGCAAGCTGGTTCCCATCAACGTCAGGCATATCTGACTGACTCGCCAAGCGCCAAGGCGAATGATAAATCCGCCGCACCCCAAGGCGGCGACGATCGCGGTGATGTTCTGAATGAACAGATACAGCCCCAACCACGCCCGCGAAATGCCAAAGTCCTCGGCGATTCGGTCTGCGAGGATTGGCAACGCGATCTGGCAGACATAGGAGAACGCCTGTTGTAGCAACATCGCGACCGTGGCGATGGTCAAGACGGCGCGCCAATCCAGTTTCGCCAGAGACATAAGCCCTAAAACCCAAGCTGGTCGTAAATCTGGATATTCACTTCAACCAGCATACCCGGCGCGATGGCTTCCGGCGGATCGAGCAAATTTATGTAAACCGGAACACGTTGGGTCGCCTTGTTGGCCTTCACGTCTCCACTTCCCTGGGTCATTTGCGTATTGGTGACGCTACCAATGCGGGTCACCACGCCAACAAACGTGTCAAAGGGATAAGCATCGATATCGATGGTAACCTTCTGCGCCACTTTCAGGTGACGCAATTGCGATTCCTCAATATTCGCTTCAATCCAAAATGAATCTTTATCATGCAGAAGCACAAGTCTTTCACCTTCGGCGACATGCTCCCCTTCATATTTAAAAATACTATCGATAATTCCATCCATCGGACTAACAATAATTCGATACTTTAATTGCGCCTCTGCTTCCTTAATAAGTATTTTTATTTTATTTATATTTATTTCAGCGATGTTCAATTCAGAAATAATAATATCTATGCTTGATTCCGATGCTTTTATTTCATCACGTTCGCGCACAGCGACCTTCACTTTCGCAGCGGCGAAATTCACCTGACCCACCAAGCTCAATGTTTTGGCCTGCTCCTGTTCCAGGCTTTTAGACGACAGCAGCGACTTTTTATGCAGAATTTTTGACCGGTTCACATTCTTTTTGGCCAGATCGAGTCGATCCTGTATCGATTTGTGTTCGATCCGTAGCGCGCGGATTTCTTCGTTTTTGGTCGCAGTCTGGGATTTCAAATTCAACGCCAGCGCATCTTTTTCCGCCAACAATTTATTCACCCGCGCCCGCTCGCGCGCCAGATCAACCGTCAACGCTTCGATACGCAGCTGTTCCACCTCGGCGTCCAACGCGACAAGCACACTGCCCTTCGTGACCGTGTCGCCTTCCTTGACGTAAATTTTTTCGATATTAGCATCCGCCCGGCTCGACAGTGTCGTCAGTTCGGTCTTTATCCGCGCGTCGAATTCATACACATGGGTCAACCAATAAAATAATTCATAGGACGCCAAGGAAACCAACGCTGTTCCCAGAATTAAAATGATGAATTTGAGTTTCTTGTTTGTTTTCATTTTTCTGTACGCCACATTGAGGTCGTAACCTCACAATTTAAAGGACATTTGTCACGTCTTGAGACACCAGCGAGTTATAACACCTCGTCGTCACTGGAAAGGCACACGGATTTACCTGAATCACTCCTTCTGGAAGGCTCCGAATCATATTCTGAAACAGGCGTATTTGAATATAGAATTCTAGCGTCGAATCTTACATGATTCTTCACATCTTCCCTTAGGCACGTGCAAAAAAATGGCAAAAAAAGATAGCGCTGGTCGTTGATGATTATCAGTTCATCGGCGATTTAGTGTAACAAACTCTCATGATGAACGGATACGATACAGTCACCTGCTCCAATTTTGAACACGCACTGAAAATCTACTACAAATCCCAAACCCTTCTTGTCGTTACCGATATCTTCATGCCTGAAATGGACGACATTGAAGGCATTCAGCGATTGAAATTAAGTGGCCCACGGCAGCCGTATTATCGCAATGTCAGGGGGGTGTCACGGCATGTCGACGGCGGACACGGCCGCGACGGCGCAGAAAATTGGTGCCGACGCCGGCTTGCAAAAACCATTCACCCTCAGAGACTTAAAATAGTAGTGGAATCATTGGTGGTGGTGTGAGGGTCTACAGTTTTTAAATTCGCTGCGCGATCTCCAAGACGTCCCGCGTTCGCGCCACCCTGTCCTGCCAGACACGGTCGAATTCAGCAACCATTCCTTTCATGACCTCAGACTCCAGGACCGCCGACGCCGTAGCCAGATCGGAAAATTCGTAAAATGCGAAATGGACTAATGGGTCGATGGAACTCCACCCCCGCGTTGCGCCGAGCGCCTTAAAGTCCCGGCAGGCGTCTGGCAAATGTTCGACCTCGTACCAGCGGTCGAATTCATCTCGATTGACTTCCGCCACTTCGGCGCGCACCATCAAGTAGGCTGACATTAATCTTCTCCCAAAATTATAGCTTTAAGGCTGCAACAGCGGCGTTGAACACCGCAAGACTTTCCACCGCCCCGTCGGCCTCGCCCTTTTCGAAATCATCACCGTCGCGCGCCATTTGATTCGTGATATGCGCAAAGCAGATAACGGCTTTATCGTGCGCTTCGGCGAAAGCGTATAACGCAGCGGCTTCCATCTCCACCGCCACCACGCCACGCGCCTGCGCAGCGATGATAGCCGCAGCGGTTTCACGGTAGGGCGCATCGGTGGTCCAGGCCGCTCCTTGAACCACGGACAGGGACGACGCCTCGAACACACCGTTCAACGACGATAAATGGACGGACGACAACTGCGCAAACTCGGCGGGCGGCAGATAATGATAGCTGGTCCCCTCATCCCGCAACGCCTTGTCAATTAACACGAAACAAGGCGGCTCAAGGTCCGTCGATATTCCCCCTGCCGACGTAATACTAATCAGCAGGCTGCAGCCCGACACAAAGAGCTGTTCCGCCAACAGCACTGCAAAGGGCGCCCCCACCGCATTGCCGATGACACCCACGCGCCGCCCTCCGGTTTCGAAGGTGAACAACTCGGTATGATAACACGCCCAATAGGGAGATTTTTCCGCCTGACCCGTCGCCAACAGCCACCGGACAATATCGCCATCAGGGTCGAGAAGACAGACTTCCGGCACGTCACCAGGCTCCAGCCCTCTCTGGCGCCTGCCTTCGCGCAACAGATTTTCCGGCAAAAAAACAGAATCGTCGCATGTATGCTTATCCAGAAGGATTGGCGGCGAATTATCGGGCGACATACGCGTCATGCTTCTGATATCCGTCTTTCGGCGCTGTCGTTCCACACACGTTGCAACGTAATTTTTCCATCTACCAAGGTAAACCGGTCGATATACCACGCGCGCCCATCGGGCCATTCGCCATACAGCGCCCCATAGCAATACACGAAGGCTTGGCCGTCGCCGAGCGCCACATCGAACCCCTCGATGGCTTTCGTCACGTGGCGGAAGCGCCTCCTAGAATTATGCGCTAAATCGGCCAGAGATTCAGGCCGTCGCGCCCCCGGAAACACCATTTCAAAGTCATTCGAGACAAAAGCCTTCGACCCCGTAATATCCCGCGCCTCCATCGCGCAGGAAAGTCTCGACAATCCAAATTGGATCATCCTAGTGGTTCCCATCATTCATCATATTTGTCCTTGCCCCAGGCGAACTGCCACTGTCCTATGAAAGCAGATCCCTGTCCAACAAAACGCAGGAAGCGGATAAAATGATTGCAATTAATGTCGAATACAATGTGAAATCTGGATCTCAGGACGAATTGCAAAAGCGCCTGGACGAAACCTGCAGGAAATTTATGGCGGAAGACGGCTACACCCGAATGGAAGTCTTCGCCCCCAACGGCACAGAAAATACGCTGATACTCAACGAATTATAGCGCGATGCGGCATCGCCCGTCGTGCACCGGGAACAAGCCCATCACGCCGAAGAGGACGAAGAGACCGACGCCCTGTGCATCAGCAAACGCGTCCTGCGCGGGACATTGGTTTAAGGCGAGATTGGTTGCCACCTCCCACGCGCCTTTATTTCGAAGTTCTGGATTCCTGAACGCGACATGATCTGTGGGAACGAACAACTCACTCCCAGCTAGATTTAAGTATCTAAAGTTCGGGCGCATCGTTTAAAAGATTTCGTTTTTTTTGGCGGCTTGTTTTTCTGCTATTAGCGCAGCTCCTAGTAAAGCCCGTCCGCAATCTGTTTTACGTCGCCCAAGCTCGTCGTTCACGTGCTGCGTCTTACCCACTTTCTCGTCGTGCCCAGCCTTAAACGACATTGCCAAACACCGTGCTGGTCAACATAAATGCTAAACAGCCTTTTAATAGCCCAAGCGCCGTAAAATTACGGAATTTAATGACAGCCGTTAGCGCGAACGAAACTTGATTTCGCCAGGGTTTCGCCCTTACGAATTTCATTGTTGTTATTGGCCCCAGCATTGTCCGGGTAATTCTTCTATTTTCCGAAACAATTGATCAAGTTTTGCATTTTATAGAATTACGACACCTATCGTCGATTGATTTAGGCTTTACCGGCGCTTCCAAGGCTTGGATTCCTGCCTCCGAAGAAATGACGGTGGGGGCACGGGCGTGATTGTGTGGGGAAAGGAATCGCTAATTTTGCGTGACGTGGGATCAGAGCAATTTGAAAACGCCCGAGACACCAAGCCACAGCGCCATCACATCCCCCATCAATCCTGCAGAGACGGGACTCCAGCCGTGCGACAAGTATTTCAATGGTAAAATGCGTTTTACCGCAATTAATAGTTTCCGGAACGCAGTTCTTAAAATATCATAAATTATGACTATATGCCTAATTATGCGCGCTGGAAATCTGAAAACCTGATGCACAGATATTACATGATGCTATGCAACTCTAACCATTTGGAGAATTTTATGTAGGTTGACACCGCTAATCGATCCGCAGGACACCCCCAAACCTTGGCATTGTGGCATAAAAATGTTCGAATTGAGCCTGCCCCCCTGACCTGGAACACCTGACGGAGACGACACAATGGCAACCCTCACCATCGAACAGACCCATGCTGATTTTGGCGCCAAGGTAACCGGCGTCGACCTGACCGCGCCGTTGACTGAGAATGTGGTTGAAGAAATTCGCTCTGCGATTGACAATTATTCGCTGGTGAATTTTCCCGATCAACATCTCGATGACGACGGGCATCTGGCGTTGACCCGGGCGTTAGGCGAACCGGAAGCCAGTCATGTAAAGCTGGGGCAAGAAGGCGTCCTCGAATATTTCGGCACCATCGGCAATGTGCTGGACGACAACAGCGTGTTGGGCAATGACCACACGCGCACCAAGTTCCAGACCGGCAATAATATGTGGCATACGGATTCGTCGTTCCGAAAAAATCCGTCTTATGTGTCCATCATGTCCGTCATTGAAGTGCCCGATGAAGGTGGACAGACCGAATTCATCAGTGGTCGCGCGGCGTATAACCGTCTGCCCGACGACATCAAGACGACGATTGATCCGTTGACCGTCATCCACGACTACGTATTTTCCCGCAGTAAGGTCGGACCCGGTGCTGTCACGCCGTCCCACGCCGCATCGCTGCCGCCGATCGGCCAGAAAATGGTCCGTGCGAACCCACGCACCGGCGCCAAGAACCATTATGTAGGGTCGCACGCCAAGGCCATCGACGGGTGGAGCGACGCGGACAGTCGGGCGATGATCGACGATCTTTTGGATCGCGCGACGCAGCCCGAATTTGTGTACGCGCAAGATTGGCGCCCCGGTGAATTGGTGATCTGGGACAATCGCTGCCTGCTGCATCGCGGCGCCGGGTATGACGCGGATAAATTTCGCCGCCGCATGCGCCAAACCCGCGTCTGCGGGGCGGGCCCGACCATAAATGAATAATAATAACTGGATTCAAATATGATGAACCCGTTCCTCCCTGCTCTGTTTCCGGCCCTGGGCCTGTCCGCCGACACGCGCATTGATGTGGTTGGCGACGGCGATTTGCCATCCGCCTTTCTGGTGACTGATTTGGCCGCCGCGTCATTTGGCGTCGCGGGTGCCGCTGTCGCCGCCTACGCCAATCCAGACGCGCCCAAACCGGTACAGATCGACCGTAGACTGGCCTCTTTTTGGTACCAAACGTCGTTTCAACCCCGTGGATGGGAACTGCCGCCGACCTGGGATTCAGTTGCGGGAGATTACAGAACAGCGGATGGATGGATTCGACTGCACACCAATGCAAACGCGCACCGCGCCGCCGCGCTGTCGGTGTTAAACCTTGGCGCCGACCGGGACGCGGTCACGAAGGAAGTGGCGACATGGTCGGCGATGGAGTTGGAAAGCGCGGTGGTCGCTGCGGGCGGTTGCGCCGCCGAGATGCGATCCCCGGAGGCCTGGGCGCAGCACCCTAACGGCGCTGCGGTGGCGACCGAGCCCTTGGTGCATCTGGAAACTCTGCCTTGCGATGTGGCGGCGAAATTAGTTGACCCGCAGCGTCCCTTGAAAGGCGTTCGCGTGCTAGATTTGACCAAAATTCTGGCGGGGCCTATGGCGAGCCGTTTCCTGGCGGCGTATGGCGCAGATGTCCTGCGCATCGACGCACCGTGGTGGGACGAACCCTCCCTCCTCACTGAAGTCACTTTGGGCAAACGCTGCGCCGGCTTAGATTTACGAAACGAGGACGATCGTAGTTGTTTCAAAGGCTTGATCGCACAATGCGATGTGATGTTGCATGGCTACCGGGCGGACGCGCTTGAAAGACTGGGCTTTGGCGAGGAAGAGCGCCGCGCCCTGAATCCGCGGATGATCGACGTCAGTCACAATGCCTTTGGCTGGACGGGACCGTGGAAAAATAGGCGCGGCTATGACTCGCTGGTACAGATGAGTAGCGGCATCGCCGACACCGGCATGCGCTGCTATGGTGGAGACAAGCCGCACCCCCTGCCCGCACAGGCGCTGGACCATGCGACCGGGTATTTTCTGGCGGCGGCAGTGGTGCAAGGGCTGTCCCGGCGGCGTGCGGACGGCGTAGCCACGACGGCGCGACTGTCGTTGAGCCGGACCGCACGTTTGCTAGTGGATCACATGTCAGCGGATTCGAACACCACCATGGCGCCGCCAACCTTGGACGACACAGTACCGGAAATTGAAAAATCTTTATGGGGCGACATCGCGCGGCGCCGGTTTCCGGTGCAAATGCCCGGCTGCGCGGCGGCGTGGGACTTCCCGGTAGGAGAGTTGCGGACTTCAAAGGCTAATTTTTTAGAGGCGGCGTAGGCGGGCCTAAAAAAACGTCGTCAGGTTTTTGGCGAGCAATACGTTCTGGTCGAGGAAGATTTCCCGCTCGGCGATTTTAAAGCCGAACGCGGCGTCACGGCGCAGAATATCGTTGCGCTTGCCGACAAAAAAATCGGTCTCGGTTTCAGTGCGGTTGCGGTAAACGATGAAGCGCAAATAGGTGTGGAGGGCTTCGCCGTCATCCTCGCGAATTTGTAAATTAGCGAAAATATGGCAGGTACGTGACACCGGCTCCTCGGCCCAATGAAGACCGGTCATGAGCTGTTTAACCCGTTGTTCTAGTTCGAATTTTCCCTCGTCAAACCAGTTTAAATCTTGGCCTTTTCGGGTCCATTCACCATCCCAGTCGCCAAAAGCCTGGTTGCGTGCCAGCGGCATCCAATAGCGGATATCGTCGCTCAATAGACCCAACCACGCCTCATACTGGCGGGTGTCGAGGAGGTCGTTTTCGTGCTGAAAAAACTGTTCAACCCCATCCTTCAACACCAAACGATCGAGCGCTTTTTCACGGGCGTTGTTCATGCCGGTTGGTCCATCACCGACGCCCACCGGGCGTAAAAGGCACGCTGGTTTTGTTCTGAAACGTCCTCGGTCGCGTAGATATCGCCGCCCAACCACTCGACCGGCCAGCCCTTTTGTTCGTGCCCCAGCCCCATGCCGTAGTGGTAGTCATAGCGACGCGCAATGGTTCCGCGGGCGCCGTCATGCGCAGAGCCCCAGTTTTCCAAGTCGTCCTGTTCGGTCAACCCGGATGGCCCCTGATACCGAATAACGTAATGGCGCACCACGTTTTTGACTTCGTCCGGTGCGGATTTTGGAACCAGGAAAATACGCCAGGTTTCGGTTTCGTGCGGCCCCACCGGATGCCAAACGCCCATGCTTTGCACGCCATTGGAATAAGACACGTTGGGAAAGATCGTCCCGCCATGACCATACCAGCGCGCCTTTTCGCCCAATTTATCGCGGCGTTTGTGAAAGCAGTCGCGGAAATAGTCTTCAACCACCGCCATGTCCTGGTAAGTCGGCGTGTAGTCGTAATCGTCCTTGAAAAGCTCACCCCGACTGGTGTGGCCGTCGGGCGTGACACAGATATTGAGTTTGTAAACCTCACGCGCCTTGCTGACTGTGTCATAGGTGTGCCGCCCCTTCGTCCCCGCAGGCGACAGCACGACCGCGTCCACCGACGCGTGGCTTGAGTTGTGGTAATAATCACCAGCAAAATTTTCGGCCGAAAACTTCCAATTATTTTTCATGCGCCATTTGAAGACGCCGCCAAACGCTTCCCAATCGTCATGCGATCCATCGGGCAGTTCGCAAAAATCGTCGAAGTAAAATCTCAGATCGCCCAGATAATCTTCGAAGCCCGGCGTTTCGTCGTCCCAACACGCAAAGATGTAACCGTGATAGCTGGCAGTGCGAGCCTGGATCAGCCCCCATTTGGACCGGTCGAGTTCATTGTGATAGCCGGTTTTCAACTTGGGCACACCGATCAGACCACCGGTGTCGGAATATACCCAGCCGTGAAAGGGACAGTAGAATTTGCGCGTATTCCCCGAGTCGTATCGGCAGACCCGCATGCCGCGATGGCGACAGTTATTCAGCATAACGCGTACCTTACCCGCACGGTCACGGTTGACGATTACCGATTCTTCGCCCATGCGGCTCTGGATAAAATCGCCTGGATCAGGAATTTGACTTTCATGCCCCACGAACAACCAGGACCGTGCAAACACCCGCTCCAGTTCGTCTTCATAAATTGCCTGACTGGTGAAAATACCCCGGTTAATGCGACCGCGCGACGCGTCGACAAATTCGCCCGTATAGGAACCACTCTTATGGGGCCGATCCATGGTGACGTCCTTCCTGTATCACCGGTCGGTCCTTCGACCCGACCGGCCAATCATAAAGCCCATCATAAAGCCCACAGGGGGCCTACGGCAATCCGCACAGCTATTGCCAGCGTGAGAGAGCTGGGTACAATATGCCCATGAATATGCGCTCTCCCATTTGGCCCACCCAATTAGATCATCTTCGGCTGGACTCCGACGACCCTGCGACGCTGGCAGAATTTCATGCGTCCGCCTTTGGATTTAAAGCCTCCGGCATATCCGCGGACACCTATTACTTACAAGGCCCGGGACGGCGTTTGGTCATTGGCCCCGGAGACCCTGGGGGACGGCCCTATCACGGATTTCGTGTCCAGGACCCGCGGCAACTGGACGATGTCCGCGCCTACCTTCAAGGCAAGGGACTCAACCTGGAACTCTCCCCATCGCCGTTATTTGAAGACAACGCTGTGGCAGTTCGAGACCCTGATGGTTGGTTGAGCGTGTTTGGGCTACCCCGTTCGGGCCTGCTATCACACCCGGCCATCAACACGCCCTCGGCGCTGAGCTTGTCGGGCCGCCTGCAGCATGTGGTCGTGGCGACCGATAATCTGCCGCGCATGATGACGTTTTACGAAGACGTGCTCGGATATAAACCGTCGGATTATTGCAATGCCGACATCAACGACCCCGCCACGCGAAAAGTCGCGTTCTACCGGTCCGACCTGGAACATCACAGCTTCGCAGTATTCGCCGGCTCGGAAAGCCGATGCGACCATCACGCCTATGAAGTCGATAGCTGGAACGACATCCGCGATTGGGCCGACCACATGTCGTCGATTCACGTGAAGCTATGGTGGGGGCCTGGACGACACGGCCCCGGCAATAATTT
>Ga0302122_10001600_pt1 | contig 14366 bp, 10 predicted proteins | sample CB21_SCM_MG_FD_203115 | JGI IMG/M metagenome (GOLD analysis project Ga0302122, IMG submission 203115) | Marine microbial communities from Western Arctic Ocean, Canada - CB21_SCM | ecosystem: Environmental > Aquatic > Marine > Oceanic | place: Canada: Western Arctic Ocean | collected 2017-09-28
TTTTAGTGGGGGCTGAGAAGCTAGGGTAAGAGCTTGGAGGGGGGGGTTGCTAAAAAATTCGCGGCGTGGGGCGCCTTGGCATTCGCTCACTCCTATGAGCGGCTCCTGCGACTAAGCAGGGGTATAGTGTTACCATACTGAGTCAGGTGGGTGTGGCAACGGGGGGCGAATCGGCGACGCGCGGTGTCTCCCCCCCCGGGCCCCGCCCACTAGTCCTAGCACCGTAACAAAAAGACGGGCAACGGGGGGCGCGCGTCGTAACACACCCGGACCCCCGGGAAGGCCACGGCATCGCAAGCGTTGCCAACAGATACCCCATGGAGTAAAACGTACGACTCCTCACCCCCCTAGGCCACCGTGACCCCGAAGTCCGCCTTGAGCGTCTTCACGCGCTCCGTCAGCGCGTCTAGGTCGGCGACCTCCGCGTCGTACTCGAGCCACTCGAGCATGGCGTCGAGCTGCTCCTTGCCCTTGCCCGAGTTCGTCTTCTTGGCCTCGTAGCACGCCTCCTCCAGCGCGTTCCGGAGCCGCGCCTTTTCGGCGAAGCCCCCGTCCTGCTCGCGCATCTTCTTGGCGTCCGCGACCATGCGCGTGATGTCCTCCTCGTCCAGGCGGCCGCGGTCGGCCTTGATGGTCGTCTCGGCCTGGGCGTTGGTCTGCGTGTCCTTGGCGCTCACCGACAACATGCCGTTGGCGTCCAGGGCAAAGGTCACGTCCACCTTGGCCTCGCCGGCCTTCCCTCGGAATAAGCCTTCGACCGTGAACTCGCCGAGCTTGTTGTTGCCCGAGACGTGCGGTCTTTCTCCTTCGTACACGCACACGTCGATCTGCGTCTGGTAGTCCTCGACGGTCGTGTACTCTCTCGTTTTTTGGCAGGGGATCGCAGTCGAGCGCTTGATGAGGGTGGACATGTGGCCGCCCTCCAACTCAATGCCTAAGCTCAGAGGCGTGACATCTAGTAGAACGAGGTCCTGGCAGCCCTCCGGCGCCAAGTCCGCGCCGCCGCCGGTCATGCCCGCTCTTAAAATAGCACCTTGCACGGCCGCACCCACAGCGACGGCCTCGTCGGGGTGCACGGTCTTGCACAATTCCAACCGACCATTGAATTGCGCGTAGAGCTTCTCCTGCAGCATGGGGATGCGCGTCGAACCACCGACCAACACGCACTCCGTGATGTCGCTCATCTGGCAGCCCGCGTCCCGGACGACCGCCTCCACGGTCTCCAGGCAGGACTCAAAGAGATCGGCGCACAAGCCCTCGAACGCCGCCCGCGTCACTCTCACTTTAAGATCGATGCCCGCGATCAGGTCCTCCGCTTCCACTTCGGCATCGTCCGCCGTGCTCAGCTCGCGCTTGGCGTTCTCGCACAGCTTGGACAGGCGCCGCATCGCGCGCGGGTCCGCCTTGATCTTGCCCACGACCTGCTGCTCGTCCTGCTTCCGCTTCTTCTCAGCGGCCGAGCTCCCCTTCTGGTTCTTGTGGCCGTTCTTGGCGGCCTTGATTCTGGGCCCCGCCTGCTTGCGCGCGTACGACTTAATAACGTGGTCGACGAGCCGGGCGTCGAAGTCCTCGCCGCCCAGGTGCGTGTCGCCGCCCGTCGCCTGGACCGCGAAGACGCCGCCCTCCAGCTGGAGGACGCTGACGTCGAAGGTGCCGCCGCCCAGGTCGAAGATCAAGACGCGGCCGACCTCGGTCGACTTCGTCGCGAGATCATGAAGACCGTACGCTAAAGCCGCGGCCGTGGGCTCGTTGATGATGCGCAACACCTCCAAGCCCGCGATGCGCCCGGCGTCCTTCGTCGCCTGGCGCTGCTGGTCGTTGAAGTGCGCGGGAACGGTGACGACCGCGCGCTTGATGTCCCGTCCCAGCTTCTTGGACGCTATGAAAGCCATCTCGCCGAGGACCATGGCGCTCACCTCCTCGGGGGCGAACTGCTTCGTGTCGCCGCGCCACCGGACCTCGACCAGCGGCCGCTTGGACTTCGACGGATGTTCTCTGATCGGAAAGGGCAGTCGTTTGAGCTCGTCCTGGACCACGTGGTCCTGGAAGGTGCGGCCGATGATGCGCTTGACGTCGAAGAGGGTGCCCTTGGAGTTGGCGGCGGCCTGGCTCTTCGCGGCGGCGCCGACCAATCTACCGGACTCCGTGAAGGCGACGTACGAGGGCGTGGTGCGCGCGCCCTCGTCGTTCTCGAGCACCACGACCTTCTTGGCGACGTCGTCGTACACGGCGACGCAGGAGAAGGTGGTCCCGAGATCAATACCTAAGACCGGGCCGGCGTCGCCGTTGAAGGAGGCCATGGTTTCGCTGCGAGTGCTTTAGTCGAAAATGAGGCGCTGCTACTGCTCTGCGCGTTGTAACTGCACGGCTCGCTCTTTTGACAGGAGGCGACGTGTGTGTTTGGTTTTTACCGCCTCGCCAAGTACGGGTTTTTCGTCGAAACTGTTAGAGCCGTGGGATCCGGTCGTGGGATCCGGTCCTCCCGGTGAGAGGATTGGTGCCGGTCTAGGGACGTGTCTACGAACGTGCGTGCGGTGCGAATACGCAAAAACCACAAAGTGATTGGCAAAAGACTCCCGCCCTTTGCTTGCAGTTGCGCGAGCGAGAAGTGCACCTGGGCGTTGAACGTCTATGCACCTCTTCTAAAACACTGCTGATCTTGTCGAAAGCTGCCAGGCAGCTTCCCTATTGCTTTCCTTGCACTGTGGCACTGAAGTTCTCCGCAGCGCCGCTGGCAGCACGCATGAAGACCAGCGACAACCTCGCGCAGCTGCGCACCTTATTCGCGGCCGAGCGCGATGCGACGTTTGCCGATTTCACCGACGTCTACTGCGTCGCCAACGAGGACGATGTATTAGCACGCTTCGTGGGCGCGCGGCGCGGCGACCCCGACGCGGCGCTCGCGTTCCTCAAGGAGGACTACGCCTGGCGCCGACGCGAGGACGCCGCCGCGCTGCGCTCGATGCCAGCGGCGGACGTCCTCGAGCGGGACCCCGCAATCCTCGCCGAGTACTACCGGAGAAGATGTGTAGGTCTAGACAACCAGGGCCGGCTCACGTTCTACCAGGCCTACGCTTCTTGCGTGGTGAAGAAGTTAAAAACGGTCGTGCCGCTCGAGACCGTGGTCAAATACCACTTGTGGGAGCAGGAGCGCGCGTGCGCCATGCTCGACCACTTAAAGTCAAACGGCCGGGGCGACGGCACCATGGCCATCATTCTGGACGTGCAGGGCATGACGATCGGCAAACATATAAACAAGGATTTCATCTGGCTCGTCAAGGCCATCGCCGCGAAGGATCAAGCCCACTACCCCGAGCGCATGGGCGTCACCTACATCGTTAACGCGCCGGGCGTGTTCGGTTTGGTGTGGCGGACCATCCGACCGTTCCTCGACGCCGCGACGCGAGACAAGATCCGCATCGTCACGGCCCGGCGCGACTGGCACGCCGAAGTGCGACTGGCGCTCGGCGACGCGGTGGTGGACCGCGTCCAAAGTGGTGGCGACGTCGACGGCGAATTTTCGCGGGCGCCGGCCGCTGTCGCGGCGTCGCTGGGCCCGGCCGTCATCGGCCGCGACTCGCACGACTCCTTCGAGCGGTCCGTCAGCGTCGAGTCGTTTGCCGAGCCGGGCGCGCCCGACGCGCCCGTGCTGGCCGAAGAGGAAGAGCCCGTAATCGAAACCCGGGCCGCGAAGAAGAAGCGCCTCCGCCTTCGGAAGAAAGCCGCACGGTTACGTGCGGCGGCTGCCCGCGCGGCGGCGGGATCGCCGTCCCCCCGCGCGGCAACGGGATCGCCGTCACTCCATCGCACCCGCGCGGCGCTTGATCTCGAGGCGCCGGCGCGGCAGGAGCGCAGCCGGTCGTCGGCGGAGATTGAAGCGCTATGGCCCGCCCTCCGCCACGCACGGTCCCTCGACGCGCAACGCCGCGGGTCCGTCTCGCCGGCGTCGTCGAACGGGCTGAAGGCGGAGCCCCTATGGACGGCCACCGAGGAGGAGGCACCACTGCCACCAACACGGCCGAGCGAGTCGCCCCTGCAGGAACGGCTGAAGAGGCCCGCCCGGCCCTCGGGCACTCCGCCATCGAGCGTCGCGACGCGGTCGAGTTCCTCATGTACGATTTTCTGCGGCCCTGGCTGGGTCTAATCGCGTCGCGGACCGCACGCCACTGTACCGTAATTTGTCATATCAACACCGCGTGACTACTCTTCCTTACCCTCCCCGTCGACGGGCTGCTCGTCGAGTTTCTTCGCGGCCACCGACACGACGGTCCCCAGCACCGCTGCGGCGGCTTTGCCGGTGGCGATGGCCATTTCCGCCTCAACGATGCCCGCGACGACCAAAGCGCCAGCGCCGGCCGCCGCGACCGCGCCTAAACCCTGCACGAGCGCGTCGCGCTTCGCCTCCGCCGCCTCCGGGTCTTCCTCCACCGGTTCCGGCTCCGGCTCCGGGGGCTCGCCGTACTTGTCCTGCAAATCCCCAATCAATTTCGACTGCCATCGCTCGAAGCTATTATCACCAGTGGCATAAATGTTCGGCCTCGATGAATCGGACTGGGCCGGCGTGTATGTAGGCCGCTGGTCCTCGCGAAAGAACTTGGCCGGGTCCGTCCAGATGGTCGGTTGGCTCATGAGGTCGCCCCGTTGCGGTCCCGAGGTGCCGCCGACCTTGGAGCCCCAGGCGCCCAAGCCTGATTTCTGTTGGGTCTCTTTGGCTTTGATGGCGGCGTACTGGTCGGCGGTCAGCCCGTCGGGCACGTAGCCGGTCGCGGGGGCCGCGCCGCGCGCCTCCTCCGATGAGCCCTCGCCCTTGCCGGCGGACCCGTAGTTCAAGTTCACCCCGAGCATCGCCGGCAGACCGACGGTCTTCCCCTTGCGGCTCGCGGCGGTAATCTTGCTCTTTACGTCGTCCATGCGGCCCCGCCGGTCCGCGGCCTCGGCCTGGCGCGCGACCTGCGCGAGCCGCGCGGCTTCCGCATCTACCACGCGCTTAGTCTCGGCGCGTGCGGCCTCAGCCTCGGCGACCTGTCGCGTGCGCGCCTCGGCCTCGGCTCTGCGCCGCTCGGCGCTCTCGGCGTCCGCTTGCATGCGTGCCCGCCGCGCGGCCTCGGCGTCCGCGGCAGTGCGCTCGTCCACGGCCCGGCGCTCGGCCGCGCGCGCCGCGACGTCCGCCGCCCGGCGCGCCTCCGCCTCCGCGCGCTCCCGTTCGGCCTTGTCCCGCGCCGCCTGCGCCTCGGCGGCCCGCTTCGCGTCCTTGTCCCGTCGCTCCGCTTGCGCGCGCTCCCGCCCGGCGGTCGCCCCGGCCTTCCGGGCCTGCGCCTCGGCGAGACGCTTGGCCTCGACGCCGCGGCGCTCCACGTCCGCCTCCTCCCGCGCTTTGATGGCCTCCGCCGCGGCGCGCTCCCGCGCTTGGATGGCCTCGGCCTCGCGCGCCGCGGTCTCCGCTATTCTCTGCGCCTCGGCCGCGCGGCGGTCGCTCTCCGCCCGTTTGCGCGCCGCCGCCGCGTCCGCCTCCCGCGCGTACGTCTCGGCTAGGGTCGTCGCCTCGGCGGCGGCGTCCAAAGCCCGGTCCCGCGCCGCCGCCGCCTCGGCCTCGCGTGTAATAGCCTCGGCCTCCGCTTGCTCTCGCGCGGCCTCGCGTTCCGCCTCCACGAGCGCCAGCGCCGCAGTAGCTTCGCCGTCGCGCAACGCGCGCTTCGCCTCATCCAGCGCCGTCTGGCTTGCGAGCTGAGCGCCGATGGCCGTCTCCAACACACTCTTGAGCTGGTCGACGTGGTACTGGCGGGCCGCGCAGGCGCCCTCTGCGCAGAGCACGGCCTCCTGTAGTGCTTCGACGTCGATCACGGTCGCGCCTGTTGGTGTCGATCTGAGTGGGGCTCGTGGGAGGCCGCGGTGGGCCGGGGCGAAGGCCTGGCAGCCGAACAAGAGCCCTGTGAGGCTGAGCAGCCGCATCGTCGCGCAGGACAGCAGCCGAAAAATAGCTGTGAGGTTGTGCAGCCGCCTCGTCGCGGCAGCGGCGGAAAGTTGAGTCGTGTGTACGTGAGGTGTCAATGAGATAACCGTGCGTCACTTAGCAGCCTCATAACTTGGATCGGCCAGCCAGGGGCGCCGTGGCTGCAACAGAGCCAGGATCGGGAGGTTGAGAAACCCGCGCCGTACAACTTTAAACCTGAAACTGGACTCGGCAGCCGGCGCTTGTCGCGGTCAACGTGAATTAGGCAGCACAGTAATATAAAAAACTTACGAAAACAGCTTCCCCGACGCCTGGGCCAGGTCCAGGTTCCCGCCGCACAACACGACGCCGACCGTCTTATACGCGTCTACGGGATACCGCTCCCTAAAAACATCGGATAGGACGCACGCCACGCCGACGCCCGCCGACGGCTCAATACACAGCTTCATGCGGCCCCACACTAGCGCCGTCGCACTTTTAATCTCGGCCTCCTCGACGCAGATGATCTCGTCGACCAGATCCCGCACGACGGGCCACGTGTTACTTCCAAGAAGGGTCTTCAGCCCGTCCGCGACGGAGTCGCCGTCGTCGTGTTTCAACAGTGCGCCCGCTCGCTTGGACCGGAAGGCGTCGTCCACGTTCGCCGGTTCCGCGCCGATGATCTTCAATGAAGGCCGTCGCCACTTCGCGTAGACTGCGATCCCCGCGATCAACCCGCCGCCGCCCACCGGCACGACCAACGCGTCTAAGCTTGAACACTGGTCCAGGAACTCCAATGCGACGGTCCCCTGGCCGGCGATGACCCGCGGCTCGTTGCTCGGATGCACGAAGCACCCGCGCGTCTCCGTCGTCTTGAGCGCTGCGGCTTCGCTCCGCGCTTGATTGGTGGGCTCGCACAGCGTAATCTGCGCCCCGTAGCCCGCCACGGCGGCGCGCTTTACCTGAGGAGCGGTCCGCGGCATAATTACATGGGCCTCGCGCCCCGTAACCTGAGCCGCCAACGCCAGAGCCTGGGCGTGGTTGCCCGACGAGTGCGTGACTAAGGGCGCATCTGCGGGAGCCTGCAGCGCCGCGTTCGTCGCGCCCCTAATTTTGAAGGACCCGGTCCGCTGGAAGACCTCGCACTTGAACTTCAAGGAGCGGCCGGCCAGCGCATCCAAGCCCTGGCAGGTGAGGACCGGCGTGCGGTGCACGTGGGGCGCTATTCGTTCGTGGGCCGCGACGATGTCCGCGGGCGCCACCGGGTAATCAGAAGGCAGCGGCTTCGGCGGCGTGTGCAGGTCGCGTCGCCGTATAAGGCGGATCGCCGCGGCGACGGTCGCGAGAGCACTTGCTATTAAGGCTTGTTGCTGCATCTTGGAGGGCATTGTCGCTGCTGCGCCGCCTCGTCCTATTGGCAATGCTACGAGTGGTCCTGGGCTTGAGTAAACTCTCTCTTGTGCTACGCTCTCGCGTCGCTCGCACACGTTCAGTAAAAATACGGTTCAGCTATCACTTGTTTTGCACCGTGCTAGCAGCTAAAATTCGTAAAAAAAACCGTGCATCTAAAACCCGCGCGCCCGATCTCCTTGCCATATGTGGACCCGGCACAAGTACTGCTCCGGCCACCCGGTGAACAATAGGGTCGCCAGACACCTGCCAGACGCTACTAGGTTTCAAAAAAGCTAGTAGGGCAGTTTTTAGCGCAACAGCAAAAAGCTTTTTTTGTCCGGCGCCGCCGTCCCGGGCCTGCGCTAGCACACGAGTTGCCTGCGCGTACGTACACGGCGTCGCCACCGCGCACAGCATCAAAGGCTGCCGCGCGAAGAGGCCCACCGGAGCTCCAGGGGCAGCCTCCTCGACAACGATGGACGAGGACGCCCTCGACGCGCAGAACGAAGTGGAGGTCGTGGAGCGCTATGAAATTTCCGATGACGAGGCCGACGAGTTCGACTACGACGCCGTCGAGCCCTCGCACCACGGCGACGAGGAGGAGGACGACGAGGAGGACGAGGACTTCGCCGCCGCTCTACGAAGTGTACAACGCTTAGATGAAAAGAGTAGAGCCGACACCGTGCAAAGTGAACGTCTGAGCCAGACCCCCAAGGAAGGGAGAGTCCTCACGCAAGTCCGGCCCGAGGTCGTTGACGACTTCATCCGGAACTTCCTGATAAAAGTGGGCATGGGCCGCACATTAGACCACTTCAACTCGGAGTGGTACGAGCTCCAGAGCAAGGGCAAGCTCGACGCCGCCTACACGGACACGGTGCCCGACATTTACGTAAGGAACCAGGACCTCGACGAACGCGTCGTGGCCTTACAGCAGCAACTCGACAAGATGCGCGTCATCACGGAAAAGGCCCAGGGCACCTGGGACAAGTTTAGAAAGGAGCGGGACTTCCACCGCATGCACCACCGGCGCGTCGTCCAGGAAAAGTCCAAGCTCACGACGGACCTCCAAAGACTGCGGAAGCACTACTTGTCCTACGAACCCACCCTGAAAGACCTCCAGAAGAAGTACGAGGTGGCGATGAAGGAGAAAATGCTCACGCGCCTCGAGCGCGACCGTATTAAGGCGCGCGTGCACACGCTCGAGGCCCAGGTCTCGCAGCTGCAGACGGAGAAGGCCTCATCTTCCAAAACGCCGGCCACGCCGAAGCCGCCGAGACCCAAACGCGGCGCCGATTCCAGACTCCCCCCGCGGGAGAGCGTGCCGAACCCGTACGCGGCCCTGACCTTCGACCCGCCCGGCGTGGAGCGGTACCAGCTCCGACGGACCTTTAAGGGCCACGTGAACGCCGTGAGCGCGGCGGCCTTCCACCCCCACAAGCCGATCCTGGCGACGGTCAGTGACGACGCGACGTGGAAGCTCTGGTCCGTCCCGAATTGCGACTTGGTCATGTCCGGTGAAGGGCATAGAGATTGGATCAGCGGCGTGGACTTCCACCCGGCTGGTTCTCACTTAGCAACAGCTTCCGGCGACCGGACGGTGAAGGTGTGGGACTTTGCCGGCGCCGCCTGCGCCCACACCTTCGCGGACCACACCCAGGCCGTCTGGGACTGCGCTTTTCATCACACCGGTGATTTTCTGGCTTCGTGTAGCATGGATCATACCACTCGTTTGTGGGATCTGTCGTCTTTACGGTGTCGGCAAACTTTAAGGGGCCACGTCGACAGCGTCAACGCGTTAGCCTGGCAGCCCTTCAGCAACAACATCTGCACCGCGTCGGGCGACAAGACCGTGTCGATCTGGGACGCGCGGAGCGCGTTGTGCGTGCAGACCTTTTACGGGCACACGAACGCGTGCAACGGCGTCGCGTGCAACGCGCGGGGGGACGTCGTCGCGTCCTGTGACGCGGACGGCGCGGTCAAGCTCTGGGACGTGCGCACGGTCACGGAGATCGGCACGATCCACGTCTCGACCCACCCGGTGAACAAGGTGTGCTTCGACCGGTCCGGCACGCGCGTCGTCTGCGCTTCGGACGACGGCCTCGTGCACGGCTACTCCGTGGACAATTTAGAAGAGGTCCTCTGGTCCGGCCGGGGCCACGAGGACGCCGTGCAGAGCGTCTGCTTCGACCCGGCAGACACGCTCCTAGTCTCGACCTCGACGGACGGCACCTTCCGCATCTGGAGCTAGGCGCGCGCCGCGGGGGGGTAAGGGCGGGTATCCACAAAGTGCGCCCTGCGCCCCGGACAAGCCCCCGCGCCGCCTGATAACATATCCCGTCGACGGGGTATGTTATACGCCACTCCCAGATAGGAGGTCAACTACGGCACTTCCACACGGAGGTCAATTCCGGCACTCGTGAGATTAACCCGTTTAATAAGACCCGCACAAGTCCCAGGGCTTATTTTTTTGGAATTCGGGTACAGTCTGCCTAAGGTTGAAGTAAAGCGAGCCAATCGAAGCACGGTGAGCCGGTCGATCGAAGTGCAGCGAGCCAATCGAAGCACGGTGAGCCGATCGATCGAAGTGCAGCGAGCCGATCGAAGTGCAGCGAGCCGATCGAAGTGTGTTTGCACGTGTGTTGCGTCAGTTCGGAGGACGTTGGGGGATTTTAATTGAAGTGTATATTGAAGATTGAAGTGTTATTGAAGATTATTTTAATTATTTTAAAGGCTAAATTAATTTTTTTAATTGTTTTATTCGAGTACACATTTGGTAGTAATTAGACCGCGTCGTCCTCGAAACATTAAATATATAGTAAAACCCGTGGTCTATGATTCCCCCAACGTACGTAACTCGACTTAGCAGTACCAACACATCAAAAATCTCTTCCTGACAGTTTAGAGTTTTGGAAAAAATGTAATGTTCAACTTTGTTAAGTTGTTTATACCGTCTTGGAGTGGTTAAAGCATCGAAAGTTACGCTGCTGGACCGGGGCCGAAGATGTTTTTACGATGAGCCAGAGTGGTCCATGCTGTTTACAAAACGCGCTCCTCACAAACTCACCCCCCCAAAGGCTAAATTTATTAACCCTTGAAATTAAACTATTTGGCTTACGATTTTGCGTTTTTCGGGTCCTCTGCGCATCCTCTACTCTTTTAAGGGGAAAGCGGGGTTTTTGAGTTTGGGGCAAGTGCCTGGTTTGAGGTCCTCCTATCCGGGAGTGGCGTATAACATATCCCGTCGACGGGATATTTTAACTGTTTTTACACCAATCTACTTATACAACAACAAACTACGAGACAGGCCCTCCTCCGCTCAAAGCGGCGGGCCCGGGGAGCACGCTCCGCGGCCGCCGGAGCGCCGCGCACACGCGACCGTGTGCGCATGCTTCCACAGACGGCCGGAACGCGGCGGTATGCACGGCGCCGCCCTTCTGGAGCGCGTAGCCCTGGCGCTCCGTCGGGATGACGATCAGGTCGGCCGGCGCGTCGGCGGCCACGAGCGCGTCGCCGACCAGCGCCGCCGCGTCCTGTACGACGCCCGCGACGTCCGATCGAACGACCACGCGCCCCGACACGTGCGCCGCCGCCGTCGCGAAGAACGCCCGCGTCAGCATGCGCCGGTTCCGGTTCTTGTTCTTCCAGTGGGGATCGGGGAACTGGCAGAGCACGTGGAGGGTCCTGCCACCCACGTCCCGCCAGGCCGCCAGCAGCGCCGCCAGGTCGCCGGCCGCCGTGTTCGCGGCGAGGAACGCGCAGTTCGCCGGCGCGTTTGAGGCGCGGACCGCGAAGACCGTGGCGCGCACGTCTATGCCCAGAAAATTGAGGTCCGGCCTTGAATTCGCGGCTTCCACGCACCACTCGCCCTCGCCGCAGCCGACGTCGACGACGAGCGGTTTTGATAAATCAAGTCTTTCGTGCCAGGCGCCCCAGCTCCGGGCAAAGTCGCAGAACTGCAGCTTGAGCGGGTTCAGCTGTTTGGGTACGGCGCCTTGGCGTTTCCGGCCGCGGCCGCGCGTGCGCGCCTTGGTCCGCGGCGGCTGGCACATCGTGTGCAGTGCAGTGCTTGATCTCGGCGCGTAGGACTTGTGCAGAAGCAAGCGACGAGTCGTCTCGTAAACACACCCCACGCTTCCCAAAAAAGGAGAGTAGCCTCCAGCTGTGCTGCGAGCGTAGAAGCTGCGTTGCTGAGAGCGAAAACCCGCGCACAAACGCTTGACCCGAGCAACTCTCTTGACCCCACCGGGACGCTTAGGAGTGGCCCTCCGGCGCGCGGATGGGTCCCCTGGCGAAAAGCTCTGCGGGGTCAACAATTTCACATTCGTTTGATCGTGACCCGGTGCCAAGCGCTGCAATCATCGCACAGCTGCATCTCGCAGGCTGCGCACGGCTGCATTGCTGCTCAGAGACTCGCGCGCGGCCGTTTCCGCGTGCACATCGGCGCGCAACGCCACCCTTGCAACATGGTCCGATGGATGACCAGCATCAGCATTGCTGCCAAGGCCTCGCGCGACATCAAGTCACACGTGGCCACGCTCGAAGCCGACTACGGCCCTGCCGGCGCGCACGCCGCGTGCGCCCTCGTGAAGCTCGCGTACGCGGGTCCGCACCACCGCGCCAACATGGTCGGGGTGGGCGCCATGAAGCCCCTCGTCCAGTTATTGCGAGACGGCGCCGCGGCCGGCGGCGGGCCTGGCTTCTCCGCCGTGGACGCCGCCTGCAAAATTGTCGGCGTCCTCGCGTACGACGGGTCCGCGATCGCGCGGGTGCTCGTGACCGCGGGCGTGGCTCAACCGCTCGTCGCGTTACTAAGCACGGACGCGGCCGCCGCCGCGGCGCTCGCGATCCAGACGCTCCTCACGAAAGCCGGACCCCTCGCCGCGTTTTCCAAAGCGCACGCGCCCCTGCGGCGGCTGTTGCTCGACGGTGCGTCGGACGACCGCGCGCGCTACGCCGCTGGCAGCGCTCTATCGGCCCTCGATGAGGGCCTCGGGCGCGACGCGGCGCGGTTGCTCCGCATCGTCACGCCCTCCTAGGGCCAGTGCCAATCCTGTGCCCTAAATTTTTACCTGTCGCAAATGGACTCCTGCCACGCCACCGGCGCGGCGTTGACTGCGAAACGGACATAACTACTCATACGTTACACGTCGCCCCCGCCGGCTTGGGCAGCTTCAAACTAAAGTCCACGCACGCGTAGCCCTGCGTCAGCGCGCCCTGGGACACGACGTCCACGTGTTCCGAGAGGTACTGGGCCATCGTCGCCAGCGTGATGCCCCCGGACGCCTCGACTAGGACGGAAGGAAACGCCGCCTTCAGCGCCTTCGCGGCCACCTTCAGCGCGCCGGGCGCGAAGTTGTCGAGCATGACGATGTCCGCGCCCGCCCGGGCCGCCTCCAGCGCTTCCTCTAAATCCCGCGCCTCCACTTCTATTTTTGCCGTAAAGCCGGCCGCTGTTTTGGCAATTGTAACCGCTTTGGTAATGGACCCGGCCTGCCAGACGTGGTTGTCCTTGAGCATGACCATCTGACTGAGGTCCAATCTATGGGTCGCGGCGCCGCCGACCAGCAGCGCGTACTTCTCCACGATCCGAAACCCGGGCGTCGTCTTGCGCGTGCCCGCGACGTGGCCCTGCCACCCGCACGACCGCGCGACCTCTACACATTGCCGCGCCGCGGACGCGACGCCGGACGCCCTAGACAGCGCGTTCAGCGCCGTGCGCTCGCCCAATAATAAGCGCCGCGCCGGGCCGGTCACGGTCGCGACTTGTACTTTTTCGGCCAACGCGTCGATGAGCGTGCCCTCGGACACCGCCCACGTCACCGCGCACCCCAGCTCCTCGAAGGTGGCGTCGAAGAAGGGCCGCCCCGCCAAGACGCCGCTGCTCTTGCACCACAGCGTCGCACTGGTCTCCGCGTCGCCCACCACTAAACCGCCCACGTCCAGGGACGGGCAGTCGTCCCGCAACCAAGACGCGACCGTGTCCCGGTAGAAGGGCGGGAGGGCCGCCTCAAAGGAGGCCATGCCTGTCTACTGCACCCTCAGAGAGAGGACTTTTGCACTTTGTTTGCACGCTTGCGGCTCCACAAGCGAACGCGCGCTGCAGGCAATAATTGGTAGCGGTGCAACGGTAGAGCAACGGAACCACTGCTGTGCTCGTGATTGCCTTGCGCAAGATGTGAGAGACATGCGCCCAAAAGCGCTGCGTGCGTGCGGGTGTAAGAGTTTGCGGTCAAAACCCGAACCCAAAAAGTCGAAGGCGCAAGACTCCGTGCAGGACTCATGCGACGGGTGCGGCATGGCCTAGAAGGCACACAGAGGTACCGGGGATAGGGGCAAAAAAGCGCTGGGCACAAAACGGCAAACGGCGCGGTGCGAAAGACGCGGCTGCCCTGCGACACGAACAGCCCAACGCAGCCTTGCACCGCGGCACCGGTTTCGCACGAGGCCGTCGCACAGCGACCCGCGCGCGGAAAGCGCAAGCGGAGACGCACGGGCAGCCCTCAAGGGCTGCCATGCCAACCATGAAAAGGGCTTCGAAGTCGAAGACGGCGGAGCGGGACCGCGAGCGGGCGCCCAGCGCCTACATGGTGCGCGGCCGGAAGATGCCGCGCGGTAGGGACGACGAGACGTACAGCGACAGCTCGCGGAGCCGCAGCGCCAGCGACGACAGCCGCACACGGACGCGCGGCTTCGCGGCCACGGCCACCAAGAAGCGGCCGCCGGCGAAATCCGCGGCGCTCGAGAAGGTGCGCGAGGAGACCAGTCGGGTGCGCGCCGATTTGGACCGCGAGGCGAGCCGGGCGCTGCCAGCCGCGCGACGGCGCGACGGCGCCGCGGCGAAGAGCGCGCGCGCCGCGCTCGCGGCGCGGCGGACGCGCACGGGCGACGCCGGGCGGTTATTAGCGACGGACACGCTCAAGCCGCGCCGGCGCGGCGCCTCGGACGACGACGGGAAGCCGCGCAGGGGCGGCGGGCGGCGCGGCGCCTCGGACGACGACGACGACGCCGTCGGGGATGACCCCGACGACGTCATGCTCGGCGGCCT